>Ga0172382_10013755_pt1 | contig 10389 bp, 10 predicted proteins | sample Leawel138RmetaG_FD_122245 | JGI IMG/M metagenome (GOLD analysis project Ga0172382, IMG submission 122245) | Leachate microbial communities from a municipal landfill in Southern Ontario, Canada - Leachate well 138R metaG | ecosystem: Engineered > Solid waste > Landfill > Unclassified | place...
ACCCATCGGCTATATCCCTCCGGCAGAAGCTGAGGCAAACTACTATCGGCAACTCGCCGAACAGACCGAATTAACGGCCTGCACTTAAACCAAATGGCCTCCACGAAACCCGGGGCGGTTCAGGTAGCAGTAGCGGCCCCGCGCCTTGAAGAAGTTCGTCGTCTGCAGGGTCTCCCCAGCCTTGGGGCCGGACGTGGCGTAGATCAGGCGGCTGTTGGGAGTCTCCGAGACGTTCTGTCCGTCTTTGTTAACTTGTAGGACGGCACAAAAATCTCGACCCCGGCGGGGTCTCCCCCGTGCGCGGATCCGTAGCCGGTACGGCCATTCCCGCCATGATCAGGTCTTGGCGCCCCAGCCAGACTTCATACTTCAAGCGCAATATTTCACGAATCTTGCGCTTGGACAGTCGCTTCACGAAAATCTCCTCGCTCAGCAAAAGAGGTCATGATGAACAAAACTACCCAGGGTCCCCCTGCCCAGGAGTGGCCGAATGCGACCGGAATACGCACCTTAAGACCTCAGCAAAACCAGCGCTTCTCTCCCGGTCTCCCGCAGGGATAGATAGCCGAAAAAGGAAACATTCTGTCTCCCATTATGCTGTCCGGCATCCAATCCCGGATGACCCGAGTGAATGGATGCACATTGTCATGTTTCCGTCACCTGAGATTCATAAAAGTGCAACACTGCCCTGATATAATCTCCTGCAGTAAGGGGATGTTAAACAGCCTGCTGGCAACGACCAGCTATACGGAAAGAAATAAAGAAGGAACCGCAATGCAACGCTCTAACGCAATCGCCCTGCAAGCAGCCTTGGCGCTATTTTTCTGTACCCCATTGGCCCAGGCCGCCAGCGAAGGGCTGCCGATTAAAATCCTCGCTTACGACGCCGTATACGACCTCCACCACAACGGGACCTACACCGGCACCATTCATGAGGTCGTCGTCCCGCTCAGCCACTATGGGGTACAGAAGTACGGACAGGTGCAAAAGCAGTTCTCTGCCAAAATGGAGCATGTGACCGTCGTCGACGCCTACACCCTGAGCCCATCGGGGAAACGATATCCGGTGCCTGAGAAGAAGATATTCACGCGTACATTGCCGGTTGCGCAAAATGCCCCGGAGTTCAGTGACGCCAAGACCACCACAGTGGTCTTTCCTCATGTGGCCGTGGGTGATGAACTCGTGGCGGACTGGAAAATCGATTTTCTGAAACCTTATTTTCCGAATGCCATCTCCCTTTCCCATGCCGTACCGTATTTTTTGCAGGCCGATAACATGCAAATCATCGTCCACGCGCCGACCGCGATGGCCCTGCACTGGGCGGGGAGCAACGGCTATGTGGTCACCCGCAAGGTCGCCGACGGGGTGCAAACCATTACCGCGACCTTGCATCAACCCACCGCGCAACCCATTCAAATCAATGCGGTGGATTTTCATCAGGTTAGCCCGACCTTCATCCTGAGCACCTTCCCGAACTGGCAGGCAGTCGGCGATGCTTACTGGAAATATGCCGAGCCTGCTGAAGCGGTGACCCCGGAGATCAAAGCACTGGCAGATAAGATCACCGAAGGAAAGACCGGTGAGGCCGCCGTGCAGACCCTCTATGACTGGACCGTGCATCACATCCGTTGGGTGGGTGTTGAAACCGGGTTGAGTGGTTACAAGCCATATCCGGCGGCCAAAACCCTCAGCCAGCGCTACGGCGACTGCAAAGCCGCCGCCGCACTCCTGGTTGCCTTGCTGCACGCCAAAGGCATCGCCGCCCAACCGGTACTGTTAGGTGCAGGCAATGATTTTGAATGGCAGAACGTGGCCAGCCTGCAGCAGATCAACCATGTCATCGTGCATGTACCCGCTTATCATCTTTATCTGGATGCGACCTCCGGGTATGCACCAGCGGGCACCATACCGCTCCCCGACGCCAATCATCCGGTGATTTTCGTCGGCGCTCATTCTGAAATCGCCAGAACGCCGGGGGATGCACCGGAGGCCAGCGGCATGACCGGCATGGAGACGGTATCCATTGCCAAAGACGGCAGCCTGAAAGCCCAGGAAACCCTTCATTTAACCGGATACGAAGCCTGGTTCTGGAAAGATCTGCTGGCGCGGATTCCGATGAGCGAGTATGGCGCGGTGCTCCATCATGTGATGGCGCAGTCCGGGCTAATGACGCAAAGCGTCCATCTGAAGACATCACCTACCCATACCCTGAGTGACCCTTTTATCCTGCAGTCCACTTGGAAAACCGCACCGGGCGTGCCGTTGACGGCGGCCAGCCGGATTCATCTGCACTACGGACTGAACACCGCCTCTCTGCGTAATCTGACCGCGCGCCTCACCAGTGCCACGGTGCACTACCCCGTTTTCATGCCCTATGGCCATGCACGGTGGAGCAGCACCCTGGATTTGCCCAAAGGCTACGTCTGGGCCGCCAAAGATGCAGACCATCAGGTCAAAAACAGTGCGGGTATTTTCGATGAGAAAATCCATCTGCTCGCACCTGACAAACTGGAAGTCACCAGTTCCATGCATCTGGATCATATGGTGTATAGCCCTGGGGCTTATCCCGATCTGTACAAGCTGGTCAGTGAAGCGGCGGCTTTGGAGCAGGAGGGATTTGCAGTGAAGAAGGCGGGGTAGAGTGTGGGATACATAAAGAATAGCCGTTCACATCGACAACTCCGAATTAGAGAAGATGTCACCGACTACTTCGGCAATCGGCACCAATATTGTGGACCAAATAATTGTGTGGGGCCAGTAGCCAAAAAATATAAAGCATCTAATTTTCTATATCAACAGGGAACATAAATGTCTGACTTTCACATTCCAATTGCTGATTTGACAATTATAAAACGCACAGAATTCCCAAGATGGAGGACTGATAACTTGCTATCATCAAGGTATTTTTGGTGGAAGTTGTTAGTAGGTGACGAGATAATTTTGTACATCCCAACTATCGGATGCTTCCACTTGTTTGCTGGCAAACATGTAGATTACATCCTGGAGGAGTCCGCTGATCCATTGCAAACAAAAGCGGCTGCAATGGGGCTAATATATAGTCTACTTATTTACCAAAGAGGTGAGTTACCACTTCATGGGGCTGGTGTTATTCCCGCCTCAGAGGCTAAAGCACTAATTATATGCGGTGGAGTTGGCGCTGGAAAATCAACAACCGCCACCGCGTTGACATTGAATAACTGGCCACTAATTGAGGATGACGTTTGCAGGTTATCTATCAATAAAAATAGGGTACTTCCATTACTTATACATCGCGGTTTAACAACCATAAAGTTGACTTATGATGCGTGCGAAAGATTAAATATTCCTTCACATGATTTAGATAATATGATGACAACACAAGAAAAATTATTCTTCAATCCTCCTCTGATTGGGCCAAATGAATGCGTGCCAAGCAATATTATAGTCCTGTACAGAACGGCGGAGGCTGCCAATATGGAATGGGCACGCTGTTCCGGAGATGTTGCCAGAACAATTTTTAAAAGAAATTTGTATAGAGTAAATATGGGCCGATGTATTCTGGGGCAAAGAAAAATTACAGATCTTGCAAATGAAATTGTTGAACTGTTTGAAACATATGTCTTGTTTGCGCCGGAGTTGGCAAGCCCAAAAGATATTGCATCAGAGCTTGAGAGGTTCACACGTGAGATAAAATTATGATTTTTATTTAATTTATTAGTGTTGTTCAAGCTGGTATCCAGGCAGCATAATTCCTGGAGCTTAAATTGAAAAGGAGCTAATATGCGTGAATTAAGTATGAGCGAGGTTTGTACAGTTTGCGGTGGAGGCAGCGCGGGCAACAATATGGAGGCGGTAGGCGCGGGTATTGCCACAATTGGCGGTGCGTTTGCGTTAGTCCCCGGTGGTCAGGCTGTCGGTGCCGGGATGATGGCTTTTGGAGGAGGTATGATGCTTGGTGGCGCCATCGATAACATGTGGTCGTAATAGCTTAATCTAATCAACTATAGACTGTCAACCTAGATGATAAATATCATCTAGGTCTACTTGTTGGAGAACCACGTTGAATACTTGTCATTATAAATCGTCAGCTTATGTAGCCGTAGCTGCAGCCCTAACCTTGTCCATGATACTTCTCGTGGTTATTTCATTGTATTACTCTTTCTTAAGAGCATTAATTATTTCAATATTATTAATTTACATTAGCGTAACCGTTGTCAGTAAAAAAAACAAAGATGTTGTCAGGTTAACGATCATAATGATCCCTCCTCTGCTGGGTGCATTTTTTTTACAGGATGCATTTCATGGCTATATTTTTCTGTCTGTAATTGCCATTATTTTGTCATTTTTCGTTACAAGAATAAAAGCAACGTGTGACGTTATTTAATTCTGTAGACATAAGCACCATCCTATCAACAATTGGTGGATGGGTGATGTTTATTTTTATTAAATTACAAGGATAGCCATATGAATCTTTATAAAACTAACATAGAGGGATTTGGGATACAGAGGATCAAGCCATGAGCGGGACACCAAATGCACAGGTAGTTCGAAAGCCGAACTTATCTATCCCTTTGAATGACGTCATCATCTCCCAACAGAATGACCCGATCGGGCAGCATCCAGAATGTCTTTTGCCTGAGAACCGTTCCTTGTGGGAAATAGATAAGAAAGCAGTGTTCCTATTCATACCACTCCTTGGCCGATTCCGTATCCTTGCCGGAAAGCGTATTGACTACATGCCCAACCCAGACGTAGACCCTCGCCTGATACAATCGTTGATAGCCAGTATGGGATACAGCTTGCTTATTTGCCAGCGAGGTGAACTGCCTATTCATGGAAGCGGGGTCATCGCCCCAAATGAAACGCGCGCCACGATCATTTGTGCATCCTCTGGCATAGGAAAATCCACCACAACCGCCGCCCTCTCATTGATGGGATGGGCGGTCATCGCAGACGATATTTGCAGAATGTCTTTGGAGTCGGATATCGATGGCGAACCGGAAATGATCGTTCACCGTGGATACACCGATCTCAGGTTAACCCCTTCTGCCTGTGATTTGCTTGACATAAATACCACACCACTTTCATGGGAAAACCAAAGATGTGAAAAATTCTTTTTCCGCCCGGACATCATTGCCCCGAAAATGTCGTATCCAGTAGAGAGAATCATTATCCTGCACAGGCCAGCGCACACGTTAGCTATGGAATGGGGAAAATGTTCCGGCGACATAGCTATTGAGGCGCTGGCGCGGAATATTTATTATACTGAGATCGGAACACAAATATTGGATCGGGAGCGGGTATCGCTCTACATGAAATATCTAGCAGCAAATATACTAGTGTATGTACTTTTCGTTCCGGAAGGGATTCAACCTGGCAATGTCGCCTTGGAACTCCAACGCTTAGCGAATAACATATGCTCTGATATTGCTTGATCATTAGATTCACGATATGAAACTACATCTACCAAATGCCAGCGCATTAAAGGGTACATAACATATTAATTAGTTAGGGAAAGGGTCTTTTCGACGACGCCCTTAGCAGGCCGGTATTTGTGACAGAGTTTTCGGTGGTAGACACCGGAAAGGTGTGAACTGGTGCCTATCCAGTTAAAATTATAGGTGATTTTTATCTGCTAATTTATCATGTGTTATGATATATCTTAAGGAGAAACATTATGAAAGAGCTAACATTAAGTGAAATCAGCGAAGTGTCGGGAGGCCGCCACAGCAGTTTTAACGTTGGAGGTTTTGCCGTTGGAGTATTTGAAATGGGGGCTGGAGCATTTATAATGACGACAGCTGCTGAGGGCGATATTCCAGGAGCGGTTGGCGGTTTGATAACTTATATGAACGGGTATCAAACGGCGAGTAAGTCACTCTAAGTCTTGCAGGCCACAGCACTGCCAAATCAACGCGCAGTTGACATGGCAGTGTATGCATTTTTGAACAGGGAAGGAGCCACATGGATTCTTATAAAGATAAAATTGTAGACTATATTTTGGTGCCACTACTTGTAGTGATCCCAACAATCATGGGCGCATACTTTGTCATGGTTTATCATTTCCCACAATATGAAATATATGGATTGACACCGATATACGTGCTCGGATATAGAGTCTACAATCCAAAATATGCAAAAAACAAAACAATAATAATCATGTTTATGGTCTTTTTTCTTATCTTTATGTCAATCGTTTTGCTGTATGAAATTTATAAATTTCCAAGCATTATTCTTGGTGGTTTAACCGCATTATTTATTGTCTTCACTTTTTACTTCGTGAAAATTTATAAGTATTAATGGAATTCAGACAGGAATCTTCGTCACAAGGCGAAGCCACCTGGCTCGGCCCCATTCACATGGGTTCGCCGATTCATCACCACGTCTTCGCCTGGACCGCCCTCGCACTCACAGCGGGTATTATGACGTTCCTGATATTCGGCCACTACACACGTCATCTCGCGGTCAATGGCACTTTGGTTCCCAGCGAAGGCTTGCTATCCGTCACCGTGCCCATCTCCGGCACCATTCAGAAAGTCATGATTCGCTCCGGTCAAGAGGTGCAGTCCGGCACACCTCTCATGGAAATTGCCAGTAATCTCGATAGCCCGTCGGTTGGTCTGGTCAGTACCATCATTGAGCATTCTCTGGCCGATGAACAAAGTATTCTTCGGCATAACCTTCATGCGGAAGACTCTGTTTCGCGCATTCAGCGCCGGATGCTGGACGATAAACTGCAAGACCTCCACACCGAGTATGCACAGATGGGCACAGAGATTACGATTCAGCGCCGCGATATAGCTAGCACGGAGAGGGTATTGCAGGAATTTCTCAGCGTGAAGGGCCGCGGCCTGGTTTCCGACCCACAACTTCAGCAACAGCAACTCACCGTGTACAGCGCCAAGAGCCAGTTAGAAGATCTGGAAAGCCGACGTACCGCTCTGGCCCAGCAGATCAGTGACAGTACGCACCAAATCGCGGAACTCCCCCTGACCACGCAGAATCAGGAAAACGATATCCGCAGTAAGCTTGATTCCTTGCGTCAGGATATCGCCAAAACAGCGGGAGGCCATGCCTTGATACTGCGCGCGCCCTCTGCGGGGGTTATTTCCTCCCTCACCGTGAATCCCGGTCAGGCGGTGACGGCGGGTTCGCCCGTGCTCTCGGTCATGCCCGCCAAGGATCCCTTGATAGCGCAACTGCTGGTTCCGAGCCGGGCGGTAGGATTCATTCGGGCCGGATCTTCGGTTTCACTGCATTACGCGGCCTTTTCTTACCGCGATTTCGGGGCCTTTCACGGCACGGTACGCAGTATCTCCCGGAGTGCTCTTACCCCGGACGAGATCGCGACGCTTACCCAACAACGCAGTACCGTGCCGCTGTATCGCGTGATGGTGGTGTTGCGCCAAAGTACCGTCATGGTGAATGGCCACCCCAGCCCACTACGCGCGGGCATGCAGTTGCACGCAGAAATTACCCTGAACCGGCTGCGTTTGATCCAGTGGGTCTTTGAGCCACTCTATGGACTGGGACATGACGTTTTCATTGATGGGTATCACAAAACGACGCGTGTGCCTTCGTCGGCATCCGGCACCGCCCACACGCTGCCTCTTGCGTCATGAGATTCGCCGACGAAATTCTTGCTGATCTGCGCTTTGGTTTTGGCAGGAAGGTCCCGGTTATTTTACAGTCAGAAGCCTCGGAATGCGGGCTAGCCTGTTTAGCGATGATTGCGAGTTACCACGGCTACCAGGTCGATCTCCATACCCTGCGTCAGCAGTTCGGCACATCGCTGAAGGGCGTCAATCTCGCGCGATTGATTCAGATGGCCGCTGATCTGCGCCTGGATGGCCGGCCCTTTCGCCTGGAACTGGAGGACCTGCCCAAACTCCGCGTGCCCTGCGTTTTGCATTGGGGTATGAATCATTTCGTGGTGCTCACGAAAGTCCGCAAAAGCAGCGTCACCATCCATGACCCCGCGCGGGGGACTCGCGTGTTGTCCTGGTCCAAAATATCTGAAGGTTTTACCGGTGTCGCGCTGGAACTCACCCCCGCCGCCAATTTTCAACCCGCGGCCCTGAAACCCGCCATTTCCCTGCGTGCCCTGACAGGGCCGGTCCAAGGACTGGGCAGCGCGCTAGTGCGTATTCTCCTGCTGGCTCTGGTCCTGGAAATACTCGGTATCCTCGGTCCTTTTTATATGCAGTGGGTTATTGATGAGGTGCTGGTAGTCAATGACAGAAGTCTGATGACCCTGCTTGGCATTGGGTATCTCGCAGTAACCATTTTCTCTGCGCTATTCTCCGCGTTGCGCTCCTGGGTGGTGATCCACATCAATGCGATTCTGGGCGTCCAGTGGGCGGCCAATGTGTTCTCCCACCTGATGAATCTGCCCCAAAGTTTTTTTGAGAAGCGGCATATTGGCGACGTGGTTTCCCGTTATGGCGCCATTCAAAATATCCGACGTACCATTACCACCAACCTGGTTTCGGCGGTACTCGACGGCATCATGGGTATTGCGATTTTGGTGGTGATCGCTATTTTCAGTGTGGAACTGACCGCCATTGTCGTCGGCGTGTTCGTTGTTTACCTGCTTTTGCGCTGGGCGGCCTTTCATCCTTTGCTTGCCGCTACGGAACGGCATATTTTTGCTTCTGCCAAGCAGCAAACCTATTTGCTGGAATCCATCCGCGGGGTGCAGACCCTCAAGCTGTTCAATCGGGAGAGTGACCGTACTGCGCGTTTCAGCAATCTCTTGGTAGAAACCACCAATCAGAATATTCGAGTGCAGCAACTTTCCGTGCTGTTTGGTGCCGGGCAGCAAATGCTGGTAGGCGTCGGCCATGTCGTCATCATCTGGCTAGCTACCCTGATGGTGATGCACAGCACCTTCACGGTAGGTATGCTGGTGGCCTACGCGACTTATGCCAGCCAGTTCCTGAGTCGGGGCGACGGTCTCGTCAACGCCTGGATAGACCTCAAAATGCTCCGTCTCTATGGCGAAAGACTGGCGGATATTGCCCTGACCCCGCCCGAGGCGCATCTCCTGCCCGTTTATGAGGGACCGGACCCGGAACCCAACCTGGAACTGCGGCAGGTCAGCTTTCGCTATACCACAGAGGATCCATGGATCCTGAAAGGATGCCAACTCACCGTGAAAACGGGCCAATCGGTGGCCATTATCGGCCCATCCGGTTGCGGCAAGACCACCCTGGTGAAATTGCTCCTGGGACTGATCGCCCCGGAAGAGGGGGTAATCCGCATGGGCGGCACTGATATTCACAAGCTCGGGTTACGCCGCTACCGTGCCATGGTGGCTGCGGTCATGCAGTCGGATCAACTGTTCGCTGGCAGTATTGCCGACAATATCGCACTCGCATCTCCCGAAGCCCACCCCAGTGAAATCGAACAAGCCGCCCGGATGGCCGGGATCCACGAGCAGATCGCCGCCATGCCCATGGGCTACCGCACCCTGGTCGGAGATATGGGATCGGCCCTCTCTGGCGGGGAGAAACAACGCATCATTCTGGCACGCGCCTTGTTCAAAAAACCCAGGGTACTGATCCTCGATGAGGCCACCAGCCATTTGGATGTGGTACGGGAAAGATACATCAACGACACCGTCAGCCACCTGAGTATCACCCGTATCGTCATCGCCCATCGTCCCGAGACGATTTTGCAGTGCCAGCTCATTTATGGTCTCGCGGGCGGAACCTTGCATGCCATCACGCCAGAGCAGTTCAAGGAAAGTGTGGCGGCCATTCAATCAACACCACCCGCGGTCTCATGAAAAAGCAAAGTTCCAGATCCCAGGTCATGGGCACCCCATGCGTTCGACGATATTGAACGTTTTGCGCTTGCCCATGGTTAGCGAGCCTACCCCAAAGGAGTTTTCTTCCTGCCTCGTACTGTTCCTGGTTTTGTGTCTGTCCTGGTCGGATCCGGGGTTGGCCAGAGATTTTCTGTATCCGGCACATGGCTTTTTTTCTGATCCCTGGGGCACACGGGAAGGGTTGCCAACCATCGGCGCTTACACAACCGGGCGTCACGGGCTCCCCGAACCAGTCTTGTCTGGAACCCCAGGATTGAAAGTACTCGCGCGTTTGCGCTCCTTGCCCGCGCTCACCAACTGGGCTTTGCTGCACAACCCGCAAACCGCTTCGGCTTGGGCCGGTCTGGGGGCACAAGCGGCCGCCCTGGGTATCGCCAAAGGACTGTGGCTACCGACCGTGAGCGTCGGGATCGGCGGCCAGCGCGGCGGCGACATACTGAGCCGCGGCTTCAGCCCGCCGTAAGCGGTAACTGAGCGGCGTATCTTGCGGCTTAGTTCGAGATGTTATAGAGGTCCGAGCGCAGGGGGTTGGCCGCGAAGTGTTCTTTCCAGAGCCTTGGCGTCAACTCGGCGACGCG
>Ga0172382_10013756_pt1 | contig 10389 bp, 10 predicted proteins | sample Leawel138RmetaG_FD_122245 | JGI IMG/M metagenome (GOLD analysis project Ga0172382, IMG submission 122245) | Leachate microbial communities from a municipal landfill in Southern Ontario, Canada - Leachate well 138R metaG | ecosystem: Engineered > Solid waste > Landfill > Unclassified | place...
CCCGGTCCGATATCCTGAGATCATCAAGGGTCATTCCTGCATCCGTCAGCTGCTTTGCCTCCTCGGTCATATCGGCCATGTTTATCACCACGCCGTTGCCTATTATGGCCAGTTTTCCCTTCCGGAGTATGCCCGAAGGTAAGGTGTGGAGCTTGAACGTATTCTCACCTATGATTATGGTGTGGCCCGCATTGTTGCCTCCCTGGAAGCGAACGACCGCATCAGAGTTCTCTGCGAGATAATCAGTAATCTTGCCCTTTCCTTCATCGCCCCATTGGGCTCCTATAATCGCGAGGGTCGGCATTGTATCAAAGGCATACAATATGCTGTCCCTATTTATCGGCTTCACTCAGTGCCCTGCGGAATATGCCTCATTGTACGCGGAGATTATATCCTGCAAAGGAAGAGAGGTCTTGAAAAGCACCGGGCCCAAATGCGTTCTCGATGCGTCTCCCCTTCTGCGAAGAGCGCTCATGAAATCCTCGAACTTCGGCGCGGGCTTCTTTGTGAAGGATGAGATCTCATCCACGGAATAGACCCAGGGCACGGAATCGATCTCCTGTCTCCACATATCCAGCACGGAAGCGCACCTCTTAGGTTCGCTCATTCCCTCAGGGCTCATGCGGGACAGCAGCTCTTTATCGAACAGTCTTCCGCCCCACATCGGTCCGTACTTGTGATCCCTGTCCGGTTCGGATGCGAAGCCCCTCTCCATTGTTGTGTGATCGTAGGAGGAGTACCCCATCTGGGACAGGGACCTGTCGGCCGCGGCCGCCCCGTTCTCCACCATGACGTACGTTCTGAAGTAATGGTCTGCGCTGAATGAGAGCAACGGGACCATCCCCCTGTCCAAACGGGCAAGCTCCCTGCATATGTATCCCATCAATATCCTCAATCCCGCCTCGTGGCACATGGGCCCCCTCAGAGGTCTGGCGGAATATCTCCTCTCGCACTTGGCACGGTGAGCCCCGGAAAGGGGAGCGGCATCCGTGGCCGTCACGGCAAGGATGCCGTTCTTCCTGCATCCGGATATGGCGGCATGCAGGAAGGGCACGGGGGAACCGAAGGGGTCCAGATCCACATAGTCGAAGGATCTCTCGGCGAGAAGGGAGCCAAGAGGTCTGTTGGACGGTGTGCAATTATCAAGACCGTTGAGCTCTATGTTCGCCTTTATGTACTCTGTGGCCTCGGCGTTTATGTCATTGGCCGTCACACAGGTATCAGGTACCTCATTGGCTATCCTGACAGCCCTGGCTCCCGTGGCGCTCATGGCATCGGCCACGCTGATGTCCCTTCTGCCCAAGGCTTTTAAGAACATTATGTTGACATCCCTGTTGAATGCCATTTGCGAATTGAAGAAAACCGACCCGCGTATCTTGCCGGGCCCTTTGACAGAATGCTCTTCCGGCACTATTAACTCAGTACTGCCTTCTCTGATCCTCACGCCATTCATTTGAGATTTTCCCCGCTCATAAGGCTCACTATCTTGAAAGGTAGCAAGCTGCGGTTGGTGGGTGTCACCTCGAGTATCCTGACATCGTCCCTGCGCCTTATGTCCTGGAGCAGGGGATTCCTGGATTTCTTATGCAAAGTGAGGATCATCGGTTTGCCCATGTCCAATGCCTCTTTCACGGCATCAACGAAGGCGGGACTCTCAACCTCCATTTTCCCCACTTCATCTATCACTATGATGTCGCATTCGATGCAGGCTCTCTTTATGGCTCTGACACCCACATCCTCCAACACCGATATGTCGATACCCATTTTACCGACGGATACCCGACCGCCTATTTCGTTATGGGCGAAAACTGCGCTCTCCCCCGTCATGATGTCACGTACGGTGAATCCGACACGATGTCTGTTGTCCATGACGGGTTCATTAATCATACCGCCGATAGTGTACCCGCTCTCCCGCAGTTCATCTATGACTCTGACCAAAGTCATCGTCTTTCCTGCCCCCGGAAGTCCCGTTATCCCTATCTTCAGTTCATTGACCATCAAAACAGCCCTCGTGCTCTATCCCGCATAGTGATGCAGATATTAATTAATGTCCCATTGAGACGAACCCGACCGCCGTGTGATCGTCTGATCGTCCGAGGATACTGCATGGCTTCGCAGATATTTATCAGGTTTCAACGTTCTTCTGTCATTTCACGGGTTTTTATTCGTTCACGATCGGATCCGTCACCCGCCGAAGAAAAAATCAATTCTAAGAGGTTTCTGCTTCCGCCCATACGGAAGGACGCTCATGCGTACATGTTCATGTAGTGCTTGTGCGTGAGGGGCACCCATGCTGTGGTTATGAGGTCTATATCCCCGTTGGAGAGGCCCGTGTACATAACGCCCGCATCCATGGTGCTCAGGGTGACTTCATACCCTACGTCCTCCAGAAGGTGCTTGAGCACGTTGGATGTGCCCATTGCGCATGCCCAGCTCACAAGACCTATCCTGATCTCGCCGCGGTCGCTCTGATGCTCTGCGTCCCCGAGCCACCGGTCCTTTATCGCCGTATTGGAGTCGAGCCATTCTCTCGCGGCCACGGCCACGCTGTCCGAGCTGTTCTCGATGTGCGCCAGGAGGCCGCTGAACTCGCTTATGTCGTAGGTGTATCTCTCCATTATCCCGGCAAGAACGGCATCCTCTGCTTTGAGCCCGGGTCTGGCCCAGGATTCTATGGATTCAGCCTCTCCGAAGGAGAGCTTCGGGTCTTCCAAGTATTTTATGCTGTAGGTGCCTGTAGCCCAGTGGGGATCCCAAAGGGTTACCACTATGTCCTCGCCCGCAGTCAATGCGGATTCAAGTGCGGCGAGCATTGCCGCTTCCGAGGACGTCGTAAGCTCAAAGGAGCTCAGGTCGTAATCGGAGATCGCATTCTCCGCCATCTCCATGATCCCCGCGCCGCTGTCTATGCCGATTATCTTGCCTTTGAAATCCCCGGCATTCGCTTCCAGATCGGATATGCTGGTGATGCCCTTATCGAAAGTATGCTGGGGCACCATCAGCCCGAGCTTGGCACCGTCCTCCAGGACGATCCCTGTTCTCTCTATCTTCTCGGCCTCTGAGCCGCCTGCGTACAGGTAGACTCCGACTCCCAGCAGTATTACCACTGCGGCCAAGGCTCCTATTTTCACATATCTTCTGTCCATCTCTATTCTCCTGTAAGCCTGATGCTCATGCGCCGTTCTCCCTGAACGACTGCGTGAGCCTGTCCAGTGTCATGGCGATCAATACGACGGCCAGACCTGCTTCGAATCCGATCGCGACATCGATCCTGCTGAGGGCGTAAACTATGTCTCCCCCAAGACCCCCTCCTCCTATCATGGCGGCAATCACCACCATTGAAAGAGACAGCATTATGCACTGGTTGATGCCTGCCATTATAGAGGGCATCGCGATGGGCATCTGCACTTTGGTAAGCTTCTGCCAGCCCGTTGATCCGAAGGCATCGGCCACCTCATTCATCTCCGGGGGCACCTGCCTTATGCCCAGGTTCGTCAGCCTCACCACCGGGGGCATGGCGAATATGACTGTGGCGACGACTCCCGGGACCACCCCCAATCCGAAGAATATGACAGCAGGTATCAGATAAACGAAGGCAGGCATAGTCTGCATGAAGTCCATCAGGGCCTTTATCACGGGATTCGCTCTCTCGCTGTCAGCGCTCCAGATCCCCAGAGGGATGGCCAGGATCACAGCCACAAGGGTGGCGACGAGAACCATGTTCAGAGTGACCATGGCACTGTTCCAGTAGCCCATCCAGTGGATTATGCAGAAGGCCACGCCGATCATGAGCGACATCATCATGCGCTTTGTGATCAGAAGCGATATCACCGCCAGGACGATTATGAATGCGACCGGGTCCAAATAGGTAAGGGCGCCTCCGACAAGATCCAGGATCAGATCCAGAACGTCGCTGAAAAGGGTCAGAAGCCAGCCGAAGTAATACTGGACGAAGTCCACAAGCTCCTCTGCGAGGACGCCGACGGGAGACGCCATTATTCACCGCCTCCCATGTTAAGGGCCTCTGCGGCCACTGAGGGGCTTACCGTGCCAAGCAATATGCCGTTCCCGTCCACAACAGGTATCGGGAAATCTGTCGTCACCATGATCTGCACGACATCGCTCATGGGAGTATCAGGACCGACCGATGGCACATCCATGATTATCTTGGAAAGGTCCTTGTCCCCGGACCGCACAGCCTTCAATATGTCGTCCGATTCCACCATTCCCACAAGACGGTTGTCCCTGTCTATGACCAGCATATCATTCCGATCATAATCATCCATTATCCTGAGGGCGGTTCTCGGGCCCTGCTTGACATAAAGGATGCTCTTAGGTTTTCTCATGAAGAGGCCTGCGTTCAGGATCTTGCTGCGGTCCACTTCTCTGACGAAGCGGCCCACGTAATCATCTGCAGGATTCTGCAGGATATCCTCTGCGGTACCGACCTGGATGATACGTCCGTCCTTCATGAGAGCGATGCGGTCTCCAAGCTTCAGAGCCTCGTTCAGGTCGTGGGTAACGAAGATCACGGTTTTACCCAGGCTTGACTGGATCCTGATAAGCTCATCCTGCATATCGTTCCTTATCAGAGGGTCCAGGGCGCTGAACGCCTCATCCATGAAGAGAATATCAGGATCGGTGGCCAGGGCCCTCGCCAGGCCGACTCTTTGCTTCATCCCGCCGCTCAGGTCAGAGGGCATGCTGTCCTCATATCCCGAGAGGCCGACGAGATCTATGGCATCCTTCGCCTTCTCCAAACGTTTGGATTACGAGACCCCCTTCATCTCCAGGCCGTAGGCGACATTGTTCTTCACATCGCGGTGGGGAAGCAGCCCGAAATTCTGGAAGACCATGGACATCTTCTCCCGTCTCGCGATGCGCAGGTCATCTTCGCTCAAGGAATTGAAGTCAAGCCCGTCAATCAGCACCTGCCCGGAGGTGGGCTCGATGAGCCTGTTTATGCAACGTTCCAGTGTGGACTTACCGGAGCCGGAGAGGCCCATGAGAACGAATATCTCCCCCTTTCTCACGTCAAAGGAGACATCATACAGACCCACGTTGTTGGAGGTGATGCTCTGGATCTCCTCCTTGCTTTTTCCTTCTTTGAGAAGTGCAAGCGCTTCTTCGGGGCGTCTCCCGAAGATCTTCGAGAGGTTCCTCACCCGTATCATTATCTCGTTGCCCTCATCGTCCCTGGGACTCTCGATCCCCGCGAATATGTCCTCCGCGGTTCGCCCCTTATTCGGGCCGGGCCGGTGTTCCTCTGCAAAGCTTTTCACGGAGCCCTTTATGCGGGCCTTCATCCGTCCGATTCCGGCCGTCAGCAGGTCATGGATCGTATCATCCACGGCCCTCAGCGACCTCTTCTTTGTTGTGCTTGAAGACATCTTGTGTCATCTCCGATTCTGGTCTGATCGGAGCATCCGCGGTTCAGCGCATCCGCTGAAGCATAGGAATCCAAGCAACATGAAGTCGCGGGACCGATCCGCGGACCCGAAGGTCCGCGGACCGCGGAATATCCCGTGGCATAGCGGATGAACCTTTAGAGGCGAACCTTCCCGCCTTCTCTGACCGGCACGAATACTCCGAGCTCAGGACCTGAAAGAGAGCGCATTTTCGCGTTCTCTTTTCGGTCAAGGTATTTTTTCCAAAGAATGCATCTTATTTAAAATGTCGGGTTTTACCTGCTCATGTCTAAAAATATCTGATAAACGGTGTTTATGTACACATATCACACCTGCTTGTTCGAAACATCCCCTGAGGAGTCTCTTGCCGTTGCGCACCCCCTTTGCTGTCGGAGAACGAATGAAGGATGACTATCCCAAGGATATTCGCATGTCCGGGGAATGCAGACTCAATTCAGATTCTGGACGTCGGATATGTACATCAGAGGGTATCTCAGATCCTTGTCGTACCTCATCTCAGCGACCACCCTTATGTTATCTATCCTTATCACAAGTCTTACATCCAGCATGTTCCCTGTAAGGGATACGTAACTGTATTCGTCAGTTTTTGACCTGAAATGCGAGCCGTCTATGTGCACCTTCACATCCTCGACATAGGGCTGCACCACTACGCTCTTCTCTATCGACCTCTCCAGGATGTCCACGCTGGTCTGGTCGACAGGCATGCCGACGAATTGATGGTATATCGTCCCCATCTTGATGCCCGCTTCGAACATAGCACGCTCTCTGACGGTGCATTTGAACAGGTCGGCAGCTTTTCGTTCTCTTTCTTTCATGACCCCGAACATCAGATACGGATATAATTAACAGTTATTCTTTCGCAAACGAATTTAAGTAACCTGTCCTTAAGGCTGTGCCATGGAGAATTTGAGGGAAAGGATATCCTCTCTTAAGAAAGAGAGGAACGCTATCATTCTGGCCCACAATTACACGCTGCCTGAAGTCCAGGACATCGCAGACCTGGTGGGAGATTCCTTGGGGCTTTCTCTCGAAGCGGCCAAGACCGATGCGGATGTGATAATCTTCTGCGGCGTGACATTCATGGCAGAGACCGCTAAGATCCTGAATCCTTCGAAGATTGTCATCTCTCCGGAGCCTGATGCACATTGCGCGATGGCGGGCATGTGCGGACCTGAGGATATAAAGGAGATGCGCAGGAGGAATCCGGGTGCCGCAGTCGTAGGCTACGTTAACAGCACCGCCGCTTCCAAGGCGGAGATGGATATCTGCTGCACCTCATCCAACGTATTGGATGTGGTATCCTCGATGGAGGAACGCGACATAATATTCGTGCCGGACTCCAACCTGGGAGACTATGCCGGGTCCAGGACGCCTTCCAAGAACATGATACTGTGGAAAGGATTCTGCCCCATACATCAGTCGATAACCCCGGATATGATCGACGACCTGAAGCGGGAGCACCCGGACGCCATGGTGCTGGTGCACCCGGAGTGCCGTGCTCCCGTCATAGAGAAGGCGGACATCATCGGCTCAACGGAGACCATGATAAAGTCCGCCAGGGATTCCGATAAGAAGGAGTTCATCGTGGCGACGGAGATCGGGATGAAGCACAGGATGATGAAGGAATGTCCCGACAAGACCTTCTATTTCCCTGATGTGGCACTTTGCGGGGTCATGAAGATGACCACCCTCAAATCGATAGTAAGGTGCCTTGAGACGATGTCCCCCGAGGTGTCCCTTCCCAGTGACATATCCGAGAGGGCCTACGGACCGGTAAAGAGGATGACAGAGATAAAATAGGCCTCAGGCTATTGAACGCCGAGGCGCCGGATGAAGAGATTCTTTGCTCTGACCGGTGATGAGCCCTATGAGTGCTGACGGCGTCCTCACTCTATCAGATAATCGAGGAAATCACTGAGCTTCATGCCCTCATCCCATTTCAGGATGTAGTTCCCGTTGGGACTGATCCTCATGCCCGGCACTCTTCTTTGAAGGAGCCCCATATTCCCTTTTAGTTCCTCCTCCATCGGGATGGTGAAGATTCTCCAGGGGTCTCCTCTCACTCCTTTGAGTCTGAAGGCGTATAAAGGAAGAATATGAGATCTGGCACATTCACATTTCATCTTCTCGGCCTGCTCTGTGAGTCGGGTGTTCCTGCTGAAATGGAGTATCCCGTCGGCAGTGCTCTTCACCTCTATTGGGAAGGAGAAGTCCCACCTCAGTGCCACAAGGTCCATTCCCAGGGATCCTGCGGCCCTTACGACGACAAAGGGCTCCTCCATGACAGACATATAAGCCCTTCTCTCGCCGTCGCTGCAGGTCTTGACCATCTTATTTATGGTCTTCTCGTCCCCGGAGAGCAGATACTTCAGCTCCCTCTCGTAGACATCACCGGGTGCGGCCATTGCTATCGGTATTCGATTCCTTATCGCATATATAAATGGGTTAAGGGAGAGGTCCCCGAAAATTGCCGAATCACGGTGATAATCTGGATACATCCCGGGGGAACAGTATGCTCTCTCTGACGTTAGGAAGATCCAGCATCTTCGTGAGGAGCCTGTCCACACCTATCCCCCAACCTCCGTGGGGAGGCATCCCGTACTTGAAGGCATCGAGGTAGGATCCGAAATCCCCGGGTTCCAACCCCTTCTTCCTCATGCGCTCCGTGAGAGCATCGTACCTGTGCTCCCTCTGTCCGCCTGAGGAGATCTCCTGCCCCTTGTAGTCGAGATCGAATGAGAAAGAGTACGGCGTTCCCTCCTTCTCCATGATATAGAAAGGCTTCGCATCCTCCGGATACTCGACTATCCAGTACATCTCACGGCCCCTCTCGGCCATTATATCTCCGATGATCCTCTCCCCCTCGGTTCCGAGATCCTCTCCGTCCTTGAGGTGCAGCCCCTTCTCCCTTACCATGCGGAGGCACTCTTCGTATGTGAGCACAGGATATGGCCTCTCTGGCACTTTTATCTTCTTGTCCAGGACATCTAAAAGGTGACCGCCTCTTCTTGCCATTCCTCTGAAAAGATAATCCATCACCCTCTCAATGGCGGTCATGACATCATCCTGGGATCCTATCCATGCCATCTCTCCGTCGAAGGACTGGAACTCCGTCACATGGCGGTTGGTGTTGGAATGCTCTGCCCTGAAAGCGGGACCGAGCTCGAAGACCCGGTCCAGGCCTGTGGACATGAGCATCTGCTTGTAGAGCTGGGGGCTCTGAGCCAGGTATGCGGGCCTTCCGAAATAGTCCACCTCGAAAAGAGTGGCACCGCCTTCTGCGCCGGACCCCACTATTTTCGGGGTTGTGACCCACGTGAAATCCAGGTCCCTCATCGCCTCCTCGATCAGATCGAAGAGTATGCTCTTGAGCTCGAATATGGCTCTTATCTCGGGCTTTCGCAAGTCCATGAATCTGTTGTTGAGACGTGTATCCATCTCTACGTTGACTTTGTCGATGACTCCCATGGGGAGAGGTACCGCAGCAGGGGAGAGCGTTTCGAAGGAGGTCGGTATCAGCTCAAGACCCAGCTCTGTCTGGTTGCTTTCCTTCACATCTCCCGTCACGGAGACGACGCTCTCTCTGGAAACGGAGGTCAGCCCCTCGAATACAGCAGGGTCCGTCTTCTTCTTCGGCAGGGTCACCTGTACGGTTCCGAATCTGTCCCTTATGATGACGAAGGATATACCGCCAAGATTCCTGATCTCCTGCACCCATCCCCTTATCGTGACCTGTTTGTCCTCGGTTGATATACTGCCCGAATCCCTGTAAACTGCTGACATGTCAATTGACGCCAATCGAGTAACTGGTTAAAATAACTAGTCAGGCCGGGCGTCGCGCGTGCGAAATATATTATACGTCGCAGGGAATTGCTCGCGTAATAGATACCGGTGGTTTTGAATGACCAAGAAAGTAACAATCTCAGTAATAAAAGCGGATGTGGGATCCGTGTGCGGGCACACCCGTCCCCACCCCTCGATGATGGATAAATGCAGGGAGATCTTGGCAGACGGAGTGAAGCAGGGAACCCTTGTGGATTTCTATGTCACCCGTGTAGGCGACGACATAAATCTCTTCATGTCCCACTACAAGGGCGAGAACAGCAAGGATGTGCACGGTCTGGCCTGGAACGCATTCACCGAGGCCGCGGCTCTTGCCAAGAAAATGCACCTGTATGGTGCGGGACAGGACATACTCGCCGATGCCTTCTCAGGGAACATACGCGGCGCCGGCCCCGGCTCCGCAGAGATGGAGTTCGAGGAGAGGAAGACGGAACCGATCATGTTCTTCATGGCGGACAAGACTGAGCCGTCCGCATATTCGCTCCCCCTGTCCAGGATATTCCTGGATCCCTTCACCACCACAGGCCTGGTCATAGATGCAAGGGCCAAACAGGGTTTCGACGTCGAGATACAGGATGTCAAGGATAACAAGAGGGTCATCATGTCCTCTCCCGAGGAGACCCTCAGCATACTCAGCCTCCTGGGCGACACCTCCAGATACGCCATAAAGAAGATCTCCAGCCGTGCCAGTCTCGGAACCGCGGCAGTCGTCTCCACCGATAAGCTGAACCTCACTGCTGGGAAATACATCGGAAAGGACGACCCCGTGTGCGTCGTAAGGGCTCAGAGCGGTCTCCCCTCTGTGGGCGAGTACCTCCAGCCCTTCATGAACACCATGTTGGTCGCAGGGTGGATGAGAGGCTCACACTACGGGGCATTCTATCCCTGCGGAGTAGACAATTCCGATCCCACATACTTCGACGGGCCTCCCAGGATATGCTGCCTGGGATTCCAGCTCCGCGACGGACACTTCCAGGGCCTTGAGCCCATCGATGCCAAGCCCGGGGACCACAAGCCCATGGACTTCTTCTCAGGAAGCGAATGGGACTACGTCCGCCAGAACTCTGTGAAGGTCAGCAAGATGATGAGAGGCCACGGCCCCTTCATGCCGGCCATA
>Ga0172382_10013758_pt1 | contig 10388 bp, 11 predicted proteins | sample Leawel138RmetaG_FD_122245 | JGI IMG/M metagenome (GOLD analysis project Ga0172382, IMG submission 122245) | Leachate microbial communities from a municipal landfill in Southern Ontario, Canada - Leachate well 138R metaG | ecosystem: Engineered > Solid waste > Landfill > Unclassified | place...
AAAGATATAATCAAAAATTTTCAAAGACTTCATATATAAACATTGTGTATATGCATTGTGGTTGATTTTTCAAAAGAACATCCAATTATATTTATGGTTAACTGTTACGCATACGTCCAACGCAGAGCGCGTCACCACGGATCCGGTGCATCCCCTAACCATGTTTCACAATGACTGTCGCGTATATTAAGAGCTCCGTCTCGGAAAGCATCAAGTACATCGTATCCAATCGCCAAACATGACTGAGGAGAAGAGCTTAGGTCAGGCGCTTGAGGAGAAACTGCTGGTCAAACCCAAGAGCCTCGGGGAGCTGGACAACGCCCTCTTGGATGAGGCTCACGGATTCTGCGAAGGCTACAAGGAGTTCCTCGGCTGCAAGACCGAGCGGGACATCGTCGACTACACCATACCCCTGCTCAAGGACAGAGGGTACTCCGCATTCGAGCTGGGCAGGAGGTATGAGGCCGGCGAGAGGTTCTACGTCGAGAACCGGGGCAAGAACCTCATCATGGTCACGGTGGGATCCGAGCCCGTGTCCGCGGGCCTGAGGATCTGCGTCGCCCATATCGACAGCCCCCGTCTCGATTTCAAACCGAACCCGCTGTTCGAGGAGACGGGCATGGCGTTCTTCAAGACGCATTACTACGGAGGCATCAAGAAATACCAATGGACCTCCATCCCCCTGTCGCTGCACGGCGTGGTCCTGCTCAACAGCGGGGAGACTGTCCGCATCGATATCGGTAACGAGGATGGCGATCCCCTGCTCTGCATAACCGATCTGCTTCCGCATCTGGCCCGGGACCAGATGCTGAAACCCGCCAACAAGGTCGTCGAAGCGGAGCAACTCAACATCCTGATCGGCTGCTGGCCCTACGATGACGAGAAGGTCTCCGCCAAAGTCAAACTCAACATCATGAAGATCCTCTTCGACAAGTACGGCATCGCCGAGCGGGATTTCCTCTCGGCCGAGCTCTGCGCCGTGCCGGCGTTCAAACCCTGCGACATCGGATTGGACCGTTCGATGGTCGGTGCCTACGGCCAGGATGACAGCGTGTGCGCCTACACCGAACTCATGGCCGAACTGGATAACGAGGATCCCCCGTTCACCACGGTCACCGTCTTCATCGACAAGGAGGAGACGGGATCCGACGGGGTCACCGGGATGAAGTCGTTCATGTTCAGGGACTTCATCGAGGATTTCGTGTCCGCCTACGGATTGGAGGTCCGCCATGTCATGAGGCGTTCGATGTGCCTCTCGTGCGATGTCAACGCGGCGGTCGATCCCTGCTGGCCCGAGGTCTTCGAGATGACCAACTCGTCTTTCCTCAACCGCGGGCCGGTCGTATCCAAATACACCGGCAGCGGCGGCAAGTACTCCACCAGCGACGCCTCGGCCGAGACCGTGGGCTTCCTGCGGAGGATACTGGACGAGGCCGGGATCCCCTGGCAGGTCGGCGAGCTCGGCAAGACCGATATCGGCGGGGGAGGGACCATCGCCGCCGACATCGCGATGCACAACCTGGACACCGTGGACATCGGCGTGCCCGTGCTCTCGATGCATTCGCCGCTGGAAGTCACGTCCAAAGCCGACGTGTACATGCTGTACAAGGCGATACGCGCCTTCTATGCGAGCACGCTCGTCAAACCCTGAACCGACCGCCTGCGGGCGGTCCCCTTCCCTTCTCCTCCCTTCGCTTCCCCTGCTTCATTTCTCGCCGTAGTAGATGTTGACGGCGCTGAAGTTCCTGCTGTAGTACCTGGCGTTCCTGAACCCCGCCTTCCGGAACTTCTCGACCATGTCGTCTCCGTGGGGGAACCCCTCCACGGACGAGGTCAGCCAGTCGTATGCCGGCTGCCTGCCGCCGATGCTCTCGCCCTTGTCGTACCTGCGGGCGATGCGGGTGACCCTGTATTTTATGTAGAGTTCGTAGAAGAAACGGATCAGCCGGTTGTCGGGCTTGGCGAGTTCGGCGACGACGACCTTGCCGCCCGGAGCGAGGATCCTGTACATCTCGTCGATGGCTTTCTGCACATCGCATACGTTCCTCAGCATGTAGCCGGACGTGACCGCGTCGAACGAGCCGTCCTCGTACCTCAGATCCAATGCGTCGCCTTCTTCGAAGACGACCCTTCCGGCGAGGTCGGTCCCCTGCAGCTTAGATTCGGCCAGCTCCAGCATGCGCGGCGTGATGTCGATGCCGACCACCGAGCCGTCCTCGCCGACCCGCTCGGCGGTCATGAAGGCGATCTCCCCCGTGCCCGTGCCGATGTCCGCGCATCTCCGGCCCGCCAGAGGCTCGATCCGGTCCAGCATGAACCTGTGCCATCCGGAGACCATGCCCATGGTCATGATCTCGTTCATCTCGTCGTAGTATCCGGCGATCTCGGTGAAGACATCTTTGACGTACCCCTCCTTGCCGTCGAACTGGGTCCCGTTGGGTTTGATGTCCTCCATCATATCAGCCCCGCGAGGTCGGCATGGCCTAATAGATATCCGATGACGAGCAGGATCCCGAAATGCCAATTGAGCTTGAACGACAACGGCACCAGTAATCTGCTGCAGCCGGCATCGTGCGGCGCCTTCCTGCTGTTGAGCAGGAGCACGCGCAGATCGTACAATGCCAGGAAGGCCAGTGCCGTCCAGGCCGGTACCGCTCCGGCGAGGATCAGCACCGCCAGGATCGGGAACGACACCGCATTCAGGAACAGGTACAGGCGTATGCTGCCCTCGTAAGACAGGTGCCCGGAGAACGTCCCGACCCCCATGCTCTTGTCCTCGTGGTAATCCCGGGTCTCGTTGCCGCTCAGCACGCCGGTGAGCATGAAGGCGTTGGGCAGCGAGACGAGGACCACCTCCCAGGAATAGCCGCCGGTGAGGATGAGGTAGGTGCCGACGGGCATCAGCAGGCCCATGAGCAGGAAGACGCCGCCCAGCCCCATAGCGTGGTATTTGTAGGAGGCGCCGACGGTGTACAGCGCCGCGCCGAGGATGCCGATCAATCCGATTATCAGGATCTGCCAGCCCGAGTACCAGATGAAGACCAGTCCCAGCAGCGCGGTGGCCGCCAGGCATGCCGTCCCCATCATGAAGACCTGCCGCGGGGTCATGACACCTGTCACCAGCTCCGGAGAGCGGGATTGGTTCTCCTCGGTGTCGATGCCCATCACGAAGTCCCCGTAGGTGTTGAACAGATTGGCGGCGGATTGCAGCAACGCGCCTCCGATCACGATGAGCAGGAGGATCCACCAGCAGAAATGACCGTCCTTCCAAGCCACCGCCGCGCCGATCAGCATCGGCACCACGGCGCCGTGCAGAGACCACGGCCTGAACGCATTGTACCATCCCGCCTTGGCGGGTTTCACATCCTCCATGACACTCGAAAGCGGAAGGTGTTCTTAAAGTATGCCGATTGATTTATTATCGATTGCATATACTGGAGAAGCCATGAAGAGGCCGATCGACCTGCTCAGCAGCAGCGCTTTCATGATGAGTGCCGCCCTTGTGATATCGCTTTTGACCAATCACCTGGGGTTCTTCCCTTCCGAGGTCTTCGATCCGCCGACACGCAGCACCGTCACCATCCTGCTCCTCGCTGTCATGATGACGGTCTCCCTGTCCCGCGTCCCCACCGCCAACCTGAGCCCGGACCGGGCCGTGCTGCGCTCCCTGGCCCTGGGCCTCCTGGTCGCCTCGGCGATACCGATCGCCGGATACCTGCTGCTCAGGAACGGGGCCTATGCGAACGAGTCCGTGGGCTGGGTGTTCATCGCCGCGACTCCTTTCGCGGCATCCGTCGCTCCCCTCTCCTTCATCCTGCGCGGCGACATGGAGCACGCCTGCAAATCCACGATCTACGTCTACATCGTATCCCTCGTGTGGATACCTTTGGTGATCTACCTGCTCATCGGCGAACTCGTCGAGATGAAGGATGTCGTGATCACCGTGCTGGAGATCATCGGCGTCCCGCTGGTGCTGTCCCGTCTGTTCACCAAGGTCAAGATACCCAAGGAAGTGATGGCGGTGACCCTCAACCTGATCGTCGGGTTCCTGGTCTGGCTGTCGGTCAGCCCCACTGATTTCAGCGGGATCGGCTGGATCGTCTTCGCCATGTTCGCGGCCATCGCCGTCTGCAGGACGTTCGTGCTCGGCAACGCGGTCGAGTACGTCGAGAAGAGGGCCGGCATCCACTGGAAGCAGAGGGTCACCGACATCCTGGTCACCTCGTACAAGAACAAGGGCATCGCCATCGCGCTCTGCGTGTCGGTCCTCTCGGGGCCGTACATCGGCTATGCGATGGTCGCCATCACCGTCTCGATCGTCGTCGAGATCTGCTGGGTGATCTTCATGGACTCCGTCCTGTTCTCCAAGAGGAGGATGGAGCGCGAACTGGAGCGCGAGGGGTCGAGCAGCGCCTGACCTCCGTGCATGCCGGCTCCCGCCTGCATCCGCGTGAGGCGGCCGTCCGCTTCCGGGCATGACGGCGGGAATCGGCATGGTATCCGCGGAAATCATCCTTGAACCCCGGTTTACAACAGTAGAGAATAAGTAGGGTTGTATCCATCATGGAGAATATGGTCAGTTGTATACACACGTATATGACCGTCATCGGCATGATCAGCATCTCGGAAGACGGCGAGGGCAACATCACGGGAGTGTACCTGCCCAACTACAATCTACCGGTCATGGAGGACCAGAGCACCGAGGCCCTGGATGAAGCCGCGGCGCAGATAGAGGAGTACTTCTCGGGAGAGAGGAAGGGGTTCGACCTTCCGATCGTGTACAACGGCACCGAATTCCAAGAGCTGGTCTGGAAGGAGCTGCTGAGCATCCCTTACGGCAGGACCATGACCTACTCCGAAGTGGCGGCATCCATCGGCAGAGAGAACTCATACAGGGCCGTAGGCGGAGCATGCGGTGCCAATCCGCTCCCGATCATCATACCGTGCCACCGCGTCATCAGCGCCGGCAAGACCACGGTAGGGTACGCCGGCGGCTCCATACTGAAGAGGCGGCTCCTCGACCTGGAGTCCGGCGAGTGATGGACGTCCTGGCCGAGATCGTCGGCAATGCCGATCCCGCGTACGATGCCTTCAACAGGAGACTCGTTCCCGGCATCGGCACCTCGTACGGCGTGAGGGTGCCGGTGCTCAGACGGATCGCGGGATCCATTCTCGCAGACGATTGGGGATCCTTCCTGGAATCGGAGAGGACCTGTTTCGAGGAGGATCTGCTGCACGGCATCGTGATCGCCGAGTGCACCGCAGACATGGATACGCGGATGATGCATCTGCGCCGATTCGTGCCTACCATCGACAACTGGGCGGTGTGCGACATCACCTGCGGCAAATGGAACCTGCCGGAAGAGGAGGCGACCGTGCTCTGGGATTACTGCGAGGAGCTCCTCGACTCCGGCGAGGAGTTCCCGATGAGGTTCGCCGCCGTGATGATGATGTCGAACTTCCTCGACGATTCACATGCACGGGCGATACTGGAGCACATGGTCACGCGATACCATCCGGGATACTATTATCGGATGGGCGCGGCCTGGTGCATCTCATACTGCTACGCGAAATACCCTGCCATGACCGAGCGTTGCATGTTCTCGGGCAGGATGGACGAGGACGTGCTCCGGAGATCGGTGCGGAAGATCCGCGAATCGCGCCGCATCGACCGGGAGAGCAAGGACAGGCTGAAGGAGAGATTGGAGCAGACGCTCAGCAGATCTCCTCGATCATCCTGAAGATCGCCTCGGAGTTGGCATTGCCGATGCGCGCGCCTCTGCGCTCCAGGAAGGTCCAGCCCCTCTCTTCGCATTCATCCTTGAAGTCGGGGCTCGTCACCGCGATCACCTTGCCCTCGGGCAACGTGTCGTTCTCCAGCATCATCGCGAACATCGCCTTGGGCACGCAGACGACGACCTTGTCGAACGGGCTCGCCACGTATCCGAGCGTGTCGAGGTAGTTCTTGCGCTCCTGGACCGCTTCGTAATCCTCTTTGGACGACATGACCCGGTCGTAGGGCGCGATCGTGTAGTTGCCGGGCACGAAACCGAAATGCGAGGAGATCAGACCGAACGAGACCTCGCACATCTTCCTGTCGTCCTTGCTGGCCGTATCCAGCCTGGCCACCAGCTCCTTGACCTCGGTCACCCGGCCGCCGAACATCTCGAATGCGCTGGCCAGACCGCTCTTGAGGAAGACCGTGGAATCGTTGGTGATCACCAGTATCTGCTTCGCTTTCTCCAATGACATGAGTCACACCTTCCTGAATTTGTATGCGATGTTGCAGCTGCCCTCGTCGGAGACCATGCACGGCCCCTTGGGGTCCGCGGGCCTGCAGGCGGTGCCGAACAGGGGGCAGTCCTCCGACTTCATTATGCCTCTGAGGACCTCGCCGCACCTGCATCCCTTCGCCTCCTCCTCGACGTCGGGGGTCGTGGCGAGGATGTCCGCATGCACCCTGCATGCATCGTGCGCCGCGTGCTCCTCTTTCAAGGCGAGCGCGCTCTTCGGGATGGTCGGGAAGCCCCGCCATGCCCTGTCGACCAGCTCGAACGCCTCGTCCATCAGCTGTCTGGCGACGGGGTTGCCGTCGGGTTTGACCAGACGGGTGTACTCGTTCTCCACTTCGGCGCGCTCTTCGAACCTCTGCTTGGTCAGCATGTAACAGGACATGAGGATGTCCAGGGGTTCGAAGCCCGCCACCACCTGCGGCATGTCGTACATGACCGAGAAGGGCCTGAAGCACTCGTAGCCGGTGATGACCGCCACATGCCCGGGCATGATGAGGCCGTTGACCTTCGTCTCACCCATGTCGAAGACCGTCTTCAGCACCGGAGGGCAGACCCGGTGGCAGCTGTAGATGCTGAAATTGGCCGGCAGCTCCTTGCGGAGCGGGACGGCCGTGGACGGGGCCGTGGTCTCGAACCCCACCGCGACGAAGACGAGCGGTTTGGACTGCTCGGCGGCCATCTTGACCGCGTCCTCCACCGAGTAGACGATCCTGACGTCGGCCCCTCTGGATTTGGCATCGAAGAGCGACCCGATCGAGGTGGGCACGCGCATCATGTCGCCGAAAGCGGTTATGGTCACTCCGTTGTCCGCAAGCGTTATCGCGTCGGCGATCTCCTTGCTGGTGGTGACGCACACCGGGCATCCCGGCCCTTGCTGGATGGTGATCCCCGCATCCCCGAGCATCTCCTCCAGGCCGAAACGGACGATCGTGTCCTGATGCGTCCCGCATACATGCATGAACTTGCTCTCGATCCCCATGTCCTCTATGGCCGCGAGGATCCTCTTCGCGGTCCCCTCATCCCTGTATTTAAACATCATACCGCCTCTTCTATGTCGATCCCTTTGACGCTGCAGGTCTGGCCCGCGAGCACCGTGACCGGTCCGCCGCACTCAGGACATGACAGGATCGGTATGGCGTGCTCCTCGGAGTACTGCCCGAAATCCAGGTTCCTCGCGGGACCCTCGTATCCGCATGCCGCGCAGCCGAGGATGATGTCCTCCTCCTCGATCACCAGCGCGGAACCCTCCAGGATCGTGCCTCTGGTGATGATCTCGTAGGCGAATTCCATCTGCTCCCCGCCGAGGTTCGTCATCTTGCCGATGACGAGGGTGACGGAATGCACGGATTCCACTTTGTATTTGCTCAGTTCCTCCAGAATGGCTTTGACGAAGTCCGACACCACTGCTACCTCGTGCACGGGCCTGTATCGCGACCCTCGGTTTTAATGTTATCATGCCGGCCCGGGCATCGGAGCGCCGGCGGGAACATGATCGGATCGCCGCCGCGTCAGATCCGCCGATGATCGCACATCCCGCTGATCGGGCATTCGCCGCAACGGGGGTTGCGCGGCAGGCAGACCTCCTGCCCGTGCCGGACCAGGAACCTGTTGATGTCCGACCACCTGTGCTCGGGGGTCGATCCCATCAGCTCCGTCTCTGTGACCGCCGGGTCCTTGGTGCTGACGAGGCCGATGAGGTTGGCGATCCTGTGCACATGGGTGTCGACGCAGACCGCCGGGATGCCGAATGCGTACGAGCGCACGCAGGCGGCGGTCTTCCGCCCCACCAGCGGCAGGGAGACGAGGTCCTCGGTGGACTCCGGCACCTTGGAATCGAATCTTTCCACCAGGATCCTGCAGCAACCGACGATCGCCTCGGATTTCTGGCGCGGGAAACCGGCCGGCGCGATCAACGCCGCCACCTCCTCCGGATCGGCCGCGGCGATCTCCTCCGGAGTGGAGAACACGGCGAACAGATTGTCGGCGGCCTTCCTCGTGTTGTCGTCGCGGGTCCGCTGTGAGAGCATGGTCGCGATCAGGATGCGGAACGGGTCCTGTTCCCAGTCGGGGCGCGTGCCGTCCGATGACCTGCCGGGGTACGCGCCTTCCCCGTACTCCCCGGCCAGGATGTCCAGGATCAGGAGTATGTCCTTCTCAGCCATACCAAGGCCTCCCCCGCCATATGCAGCGACCCGGTCACCAGGATCGTCTCGTCCTCATGTCTCATCCCGAAGGCCGTGTCCATCGCCTCGGCGACATCCGCCGCCGGCACGACCTGTTCGAAGAAGCCTTCCGCTATCGGCAGCAGCCGGTCGACGGAGGCGGCGCGGTCGGAATCCGGAGCGGTGACGATCGCCCGTTCGGCGATCCCCGACAGGTTCTCGGAGATGTGCTCCAGATCCTTGTCGCCGAGAGCGCCGAACACCAGCAGCACCTTGCCGTAGAGCTCGCGGATATCCGCCGCGAGGTCCTCCGACCCCTTCCGCGTATGCGTCACGTCGATGATCAGCGGCAGGCCGCCGACCTTCTGCATGCGGCAGGCCCATTCGGTCGAGGCCAGCCCCTCCCGCAGATTGTCCCGGATGCGTTCCTCGAAACCGTCCAGCGTCGAGAGGGCCGCGATCGCCAGGGCGGCGTTCGCGGCCTGATGCCGTCCCGGTATCGAGACCGTGCGATCCTCCCCGCGGTATGTGAAATCGACCCCGTCCCTTCTGCTCGCCCGCAGGACGATGTCCTCGGGCAGGACCCTCGTCAGCGGGGCCCCCTTCTCGGCGGCGACCGCCGACAGCGTCTCGAAGACCGGGTCCGAGTTCATGGTCACGCACGGCACCCCGGGTTTCATCACCCCGGCTTTCTCGTACGCGATCGACTCCAGGGTGCACCCCAGGTACTCGGTGTGCTCCAGGCTGATGTTGCAGATCGCGCAGACCTCGGGCGTTATGACGTTGGTCGCGTCGAACCTGCCGCCCATGCCCACCTCGACGACGGCGTACTCGACCCCTTCCCTTTCGAAATGCATGAATGCCAGGGCGGTGGTCGCCTCGAAGAAGGTGCACCGCATGCCCTCGGCCGCCATCCTGTCGACGACGGGCATCAGCTCCGCGGCCAGCTCGGAGAGCCGCTCGTCGTCGATCATGCGGCCGGACACCCGGATGCGCTCGTTGAAATCGACCAGATGCGGAGAGGTGTAGAGCCCGGTGGCGAACCCGGAGCGGCGCAGCACCGCTTCGATGCAGGCCGCCACCGAGCCCTTGCCGTCGGTGCCGGCGACATGCACGCTCTTGAAACGATCCTGAGGGTCGCCCAATCTCCTCAGGAGCTCGGTTATGTTGGTCAGACCCAGCTTGATGCCGTGGACCTGCAGGCCGTACAGCCAATCCAGGAAGCCGCCGGCGCTCATCGCGGAGCCTCCCGCTCGGCGCAGATCCGCGCGATCAGCTCGCGGTATCCGATGCCTTCCGCCTTGCAGATCCTCTTCAGGGCGGCCATCGCCCCGGATCCGTATTGCGCCGCCTTCTTCTCCGCATCCGCCAGGAACGGCACGCCCTGCACGACCGCGACCTCCTTCAACAGCGCCTTCCTCCCGCCGGGGCCCGCGGGCATGACCGCCCCGATGCCGAGGCCGTCCACCGTCTCGATCAGATCCCGTTCCATGAACGGGTTGATGAGCTCCTTCCTGAAATACCCTGCCAAGCTCCGTTCGTGGACGGAAGTGGATGTTGACAGCCTCCGCATGTCCTCCTCGCGGGCCAGGGTCAGCTCGGTTGCCGACAGCCCCGCGTACTTGGCGAACCCGGCGAACAGCTCGTCCGCGCCCTGCCCCGTCGCGACGTGCTCCTCAGGGCAGGCCGACATCACATGGAACAGGGGGATCTCGAAGGCCAGGGTCAGCGGGTCCGCGGTGCCGGTGATGCGGACCGCCTCCTTCAGCGAATCCGTCAACACCTCCTCTTCCAGGAGGATGTGCTCCCACTCCAGCCCGAGTCGGTCGGAGACCCCCCGGGCGGCACGCACGTCGTGGGCTCCCTCGAACCCCGCCGTGTACAGCTTCACGGATATCGCGTACCTCGAGGCGATCGCCGCCACCAGCCCCGA
>Ga0172382_10013760_pt1 | contig 10387 bp, 11 predicted proteins | sample Leawel138RmetaG_FD_122245 | JGI IMG/M metagenome (GOLD analysis project Ga0172382, IMG submission 122245) | Leachate microbial communities from a municipal landfill in Southern Ontario, Canada - Leachate well 138R metaG | ecosystem: Engineered > Solid waste > Landfill > Unclassified | place...
GCCGGATCTGCGGCGGTCACTGACTCGCGCGGCGGTGCGCATCGCGCGCGCGGCGGATTACCACAACGTCGGCACGGTTGAGTTCCTCCTGACGGAGACCGGCGACTACTACTTCCTTGAGATGAATACGCGGCTCCAGGTGGAGCACCCGGTGACGGAGATGGCAACGGGCACGGACCTGGTGAAGGACCAGATCCTGGTGGCGGCCGGGGAGGAGCTCCCCTACGACGAGTACGAGCTGCTGATGCGCGGCTGGGCTATCGAGTGCCGGATCGTGGCAGAGGACCCGTTCAACAACTTCCTGCCGTCGGTCGGCAAAGTGGTGCTCGCGCGGGAGCCGGCGGGGCCGGGCATCCGCGTGGAAAGTGCGTTGTACGACGGGATCGAAGTGACCCCCTACTACGATTCGCTCCTGGCGAAAGTCACGGCATGGGGCCGGACACGCGAGGGCGCACGGACCCGTATGCGGCGTGCCCTGCAGGAATTCCGCGTGGTTGGAGTCGCGACCAACATCCCCTATTTGCAGCAGATCATCGATATGCCGGACTTCATCAACGGGAAGCTGGACACCGGGTTCCTGGATCGGCACGAGGTGGTTGCCGAGGAGCCACTCGAGCAACAGAAGCAGGCCGCGGAACTCGCAGCGCTGCTGCTGGTGACAAACGGGAAGGCCGAGAAAGCTGAGAACGGCAGCAACACGAATGGCAAAGCGGCCCCTCCAAACGGGAAGGGAAGCGCGAGGGCTTCCACGTGGCGCCTGCAGATGACCGGCATGGACGCGAGCAAGGGGATGGGGCGATGGCCGAAAAGTTCGTAGTCCGCATTGGCGACGACGATGTCACGTTCGAAATCGTGCGGGAGCCGGACGGCGCCTACGTGAAGCGCGAGGACTGGGACGACTGGCGGCGTGTTGCGCTCGAGCGCGTCGGAGAATCCGGCCTCTACCTGCTGATGGTGGACAACGAGCCGACGGAGCTCTATTTGCAGCGCCGGCGCGGGGGCGCGCTGGCGACCATTGGGCGGCACCAGTGGGATATGGACGTAGCCCCCTGGCGGCCGGGCCAGAAGCGGGTACGCACCGGGCCGCAACAGGCTGGTGTGGTGCGGCTGACCGCGCCGATGACCGGATCGATCGTCGAAGTGCGCTGCGCGGCCGGCGACGAAGTCGAACAGGGTCAGGTGCTGCTCGTGATGGAATCGATGAAGATGAACAACGAGCTGCGCTCGCCGGCGAGCGGGCAGGTGGAAGCGGTGGGAGTGGTACCGGGGCAAAAGGTGAAGGCGAACGACCTACTGGTCGCGATCCGGCGGGAAGAAGCGCAGTAACACGCCGTGTCGTCATAAACTTGCATAAGGTTGAGTGGTTTCTTGACCCTCTCCTGAGTGGTCACTTAGGGTAGAGAGTGGCCGTGCTAGACGGGGAGCTAGCGGTGCCCTGAACCCGCAATCCGCTATAGCGGGGTTGAATCCCTGCTCGAGGTGCTCGTTTTTTAAGTCTGGCCGCAGTAAGTGGTGTTGAAGGTCGGGTCCTGTGCAATAGGTGCTTGTGAACCCCGTCAGGTCCGGAAGGAAGCAGCGGTAAGCAGGATAATCTATGTGCCACAGTCAATCTGGCCGGAGCTAACTACTGTGGTAACGTTAGGAAGCGTTTATCGACAGCAGGTGCACGATCAACATTTTACATAGGAGGAAAAATGTCTGCCCGGTCGCTTTATAGGCAATACCGTCCACGACGCTTCCAGGAAGTAGTAGGCCAGGAGCACATCGTAGAGACTCTCAAGAACTCTATCAAGTTTGACAGGCTCTCGCACGCATATCTCCTCTGTGGCCCTCGGGGAACCGGTAAGACTACTATCGCCCGCATACTGGCTATGCTTATCAACTGTCATGAGAATGATGGCAATGATCCATGTCTTATGTGTACATCCTGTCGCAGCATCGCCGACGGTTCAGCTCTGGATATAATCGAATTTGACGCCGCTTCACGCGGCAAGGTGGATGAAATCCGAGAAATCATTGACAGGATAAGCTATGCTCCGGCTGAGCTTAAATATAAAGTCTATATCATGGATGAAGCTCACATGTTGACCCGCAATGCTTTCGATGCGTTGTTGAAGACACTGGAAGAACCTCCTGCTTATACCGTTATTATCCTTTGTACCACCGAGCCGCATCGGTTGCCGGTCACTATCCGTTCCAGATGCCAGCGTTTTGATTTCGGTTGCATACCGGCAGCAGAGGTTGCCGATCATTTAAGAGCTGTTGCCGCTAGAGAGAATATCTCTTTAGATGAAGAGGCTGCCTATGTTCTTGCTTTGCAGGGCGAAGGATCGATGCGTGATTCCCTGGGGCTGTTGGAGCGGGTAGCGGCTTCAGGCGACGAGCAGCTGGATCGTGCTGCGGTGGAGAGCCTGCTCGGTTTGAGCAACAGGCAAGCGATTTATGAAGCTGTTAAAGCTTTGATGATCGGTGACAGGCATAGCCTGGCTGCGCTTACCTTCTCTGCTCACAGCACGGGGAAGAATTTGGATCGTTTCGCTAAGGATATGATATCCGTACTGCATGCCGGCTTGATATACAGTATAGATAAAGATCTGTTATCAAATGCGGCTCCATTACCGGACGAAGAAAATGTTCTGGGTGAGATTGCGGCTGCTTTTCCGCAGAACGGATTAATAAGATGCATAGAAGAACTAACGGAAACGGTAAGCCGTATGAAGAATAGCTCACAGCCGTTGATAGTTCTGCAAGCCGGATTATTGGGGCTGGCAGCCGATAAAAAAGAGGCTTTCGGGGAATCGGGATCTTTTGCAGGCGGAGAGGGTTTCGAAGAAGGAGGACATACTCTAACAGAGAAAAGTGCGGAGCCCTACAGAGCCGTTACTAAGGTGACTCCTAAGAAAACCGGGAAGCCTGCGGCGCCTGCGCCGCAGGCGGAACCAAAGCATCCTCTAGATAATGTTGGGCCTGTCAGTCCGCCCACGGCAGATTTAGCCGGCATTAAGAAAATCTGGCCGGAACTCACATTGGCGCTTAAACCTTTTGGTGTACATCTTTATACTATGTTATCCTGTAGTAGTGAGGCGATATTCTATGACGGTGAACGCCTGGAGATAGGCTTTCATTATCAGTATGCACTTGAAGTAGCCAATACGCCTGACAACAGATGTGTGCTTGTGGATGTGCTGCGCCGGCATCTGGGTGCCGGAGTCAAAGTTGAGCTCTCGATAATTTCCGAGAAGTTGCCGCTGGAAGAGACCGCTGCCGAGGAAACTCTTTCCGGTTCCGAGATGGTGTATGCGGCCCTGGATCTTTTTGACGGCAGCAGTGTGGTCGGCAAGTAAAAGATATGATTGTTAAAGCCGGCAAGCTGAAGGAAAGCGTTTGAGCGCAAAGCTATATTCTTATAGATAAAAAAGCCTTTGATAGATTATGGGAGGTAACTTATGCTGGGAGCAGGCGGTATGATGAAGCAGGTTCAGAAGATGCAGGCCGAGATGGCTCGTATTCAGAATGAACTGGCCGATGAAAGAATTGAAGGCAGTGCCGGAGGCGGTATGGTGAAGGTCGTTGCCAATGGCCAGCAGGAGATATTGGATATCGCGATAGCGCCGGAGGTTGTAGATCCGGATGATATTGAAACGTTGCAGGATTTGGTGCTGGCCGCTGTGCGTGATGCCATGAAGAGATCGCAGGATGCGGCTGCTGAAAAGATGTCGAAGCTTACCGGTGGTTTGAAATTGCCGGGAATGTGATTAATAACGATGGAGTTGATATCTAAACTATGCGTGCATTTGCCAAGCCGTTGGCAAAACTAATCGAAGAACTGACAAAGATGCCCGGTATAGGACCTAAAACCGGGCAGAGGCTGGCTTATTATATATTGCAGACATCCAGGGAGAATGCCTCCAAACTAGCCGAGGCTATTTTGGAGGTTAAAGATAAGATACATACCTGTTCCACATGCAATAACTTTACGGATAAGGATCCGTGCGGCATCTGTTCCGATCTTTCACGCGATGCGGCTACGCTGGCTGTGGTTGCTGAGCCCAGAGATGTGGCCGCCATGGAGCGGTCCGGTGAGTTTAAGGGAATTTACCATGTTTTGCAAGGGCTTATAGCGCCGATGGAAGGAATAGGACCGGAGGATCTGAAGATCCGTGAATTGTTGGAGCGTATCAATACAGGCATTGTTAAAGAAGTGATTATCGCCACCAATCCCAATGTGGAGGGAGAGGCTACGGCCATCTATCTCTCCAGGCTGCTTAAGCCCATGGGGGTGAAGGTATCTAGAATAGCTTCCGGTATACCTTTCGGCGGAGATCTGGATTACGCTGACGAGATTACTATTAATAGGGCCATTGAGGGTAGAAAAGAGCTTTAGCTCAGGGTTTTTCATGTTTACAAAATCAGCTAAAAGGTCTATAATTCTCTATGGTTTGCGCTGTTATACTGCCAGCTGGCGCCGGTTTATATAAGGTCGGCGCTTTGTTTGTTGACAATGGTATATGAAAGCGGTTAGTAGAGCCGGTTTCCATTTGGGATCGGCATTACGCCGTTTACTTGTAAAGGGGGATGCAGATGGGGGAAATTATTGAAATCCGCTGGCATGGACGAGGCGGACAGGGCGCTAAGACAGCTGCTCTGCTCCTGGCCGATGCCGCATTGGGGGAAGGAAAGCATATACAGGCTTTCCCGGAGTATGGTCCTGAACGGATGGGTGCTCCTGTTCAGGCTTTCAACCGTATAAGCGAAGAGCCTATAAGGCTTCATTGCCAGGTTACCAATCCGAGTATCGTAGTGGTACTGGATACTACGCTGGCGGGAACGGTAGATGTGGTGGCGGGCCTGCCTGAAGATGGTATTATTCTCTTCAATACCGCCGAGGAGCCGGCTGCTATCAGAAAGCGTCTGTCCATTAAAGGGCTTAAGATCTTTACGGTGGATGCATCCGGCATTGCCAAAGAGAAAATTGGACGCGATGTGCCTAATACGCCCATGATGGGTGCGCTTATCAAGGTAACCGGACTTCTGGATTTTGACAGAATGCTTGAGGATAACAAAAAGAAGCTTACCAAGAAATTCAGAAACAAGCCTGAGGTTATAGCGGGAAATATCGAAGCTATTGAGACCGCCTATCAGGAGGTGAAGTCGGAATGAAAGATATTGCCAACAACTGGAAGGACCTGCCCGTCGGCGGCATAATAGATGAGCCTGGAACGGCTATAAATTATGAGACCGGCGACTGGAGGACATTAAGACCTGTTCATAACAAAGAAAAATGTATTAATTGCCTGGCTTGTTGGGTGTATTGCCCGGATGTCGCCATCATGCTTAAAGACGGTAAAGTAGAGGGCATAGATCTTAAACATTGTAAAGGGTGCGGAATCTGTGCCCAAGAATGCCCGCCTAAGGTTAAAGCCATAGAAATGGTCGAAGAAGCGGACTTCCGTTAGCGATACCATTGACGTCATAATTGCAAGCAGGAAATTGGAGGTAAGAAAGAAATGGGAAAAACCCGAATGGCCAAAACGGGTAATGAGGCGATGGCTGAGGCCATTCGCCAGATAAATCCTGATGTAGTAGCCGCCTATCCCATTACCCCAGCAACGGAGGTAATGCAGATATTCGCCACGTATGTGGCTGATGGATTGGTCGATACAGAGCTTGTGCCTACTGAGAGTGAGCACTCTGCCATGAGTGCCGCTATCGGTTCACAGATTGCCGGTGCCAGAACTATGACCGCCACATCCTCTCAGGGATTGGCGCTTATGTACGAGATGCTATATATAGCTGCAGGCCTTAGATTGCCACTGATAATGGCCGAGGTCAACAGGGCGCTCAGCGCGCCTATCAATATCCATTGCGATCACAGCGATACCATGGGTGGCCGTGACGCCGGATGGATACAGATATTCTCAGAGAACTCACAGGAGGCTTATGATAACCTTATCCAGGCAGTGCGCATTGCTGAGCACAGAGATGTCCTCTTGCCGATCATGGTTACCACGGATGGCTTTATTATCAGCCATGCCATGGAAGCCATGGAGATATATAATGATAAGGATGTACGCGATTTTATCGGCACTTACAAGCCGTTGCAGCCGGCGCTGGATTACAGAAAGCCCATAACCGTGGGTGCCATCGACTTTGTAGATTATTACTTTGAGCATCGCCGGGCAGTGGCCCAGGCTATGACTAATGCCAAGGATGTTATTCTTGAAGTGGGTCGTGAGTTCGGACGCAAGTTTGGTCAGGAATACGGTTTCTATGAAGCTTACAAGCTTGATGATGCTGAAGTGGCCATGGTCTGTCTGGGTTCCACAGCAGGAACAGGTAAAGATGCCATCGATAATCTGCGTAAGCGTGGCATTAAGGCCGGTTTGTTAAAGCTTCGTGTTTTTCGTCCCTTCCCGGCTGAAGAGCTGGCGGCACGGTTGAGCGGTGTTTCGCAGATATGTGTGCTGGATCGTTCTGATGCACTGGCTGCTACCGGTGGTCCGTTGTTTACCGAACTGCTGGCGGCCATGTATGAAGATAGATCCGAACATAAGATCATCAATCGTATTTACGGCCTTGGCGGAAGAGATATAAAGGTCGAAGAGATAGAAGAACTTCTGTCTGCTCAGGTGTCGGCTGCCGCCGGCGGCAAAAGTATCGATAGGATAGCCTATCATGGTGTGAGAGAATAAGGAGGAGAGCAAATGTCCAATCTGAAACAATTGGCAACCAGACGGGCGCCGTTGTGCGGCGGCCACAGGGCCTGTGCCGGATGTAGCGCACCAAACGTAGTCAGACAGGTTCTTATGGCCTCCGCAGATCCGGTTGTAGTGGGGTCGGCCACTGGTTGTCTTGAGGTTACCACTACTATATTTCCATACAGCGCCTGGAACGTGCCTTTCGTTCACAGCGCCTTTGAAAATGCAGGGGCCAGCGTAAGCGGTATTGAAGCCGCCTACAAGTCTCTGAAAAAGCAGGGCAAGATAGCTGATGAAAAGATAAACTTCGTAGCCTTCGGTGGCGATGGAGGCACATACGATATAGGCTTCCAGTCTCTATCCGGAGCCATGGAACGCGGTCATAACCTGCTTTATGTGTGTTATGACAATGGCGCATATATGAACACCGGTATTCAAAGGTCCAGTGCCACTCCCAGGGGAGCCATGACCACCACCAGCCCGGTAGGCAAGGTGGTTCAGGGCAAGCAGCAGCAGAGGAAAGATTTAACGGCCTGCATGGTTGCACATGAGATACCCTATGTGGCGCAGACTACCCCGGCACACTGGCGTGATCTCAATGCCAAGGCAGAATATGCCTTTAGTATCGATGGTCCTAAGTTCATGAATGTTCTGGCTCCATGTCGTCTTGGATGGGGTTTCCCCATGGAATTGACCATGGAGATGTGTCGTCTGGCGGCAGATACTTGCTTCTGGCCGTTATATGAAGTTGTCGATGGTCAATACAAGCTGACTTATACGCCCAGGGAAAAGAAACCGATAGAGGATTTCCTCAAGCTCCAAACGCGTTTTCGTCATCTTTTCAGGCCGGAGAATGAGCATGTTATCGCTGAGATACAGCAGGAAGTAGATAGAAAATGGGAGCGCTTGCAGAAGCTCTGCACGCTTTAAACAAGGTGCAGAATGGTGAATGCAGATTGCTGAATAATTATGTAAGCGATAGAATGCAGAATGGATTAGGGATAGAAGATTAATTCCTGAAAACGGAACTGTAAGCTTGAACTATTTCGTATTCCAAAATCTGCATTCCACATTCGAAACGGGGGGATAGCAATGGAGGAAAGATCTACCTGGAGAGTAAAAACAGGCCTGTCGGAGAAGCTTAAGGGTGGCGTCATTATGGATGTTACAACTGCTGAACAGGCCAAGATTGCTGAGGATGCCGGTGCGGTAGCGGTTATGGCATTAGAGAGAGTGCCGGCTGATATTCGTGCCCAGGGCGGAATCGCCAGAATGGCAGATCCGCTGAAAATCAAGGAAATCATGGGTGCAGTAACCATACCGGTTATGGCCAAGGCGCGTATCGGCCACTTTGTTGAGGCCCAATTGCTCGAGGCTATGGGCGTCGATTTTATCGATGAGAGCGAAGTGCTTACACCAGCTGATGATGCCTTTCATATCGATAAGCTGAGCTTCAAAGTGCCTTTCGTCTGCGGTTGTCGTGATCTGGGTGAAGCCTTGCGCCGTATTGGCGAGGGTGCGGCTATGATTCGTACCAAGGGTGAGCCGGGTACCGGAAATATTGTGGAAGCTGTACGTCACATGAGATCGGTGATGGCCGATATCAGGCGTGTTCAAAATATGCCTATGGAAGAGTTGATGACGGAGGCTAAGAACATGGGAGCGCCCCATGATCTGGTGCTGGAGGTAAAGAAGCTGGGCAAGCTGCCCGTTCCTAATTTTGCCGCCGGCGGTATAGCCACTCCGGCCGATGCCGCTCTGATGTTGCAACTTGGGGCCGAGGCGATTTTTGTCGGGTCAGGCATATTTAAATCTGATAATCCTCCGCTTCGGGCTAAAGCTATTGTGGAAGCCGCTGCTCATTATGAAGATCCTGATCTTATTGCCAGGGTCTCAGAAGGTATCGGTGAGGCCATGGCCGGGCTGGACATCTGTAAAATACCTGAGGAGGAGCTGCTGGCTAAGCGAGGCTGGTAGAGAAACCGCTCAAAGGCTGGCCCGGCAGGATAGCAGGGTAACAAAGGCCGGTTGCACGCAACCGGCCTTTTAAATGAATGAAGGAAATGAGACTCTCCTGTAGAATAGAATATTACAGGAGATTGCTTGCGTAATGAAAAGATCAATAGCCGATAACATAGCATATATTCATGAGAATATAGCAATCGCTGCATCTACCAGCGGACGAAGCGTTGATGCTGTGCGGCTGGTTGCCGTTACCAAGACGGTAGAGCCTGAACGTATTATAGAGGCACTCGAGGCCGGCATAACAGACATCGGTGAGAACTACGTTCAGGAGGCAGAGGCAAAATTCGAAGCTCTAAAGGGCTATGAATTTACTCGGCATATGATCGGTAGCTTGCAAAGCAATAAGACCGGACGTGCCGTCGGTCTTTTTGACTGGATACAGACGGTAGACAGCGTTAAGCTGGCTAATCGCCTCTCCCAGGCGTCATTGGCTGCCGGTAAGAAGGTAAGGGTACTGATAGAGGTAAATATTGGCGGTGAGTCTTCCAAGGCGGGAATGAGTCCGGAGAAAGTCAGCAGCAATTTGGAGAACATTGCCGGTGCCGAAGGAGTTGAGGTTGTAGGCCTGATGGCCATACCGCCTGTTGGGGATGAGTTATCGTCGAGGCGTTATTTCGCCGAACTGAGGCATATCAGAGACAGTTTGAGCAGACAGACAGGGCTTAACTTGCCGGAGCTATCGATGGGAATGTCGCATGATTATGCTTCGGCTGTGAAGGAAGGAGCTACTATTGTTCGTATCGGTAGAGCAATTTTTGGAGACCGGAGGTAGATATGGCTGGCGGAATTATATCTAGAATACTTGGTTTTTTAAACCTTGATGGCGATGAAGACGATTATGAATATGTAGAGGATGCTCATGAAGAGCAGGAGAGAGCCGGACGTGGCAGAAGAGGGATTTTTTCTGTGTGCAATGCGTCCCGGCAGGATGAAATAGTGGTCTTTGATCCTTCGTCAATTGATGAAGCTAAAATGGTGGCGGATAATCTGAAAGCCAGGTGCCCTGTGGTGGTAAATCTGGGAGGAGCCGATGAAGTGATGGCCAGACGCATTGTTGATTTCATTAGCGGCATAACCTACGCTCTTGACGGTCATTATCAGAGATTGGGCGATAATATCATCCTCTTTACGCCTAACAATATCAGCATTAGCACGGCCAAATGCCAGGATACGGCTGAGGTCAGGATAGAGGAGTAGGCTGTTGGAAGGGAATAGGAGTATTGACAGGCAGGTCGCTGTCATCGGCGCTGGCGCCATGGGATCGGCCATAATCAGGCGCCTGGTCGGCAGCGGTATAATATTGCCGCAGGACCTGACGGCTATTGATATCGATTCGATCAAGCTGGAAACGCTGGCCGGGGAGACCGGCATCAATACGACCGGTGATATAACAGGTGGTATAGCCGGCAGGAGCATTATTCTCCTGGCCGTCAAGCCCCAGATAGCGAATACTGTTTTGGAGGTTGTCTCTGCGTCTATAAGCAAGACGCAACTGATTTTATCAATTATTGCCGGACTTTCGCTGAGCAAGCTTTCCAGCGGTCTTGCAGGGCATCGGTGTATAATCCGGTGCATGCCCAACACTCCGGCGCTGATCGGCAAAGGTATAACAGCTATTGCCCCCTTGCCGGAAGTATCCTTGGCGAAGATTGATTTGGCTGAAA
>Ga0172382_10013762_pt1 | contig 10385 bp, 10 predicted proteins | sample Leawel138RmetaG_FD_122245 | JGI IMG/M metagenome (GOLD analysis project Ga0172382, IMG submission 122245) | Leachate microbial communities from a municipal landfill in Southern Ontario, Canada - Leachate well 138R metaG | ecosystem: Engineered > Solid waste > Landfill > Unclassified | place...
AGGATAGTGCGGAAATTCCATTGTTTCTTTATTATCGACAATAATCCTGTCTTCAATTAGCTCAAAAGATCGGCGGGTTGTAATGTCTTTTAAGTTTTTAATAAATTCTGATGAATACTGCGACGAATCATGAATCGTTATTTTGGGGATTTCTGAATCTGTTCTCATGTCGATACTAACCTTTCCAATTGTATCTGGTATGGGGAAATCATTCTTTTCAAAACTCCGAATTTGAATGGATTGCATTTTTGGGTCTTCACTGTCTTTAAAATAAGCAATTTCAATTTTATGATGTTTGTATTGGTAAAAAATATCACTCATGAGTTGGCGTTCGGTGCCGTATCCGATTATACTCTCCACTTCACTTTTGGTCATGTTCCAGTTTAATCCGTAGGGTAATTTATTGGTATAAGGCTCGTACCAATTACTGTAATTTGGAGCAAGAAGAAAAATCGATGTTATTTTTTTGTCATTTTCTAGATAAACGATTTCTACGCCCGAAGCAAAATACTGAAGATGTCTGATATCTTGGAAAGATTCCGTTTCAGAAATGCCTAAAGAACTTGTGAAGTCAAACACTTCTTTTCCAAACACATCTTTTCCAAGCAGGTAATACAGAGGGTTCGATTTTTTTATTTCAAATGCTCTCAACTCAACGTCTGTTTCTGACCGATCTGCCGTTTGGTGGTTTTCTTGGTCAACCTGCGAATAACCTTGAAAGACTGTCAGAATTAGTGTAAAAGTTAAAATTCTATTTTTCATATTGCTCTATTTATGGCTGATATTCAATTGTTTAGAAGGGTTGTTTTAATTTTCGGCTTCTTTTATAAACTTTTCCAAATGGTTTGTTTGCAAATCTTCAAACCCTAATTTCTCTTCTTCTATTTCTACATATTTTAGCAGATACTTCTCATTCTGAGATTGAATAGTGTCCGTTGGTTCCATCGGTGTACGTCTTCAAACTAACTTGGACAGATTCAATTAAATCCTTAAGGAGGATTTCGGATTATAAATTTATTAATTTTTGTTGATTATACAATTGTCTTCTTTTTTTGATAGACTGCTCTTTAATTTGCTTTCTTTTTTCTAAAATCTGTTCAGTTCTCCCAAAATACACATCAGCCGGAGTCAAGTTGTTTAACGATTCGTGGTATCGATTTGTATTGTAATTACTTACAAATTTTTCCAATGCTTCGATGAGCTCTTCCGGATGATAAAAATGATTCAATTTCACCACATTTTTCATCGTTCTATGGTATCTTTCGATTTTTCATTTCCTCCGTAGGGCTTGACAGGTAAGGTTTGTCAATGATTTCACGTGGCGCATGCGGTTTATTTTCTGCTTCATACGTATAATCCAGTCTGTACGTTGTAGCAGGAATATCTGTAAAGGTTCCGCCGCTTTGTCCGGGTGCTTTCTGATGAAGCTGCTCTTTGCTGACAATATTGTGCAGATTGTCATAAGTCATCAACAATGAATACTGCTGTTGTAATATGTAAAAAGAATTTTTCACGGATTTTTTCTAAGCCTTAAAGATAAATGATTTCTTTTTGTTCCACCAACACTTCTGATAAACATTACCCTTATTTGAAAATTCAAAGAATACAGTCAAACGATCCGCTCTAAAAATTTAATTGTAGAACTCGGCAGAAAAAATTATCTTCGCCGTCTATGCAAATGACTCGTTTTGAAGAATTGAAGAGTTTGCTTTCCCAACCTAAGCAAATTGTAATTCTGTCGCATCGGAACCCGGACGGTGATGCGATCGGTTCATCTCTCGCGATGAATCATTATCTGACTCGGCTCGGCCACAAATGCGATATGATCGTACCCAATGAATTTCCGAAATTTTTGAAATGGATGGATGGTGCAAAGGATATTCAGATTGCAGAATACAGCCCGTCAAATTCAAGAAATCTGATTGAAAATGCAGAATTGATCTTTATTTTGGATTTCAACACCACAAGCCGGATCGATGAAGTGGGCCAGTGGGTTGAAAAATCAACTGCGCCAAAAGTGATGATCGACCATCATCAGCAGCCTCAGGATTTTGATTTTATGTATTCTGATACTGAAATTCCCGCTACCTGTCAGATGATCTACAATTTCATCGAAGCAATGGGGCAACTTGATCTGATCGACCGTTCGATCGGTGAATGCATCTATACCGGAATCATGACCGACACCGGAAATTTCAGATTCAAAAACACTTCTGCTGCAACCCACCGGATCGTTGCCGAACTGATGGACAAAGGAGTAGAGGCAGACCGGGTTTACAATCATATCTTCAACACACAGTCGCCCGACCGTTTGAGACTTCTCGGAAAGGTGCTCGATTCGATTCGTATTCTGCCCGAATACAGAACCGCATTTATGTATCTGACCCGAAAACAGCAATTGAAATACAACACCCAGAAAGGAGATACCGAAGGTTTTGTCAACTACGGTCTGGGAATCGACAATTTTATTTTTTCGGTGATTTTTATCGAAGACATGCAAAAGGATTTCTATAAAATTTCGTTTCGTTCAAAAGGAAATTTTGATGTGAATGAGTTTGCAAGAAAATATTTCAACGGCGGAGGTCACATCAATGCAGCCGGCGGACGTTCCGATCTTTCGCTGAAGGAAACACTCGACAAATTTGAAAAACTGCTCGAACAGCACAAAGAAGAACTGAACAAAGCCGAGTAGATTTTTTAATGAATTGAAAAGAAAGCTGTTAACAAAATCATATTTTTAAAAATAAACCAATTTGATTCGTTCGAATTTATTTTCTTTGCACCATCTAAAAATACAAATACTAATTTTGAGAAATTTTTTGGTCATCATTGTTTTGATAACGCTTGGATCCTGCAAAAGCAAAATCATCCAGTATCCGGTCAGTTACGACAACGACCGTGACAGATTTATGGAATTTTCACAGCATTTGAACAAACAGATTCTGAAAGATGAAACTGAGCTGATTCAGAATTATATCGACAGCACAAAACAGTCTTTTTCAAGAACTTCCTACGGATTCTGGATTTCAAACGACGGCAAGCCGACACCCGAAATGGCAAAAACCGGTGATTTTGTCAAATATGAATATGAAGTTTCTGATTTTGACGGACAGATCATTTATACCGAAGACGAAATCGGAATCAGAGAATCGGTTTTGGGCCGTGACAATCTGCCGAGAGGATTGCATATCAGTCTTCAGCTGATTGAGGAAGGAGATTCTGCGGTTTCGCTGATGCCTTCGTTTATGGCTTATGGCAGTTACGGTGACCAAAATCAGATCGGCGGAAACGAACCTTTGATATTTAAAGTGAAAATATTGGATATAAAGAAAAGAGAAAAATGAGAAAATTAATAACAATCATGACAGCAGCAGTCCTCATTTCAGGCTGCTCAACCGCTGTTAAAATACCAAATTCAATGAGCAAAGAAGAATACAACAATCTGAGTGACGGTCTGTATGCCCAAATGGAGACCAGTATGGGAAATATGACCATCCAACTTTTTGATGAAGATGCACCGTTGGCGGTTGCCAATTTTGTCGGTCTGGCAGAAGGAACCAAATCAAATGATGCAAAACCGGCAGGTACACCTTATTATGACGGAATCATCTTTCACCGTGTGATCAAAGACTTTATGATCCAGGGCGGCGATCCCGACGGAAAAGGAAGCGGCGGACCGGGTTACAGTTTTGCGGATGAATTCTTTTCTGACAAAAAACATGACAAAAAAGGAATGCTGTCAATGGCAAACGCGGGCCCGAACACCAACGGAAGCCAGTTCTTCATCACAGAGGTTCCGACGCCCTGGCTGGACGGCAGACATACGATTTTTGGCCAGGTGATCGAAGGTCTTGATGTGATCGATTCGATTGCAAACGTAAAGAAAGGACCTCAGGACAAACCGGTTCAGGATGTGGTGATCGAGCATGTGTACATCATCAAAAAAGGTGACAAATACAAAAATTACGACGGAGGAAAAGAGTTTGCAAAAGCTGAAGCCACTCACAAAGAAAAGATGGCTGAAATTGAAAAGAAAGCGCAGGTTGAAAAAGACAAAGAAATTCAAAGACAAAAAGATCTGACTGCAAAAGCTCAGAAAACCGCTTCGGGTCTGATGTATTACATCGAAAAAGAAGGAACCGGCGCAATGCCTCTAAACGGTGATACCCTCAATGTTCATTATACATTGAGACTGAACGACGGCGAGAAACTCGATTCGTCTTATGACAGAAACCAGCCGCTGCAGGCAGAAGTGGGTGTGACCCAGCTGATTCCGGGTTGGATGGAAGCACTGACCATGTTCAAAAAAGGAACTAAAGTATTTCTGATCATTCCGCCCGAACTCGGTTACGGTGCTCAGGGTGCGGGTGGTGTGATCCCGCCAAATGCAACTTTGTATTTTGATCTCGATATTTTGGAGTAATTTTTCAATCCAAATAAAATTTAAGAAAACCCCGTTTGATTCGGGGTTTTTGTTTGAATCAAACCGACTGAAAGTTCAAAATATTGTCGGTCTAATTTGTTAACTTGCACACCAATTAATTCTAAAAAATGAAAATTTCAGAAGTGATCAGTCATCTTGAAAAACTGGCACCGACAGCCTATGCCGAAGATTTTGACAATGTCGGCCTGCTCGTCGGTGATGCCGGAGCCGAAGTCACAAAAATCCTGGTGACACTCGATACGCTTGAGTCGGTGGTGGACGAAGCGATTGAGAAAAGAGCCAATCTGATTGTGAGTTTTCATCCGATTATTTTTTCGGGTCTGAAAAAAATCACAGGCGCTTCCTATGTCGAAAAAGCGGTGATCAAAGCGATCAGAAACGATATTGCGATTTATGCAAGCCATACCGCTTTGGACAATTCCAACAAAGGCGTGAATTTTCAAATCTGCAAAAAGCTGGAATTAAAAAATACACAAATTCTGATTCCTCAGAAAGGAACCATCCTTCATCTTGTGACTTATGTGCCGACTCCGGATGCTGAAAAACTGAGAACTGCACTTTTTAATGCAGGTGCAGGCGGCATCGGGAATTATGACTGCTGCAGTTTCAATATGGAAGGAATCGGAACTTTCAGAGCCGGTGAAGAAAGTCATCCGTATGTGGGTGAAATCGGAGAAATTCATAAAGAAAACGAAACCCGGATCAGTGTGATCTTTGAAAAACATTTGAAAGAGACTGTGCTGAAAGCATTGAAAGAAAATCATCCGTACGAAGAAGTTGCTTATGAAATTTTCTCATTGGTCAATGACAACCAGACCATCGGGATGGGAATGATCGGTGAATTGGAAAATGAAATGGATGAAACCGATTTTCTGAATTATCTGAAACAAAAAATGAACGCAAAGGCGGTTCGTCACTCAAAACTGCTGAACAGAAAAATAAGAAAAGTCGCTGTCCTTGGCGGTTCGGGCAGTTTTGCAATTGGAAATGCAAAAAGAGCGGGCGCAGATGTATTTGTAACCGCAGATTTGAAATACCATGATTTTTTCGGTGCAGAAAACCGGATACTGTTGGCAGATATCGGTCATTATGAATCTGAACAATTCACAAAAGAATTATTAACTGCTTATCTGTCAGAAAAATTTACTAATTTTGCAATCCTAAAATCAGAGATTGACACGAATCCTGTTTATTACTATTAAAATATGGCAAAAAAGGTTCAACAAAAAGAAATGAGTGTAGAAGAAAAACTTCGCGCTCTGTATGATTTACAGCTGATCGATTCTCGTTTGGACGAAATCAGAAATACCCGCGGTGAGTTGCCGCTTGAGGTTGAAGATTTGAGTGATGATGTAACCCAGATGGAAACCCGAATCAAAAAGATTGATGATGAAATCAAAGATTTGGAAAATGAAATCAAATTGAGAAAAGAGGACATCAAGGCGTCTGAGGCGCTGATCAAGAAATACGGAAAACAGCAGGACAATGTCCGAAACAACCGTGAATTCGAATCTTTGGCAAAAGAAATCGAATACCAGGAGCTTGAGATTCAGTTTTCAGAAAAGAAAATCAAGGAATTCAATGCAAAAATAACGCACAAGAAAGAGAACAAAGACGATGTTCAGGAAAAACTGGACCAGTTGAAAGCGCATTTCGAAATCAAAAAATCTGAATTGGATTCGATCATCAGCGAAACCGAAAAAGAAGAAGATTTTCTGATCAAAAAATCTGAAGAATTTGCATCTGTCATCGATGAAAGACTTTTGAAAGCTTATTCAAGAATCCGTTCGAGCGTGAAAAACGGACTGGCTGTGGTTCCGGTTTACAGAGATGCTTCTTTTGGTTCATTCTTTACCATTCCGCCTCAAAGACAGCTGGATATTGCACAGCGCAAAAAGATCATCAGCGACGAACACAGCGGAAGAATTCTTGTGGATCATGAATTGGCCGAAGAAGAAAAAAAGAAAATCGAAGAACTGCTCAAATAGGTCAGTATAAATAACAGTGAATAAAAAAACCGTTTCAAATTTCTGAAACGGTTTTTTTAATAACCAAAAAATAAATGTCCCTTGTTTGTGTTTTAATTGTTCAGTTTAAATTTAAATGTCGTCAAAATCAATGTCGGTAAAGGACTCCGTCCCGTTTCTTTCCGCAACCTTTTCATTTTGATGATTTTCCTCAAAATGATGATTGTCAAAATCCCTCTGATGACGCTCAGAAATTACTTCTTCTCCTTTTTCATTTACCACAAAAGAGGTGGTGTCATCCAGAATTTCTCTGAAATTTTCAAAATCCTCTTTGTACAGATAAATTTTATGCTTTTTATAGAAGAATGAGCCGTCTTCACCTGTGTTTTTCTTACTTTCTGTGATCGTCAGGTAATAGTCACCTGCCCTTGTTTCTCTCACATCAAAAAAGTAAGTCCTTCTGCCTGCTCTGAGTACCTTGGAGTAAACTCCCTCAGAATCAGATCGTTCTGTAAAATCGTTTTCACTCATTTTGTTGTGTCAATTAAGAAGTGTTAATACTTTGCTAACAAATCTATAAAAAAAAACGAATTATCAAAAATTAAGACAGATAATTTCCTGACCTGAGTTTTGTAATTGGGGTTTAAATTGATTGGCTCTTTGACCAGAAAAATGAGACAAATCCTGAAAATCAAATTTTTATTCGACTTCCGACAGCTGTTTTTTGACCAAATTAAAATAGGCACCTTCTTTTGCGACCAGTTCCGAATGGCTGCCGTATTCTGCGATTCTTCCCTGGTCGATTACCATGATATTGTCCGCATTTTTTGCTGACGAAACCCTGTGTGTGATGATGATGGTGGTTTTCTGATTCATTTCGGACTGAAGGTTTTTCAGAATTTCTTCTTCAGTTTCGGTATCAACCGCAGAAAGACTGTCGTCAAAAACAAGTATTTCGGGTTCCTTGATCAGTGCACGTGCGATAGAAATCCTCTGCTTCTGTCCGCCCGAAAGGGTAACGCCTCTCTCGCCCAATATGGTTTCATAACCGTTTTTGAATTGAGAGATATTGTCGTGAACAGCCGCTTTTTTGGAATAATGGATTGCCTTTTCACTGTCACCGTCAGAAACTGAACCGAAAAGTATATTGTTTTTGATTGTATCAGAAAACAGAAAAGCTTCCTGTGGCACGAAGCCTATTGCTTCTCTGAGCGAATGCAGATTCAAATCCTGATAAGGAATATCGTCAATCAGAATTTCGCCTTTGGTCGGCTGAAGCATCCTGGCGAGCAGCAGCGCTACCGTCGATTTGCCTGACCCTGTTTTTCCCATAATCGCAATTGATTCACCTTTCTCAAGTTTGAATGAGATGTCTTTCAATGCTTCAATTCCGGTATTCTTATAGGTATAACCCACATGCCTGAATTCGATTTTTCCGCTGACTGCTGTGATTTCTTCAATTTGATTTTCGATTTCCGGCGACTGTTCGAGGAATTCGTTGATTCTTCCCATTGAAGCTTCTGCCCTTTGAACCAGCATGGTGACAAATCCGAGTGAGGTAAACGGCCAGATCAGCATATTCAGATACATAAAATATTGAGCGATGACCCCGATATCGAGTTTTCCTTCATAATATCTGATGCCGCCCATATATAGAATCAGCAGATTGCTGACTCCGACCACCAGTATCATCAGCGGTGAAAAATAGGCCTGAGTCTGTGCAAGCGACAAAGATTTCTTTTCATAGTCAACCGCTTCTTTCTCATAATTCTTTTTGGTGATTTCTTCGGTATTGAATGATTTGATCACACGTATACCCGAAAATGTATCCTGAACGGTCGATGAAATTTCTGACTGCTGTTTTTGAACTTCCTTGCTTTTTCTGCTGATGATGGTTGCCACTCTGTATATCAGAAATGAAAGCACAGGCAACGGCCCCAATGCATAAAGCGTCATCATCGGATCGATTTTGATCATAAATGCAAGTATGATGGCTGCCCTTGAAATCAGATCCATCGGATACATAATGCCCGGTCCGAGATACTGTCTGACATAAGCGACATCTTCTGTAATCCGGTTCATCAGATCGCCGGTCTTGTGGGTTTTGTAGAATGAGAGTGAAAGTTTCTGGTAATGTTTGTAAATTTCGTTCTTCAGATCATATTCAATATGTCTCGAAGTTGCAATGATCATCAGCCTGACGCCAACCATAAATCCGCCTGCAACCACTTTGAGGCCGATAAACAAAAGCGCTGCATACATCAGACTTTGTTTGACCTGAGTCAGATCACCGATATCGCCCGAAGTGTATCTGCTCAGCACATTTTCAATGTCGTTGACCGCACTTCCGACGTAGGTGATCGAATAAACCGATACAAAATTTGAAAGAATCACCATCAAAAATCCGGTGATCAGCTGCCATCTGTATTTCCAAATAAATTTGTTTAATGATTGCAATTCTTTCACGCTGCAAATTTACTGCTTTTTGTTTACCTTTGCCGCCACACTGAGATTAAACTTATTTGAAATTATGCTGGGCAGAAGACAACTCCGGGAAAAAGCAATGCAATCAATCTACGCCTGGAAAATGTCAGGTAAGGAAGCTGACAAAAGGGTGATAGAGAAAAATATGCTGAAAGGAGTGGATCAGATTTATGATCTCTACGTTTATCTGCTCAATCTGCTGAAATTCCAAAAAGAAATTGCGGAAAATAAAATGGAGGTTGCAAAAAACAAAAACTTTCCGACTGCAAACGACCTGAATCCGAATCTCAAATTTGTAAACAATCCGATTTTCAAATTTCTTGAAGAAAACGAAGAACTCAACAATTATACTTCAAAAAACAGACAACTCGACTGGGATATGCTTGAAAATGATTACCCCAAAATCATCTTCAACCGAATCACTTCTGGCAGTGAATATGCCGATTATATGGCAGATAAGGACGAATCGTTTTCAAAAGATCGTTCGTTTATAATTGAAATTTATGAAAAATACATTGCAGCCGATGAAAATCTTGCCGATTGGATGGAAGACAAAAATATTTACTGGTCAGATGATTTTCATATCGGGAATTCAATGGTAGCAACGACTTTGAAATCATTTATTCCAAACAGCAATCCCGGATTCAAATTATTTAAGGTATATAAAGATGATGAAGACCGCGATTTTGTAATCAAATTGCTCAGAGAAACACTGAGTCATGATGATGAAACGGTGAAGATCATTGACGAAAAAGCTAAAAATTGGGAAATTGATCGGATTGCCGCCATTGATCTGATCATTCTTCAAATGGCTCTGACCGAATTTCTTTATTTCAAAAATATTCCGCCCAAGGTCATACTCAACGAATACATTGAACTGTCAAAAGTTTATTCGACCGAAAACAGCAATATCTTTATCAACGGCATACTTGACCGGGTGATAAAGGAGACACCGAGATTTTAATTTTTTATTTTGGTTGAAACTTAAATAGTTTTACTAAATTTAGACCCTTAAAAAATATATTAAAGATGAGAAACAAAATTTTCTTGGCAGGCGTACTGGGACTGATGGTAATGACATCCTGCAAAAAGGAGAAAGCATCTGCTTATTTTTCAGATGCAGAAAAACAGGAGCAGGCAAATCTGGTCGTTGATCCGGCTACAGCAGCGGAATTAAAATTTGAAGCTGATTCGTACGACTTCGGCGATCTTCCGAAAGCTGCAAAAGTCGATCACTTCGTCAGATTCACAAATACCGGAAAATCGCCGCTGATCATCAAGAATGCCGTCGGTTCATGCGGATGTACCGTGCCGGTTTGGCCAAAAGAACCGATCGCACCGGGCGCAACCGATTCGATGAAAATCACCTATGATGCAGGTACCCAGAGAGGAAGACAGCAAAAAACAGTAACGCTGACCACCAACACAGTAAAAGGCAAAGAAACCTGGACATTTACAGCGACTCTGCCAAATGAGGAAGCACCTGTGGC
>Ga0172382_10013763_pt1 | contig 10384 bp, 7 predicted proteins | sample Leawel138RmetaG_FD_122245 | JGI IMG/M metagenome (GOLD analysis project Ga0172382, IMG submission 122245) | Leachate microbial communities from a municipal landfill in Southern Ontario, Canada - Leachate well 138R metaG | ecosystem: Engineered > Solid waste > Landfill > Unclassified | place...
ATTCCCAGTGATACAGATATCGTGCTTGGTTTTGGCATTTCGGGACAGCCTCATCTACGAGCAGCCTTTCCCCACGCTGGATATTCCCATCTCCCTGCTCTTTTATCCCCCGCCTTATATTGTATTCAAGGTTTCCGGGCAAAGCATGGCGCCCCATGTTATGCTTGGTGATTTGGTGATCTGTAGCCAGGATTGGCGCGATCTCGATGTCAATGGCAAGATCATGGCTTTTCGTACCCCGGATGGCATCACTCTCAAAAAGCTAATTGAAGATTACAAGCATAAACCACGCTCCTCGTCCCCCTCAATTCCGGATACGAACCCACCATCTATACCGAAGCCGATCCCGATATCCAGATGATCGGCATCCTCGATCTCTGCATTAGAGGCTATAATCGATTCTAAGAAACCCATGCAAAAAAACACCACAAAAAAAGCCCGGATATTCCGGGCTATTTCTTTTCACAAATACACACTTTTTCTCTATGCCTGTCCCTCAAACCGTCCCATGAGCTTTTTACCCATTCTCGCAAGTCCCTGCAATATCTGGAGCTAAATGGGGGATTCGAACCCCCGACCTACTGATTACGAATCAGTTGCTCTACCGAACTGAGCTAATTTAGCTTTTAAATACTTTTATATTGTTTCCGGAACCTGCTTCTTCCCTAAACTCACGCTTATATGTGCGGATACCGCCGCGATAAGTAGGGCTTTCTGCATTTACCAGCACATAATAGGGTGTGCAGGTAAAATTCAGGTTCAATACCGTATCCTTTCTTATATTGCGCGGATATATAAAATCCGCTGTATTCCACAAAAGGTATTTTCTGCCTTGCTCATCTTGATTCCAATCTGGCAGGAAGCTGCGGTATTCCAAATAAACTCTGATCTCGCCTTTTTCCTTTTGCACATGCTTCTTATCTATCGAAATGCAGAAAACAGGCGCCTCTGGCGAAAGCAGCATTTCATCTTCCAGCGGCGGCATAAAATGCCGTGCATCCAAGCCCGTAGTATAGGAAAAAGGCACGCTTTTACCGTTTATCTTTACCCGTTCCAGCAATATCTTCTTACTTAAGAAAAAGCAGTAGTTCTCGGCTTCTTGCAAAAGAGCGGAATCAACGCTGAACTCAACATTGGCATAAAGCCGGTTTGCCTCGGTGCTCATACTCATATTCATAGTATATTCATGCGCATCGAAAAGGCTCAAATAAACCCGGTCTGGATTTGGCTGTCCATACAAAACCCCAAATAAAATACCAAGCAGAAGCAACAATAGTAAATATCGTTTCATTTTCCCCTCTCTTTGCTTATATTTAGGTCATTATTTTTTCTGGCTCGATTTTAGTCAAGATAAATCCTGATAGAGCGCGTTTACAAGCGTATTTTTGAAGCCTATTACCAAACATAAATCACCTCATTTGATTCAATTTTTGGTCAACCATTATCATAACGGGACATTATTCATTGGCGCAGCGAAGCCAGCGAGCTTGCGAGCAATACAGTTCAGGGATTTTGAAGAGAAACGATAAATCCATAATAATTATATACTTTACATTTTACATTCTACATTTTTGAAAGCCCTCCCCGTCTGCCTCCCTCGCAATGCCCTCACCTCGACCCAGAAAAAGCGGGTAGAGACGAGGGCATTGCGAGAGAGGCAAACGGGTAAGGCACCACAAAGCTCCGAAAAAACCAATTACCAGATATCTTCTTTGTTGCAAAAACCAGGCAGCCAAACCTTGACAAAAAAAGGCACTACAGAAAACTGCGCGAATATGGATAATATCAGTGTCTTTAGCGTTTTTGAGATTACGCAGCATCTCAAACAGGTAATCGAAAGCAGCATCGAGCCTCTTTATGTAAAAGGCGAGATCACGAACTATGTGCACCATAGTTCCGGGCACATTTACTTCAATTTGAAGGACGAGCGTGCCACCCTGCGTTGCACATTTTTCAAGAATGTAAATTACCGTTTGGATTTTAAGCCGCAAAATGGGCAAAGCGTTATCTGCTTCGGGCGTTTAACAGTTTTTGTAAGCGGAGGTTCTTACAACCTGAATGTAAGCAGTATGATGCCTGGCGGTTTGGGTGAGATGCAAGCGCGCTTTGAAGAGCTAAAAAAGAAGCTAAATGCCGAGGGGCTTTTTGATCCTGCCCGTAAAAAGAAGCTGCCTGCCTACCCGCAAACTCTTGGTATTATCACCTCGCCCACCTCCGCCGCTTTGCAGGATGTAATGAATATCCTCCGGCGCCGCTATCCTATCGAAGCTTTTGTATATCCCGCGCTTACGCAAGGCCTGGAAGCGCCCGCCACTATGATCAAAGCTTTGGCATATTTCAATACCGTAAAGCCTGTGGATCTCATCATCCTTACCCGCGGGGGTGGTTCGCAGGAAGACCTCTTTTGCTTTAATGATGAGGCTTTGGCACGTGCCATTTTTGCCTCCGCAATACCGGTAATCTCCGCCGTTGGGCACGAGATAGATTTTACAATATCAGACTTTGTGGCAGATTTGCGTGCTCCCACCCCCTCCGCTGCGGCAGAGCTGGCGGTTCCCGATAAAGCTGAGCTTTTGCAATATATAGAATCTTTGGGCAAACGGCTTGAACTACAATTTCAAAACCGATTAAACCGCCTGAAAGAACCGCTAAATGCTTTGAATCAACAGCTTATGCGCTACCATCCGGAAAAGCTCTGGATGCAGTATCAACAGCGTTTTGATCTCGCCAGTATGGCGCTATTTAATAAGGCGCAAAGAATAAAGGAATATCAAAGTAGCTTGGATCGAATTGCTTCGCCTTTTGCGCAAGCTTTGGATAGCCGCCTTAAACCCCTTGCCAAAGAGCACAGATACCATCTGCAGGAGCTGGAAAAGAGCCTACTGCAAAGCGCACAAGCTACTTTGGAAAGCAAGACCAAAAACCTGGCGCTTTGGGAAGGCATCCTGCAAGAGCAATCCCCAAAACGCCTGATGCAAAAGGGCTGGGCATTGATAACTAAAGATGCAGCGGTGCTTAGCAGCGTGCAAAATCTCGCTATTGGCGAAAAGGTGGAGCTTCAGCTGCAAGATGGCAAAGCTCTTGCCGAAATAGCTGAAATCCAAAAGGATAATTCGTGAAAAAACTCATAATAGTATTCCTGCTTGTTATTTGCGGTATCTTGAGCGCCGAAATCCGCTCGATCTGGGTATTGCCCTGGAATATCAAAAGTCCTTACGCCATTGATAACGTGATAGAAAATGCGCTTGCTGCAAATCAAAACGAGCTGCTTATCGAAGTGCGCTATCGCAGCGATGCGCTTTATATACCAAACCGCTTGTCCGATATCTATCCCAATCCTGATCCCCGCAGCTATATCCTTAGCGGAGCCGCATTTGACCCCCTGGAATATACCCTGCGCAAAGCTCATGACGCGGGTCTGAGGGTGCAAGCCTGGGTGGTGGTATTTAACGCCACGCATATTGACCCCGAAATAAACCGCCGCAACTATATTTTCAAAAATCATCCAAACTGGATTACCGAAGATAAATATGGAAATAAGATGAATGGCAAGGAGCAATACGGCTATTTCATCGATCCCGGCATCCCCGAAGTGCAGGATTACCTTTTGGATGTATTTTCGGATTTGGTGGATTCCTACCCAAATTTAGACGGTTTACATCTGGATTATGCGCGCTATCCTTCCATTGCTTACGGCTATCACCCTACTTCGCTTGAGCGCTATGAAGCTGCCCAAAAGAAGCAAAAACTTAGCTTTGCCCAGTGGCGAATACAGCAAGTAACGGAGTTTGTAGAAAAACTAAATCAGCGCGTAAAAAGCCTCAATCCAAATCTTATCCTGAGTGCGGCGGTATTCTCTGAAATAAACGAAGCGCGCACGCACTATGGACAGGATTGGTTCGACTGGCTGAATCGCGGTCTTATAGACTATGCCTATCCCATGACCTATCATCCCAAATACGATGCTTTTAAGCGGCAATTGGGGGCAATGCTGGATAATGGTAATACAGACCGCGTGGTGGTGGGGCTGCGCGCCTGGAACGCCCAGGGCGGCTCGCTTTTACCGGAGAATAGCCCAAACTACAATATCCAGCACATTCGGGATCGAATAGATTATATTCGTCAGCACGATTTTGCCGGTATTACGCTTTTTAGTTATGAGGGGATTATGACCGGTGGCGCCTTGCAGCTTTTGGCCAAAGGGGCTTATCCCTATCCGGTGCCCTTGCCCTATATTAGCGATCCCATAGCGGAATTAAGGGCTTTAGCTGCACAAGACTCTCAGGATAAACTGGCGTTTTACAAAGCCAAAAGTGGCTATACCCTGGAATGCGTATTGCCTTTGGCGGGAGATTGGCATTGGGATTTGCTGAATCAGGCTGGTGAAAAGCTCTTTCAAAGCAGTAAATACTACCATGAAGGCTTTAATAGCGATGATTTTTTAGGCGCCATGGCAAGGAATAGTTTGCTTCCACAGGGTTCTTATACTCTGCAAATGTATCTGCCCGAAAGAGATGAGGTTTATCGCATCCCCATCATCATCGAGGGAAGCCCCTTTGAGCGAACTGAGTAAGCAAGCCGCATATCTCTCATTTGCGGATTTTATCCGTTTTTTCCTTAAGACTCTGATCGGGATTGCCTTGGCGCGCTTGCTCAGTCCGCAGGATTTGGGCAGCTACCGTCAGCTTTTCCTTATCTTTAGCACCCTTTCCGGGGTATTACTTTTAGGCTTTCCGCAAAGCCTGCAATTCTTCTTGCCCAAAACCGAAAACGAAGCTGAACGTAAGCGTTTCATTACACGTACCATGAATATCGCCAGCGCTTTGGGGCTTATCTGCGCCGCTATCATCTACTTAGCCAGGCATCCCATTGCCCGGGCTTTCAACAATCCGGATTTAGCAAATCTCCTGCCCCTTTTTAGCATCTACCCCATCTTCATCTTCCTTACACAGATCTATGGTTCCATTATGCTGGGGCTTAAGCGTCCGCTGCAAAATGCTCAGTTCATGATCTTTGGCGTAGTGGCAGATTTGTTTATAATCCTGGGGATCGCCTTATTTACTCCAAATCTGCATTATATCGTATGGGGGCTTATCGCTTCTGCCTTTGTGCAGTGGCTTTATGTAATGCTATGCCTTAAGGGCTTGCACAATGTATGGAGTTTGGAAAACTTTCGGGGGTTCAAGGCGCAGCTGAATTATACCATCCCGCTGGGGCTTTCGCTTCTGGTAGGTATGCTCAGCGTGCAGCTTGATAAACTGATGATTTCCGGATTTTTTCTGCCGGAAGAATTTGCCGTATTCTCTTTGGGCGCAATGGAATTGCCCTTAATCGGGATTTTGATCAATAGCGTAAATAGCATTCTTTTGCCTAATATAGCAAATCTTTCGCCCTCTGAACAAAGCGATATCTATAGCGCCTCGGTGCGCAAAAACGCCATTCTCATCTTTCCTTTGATGGTGGTCTTTTTCCTCTTTGCCGGCGAGTTTTATCACTTCATCTATGGTGAGCGTTATATCGCTGCGGCGCAGTATTTCAAGATTTATCTCTTGATCTTACCCCTGAGGGTGGCTACTTATGGCATCATCTTTCAGGCAACGGGAAAAACGCGGCTGGTAATGCTGGATGCGGTGATAATGCTGCTACTAAATGCCGTTTTGAACTATATCCTCATCCGCCAAATGGGGATGCAGGGCGCTGCCTGGTCTACGGTAGCCGTCAGCTGGCTCATTCTCATTGTGTATCTTTTGCAGATCAAATATGCGCTGGGCTTTCAGCTATTGCGCCTTTTCCCTTTGGGCAGGCTGCTCCGCAATCTGCTTGCAGCGCTTTTGCCCATCCCGCTGGTGCTCTGGTTTGCGTCTTATATAGATCAATATATCCTCAGGATGTTTGCGGGTGGCGCTTTCTATGTGCTTATATATTTTGCCCTCGCTTGGCTCTTGAGGGTAATCCTGCCACTTGATCTTGAATTTGCACTAAGCCTTTTACCCAAGCGAAAATGAGAATCCTGATCCTCCCCTCCTGGTATCCTTATCCTGCAAATCCTTTAGCAGGGCGCTTTTTTCTTGAACAAGCTTTGGCTTTGGCGCGGCATACTGAGGATGAATACTATCTTTTGGATTTTGGACAAAATGAGTATCAGATACGGCTAAAAGAGCCGTTGGGAAGTATTACGAGGGCTGTGGCAATGCGGAAAGAGGATGCTGCAAGTAAAAAGCTGCTGCCAAATCTTACGCTACTAAGCATCCCGCACATCAGCTATAGTGCATTTCTCAAGCGGGGTAATTTAGATTCTTTTCCGGTTGATAATCTGCCACAAGTAGATCTCGTTTATGCCCTGGTCAGCTTTCCCGCCGGCTATCTGGCACAACGGATTGCAGCAAAGCAAAGAGTGCCCTATATTATTGCCGAGCATAGCGGTCCCTTCCCTCTGGCATCCTATAGTAAGCGGGGGCGGCTCCTGCCTTTTGTAGAGGACGCTCTAAAGGGTGCGGCAAAGCTCATTGCGGTAAGCAGTTCTTTAAAGGAGCAAATCCACCAAGCTACCGGCCTGGAAGCGGAGGTAATTCCCAATATGGTGGATACTGGTTATTTCCTGCCCGTAGCCAGCGCTGCTACGAAACCCCGGCTCTTCAGCATGAGCACCTTTAGCGCAGCCAAAGGGGTTGCAGACCTGGCGGAAGCTTTGTATATCCTACAGCGACAGGGGCTGGAATATGATATGCACTGGGCTGGGGAGGGTAAGCAAAAAAGCAGGATTCAAAGGCAATTAAGCTCTTTTCCCAATATCCGCTTTACAGGTTATCTGGACAGGGCAGAAGCTTTGGCAGCCTATCAGGCGGCGGATATCTATGTAATGCCCAGCCGGGTGGAAAGCTTTAGCATGGTAATCATCGAAGCCTTAAGCTGCGGAAAACCCGTGGTGGCTACGGATTGTGGTGGTCCCAGAGACATCCTGCAAGATGAGGTTGGGATTTTGGTGGAAAAAGAAAGGCCTGCTGCATTGGCAACAGGCATCTTGAATCTGGTAAAAAGATTAAAAAACTATAATGCCGCCCAAATCAGGACCCATTGCATAGAACGCTATGACGAAAGAGTGGTAACTGCCAGATTACAAAAGGCATTTCAATCTTCCGCCAAAACCTGATTGATAGTATTGAGCAGCTCTTCGCGCATAAAAGGCTTTTGCAAGGCTGCTTTGGCTCCCAATTTCTGAGCCAGAGGCAGGTAGCTATCCGGGCCAAACTTGCCGCCACCGCTCATAGCGATAATCTTCAGCGTGGGGCAAAGCTCCAAAAGCTCCTGAATGGTCTCCAAACCCTCTTTGTCCGGCATTATAATATCCGTCAAAACCAAATCGGGCTTGAACTCTGCACACACCTTTAGCGCCTGGTTGCCATCTCCAGCTTGATCTACAGAAAAGCCTGCTTTGGTAAGCATCTGCACCAAAACTCTTCTGAAGCTGTCTTCATCTTCAATGACCAAGATTTTTGTCATGCTCTTGACCTCTCTTTTATTATACTTGGTTTACGATTGCAATACTGAAATAAGCGCTTTTTTTGTAAAGGAGAATCTTTGAACTTATCCACATAATTGCTAAGAAACTTGTTGATATATTTCCACTGTCCTTTTACTCGATACAAAAATGGTGGCGAGACCCAGAATCGAACTGGGGACACAAGGCTTTTCAGGCCTCTGCTCTACCGGCTGAGCTATCTCGCCACACAGTGAAAAGCAAAGTCCTGGAACTGCCGCTTTTTGTCAAGCAATTTTAGCATTGTATCCTGTATCTTGCTCTGTATTTAGCTGTTTCATATACGGAAGATCATTGAATTGCATTGTCTTAGCTTTATCGATAAATCTATCTTTTGTTTGGTAAAAAGATGCAAAACTGCCAAATCTATGCAATTCTCGGCAAAAACCATAAGCCCTAAGCCGCTTCAAAGCTTCAAAATAAAGATTTCCATTGACATAAACCCGCTTTTTTGTAGTATGGCAAAAAACTATTCTTTGTACAGTGTACGAAAGGAGACGAAATGCCCTATATTTCTAATACAGATAAAGATAGGCAGCAAATCTTTGCCAAAATCGGGATTGAGGAGTTTGAAGAACTAATCCAGGCAATCCCTGAAAAGTTTCGCCTTAAGGGTGAACTGAATATGGATCCAGCGCTTTCCGAGCTGGAAATTACGCACAAGATCCAAAGCCAAACCTGCAGAAACATCTGCTCTGCCACTGCTAATTCCTTCTTGGGTGCCGGTGTGTATGATCACTTTATTCCCGCCGCGGTGGATAGCATCATCCAGCGTCCGGAATTCTTCACCGCCTACACCCCCTATCAGGCAGAAGTAAGCCAGGGCACCTTACAATTTGTATATGAATATCAAACCATGATTTGCGAGCTTACCGGCATGGAAATAGCCAATGCTTCCATGTACGATGCCGCCAGCGCCATTGCCGAAGCCGTCCTTATGGCTGTGCGCAAGAATCGCCTTAGCAAAGCCATCCTGCCCGCAAGTTTGCATCCCAGCTTTGTAGAGGTTATCAAAGCTTATACCGAAGGCATCGGAATCGAGCTGCTCACCTGCCCGGCAAAGGATGGCAAGCTGGATTTAGAAGCGCTTGAAGCCATGATGGATGAAAGCATCGGCTCGGTGGTAATGCAAAACCCGAATTACTACGGCAATATCGAAGAAGCTGCCGAAATAAGCGAGATCGTGCATAGCCAGCCCAAGGCGCTCTTTATCGCATCCGTTGACCCCATTTCTTTGGCTCTTTTGGAAGCTCCTGCGCTCTATGGAGCCGATATCGTAGTAGGTGAAGGGCAGGCTTTGGGCAACAATATGTATATGGGTGGACCGCTCTTTGGTTTCTTTGCTACCAAGCTGGAGATGGCACGTCAAATGCCCGGTCGCATCGTGGGTGGCACTCTGGACGCCGTGGGCAACCGCGCTTATGCCCTTACCCTGCAGGCGCGTGAGCAGCATATTCGCCGCGAGAAAGCCACTTCCAATATTTGCTCCAATCAATCCCTCTGCACCCTTGCCGCAGCGGTGTATATGAGCTTAATCGGGCGCGAGGGTTTTAAGGAAATAGCCCTGCAATCTGCCCAAAAGGCGCATTACCTGGCAGAGGAAATCTGCAAAGTGCCCGGCTACAGCCTGGCGTATCCAAATGCCAGCTTCTTCAAGGAATTTGTAGTAAATACCCCTATCCCCGCTCAGGAGCTAATCGATAAACTCCTGCCTTATGGCATCTATGCTGGCGTAAAAGTAGGGGAACACAAGCTTATGCTCGCCGCTACTGAAAAGAAGAGAAAAGCTGCCATAGATGACTTTATCAAAGCGCTAAAGGAGGTATCTCATGTCTAAGACCATATTTGAACTCTCGTCCGCCGGCAGAGCCGGAGCTACCTTGCCTCCCCGCGAAATCGATACTCCGCTGGATAAACTGATTCCTCAGAAGTATCAGCGTTTACGAGCACCCCGTTTACCAGAAGTAAGCGAGCTGGATGTAATGCGCCACTATATCTCTTTATCGCACAAAAACCACTTTATCGAAAAAGGGCTTTACCCCTTAGGAAGCTGCACCATGAAGTATAATCCCAAGATTCATGAGCTTTTGGTGCGCAATTCCTGCTTTGCAAATCTGCACCCTTATCAGCCGGAAAGCACCCTGCAGGGCGCATTGGAACTCTTGTATGAATTGCAGAAAGACCTTAGCGAAATCTCCGGTATGGCGCAGGTGACCCTGCAGCCTGTAGCCGGTGCTCAGGGGGAGTTTACCGGCATCAAGATCATCGAAGCTTATCACAAAGCAAAGGGCAATACCCACAAGACCAAGATCATAATCCCGGATAGTGCACACGGCACCAATCCCGCTACCTGCCACCTCGTAGGCTTTGATGTGGTGGAGCTAAAATCCGATGAACACGGTCGCTGCGATATGGCGCGTCTGCGTGAGATCGTGGATGAGAATACCGCCGGCTTCATGCTTACCAATCCCAATACTTTGGGGCTTTTTGAAACCCATATTGAAGAGATTGCCGAGCTTCTCCACAGTGTGGATGCGCTTATCTATATGGATGGAGCGAACCTAAACGCACTTTTGGGCATCGTACAGCCCGGCAAGATCGGCTTTGATATTATTCACTTTAACCTGCATAAAACCTTCTCTACTCCGCATGGCGGTGGCGGTCCCGGTGCCGGTCCCGTAGGCGTGGTGGAAAAGCTTATCCCCTATCTGCCTGTGCCGATAATGTCCAAAGATGATAATGGCTACCATCTGGATTATGCTCATGCCGCTACATCCATTGGTAAGGTGCATACTTTCTATGGCAATTTCGCCGTTCTCGTGCGCGCTTATATTTATATCAAGATGC
>Ga0172382_10013764_pt1 | contig 10383 bp, 7 predicted proteins | sample Leawel138RmetaG_FD_122245 | JGI IMG/M metagenome (GOLD analysis project Ga0172382, IMG submission 122245) | Leachate microbial communities from a municipal landfill in Southern Ontario, Canada - Leachate well 138R metaG | ecosystem: Engineered > Solid waste > Landfill > Unclassified | place...
CAGCGGATCACGCCGGAGCATCTGCTCAAGGCCCTGCTGGAGGATTCCGAAGGCATGGCGGCGGGCCTGATCCAGAAGGCGGGAGGCAATCCCCGCTTCGCCGCCGAGGAGGTCGACCGGGCGCTGGCCAAGATCCCGGCCGTGTCCGGCGGCGGCTCGCAGGCCGCGCCGGGGCTGGACAATGAATCCGTGCGCATGCTCGATCAGGCCGAGCAACTGGCGACCAAGGCCGGCGACAGCTTCGTGCCGGTGCAGCGCATCGTGCAGGCGCTGGCATTGGCTTCGACCACGGCGGCCGGCCAGGCGCTCAAGGCCGCCAATGTCGATGCCAGGGCGCTGGAAGCCGCGATCCAGGAAGTGACCGGCGGCCGCGCCGCCCACAGCGCCAGCGCCGAGGAAAGCTATGAAGCGCTGGGCAAATACGCTCGCGACCTGACCGAGGCGGCCCGTGAGGGCAAGCTCGATCCGGTGATCGGCCGTGACGAGGAGATCCGCCGCACGGTGCAGATCCTGGCCCGCCGCACCAAGAACAACCCGGTGCTGATCGGCGACCCCGGCGTGGGCAAGACCGCCATCGCCGAGGGCCTCGCCCTGCGCATCGCTAATGGCGACGTGCCGGAAAGCCTGCGCGACCGCCGCCTGATGGCGCTCGACATGGGCGCGCTGATCGCTGGCGCCAAATATCGCGGCGAGTTCGAGGAACGGCTCAAGGCCGTGCTGGATGAGGTGAAGGGCGCCGAGGGCGATATCATCCTGTTCATCGACGAGATGCACACACTGATCGGCGCGGGCAAATCCGAAGGCGCGATGGATGCGGGCAATCTGCTGAAGCCCGCGCTTGCGCGCGGCGAGTTGCATTGCATCGGCGCCACCACGCTCGACGAATATCAGAAATATGTCGAGAAGGACGCCGCGCTGCAGCGCCGGTTCCAGCCCGTTTTCGTGGGCGAGCCGACGGTGGAGGACACCATCTCCATCCTGCGCGGATTGAAGGAAAAATACGAGCTGCATCACGGCGTGCGCATCACCGATGGCGCGATCGTGGCGGCGGCGACGCTGTCCAACCGCTATATCTCCGACCGTTTCCTGCCGGACAAGGCGATCGACCTGATGGACGAGGCCGCCAGCCGCATCCGGATGGAGGTGGAGAGCAAGCCGGAGGAGATCGAGAAGCTGGATCGCAAGATCATCCAGCTCAAGATCGAGGAAGCGGCGCTTGCCAAGGAAAAGGACGATGCCTCGAAGGATCGCCTCGCCACCTTGCGGGAAGAGCTGGCCAATCTGGAGCAGCAAAGCTCCGAGCTGACTACGCGCTGGCAGAACGAGCGGGACAAGATCGCGGCGGAAAGCAGGATTATGGAAGCGCTGGATGCTGCCCGCAACGAGCTGGAGCAGGCGCAGCGCGCGGGCGACCTCGCCAAGGCGGGCGAGCTTTCCTATGGCCGCATTCCCGAGCTGGAAAAGCAGCTTGCCGAGGCGCAGAGCCAGTCCAAGAACGCCATGCTGCGCGAGGAAGTGACGGAGGACGACATCGCCGGCGTCGTCAGCCGCTGGACCGGCGTGCCGGTGGACAAGATGCTGGAAGGGGAGCGCGACAAGCTGCTGAAGATGGAGCAGGTGATCGGCGCCCGCGTCATCGGCCAGGAGCAGGCGGTGGAAGCCGTCTCCAAGGCGGTGCGCCGCGCGCGCGCCGGCTTGCAGGACCCGAACCGTCCGCTCGGCAGCTTCCTGTTCCTCGGCCCGACCGGCGTCGGCAAGACCGAGCTGACCAAGGCGCTGGCGGAGTTCCTGTTCGATGACGATGGGGCGATGGTCCGCATCGACATGTCGGAATTCATGGAGAAGCACGCAGTCGCGCGGCTGATCGGCGCTCCTCCGGGCTATGTCGGCTATGAGGAAGGCGGCGTGCTGACCGAGGCGGTGCGCAGGCGGCCCTATCAGGTCGTGCTGTTCGACGAGGTGGAGAAGGCGCACAGCGACGTCTTCAACGTGCTGCTGCAGGTGCTCGACGATGGCCGGCTGACCGACGGGCAGGGCCGGGTGGTGGATTTCAGCAATACGCTGATTATCCTCACTTCCAACCTCGGCAGCCAGTATCTCGCCAATCTGGACGAGGGGCAGGATGTCGCCTCGGTCGAGCCTCAGGTGATGGAGGTGGTCCGCAGCCATTTCCGGCCCGAGTTCCTGAACCGGCTGGACGAGATCATCCTGTTCCACCGGCTGGGGCAGGAGCATATGGCGCCGATCGTCGATATCCAGGTCGGCCGGGTGCAGAAGCTGCTCAGGGATCGCAAGATCACGCTCGACCTGACCGAGGCGGCCAAGCGCTGGCTGGGCCGGGTCGGCTACGATCCGGTCTATGGCGCGCGGCCGCTCAAGCGGGCGGTGCAGCGCTACCTGCAGGACCCGCTGGCCGAGAAGCTGCTGGGCGGCGAGATCCCGGACGGCTCGACCGTCCGCATCGACGAGGGCGAGGGGGCGCTGAACATCGCGGTCGCTTGATTCGAGTTGCTTGACCGGCCTCTGGAGCCTTTCTGTTGGGCAGGGTGTTCCATCCTGCCGGGAAAGGCTCTAGGCCGGTCGGGTAGTCAGCATTCAGCCGGAGATCTGTCGATGCGTGCCGCCTTGTCCACCCTTGTCGCCGAACCGGGATGCAGGCGGCGATGAAGGATCAGAGCTGGCATATCGGCGTGATCGGCGGGTCCGGCCTCTATGAAGGGGCCGAACTCGAAGAGGCCCAGCAGATCGCCGCCTGCAGCCCGTTCGGCGAGCCGTCCGGCCCGGTCACGCTCGGCACGCTGGGGGGCGTTCGCTTCGCTTTCCTGCCCCGCCATGGGGTGGGCCATCGCCTGCCGCCGGGGCGCGTCAACTATCGCGCCAATGTGGATGTGCTCAAGCGCTGCGGGGTGACGGACATTCTCTCCATCTCCGCGATCGGCTCGCTGCGGGAGGAGCTGGCGCCGGGCCATTTCGTGGCCGTCGATCAGCTGATCGACCGGACCGAGGGGCGGGAGCGCAGCTTCTTCGGCGAAGGCCTGGTCGCCCATGTCAGCCTTGCCGATCCGGTCTGCCCGCGCCTTTCGGGCCTTGCCGCCGATGCCGCGGAAGCGGCCGGGGGCACGGTGCATCGGGGCGGGTGCTATATCGCCATCGAGGGGCCACAATTCTCGACCCGGGCCGAAAGCCGGATGTATCGCCAATGGGGCGCGGATGTGATCGGGATGACGGCGATGCCGGAGGCGCGCCTCGCCCGCGAAGCGGAGCTTCCCTATGCGATCCTCGCGATGGTGACGGATTACGATTGCTGGCGGGAAAGCGCGGAAACGGTCGAGGCGGCGGAAGTGTTCGCGGTGATGGGCCGGAACGCGGCCCTCGCGCGGCGGACCTTGCTCAGCCTTGCCGAAGCCTTGCCCCCGGTGAGGGAGCCAAGCCCGATCGACCGGGCGCTGGATGGCGCCTTCGCCACCGCGCCGGACCATCGCGACGGGCGGCTTGCGGCCATGCTGGATGCGGTGGCCGGCCGCGCGCTCGGCAACGGGATGAAATGAAACAAGGCCCCGCGTGGGCGGGGCCTTGTTCCGAGGCATTGGTATTCGGGATCAGCCGCGCTTCGGCGGTCCGTCGGCGAAGGCGTCCGCGATGGAACAGGCCGCGGGGCCGAGGATCACGATGAACAGCGTCGGCAGGATGAACAGGATCAGCGGCACCGTCATGATCGCGGGCAGGCGCGCGGCCTTCTCTTCGGCCCGCATCATGCGCTCGTTCCGGAACTCCGCCGACAGCACCCGCAGCGCGGAGGCCAGCGGCGTGCCGTAGCGCTCGGTCTGGATCATGGTGGTCACCACGCCTTTGACCGACTCCAGATCGACACGATAGGCCAGATTGTCGAAGGCCTGCTTGCGTTCGGTCAGGAAGGAAAGCTCGATTGCGGTAAGCGCGAACTCATCGCCCAGTTCGGGATAGGCGCGCCCCAGCTCCTTGGCCACGCGATTGAACGCGGCGTCCACCGTCAGGCCCGCTTCCGCGCAGATGACCAGGAGATCGAGCGCATCGGGCAGGCCCTTGCGGATCGCATCGGTTCGCTTGGCTATCTGGTTCTGCAGGAGAATATCGGGCAGCTTGTAGAAGAAGATCAGCACGGCGGCGAAGGCGAAGAACCGCTTCATGCCTCCCCATTCGGGAAAGGTGTTGGACCCATAGATCACCAGTGCGCCGATCAGGCCGAAGACGATGGGCAAGATCATGCGGCCGAAGATGACCGCGAAGGCCCACTCCTTGTTGCGGATGCCGGCCTGGGCCAGCTTCTGCTGCGCCTGCTTGACCTGCGTGTCCTGCAGCACCTTCATCTTCTGCAGGGTCAGCTTCAGCCTGTCCGTGGTTTCGCTCTTGCGAACCACGCTGGCGCGCTTTTTCACCGTGGCCGTGACGATGCCGGCTTTCAGCTGCTCGCGCCGTTCGTTCAGGGATTTGACGCGCTTGGCCATCGGATCGCGCACGGTCACAGCCGTGTAGATCGCGAAGATCACCGCCAGCGCGGCCATGCCGGCAAGTATGCTGCCGACGAAGACGACGTCGACGCCAAGTAGCGTGGGTCCGGCCGGGGTTTCGATCATGCTTTGCGTCCCTGCTCAGATTTCGAAGCTGACCATCTTGGCCATTATGAACACGCCGATCCCCATCCAGATCATGCCGCCGATCCCGGCCACGATCAGGCGCTCGTCGATGAAGAAGTCGGCGAGGTATTTGGGATTGACCCACCAGATCAGCCCGAACACGATGAAGGGGAGAGATCCGACGATATAGGCGGAAGCCTTGGATTCCGAACTCATCGCCTTGATCTTGAGCTTCATCTGCGAGCGTTTGCGCAGCACATCGGCAAGGTTGGACAGCGTTTCGGCAAGATTGCCGCCGGTCTCGCGCTGGATAGCCAGCGTGATGCAGAAGAAGCTGAATTCAGGGGTGTTGAGGCGGTCCGCCGTTTCCTGCAGCGCATCTTCCATCGTGCGCCCGACCTTGATCCGATCCACCACCGCGCGAAATTCCTCGCCCACCGGGCCGGGCACTTCCTGGGCGACGACCGACAAGGTTTCGGTAACCGGAAGGCCGGAGCGCAGGCCGCGGACCAGCAGCTCGATCGCGTCGGGGAACTTGGCGGTGAAATCGTTGGTCCGCTTCTTCACGAAGAAGTTGACGACCATGTGCGGAATGCCCGCGCCGAGCACCACGCCGACCCCGAGGGCAAGCAGTGGAACGCCTGTGCGCAGATAGATCAGGACGGTGAAACCCAGGATCAGGCCGAGCGTGGCGTAGAAATATTGGGCGATCGTCCATTGCTTGCCGGTGCGATGCAGACGCAGGGCCAGCGCCTCCATCCGGGACGCGGAGCCGGCGATCTTGTGCATCTTCGGCTTGCGGGCGGCGACCGCCTTGCGCAGCTGCGCTTCGACCTTGTCCTTGGTGTTTTCGGAATGGCGGTGGCGCAGGGTCTGCAGGCGTCGCGCGCTTTCACGGGCCAGGGATGGCCCGGCAAAGGCGAGATAGCCGAGAACCATCATGGAAATCAGCCCGAACAGGACAATCAGGGGCTGGATGATGCTCATGCTCTAGCCTCGCTCGTTCGAATGCGGTTCTTGCGCCGGATTGCAACGCGGGCCGCTGCGGCATGCCCGCGAAGGGCGTCGAAGCGGCCGCTGCGTCATTCCGCCGGTTCCACTGGGGCCTTGCGATTGCCCTTCTTGTTCATCAGGGCCTTGAGATCGAGGCTGCCGAGCAGGGAAGGCTTCACCTTCTTGACCGGATCGGCCGCTTCGGCGGTTTCGCCCGCGCCCAGGACCGCGCCCGCAATTTCGCGGATCGCCGCGCTCGCCTTGCTGGAACGGTTCGCCTCGACGAAGGTTTGGCCCAGCTTCGCGGCGTTGGCGGCGGCCTTGAGATCGTAGGGGACCATCCAGTCGATCTTGCGTTCGATAGACCCTTCGAAATCGGCCTTGCTGATCTCGCTGACGCCCGTCTGCACCCGATTGGCCACCACGATGGGTTGGGCATGCGGAGCATTGGCCTTGAGCCAGGACAGGATACGGATCGAATCCCGCGCCGAAGCGAGCGTCAGCTCCGTTGCCAGAACGACCACGTTCACATCTGCGAGCAGATGCGGGAAATTTATCAGCATATTGCGCGGCAGGTCGATCACCGTCATTTCGAAGGCGTGCCGGAATTCCTCTTCCAGCTGCGCGAAGGCGGCGCCATCGGTCATCAAGGGCGAATTGATCGGAGCTTCGGCCGAAAGGATCGCGAGATTGTCATTCGCCCGGATCATGGCGCGTTCGATGAACAGGCTGTCGATGCGGCTGGGATTGTCGATAGCGTCCGTCAGCCCCCGGCCCGGTTCCAGATCGAGCGTGAGCGCGCCGGTGCCGAAATGCACATCGAGGTCGAACAGAGCGGTCGGCCGCTTGTAATCGCTGCTGAATATCCAGGCGAGCGAGGTGGCCAGCGTGGATGCGCCGACACCGCCGCGCGTGCCCACGACGGCGGTCGAGATATGCTGCTTCGGAGCATTGCCGTCGAGCGCCTTGGGCTGGCTGAACACCAGCTGGGCCTGGGTCAGCGTATCGCGCAGGGCAGTCGGTGAGAGCGGCTTGAGCAGATAATCGTGGATGCCGCTGGCGAGAAGGTCGCGATACAGCCGCACATCGTTCACCTGCCCGATGGCGATCACCACCGTGCCCGGCTCGCAGACTTCGGCGAGGCCGTTGATGTCGTTCAGCGGATCTCCGCTTTCCGAAAGATCGACCAGCAGGATGTTCGGGCTTGCCGAGATCGACAAGGACTGGACCGCGTTGCGCAGCCCGCCCTTGTTGCATTTCTCCGGCGGCCAGCCCAGTTCGATCACCACCGGCCGCAAGGCGTCAAGCGTATTCTCGTCGCAGACGAAGGCGTTGAACGGGTCCCGGTTTCCCGGCATGTTCGCTTTCCAAGGCGCGTTCATGGCTTAGTTGCCCCCCTTGCTGGTGGCGTTTGCTGTCAGGCCGGCCTCTCCGGTCGGCGCTTGCTTGCGATAGCTCGAGATCGCCTTGCTCGAACTCATCACGACGGTATCGCCCGTGCCTTGGGCGCCTTTCAGGAGATGCTCCGGATCGGCGACCATCGCGGCCAGATTGCCGTTGGTCGCGCAACCATAGCCGGACCAGCTCTTGTTCGAGAGATTGCTGGCGGTGCGGTGCGACCAGTCGGGGCAGCCGGGGACGGAAGCCGACGAACGCGTCACCACGACCCGGGCCTGGCCGGGATCGACATATCCTTCCGTGACCGGCGCGACGTCGCTCACCAGCAGGCCATGGCGCGCCGCGATGGCTGCCACGGCTTCGCGGGTCGCGGTGCTGCCGAGCGGATCGTCGATCGATATGCGGTCGCCGTAGCGCAGATTCATCGCTTCGAACCAGTCGGCCAGCTTGCGCTGTTCCGGAACGGGCAGGCCGCCCGCGCCGGTATGCAGGTCGAGAGCGTAATTGGTCCGCTCGACCACCGGCTGATGAACGCTTTCCAGCCCACGGATCGGCGCGTTCGAACCGGAACAACCGGCCATGAAAAAGCCCAGTGAGAGAGCGATGGCGGCAGCCATCGGCTTGTTTGCGCGGTTATGCATCCTGTTCACCTTTCTCACTTGAGGCTGAAGCCGGGTTCGGGAGTTGCCGCGGCCTGGCCCTTTTTCTTGCGGCCGCGCTTGGAGTCATCTGTATAGGGCAGGGCGGCGCCCACTTGCGGCCCGGCGGCGGGGCTGGGCGCTGCGCTCGGCGCTGGCCGGGTGGCTCCGTTCTCGCCGTTGGTTTCCAGATTGCCGAGGAACTGCTCGAGCGCTGTCGGAGCACGGAAGCCGTCCGTCGGCAGCTTGATGTCCCTGTCGTCCACCGGGTTGACCAGATACGGCGTCACCACGATCACCAGTTCGCTCTGGCCCCTGCGGAATTCGGTCGATTTGAAGAGATTGCCGAGGATCGGCAGGTCGCCGACACCGGGTGTCTTGTCGATCGTGTTCTGGGAATTGTTGCTCATCAGGCCGGCAATCATGAAACTCTGTCCGGAGCCGAGTTCCACGGTGGTTTCCGCCCGGCGGACGGTGAGAGCCGGAACCTGAAAGCCGCCCAGCGTGACGGCGCCCTGGCTCGACAATTCGGACACTTCCGGGCGAACCCGGATCGAGATGCGGCCATTGGCAAGCACGATTGGCGTGTAGGCCAGGCTCACGCCGAATTTCTTGTATTCGATCGCCGTCGTGCCGAGGCCCTGGCTGATCGGGATGGGAAATTCGCCGCCCGCGAGGAAGTCCGCGGTTTCGCCCGAAAGGGCGGTCAGATTGGGCTGGGACAATGTCGTGACCAGGCCATTGCGTTCGGCAAGGTCGAGCGCGCCCGCAAGATCCAGGCCGAGCAGCTTGCCGAACCCGGAAATGGTGGTGCCAGGGCTGTTCTGCGTTACGAAGGAGGTGCCATCGGAGCTTTCGGTGCCGCCGGTGAAGAGGCCGCCGCCAATCGTCCATTGCGGAAGGAAGCCTTCACGCCCCTGGGCAATGCCGAACTTGAAGCCGTTGGTTCCGTCGAAAGTATTGAGGTTGGCGCCCAATGCGCGGACCAGCGAGCGGCTGACCTCGGCGAAACGGACGCGCAGGTTGACCTGCAGCGGCGTCGCCATCCTCAGGCGGCTGATTACATTGGTGCCTTCGCCCACGAACGCGCTGACCAGCCGCTCGGCTTCGGCCGCGTCCTCGGGGGCGGCGACGGTCCCGGTGAGCAGGATGGTGTTGTTGCTCATCGTCGCGACGCCGATCTTCGCCTCGGGCATGGCCAGCGCGAGCATCTGGTCGATGGTGTCGATGTTGGAACCGACCCGGATATCCGCGGACCAGATCACATCGCCGGCGGAATTGCTGGCATAGACGGTGGTTATCCCCCCCGCCTTACCGAAGATGTAGAGCTGCTTGGCGGACTTCACCTGGACATCGGCGATCGCATCATTGGCGACGAAGATGTCCGTCATGCGATCCGGCACGGTGACGAGCTGGCCCCGGCCGATCGAGATGTCGATGGTCCGCGCAGCCAGGTTGACCGATTGCGCCGCAGCGGTGCCGGCGGGCAGGGTGCCCAGCGGCAACGCGGCGCAAGCCACGGTCAGCATGGAGACAGTCAGGCGTTTCATGCGTTTGCCCTTCGATTGCGCGATGCGCATTGCGGCGAAAATTTCGGTACGGCCCGGCATCTCACTTCCCCCCCACAGGAACGGTCGTCGTGTCCTTGCCGCGAGTGACGCGCACCACCGGCCCCGTCTGGACCTGCGGAGTCGCGCTGGCCGGAACAATGTTCATCGAGCCTGCGGACGAAGGCCTGGAGTCGACCGCGGGCATCGAACGGCGCTGGAAGCGCGAGACGTCGCCGCCGGTCACGAAGGTTCCGCCGCTGTCGGCCGGGCGGCTCATGGCCGCGCGCAGCAGGCGTTCTTCCTCGGCGGGCGTGGCGCCTTCAGGGACATCCACGTCCCCGGCCGCGATGGCCTTTTCCAGTTCGGACTGGTTATCCGCGATGGAACGGAGCGACAGGCTGAGCGTGCCGATGGTCTGAGCCACCGCCACCTTCTCGGCGATTTTCGGCGTCACCTCGAGAGTGACGGTGCGGAATGCGCGGACCACGGTCTTGCCGTCCACCGTCTCGCTTTCGGTCGACTGGTCGGTGGCAAGCACGCGGATGTTGCGCAGGATCGTTTCCGAGGCCTTCAGCGCCGCGCCTTCGTCACCCTTGACCGTCTGGGTCAGCACGAGGTCGACCCGGTCGCCGGGAAAGACGAAGCCGGCCACGCCGGTCTTGGCGGAAACCGGAACGGTCACGGCGCGCATGCCCGGCCCGAGGGCGGCGGCCAGGAAGCCCCGGTCGCCAGGGCTGACCAGGGAGCCGCGCGTTATCGGCTCGCCGGCGGAGATCGGGTTGCGCACCACGGTGCCGAGCAGCTTGCTCATATCCGCTTCGCCGTCGATGAAATAGGCGTCGGTCACCAGTTCCTTGGGCCAGAGCTGATAGCTGACGGAATCGGCCGTGATGATGGTGCCCACGGGAAGCGCCCTCTGCGCGACCAGGATCTTGGGGCCTTGCGGAACTTCCGCCGCGGCCTGCACCTTCGGCGCGGGCGACCCGGCAAGCATGCTCCGGGCGGCCATGGCCGTGCCGATCGCGACGATCAGCGCTCCCAGCAGCAAAATCAGCTTCTTCCTGTCCATGGCTGTTAAGCCCCCCTGTATTGCCCTTCGATCCCCGGGCAGTCTGACTTGCGATCAATCGCAGAGAATGGTTAAAATCAGGTTCACCCAGCGAGTTGCAGGGATTGCGCCGCATTCGGCAG
>Ga0172382_10013765_pt1 | contig 10382 bp, 8 predicted proteins | sample Leawel138RmetaG_FD_122245 | JGI IMG/M metagenome (GOLD analysis project Ga0172382, IMG submission 122245) | Leachate microbial communities from a municipal landfill in Southern Ontario, Canada - Leachate well 138R metaG | ecosystem: Engineered > Solid waste > Landfill > Unclassified | place...
AACATCAACCTTACCCGGTATTCCCGGAAAATCAATTTCCCTGGAAACCAATTCCGGCAGTTGGCGCTCCTGAAAATCATCAACCAGTTGGGCTACTATGTTTTTCATACGCCGTATATTATCTTTTTTTTTACAACAAGACAATTATATTTTATCTCTTTTTTTAAGATAAATGTGCTTCCCTCTCCCTGGTTTCCTCTTGTGGTTTGCCTTAACCGGCCGCGAACAACAGAGCATGCAGATTTGGCGAGGGAGAGAATAGGCAAGGGGAGAGGTCCGCAGATTACGCAGATTACGCAGATTTTGATTCTGAAAAGAATATGTTAAGGACAAAAAACAGGAGATTATTGGTTTTTTATATAGACAATTCAGTAAGTTGGTCTGGGTCGATTCCGTCCCTGACCTTTCACCTTTCGATTTTCCTGACCCGGCCGACCTGGCCGGTTTCCAGGCGAACCTTTATGCCATGCGGATGAGTCGGGGATCTGGTCAGGATATCCTTGACGATCCCCTCTGTGAGTTTTCCCGACCGCTGGTCTGCCTTCAACACGATACAAACCCGCATCCCGGGTTGTATCTCACTTCGATTTTTGCCATCCATGCTGCGCAGTTTGAAGTTGAATTTACCAAAAAAGGCAACAAAAAACGGGGTCTGACCCCCATTTTTCCGATTCTATTCATCTTTTTTGACGGAACTTCAATTCAGGATCTGGTCATTATTGTGGCTATTTTTCTTGCGTTTTTCCGCGGTGGTCATTATTGTAACTACAAAACATAATTCAACTGGGGTACCAATATGCAGACAATTGAGTCCTTCGTTCCGATCACCAAGGCAAAGGCAAAACTCCTGGACATGGTCCGTCAGCTGCACGACACGGACGACACCATAGCTATTACCAAAAACGGGGTACCGGAAGCTGTGCTGCTGTCCATGAAAAAATTTGAAGGATTGCTGGAGACCATCGATATCCTGGCCGACCCTGAAATGATGAAACAGCTCAAGGGCTCCGCTAAAGATGTGAAGGCCGGCCGCTTGATTGATATTGAAAGGGCGTTTGAATGAAATATCAGGTCAGGATTACGTCCTATGCCGACTCCCAGGCCAGGAAGCTCAACCCTGAAGTAAAAAAAGCCGCCAGAGAAGCCTTACGGGAACTTGCCGAAAATCCGTACCTCGGCAAAGAACTCCAACGCGAATTAAGCGGCTTCTGGTCGTACAGGTTTTTACGGTATCGAATTGTGTATCAGGCTGATCCTGAAGAAAAGATTATTATTGTATGGGCCATCGGCCATCGGCGGGATATATACGAAACCCTTGGCAGCCACCTTTTGTAGAAAAAGAGTGCAGAAGAAAGGATGGGTCCCCAGATTACCCAGATTTCACAGATTTTTTTGTGGTATCGCGTAATTTAGAGGAGTAATTCATGACAAAAACGAAAACCTCCAGATATGATGTTGCTGAACATCTCCGTACCCCGGAGGAAATGGCTGCCTACCTTGAGGCCTGTCTTGAGGAAGCGAATGGAGATGCAGCATTTATTGCCAAAGCTTTGGGAGACATCGCGCGGGCCAAGGGCATGTCGCAAGTGGCGCGTGATGCAGGATTGTCCCGCGAAAGTCTCTATAAAGCGCTTTCCGGGGAACGAACTCCTGGTTTTGACACAATACTGAAAGTTATCCATGCTCTCGGCTTGAAATTGCATGCCGAGCCCATCAAGGCAAATACCTGAAATCGGGTAAAGGCGAACATGGTGGAGCTGTATTTGCCGGAAAACGGTTGAGGAAATTCTTGGGGGCGTTTTGAGGACAAAATTACTCTTTGGTACGGCTGACGGAACGCATGAAATCATGAACGTCCCCTTTCCCCGTCCTTGTTTCGCTCATGCTGCGCACTTTGAAGTTGAATTTAATTTTTAAGCTTACGCAATCACCTCCAACCAGAAGGCCACAACTGCGAAATCCCCATTTTCCGACTCTTCGGCAGGAATTTCAATTGGTTGATAATCCGGATTTTCAGGGCGCAGGACAATTCGTTCATGTACCCACTCAGAGTCAGGATCATATTTCTTTTCGCTGAAATATCTTTTCACCGTAAAGGCAGCCCCTGTTTCAGCGTCGGTATGTCCACCGTGCCGTACAAGCACCACTCTGCCCAGGCGGCTCCCGCCGACGTTTCTGGAAAAAAGACAATAACTCCCGTCAGGGATCAACGGTTCCATGGATTTTCCCTGAATCCGAGTCACAAACGTTGAGGCGTCAAAACTGCTCCGGTTGGTTAATCCGAGCATTTGAACCCAGCCCTCCGGTTCCTCCGGAAGTGCTGAATCCAGAAAACCACCTGCGGCAACTTCCAGGGGATAAAAGGGTACGAACTGGGTGAATTTTTCTTCATTGCCCGGGTTGTCTATCAGCACGATTTTTTCACCTGGACGCTCGGCTCGTTCGTCCTCCTTCCCCTCCTCCGGCAACAGGTAGGCATAGTCATCTTCGGCAAGTTCTATTTCAAGCTTCTGGTAATAGTCCTTGAGGTCGTTCACCATCTGCTGCCGGATCGAGAGAATGTCACTGCTTGATAATCCTTCCTGAAGAACAACATCCATGGCAATGTAATTGAGATCCCGGCAGTGGTGAAAGAAGCGCTTCCGCTCGAACTTCTCGAAAGGGTTGCCCAGGAGGCTGCGTTGCAGCTCGGCTGCATTTTCAAGATATTCCAGTCTGTTGTATGGACAGTTTTTCCTCTCGCAACGTTGATGACGCTCGAGCAATCCAAGATAAAAACGTTGATAGAGTTGGAGCAGTTCAGGAATCTCTGCCTCACCCCGGCGGTTTCTAACCTTAAGATATGCGAGCAAAAATATGATTTTGTAGGAGAATGTGTAATCCCGCTTTTCGAGGAAATCATGAAAATCGTTTTTCCTTGTTTTCTCGGTATGCGGAGAGAGCTGCTGCTGTTGTCGAATTTCCTCAACCTTTGCGGGGGCGAAGAAAAAGAGTGTGGAGCGGCCGAATGGTACACGATGGTCCGGGCTGATCTTCCCCTTCTTTATCCAGGACTTGACTGTGCCCGTGGAGACAAAAAGCTCACGGGCCAACTGTTCCTCGTTCAAATAGTCACCGTACAGGTTGCTGTATGTATGGATATCTACGGGCTCAATCCGACGGACTCCCTCATAGAGACCATCAAGGATGACAACTTCATCCTCTCTGCTTCCTCCTTCCGGTGTGATCAGGTCAGCAAACGGTTGATAGGAACTGATACGCAACAGTCCATGCAGGGACATCGGCATCAGCTTTGACCCGTAATTGTCAACCACGTCCAGCACGTAAAGAGCCTCTTTCCCGGGATGCTGGCGCAGCCCTCTGCCGAGTTGCTGGGTGTAGAGCACCTTGGAAAAGGTGGGGCGGGCCATTACAAGTATCTGCGTCCGGGGGGCGTCCCATCCCTCTGTCAACAAGTCGCAGGCGCAAAGAAAACGGATCCCGCCGGAGTTGTATTTTTCCAATGCACTGTCTGCATGGCGCCGGTCTTTGCCATCAACAGCCAAGGCTGTGATTCCCAAATTATTCATGGCTTTGGCCATTCTCCGGGCATGGGCGATATCCACGCAGAAAACCACCCCTTGTTTATCGCTCAATGAGCCTTCGAAATATCTTTTTATGACCTCTATGATCAACCTGTCCCGTGAAGGAACCTGAAGAGTACGCTGCAGATCACTCCGCACGTATTCCTTGCCGTTGAATCGTACTTCCGAGAGGTCAACATTTGATTTTATACGATAACAGCGGACAGGAGGAACAAGCCCTTTGCGGATAGCTTCTTCAAGGCTCAGGGGACATTCATATTCACCGAAGATTTCTTCAAGCCTGCGGCGGTCAAAACGTTCCGGAGTCGCTGTCACGCCAAGGAGGTGCTGCGGATTGAAATGTTCCAATGCCCGGCGCAAACCTACCGCGGCTGAATGATGAGCCTCGTCAACCACGATATAATCGAAATGGTCCGGCTTGAACTCGAAATAATGACGTTGCAGTGAGGCATAGGTCAGGACGCGGATTCTGAGGTGGTCTCCTTCACTGCCGATCTGTTGGCGATATTGAGGCAGCCGCAGTTTGCAGCGGGCAATGGTCTGCTGACGCAATTTCCGGCTTGGGACCAGTATCAAGACGGAAAATTGTGGATCAGGCTCCATAAACAGGCTGATGTCTTTGATAAAAATTTCACTTTTGCCGGTGCCTGTGGGGAGAACAAGCAGAAAATTCCGTCTTCCATCCTGACGGTTGGACGAAAGATATTTCAAGGCATCAAGTTGATGGTCGTGGAGCTCAATGGTCGAAAGCCGCCGATCCACTTTGACCAGAGGTCGGGTCAGGAAATCGGATGAATCTCCAAGGAAATGCTGCAGCTCTTGAGCAAATTTTTCTCTGTCGGACATGCCGCGCAGAGACCATCGGAACACCTTGAATCCGTCCGCGACCAATGAGTTCTGCTTGAAAAGCTGTGCCCGATAGCGGCCAGGGCCTATGACCACAGGATGATGGAAGGATTCTCCGTTCAATTCAATAGCGAAATTTCCCTTCCGGCTGAATAAGACGTAGTCGACAAATCTTCGCTTCCCTTCCAGGTCGAAATAGGGAAACTCCCGGTGGAGTGAGTCTCGATGAGGTTCACCAAAGGCGGAGATAAATGTATCTTCAAAAACCTCTTCCGGCCGGCTCGGATCTATATCCTGTTCTTCTCTGTTGCGGCCGAACCGTTTGAGGGCTTCCGGATCATCACCCCCATTCAGGAAGTAGCGGACCTCTTCAATCAGTTCTGGATCAGGATATTCACCTTCATGCAAAAAACGGAAAACCCGACGGTACCGATGCATGAGTTGGTTCTGGACTGAGGTGTAGTCGATATATGGGTAGTCGGGCAATTGGCAGATACCGACATCAACAATGACACAAGTGGCGGCATCACTTTCAAAGACAAATCCTGTTGGAAGAGTCTGTATATGGACACAGTCAATCTGTCTGAGCAGGAAGCGAGGATCGAATTTTACTGTGGAAATGGTCATTTATGGCGACGGAGCAAATATCCAAGCCAGGTGTCATCAGGGTTCAGACGTGATGTCTTCCTGGAAAAGTAGATAACCTTGAGATGGAGGGCGGCGAAAATAGATCGTAAATCGTCATCGTTCCAGAGAACAAAAGTCCGACCGTCTTCGGCTTGCTTTTCCCCCGCACCCTCTTTCAGTGACACATAGAGCAACCCCTCCGGACGGAGGGCTTGAAAAATTCTCTCTATAACTTCGGGAAGCTGTGATCGAGGGACATGGACCAGTGCCCCTGTCAGGAGAATGACATCAACTCTGATCTGGCTGAAATCATAGTGAAAAAAATTGCCAACAATAACCGGGCAACCGGAGTGCTGCCGTGCCAGGGTCGCCAAATTCTGGGACAGCTCAAACCCTGTAGCCGTAAAACCCTTATTCTTCAACCAAAGGAGGTCTCTGCCGGAACCACAACCAACATCCAACACTTGAGCGCCAGCGCGAAAAAAACGAGTGATGGGATCAAGGAAGGCGGTGGGGTCAATGGCTGCGGTAACGTTGAAATATTCACCAGCGCATTTATCGTAATAATTTTGGTTCATCCGGCAAAGCCAAAATCCTTAAATTGATTTTGAAAGTAAAAAGAGGCCCTAATGGCAAAAAATTATTGGATTCTACAATACATTACGGCGGCTTGGTCTGACTCCGACTTCTAAACCATTACTTAATTACCCTCCCCTTCGGTTTTCTTCAAACATTTCCACAGGGATTAGGTGCCTCAATTTCCAAACAAATTTGATAGGTCTTTCACTTTCATAACTGACCCGCTCGACCGGGCCAAGATAAACAAAAGGTACAGTACAACCGTTTCGTTTTTTCTGGTCACGAGCAAAAACGAGGATGGAGTAGCCTCGTGCCTGGTGGTGGATCAGGTTCTGTCCAGCTTTTGATTTCTGGGTTGTGTTGGATTGTGATTCCCAGTGCAAGAGCTCCCTGCTAATAGGATAATCTGCATACATCGTGCTTGGAGAAAACTCCTTTTCGGTTTTTTGAAAAGTTATGAGTAGTGCATAGGTTTTCTTGTCAGGAAAATGAAGGACACCCACTCCTCTCTGTCCGGCAGAATCAAGAGTCGCATAACCGAATACAGCCAGGATGTCCTTGATTCCATAACGGGCATGTAATTCGAGGGGGCAGGAGTACGGCAGTTCAGGCACGATACCCTGGATAGATGTTTCTTGTTCCGCCCAATTCAGAATTTCCCCCAGGTCACCGAGAATTGAAGGGTTGTGACAAAGTCGCTGGAACGATTCCCTGAGAGAATTGATGCCAAGGCGAGTGCCGGTGTCTGCCCACAGCCGATAATGTGTGGCTATGGCACTATCGTTTGCCGCTGCCAGAGCCTCATCGACTTTTTTCTGGGCAAGCAGGTGGACGATATTGCGCAAGTTTTTGATTTCGGCAGGTCCGTTGATAAATGCTGCCCGCACCAAGGCTTTTTTGAGGCGGGCATAATCGGGGTCGTTAGGAATTGGTGCCAGTTGTGCTTTTGCCTTCCACCCGGTCCAACTCTCTGCCACCAGTAACCGCTCGGGTTCGTACTGGTGATACCGGATAAAATTGCCGAAAGTGAGTTCCTGCTTGGTTTCGGAAGTAAACGTCTGCAGTCGTTCCGGAACCTGGGCAGCGAGATTGCGCAGGTTTGTTCGGATGTTTTCCAGGACATATTGTCGGGACAGGCGATCAAATTGAATTGAGCAGCCCGCAGGGAGATGGGGGAAATTATCCTCCACCTCCCTGTCAATGGCATAGCGGTGCTTGGGCAACAGGGATTTCAACTTGATATCCAGGCGATAGCGCCGATGGACCTGGCCGACGAAATCGAGAACAGTTAGACAATCCTTTTGCGGTGCATGTCGCAAACCGCGTCCTAATTGCTGGAGAAAGACGGTGAGACTCTCTGTCGGGCGCAGGAACAAGACGACATTCATCTCCGGAACATCTACCCCTTCGCTCAGTTTATCGACTGTAAACAGGAAGGTAAGTCGCCCGGCTTTCAGGTCTTCCAGCAATGGCGCGCAACGGGTATTGTCAATGTCAGAGACAAAGGCAGCGGAAGGAATGCCGTGCCGGGTAAACATTTCTGCCATGAACCGAGCGTGCTTGATGGACACACAGAAACCTACCCCTTTGATATCATCAAGATTCGGCTCATAGCGATTCAGGGTTGCGTAGATAACCTCCAATCGCTGCTGAGCCAGAATATGGCTGCCGGTATAGATTTTTTCCAGCTCTCTCTCGTCGTACTTGCCATTCCGCCAGAATCGATCCTCATTGATGGCCACGGGATCGGCCACTCCGAAATAGTGAAAGGGGCAGAGCAGTTTTTCTTCCAGTGCCTCCGGAAGCCGGATTTCAGCGGCGAACCGGTTGCCGAAATCAGCGGCCACATTGCCTCCGTCCATTCTTTCCGGCGTTGCCGTCAATCCAAGCAGGATTTCCGGATCAAAGTGATCAAATATCGGCCGGTAACTGGCAGCGGTGCCGTGGTGAGCTTCATCAACGACGATATATTCGTAAAAATTTCTGCCCACCTGCTCCCACAATCTCCGGTTGGACAGCATTTTAACGGAACAAAATAGATGTTCCAGCCGATTGGCTTGAAAGGGACCGACAAGCAGTTCTCCAAAATTGTGATTCCGCAGCACGTTTCTGAATGTTGCCAGTGCTTGCTCCAGTATTTCCTGCCGATGGGCCACGAACAATAAGCGGGCCTGCTTGTTTTTTTCGGCGCGGAAACGTTGATAATCAAAGGCGGAGATAACTGTCTTGCCGGTACCGGTCGCTGCGATAACCAGGTTGCGCCGTTGTTGGCGGACGGTACGTTCCAGGACCAGTGCTTCCAGGATCCGTTCTTGAAAGGGATGAGGACGAAGATCAAAAAATACCGCGGAAGGCGCCGGACCTGGCCGACGTTCCTGCTCAATGGCTTGACGGAGAGGAACTGGGTCGCTGGGATCAAAAGGTATGAATTCACGACTGTTCCAATAGGTTTCAAATTCAGCGGTGAATTTTTCAAGGATATGTCCAAGGTCCTGGGCGGTGACTTTGAGATTCCATTCCAGGCCGCTGGTCACTGCCGCGTGCGACATATTGGCGGACCCGATATAGGCGGTGGAAAAACCGGAATTTCTCGTAAAATGATACGCTTTGGCATGGAGTCGGGTCCGTTTGGTATCATAAGAAATCCGCACCTTGACATTCGGCATGGCGGCCAGCCATTCCACAGCCGGGGCATCCGATGCCCCCATGTAAGAGGTGGTAATCACCCGGACCGGTACCTCTCGGTCACGCAGGTCCTCAAAACCAGGCATAAGGAGCCGCAAGCCTGACCATTTAATAAACGATACCAGAATATCCACCCCATCAGCAGACCGCATTTCCTCCAGCAGTTCGTGCACAAGCTGTGGTTCCAGGGGCGAGCCGGTAAAGAGGCTGCTTTCGACTATTGATGTATGGGGTCGGGGTATGCCCGGTTTAGCATAATTGGGTGGGGTAATTTCCAGCAGCAGTGATTTTCGCGCCGGAACCAGTTTATGCTTTTCCAGGTGGTTTGTTTCGGCAGAGCCGGAAAGAAATTCTATGATGCGATTGCATAAAGCCAGCCGCTTCCCCGGATCGGATTCACCTCGGAGCGCTTGTTCTAAAATTTTTGCGATGAATGCTGCGTAGCGGGAGGGTTGTTCTTCACTATCGATTTTTCCAAGAACGGCACGAATCTCAGGAAACTTGATCAGGATTTCCTGTAAGGACTGATCGAGCAGGGCATCGTATAGACCGTGTGGAATCGAAGAATTCATCGCCTCATTTCTTTGCTTTTCGGCAGTAGGCGGCAAGTACAGGAAGGTCTGCTTCTGCCCAGTCGAGTGTTGCAAGTTTTTCCGGCGGCAACCAAGTTATTGCGGCATGCTCATTGAGCTTCATTTTCCCAGAAATGATTGAACAAATGAACGGATACAGGGTTATTGTAAACGTGGGATATCGATGGGTTGCCGGTTCCAACGGTCTGGTTGTGACGATCTTTATTCCCAATTCTTCATCGATTTCACGACACAAACATTCTTCCGGCTTCTCATCAGGCCGAATCTTGCCGCCCGGGAACTCCCATTTGCGTGGCATGCTCATCCCTGCACTTCTTTGCGCCGCAAGGACTAACCCATCGCGCTCTATGATGGCACAGGTGACGTGGATGTGTTTTTTCACTTGGTATATGCCTTTGGATCAACATTTCGGCATTTTTCGTCTAACCTGCGTACGATTGCCTGGAATAGATCCTGAGGCAGGCAGCCCTTTCCTGGATTGGTCTGGAAGAAAAAATTCTTTTTGACCTTTTCCGCATCAAACAGGCCAGTATCTTCCACTAATTTGCCATTATAGATTTTTACATCCGATAATGGGGCTTTTAATTCAACCCACCATCCAGGAAGGGCAACAACTGGTGTTACAGGAATTTTTTTGCCGATTGAACCGGAAAGCTCTTTCGAAAGAGTAATAGCGAGCTCTTTGGCCTGTTGTATAGGATGGTCTGTCTCAAAAACATCTGAAAATTTCAGCTTTTTGCCATCATAGATCACCTTGGCATCAGCTTTACCCCTCTTTTTGTCTGGTTTATATTTGCCTTTTGTCTCAATTACAAAAACACCAGTCGGACTTACAACGATATGGTCAATGTTGCCCTGTTTTGCAGTTCCGAAATCATGAAAAACTCGGCAACCTAACAGCATGAGATGATTGAGTTGCTGCCCAACAAATGTTTCGCCGTCAAGACCAAGCAAATAATTGTGTTTTTCTGACCAGGTTCGAATAATACGCCAGATACAATAAATGATTAAAGCACTATTGAGAGTTAGGGCTAAATAAAAGTTCAATCCAACAGGTTTCCCTTTGGTTAATGCAAAAAATTGACTGTAGTAAAATGGAGTGTAAGCAAGGATAGAGATTGGAATAGCTGCTATAAATGTCATTATTTCAGCCGTGCTGTCATCAATCTGTCCGCGTAAAGATTCTCCAGGGTTCCGCCATAATTTATAACCTTTCAGGGGCGATCTTTTGCCGATACGACTGATTTTTTTCCAAGATTCAAGGATATAACTTGCACTGAAGATTAGGACGATAAACAGAATTGAGGGAAATAATATAAAAATGAATATTGCTAAATTCATAAGATCAATCCATGATCGCTTATTTTTTAAAATAGACCTTAATCCGTGACGAAACAACAGTAATTTTTGGCCGAAAATAGCAATTAACATGTTGATTTTTATCATAAAATATTGCAATATACACCTG
>Ga0172382_10013766_pt1 | contig 10381 bp, 10 predicted proteins | sample Leawel138RmetaG_FD_122245 | JGI IMG/M metagenome (GOLD analysis project Ga0172382, IMG submission 122245) | Leachate microbial communities from a municipal landfill in Southern Ontario, Canada - Leachate well 138R metaG | ecosystem: Engineered > Solid waste > Landfill > Unclassified | place...
TCAATGCGCGCGAATTGCCTGATAACTTTTTCGATAGTTCCCAATACATATGATAATGTGCCTAACGTGCATAAACACTATTTCCTTAACCTGGTTTTGCCATCTTAGTTGCGGAAGTGCTGCAAAGCGACCCAGGAGCTTTGGCAGGAATTAGATTTCCAACAAAGTTTTTCCCGAGCTGGTAAACCAGGTGACAATGCCTGGAGTGAAAGCTTCTTCTCCATTCAAAGGAAGCTGTTTACTGGCGGCACTTCCAAACACGTGAAGAAGCCCGCCAAGCGACCTTCGCATACATTGAAGGTTTTTGCAACACGCGCCGCGTACAAAAACGGTTAGGTTATCTTAGCCCATTGGAATGGCTAAACCGTTACACGGAAGAGCTTTTAGTGAGTGTCGCTTAGTAAAGTGTCCGGGAAAGTGTTGACAACCCTTGAAGCCAAGCGATTAAGATATTTAGAATACAAGATAGTTTAGATTTGTAGAGCGTCGCCCAGCAACTCGGCGACGTTTACATGCATTGCGAGGATCTCATGCGCCCTAGTTCCCGTAGACTACGAGTCCCAATGCTGGAAACCGTTAGCTATTATGGTTTTCAGCATCCATAGTAATGAAAGTTCAACCGGCATATAGGTCTTCCCTTTCCTTTCCCAAGCAGACTGTCTGGGTCGCGTTTAATTCGTTGGCTAATGCAATTCTGGCGGACTAATCTTTGGCTGGTCTAATTGTGGATCTGCAAGCTTCCTCCACAAAACAAGTGCGCCAATAACAAGACCGACGATACTAATAAGGCCTCCAGGGCTTGGACCTAATAGTGTGTTGACACCTGGAACTGAGACTAATGCTGGCCATTCCCCGATCACATTGATAGATCCATGTAAAATACTAGCGGGAATTACACTCTTGGTCTTGATGGTCACATAAGATAACCAGATACCTAGAACAACGCAAAACAGAGTCATGACTAGGATTCCAGTATAGGGAGCTCCCCAATGATCTAGACCATAGTTGAGCCCGAAATAGACAAGCGGAGCGTGCCCTAACCCCCAAAGCACACCACTCAATAGGATCGCTTTCTTCTTGCTCATCAGCTTGAGCAAAATAGGCAACAAATAACCACGCCAGCCTATTTCCTCTCCAAAGGCAAAAAGAACCACAGGTACAACGAATGGAGAGACTAATACTCCTACAATCCCAATTCGAATAAGAGAATCAGCCGTATGAGGTAGGTCAGAGGGAACACCGAATCTTCCGTATGTTTCAATAAGCAATGTAGCGCTTAAGTCTAGATGATGGGGAAAGATCAAGAAGTAAACCACAGCACCAACGAAAGTCAGAGCGCCTGGTAAGAACGCTGCGACTAAGTATGTTCCCCAGCTTCTACGAAAGTTCGGTTTGATCATCCATGGTAATGTATCTTTGGTAATCAATCTGGTGAGTACACTAGCTAGAAGTGGGAAGAAACTAAACAGTGATAGCATGGACAATGCTTCCTTACTGGATGGATCAGGTGAACCAATTGAAAGAACCGAGGCAATCAATACAGAACCATAAACCAATGCTACGTAGAGGATTGCTCTCCTTTCTAGCAGTCTCTTACCCTTTTCTGTGTTCATATTCCGATTAAGATCTTCCAAGACTATTTCCTCCCCATACTCCTAACTAACCTTCTTAAGCAAGCGGTCCAAGTTGACCGTCGTGGTTATCCCTTGGTCATGCCAATGATTTATACATCCGCAAAAGTCAAGTGGAACACATTGAGCCGGTATTTTGTGTGAATCCAACAAGAAGCCGCCTTCCAGTAAAGAGAGTGCACAGGCCACTCCAAGGATCCCTAAATCGCCTTTCTGACGAAGCGCATTTAGACTCTCCACATGCGATACTAAAGAGGATTGATGGATGACAAATGAAACCTGAAAGCCAAGTTGTTTACCTGCCTTAGAAATGTAGCTTACTTGGCAACCATCTGTACAATGAGCGCATCTTAACCCAATTGTCCATTCAGAGGCTTGGCAGTGTAGGGGATTCAATCGCAGACATCCCGGTAAAACTATGATGCGTTGCTTCGTGCTTGAAAACCGGTCACGCCAGATTCTGTTCAGAATCTCAGCTCCCACCATATTGATATGGTATTCGAGTATCGGACTAGAGCGAAACAAGGCGTTGTACTGGTTGGAATCCCTAGGCTGATGGGTAGCCAAAAAGTGATTGCCCTGCTGAGTATACGGGCCTAGTACTTCCAAGGCCCTTTGTGCAAACCACAGCGTGATTTCACAAATCAGATTCCAAAAAGACTCTTGAAGCGGTCTGGGCTGAACAGCAAGAAACCTATACCATTCGCGCAAACGTCCACTCTGATAGGTATAGTCACTAGAGTGCTCTAAACAGTCCAAAACATATTCCAGATGAACTATGGTAGGGTGCTCACCCGCTTCAAGATTCCTATTTGCGTACACACCCATCAGGAGCAATTCTAGGCAAGTCTGTTCAACTGGAGTATGTTTCATACTTATCCCATCAAGACGCCTATCAATAATGGGTTTGACGTAATTCTGCATCTTTGTCAGCACTTCTTTAGCCAACCCTTCAGCGCTTTGATAGTACGTTTCTAAGGCATTATCAGAAGGAGTGAGTGTATAGGTAATTGGCTTCATAGCCTGTTTATCCTTTCTCTCTTCAAATTATCCGGGCTGTGCGGGGTTTTTGTCTTTTCTATATAGCTCATTGTATTGGGTAACATGCGTTTTCAGTTTTTCTATCGCCAAAGCCTCATCCTGAGGACTATTGTCGTATTTACACAGCAGCAGGAATATCGGGGAATAGAAATGTAAGGCCATTGTGTAAGCATCTCCCTCAATGAATCTGCCAGCATCAATAAACTTTTGCAGAACCCTGGCCTGGTTGTTCAACACATTGTCAATAAAGAGCTCCTTAAAGATTGCTCCTAGCTCTGCGTTTCCGTACTGCTCAATAGTAAGTAACCGCCGTAACTTGGAGATATATTCATCTTTTAAATAAAAAAGGAACATGCTAGTACACAGCTTAAGAAAGTCCTCATCGGAGATATTGTCATATAAACTGGAGACATCAGGGTCCGCTATCTGGGGTACTTTTGAGGCTTCTAGTGTTTTCTCGTATCGTTTTGAGGTCTCCTCAACTATGGTATCCAAAATATCCTTCTTGCTATGGAAATGATTATAAACCGAGCTTTCTTTGATACCCACAGCGGAGGCGATCTGCCTGATTGTTACCGCTTCATAGCCGTAAATGGAAAACAACGATAGTGCCTCATAAGTTATCTTCTCTTTCGTAGTCATGGTCCCATCCCTTCATGAAACTAAGCTAAATCAAGTCTCTATTCTCGTTATAAAACAAAGGGCAGTACTGAACAATACCCGAGACCCCTAGCAGCCCATCCTTCACCAATTCTAAGGCCAGAAGACATGGATCAGCAAAGTCCTCTGTAGTCCCGATCCGCCGTTTGGCCGCTGGCTCGAAGCCAAACTTACAATAGTAATCTGGGTCTCCCATCACAATCATCGACCTAAACCCAAGCCTTTTGGCCCGTTCTATGGCCGACCGCACAAGTTGTCTGCCAACTCCTTGCCTCTGATAGTCCCTATGAACTGCCAAAGGCGCTAGAGCAAGAGTATTGAACACCGTCTTGGGACCATTAATAGTCATTGTTGAAAACAAAATATGTCCAACAATAATCCCATCCACTTCGGATACCAAGGATAGTTGCCGTATATAAAACTGACTTGCTCGGATTTTTTCCACCAGATTCCACTCATTGAACACCGGATCCTTTCCTTCACGAGAAAAAGCACTTCTTAGAACCTCTCTGACTTTACCATAATCCTCTGGTTCTTCTTGTCGAATTAAGTAGTTCATGGTCATCAAAGTCTCCTAATTACATTATTTGCACAGATTCCTTGATACTAACCTATCCGGAAACATTCTACACAGAGCATATTCAAGTACCGCCATACTTCTTTGGAATGAAATTGCCACTGGATTACTCTCTCGGTTCAGCCCCATTGCGAAGAACACTTCTAAAAACTATTGGAGAAACAGCTGCCATCTTCCTTCCGTTGCCAAGAACCCCTATTGGAATGAAACCATTGGTGCTTATGTACGCGTACAGCGGTGTCGTTATTCTTCTACGGATCTGACTCTTCTGACAGGAAGATCCTCCAAGCCGTTGGCATCTGGCCAATTGCAGGATCAGCATAGCCACCAATTCCCGCGATCGACACAATCAGACTCCTCTTATCTTCGTCAGCCATGACACGTTTCCAATGTCCGCATATCTATTTTGCTCAAATAGCATGAGAATAAGAACTCTTAGACAGTTAGTTTCGCTAGATCATTTGCTTCCTCTTTACAGTCTCAGAATGCTCCAGTAGCTTCCACGAGAGCTGAGGACCATTTTACCCCTTTGAGCATGACTAACGATTGTTAGTCTAATTGTAACTAACAACCGTTAGTTTTTCAAGACCCGTAACCTAGTTTACGAGAAATGGCAAGAGAGTCCATCCGTTTTGACCGTGGGATGAATTGTCTTTATCTCCCGTGTTAACCCACGCAAGCATCTTACCGAACAAGGATAGCGTGCTTTTGCCTTCTAGGACTTCTTGTGCCAAACCTCGATAGTAACATCCCATCTTCTACAGCCAAAGGAGAGGAAACAGACCATAAACCCTTGCTACAAAACGGATAGCGGACCTTCTATTTCATCCCAAATATGTAGAGGAACAGCTCATTTTTTGGCCTCAGCCAAGATCTCCTTTATGGTCCCCAGAGGGAGTCTTTTATTGGTAAAATCAATCTCCAGTGCCTTTCCAATAGCGTCAGAAATCTCACTTCTGTAATCGAACAGGTATATATTCCCATGCTCATGAGAACAGGAAATCCTATTAAGATATTCAATAATCTGTTCGGCGGAGTAAAGCCTACCGGTTTTTCTCTGCAAAATCCGTATGATAGTAAGGGCTATGAACCAAGTTAGGAAGTGGGCATTAATGTGATCCTGAAGTGATACATACACCGGTCGAGTCTCCAGGACCCCCTTAGTAAGGCGGAATGTCTCTTCAACCTCCCACAGACCGTGATAAGCCTCAATCACCTCGGCATCAGGCATATCTAGTTCGCTGGTGACAATAGCGTAGTAACCGTCATACTTCTCTTCCTCAGCAACCCTTGCGGCATCAAAGACGGGTTGCTCTTTAACCGTGATTACCTCACCAGTTTTGTTGTCAAACTTCAGATTCTTGACGTACTTAGCCGCACCGTAAGATGTAGCCTTAGTGTACTTCTGGGGATTAGCGGCCAAATCATGAGCCTTCTTCACAACTTCTTCCCGCTCGACTCGAGCCTTTGTGGCATGTGCTCTGCTCCAAAAGACTACTTGCTTTTCACACACCGCTTCTTTGCCCTTTTCTCCGCTTGGCATTGTTACAATTATCTCTCGGACGATCACCCTGCTTTTGACTTTGAGGTCTACATCTTTACCAGCAGGTTGGCCATTGTTATCTAAATAGTCCTGCTCAGAAAGTACATAGTCCTCAAAAGCCTTAGTACCACCCCTAACCGAAAAACCGAAGACATAACCGTTAAAATTCGTTTCTTTTCCCTTATCCTGCAGGTAGAAAATATTATCGCCCGTATTAGTCCCCATATTGGCAACAACGATAATGCTACCTGTACCCTGATTTCCCCCGACTGCACCGATGACTGGCCGGAAGATCTGCTCTTCCACCGTATCGCCTGGAAACAGCTCATAGCAAAGCGGTATTCCACCAGCATCCATCGCCAGCCCCATTTGCATAGTTAGAACTTGGCGTTTTCCCCTTGACAATCCAGACTTACAAGACTCATCCGCCTCATCAGTCTTGAAATAGAGACCGGTGACATTGTAATAGATGATCTTAGTATCGTGTCCGTACTTGGCAGCAACCTGGGAGTTCGAATAGCACTGGAATTCCTTAGCAATCTTAGAAAAGTGAGGGAGGGAACGGTAAACATCAGCCAGAGAGAAATTGAAACGTTCGAAGTAACGGTCCCTTTCCTCGAAGGCTTGTTTCTCAGAGTCCGGAGAAAGCAGTCTGAATACCACAAGCATAATCATGATGGCGTCGTATTGTATTCGAAGCCGCAGTGCCGAGACTTATTCCTGAAAAACACATCTAGACCAAGTTCGTGATAGATCTTGACTATGGCGGCATAGCCAAAGTTTTTCCTACTATCGCTATCGAAAGCAAGCTTTTCATCCATATTAATTGATAATGTCACTTTCTTTTCAGCGTCTTCCTCTTCAGTCATCCTGCGGGCGACTTCTTTGAAATAGGCGACCGGGTCATCGTACTCCTTTTCCAGTTCATCTAAGTAACCAGAGGGATTTGATCGTCTTCGCCCTGGGTTTACCAGCCTTATCGCGGTAGGCTTTTTCAATAGAAAGGTAAACCCTGCCGTCTTTCCTGCGGGATTGCTTAAGATTCAAAATGGCACCTCCATTGATGTGGCTGGATAGTTGTGCGTATTCTGGGTCAATTCCGACAGGCTATCCGGTTCCATTCAGACACCTTGTTAGACGCAAAAAGTATATCAGATTTGTGGATTCATGTCAGTAGCAGTTGCCTGCAGAATTTGGTGGGGTTTTGTTTGGATTCACCCCCAAGCTCAAAACAATACGAGTTGTGGATAACTCGAGCAAGAACCGCTCTGCAATCGTGCTATCCTCAAAGAGATTGTACTACTAGGCAACAGACAGCTGGGCACCGATAATGGTGCCCTTTGCATAAGTTCTATCATCGATGACCCCAAGTAGATCACTGTTTGACACAGGATCGTATTCAGAAAGATTAAAAACAGCGCGGAGAGAGGCACTAATGCTTGGAGCAACTATCGGCGACATCGTAGGCTCGATCTACGAGTGGAACAACATCAAAACAAGAAACTTCCCACTGTTCCATGACGACTGCTTCTTCACTGAGGACACGGTAATGACCGTCGAAGTTGCACAGGCCCTCAAGACGACGATCAGCCTGATGATTTTATAGACGCGGTGAAAGAGTACGGTCGACTGTACCCCAATGCCGGGTACGGCGGTCGGTTCGGAGAGTGGCTCTTTTCTAACGCTCGCAAGCCTTACAACAGCTGGGGTAACGCTTCGGCGATGAGGGTGTCACCCGTGGCTTGGTTTTATGATACACTTGGCAAAGTCAAACAAGGAGCCGAGGTCAGTGCCGCCGTAACACATAACCATCCCGAAGGCATCAAGGGTACGCAAGCCACCGCTGCTGCCTTCTACCTTGCTAGGACCAGCAAGTCCAGGGTCGACATTCAGGAACAGACTGAGGGCAAATATTGTTGTGACCTAAGCAGGACGTTTGACGAGATTCGCCCGATCTATTGCTTCAATGAAAGCTGTAAGGGCGGTCCGGAGGTGATTATCGCTTTGCTTGAAAGCACAGACTTCGAGGACGCAATCCGAAACGCCATCTCCCTTGGCGGTGACAGCGATACCCTCGCCGCGGTAACCGGGAGTATAGCGAAGCCGCATATAATATGCCAGAGACGACACGGAACAAGGCTCTGGGCTATTTGGACGAACGGCATTATTCCCGCAGCGCCCTACTTATAACACATAAGACTAGGATAAGGGTTTTTAGCATTCTCCCCAGGGATGGCTATGCACTGAGCAATGCCACAAAGAGTGATTATCTTTGGCTTTTCCAGGTGACTCCTCTACACCTGGAGAACTTAGCTTTGGGGAAACCTCCCTTGGTGAAGAGGGAAATGCACGGGCTTTATTGGTAGGTTAGCACTACCGTCTGTAACAGAATCAAAAGCACAGCTATCCCGTTAACCGTAGCATGGGCAATTATGCAAGGTACAAGGCTCCTTGTTCGTTCATAGAGAAGGGCCAGTAGCGCCCCCAACACGAACACCGGAAAAAAGTTGATTATATATAAGTGCGCCAAACTAAAGAAAAGGCTACTGAAAACCATGGCACCTGTGGTACCCAATCGTTCTTTAAACGCCCCAAGGGTCAACCCGCGAAAGAACAACTCCTCCGCAAAGGGAACAATGACCACAATGAGTACTCCTAACGCTAGAACGTATACCACTGGCAGGGATAGGTCGAATAATCGTGAAGACATCTGTTGCTCGCGACCGACCCACTGTTGTACCAGTTGGGTGGAACCAGTCAGTCCTTGAACAATCCTCTGAATAAGAACCAAACTGACCCTCCCTGTCAGCACATTTACTGCAGAGAGGAAAAGACCGTAGATTACCCCTGTTTTTATGTACCCCCTTCTGCGAGGACGCCCAAAGCCAGTTAGTACCTGGGGCGCAATTTGGATAAGCCCAATATAACTGCCTAGTGCCAGGAAAACCTCTTGGAAGAATAGGGAGAAAATGAGGACCAAACCGCCTACCTGGGACGGGTCAAGTTCTGGTCTTGCCCATTTCAACAATCTTTGGGTAATCAGACCGGTTAGTTGAGGCAAGATCAGCATACTAATCATGAAGATACTTACTACCACGAAAAAACGGGAACTAGGTCTAGCCATCATCCTCCCCCTTTTATCGGATTCCTTTCCTACTAAAGCATATTCACATCAGCAAGTTGGCAAAACTAGAATCACAAATAAAAGGAGGGACGCGAGGCCCTCCTTTGGAATGTCACAGATAGAAATGGTAATTCGGGGCTTCTTTGGTGATATGCACATCGTGGGGATGGTTTTCCTTCACAGTTGAAGCACTAATCCTAATAAACCTAGCCTTCTCTTGGAGTTCTTGAACGGTCCCTACTCCGCAGTAACCCATACCTGCACGAAGACCACCAATCAACTGGAAAACAGTATCACCTACTGTTCCTTTGTAAGGCACTCGGCCCTCAATCCCTTCGGGAACAAGTTTCCGAGCATCTTCCTGGAAATAACGATCTTTACTGCCTGCGGCCATGGCGCCTAGGGAGCCCATCCCTCGGTATACCTTGAAACTTCGTCCTTGGTAAATCAGGGTCTCCCCAGGACTCTCCTCGGTCGCAGCCAGTAGATTACCTAACATGATCACATCTGCACCAGCTGCGATGGCTTTCACGATATCCCCGGAGTACCTGATACCACCATCGGCAATAATCGGAATACCCTTTTCCTTAGCAGCTACGGCACAGTCAAAAACCGCCGTCAACTGCGGCACACCCACACCAGCCACCACCCGCGTGGTGCAAATAGAGCCAGGCCCTATTCCTACTTTAACAGCATCCGCCCCAGCCGCGATTACATCCTTCGTAGCCGCCGCGGTAGCCACGTTACCCACAATGATATCGACCCGGTTGCCGTAAAGGCCCTTAAGCTTCTCGGCGGTTTTAAGCACCCGGGTTGAATGGGCATGGGCTGTGTCTACACAAAGGACGTCTGTGCCTGCAGCGATCAAAGCGGCAGCTCGATCCAACGCATCCTTGCCCACACCAATGGCTGCCCCCACCCGAAGACGTCCTTGTTCGTCCTTGGCAGCATTCGGATATTGAATGGCCTTTTCAATGTCCTTGATTGTAATAAGGCCCTTAAGCATAAAATCCTCATCCACTAGGGGTAGCTTCTCAATGCGGTGTTTATGCAAGATCCGCTTGGCCTCATCCAACGTGGTGCCAACCGGTGCCGTAATCAAGTTATCCTTCGTCATCACATCACTGACCCGTTGGTCAAGGTTTTCCTCAAACTTCAAGTCCCTATTGGTCAAAATACCTACCAGTCTGCCGTTTTGGGTAATGGGGACACCGGAAATATGATACCGAGCCATAATCTCCAGGGCATCATGGATAGTATGCTCAGGAGACAAGTAGATGGGATCGACAATAATCCCACTCTCACTTCGTTTGACCTTGTCTATCTCACCGGCTTGGGCCTCAATGCTCATGTTTTTATGCACGATCCCCATACCGCCTTCTCGGGCAAGGGCAATGGCAAGACGGGCTTCGGTCACTGTATCCATGGCCGCGCTCATCAAGGGTATATTCAATGTGATCCTAGCTGTTAACCTGGTTTTGGTATTAACTTCACTAGGCATCACTTCTGATCTGGCCGGTTGCAGTAACACATCGTCAAAGGTTAGTCCTTCTCGGCCGAATTTGGTCTTGTAGTCCATCATTCCCACTCCCGTTTCTGTATCCTTCAAACCTACATTTACTTCACATTTTCTCAATTATACTATTCCAATCACATCGGATGCAAGCAAAAACGGCTTTCTACCAGCACTTCCGCAACAGGGTTCGAAATGACCCTAATGTAAACCAGTCGGGCATTCCTATTGTTTTTGGCGGTTGAAAAATCTGGGGGAAGAGACAGGACCCCCTTTCCCCCAAAGAATGTAA
>Ga0172382_10013770_pt1 | contig 10378 bp, 7 predicted proteins | sample Leawel138RmetaG_FD_122245 | JGI IMG/M metagenome (GOLD analysis project Ga0172382, IMG submission 122245) | Leachate microbial communities from a municipal landfill in Southern Ontario, Canada - Leachate well 138R metaG | ecosystem: Engineered > Solid waste > Landfill > Unclassified | place...
CAGAAAAAACCAGGCCTGCGAGCCGACACCGACAATGTGCTGCGTGTCGCGGAAAAAGACGTTCGAAGTGGCTGCCAGACAGGCCAGCCCGACCACCAGCCCGAGCTGGACGGCCAGAGCCGGCAGCATCCACCAGCAGCGCGACAAATCCGCCACCTGCCCGATCAGCAGAAAAACCACCAGTACCAGCAGCGTCAGCAAAAAGTTGACCATGTTTGCCAGAGCCGTCGAAACCGGCAGGATTATCCGGGGAAAGGCGACCTTTTTGACCAGATTGGCGTTGCCGGCGATGGCGTTGAGCGAGTCGTTGAGACATGAGGCGGTCAGTTGCCAGACGATAATGCCGGTCACGAGAAAGGCCAGGTATCCTTCGCGCGAGCCACTGAAGCGCAGGATTTTGGCGAAGAGCGCATACATCAGGATAAAGAGCCCCGGCGTCAGCAACGACCAGAGGAAGCCCAGTGCCGTGCCCTTGTAGCGGATCTTGAGATTGCGCGCCACCAGCATCGCCAGCAGCTCGCGGTGCCTGAAGAAGGGGTGGGTGGTTTTGGAGGTTGTGCCCGACATAGAAGCTGTAGCATAGTCTATTTGGCGGCTGTCTGGGTAGTCAAACTTCTCTTCTCTGAGGAATTGGCCATAGGCAGGGGTAGTGACATTGTGAGTGCGAGGGAAAAACTCATCGCCAGATGCAATTCCCGGGACGTTTACGGTTCGCTATGGGCAGCACTGCTACCATTCCCCATCCGTTTCATCCAGATGCCGGAAAAATATCACCTGTTGCCCTTCGCCCTGTTGTGCGTTTTGCAGAGCATCTGGCAGTTGGCAATTTCTGTGCCACCGCCTTTGCTCCAGGCGGCGACATGATCAGCCTCCATGTCGTTTCTGCTCCAGATTTTATTCTGGTTCGCCTCATGTCCAAGTGCACAGAGGGGACAGTTCGAGATGCCCTTTTCCAGCGCCTCTTCCGTCTGCCGCACATAAACCTTGCGTGATACAGCTTCGTCAAAAACTCTGATCGAGATCAGTCGCGTATCTTGTGCGCCTCCCAGGAGATACTCATAGATTCCACTCTTGCTCTTGACGTAGGCATCGTCCAGCAGTCGTTGTACCTCCTGCCGCAGCTCGGCGGCATTGTAGGCCGTGTTGTGATACTGCTCGTACAGTCTGCCCCATTCCAGGCCGCACATGCTCTTGTCCACATCCGGAAAGACCGATTCGATCCAGTCGAGCACGGTATTGAAAAAAGTTTTCAGCCCGTTAATGTTTGTGTCATGCCGGTGTCGGCTCATGTAGTCCCCGATATTGCCCCGGCTGGCCCAGTCGAGTGCCCGTTCCAGAAAGTGCTGCCGGTTGACACTGCCGCGAATGTATGAACTCCAGCGCTGGACATTCGCATTCTGGCTGTTGCTGAACTCGGCCTTGGCCAGCGTCACAAACGGTCCCGAATGAACGGCGTTCAGCAGTTCCTGGTCGTTCAGCGGCACCCCCTGCATGTTGATGGTCTGGAACCACTCCTTGATTTCGGACTCGGTTCCTTCACATTCATAGACCAGAATCTCGCTCTGCAGAATCTTTTCTCGTTTGTCGTGCGCCAGGCCGGAGAAGTATTGCGGAATGTTTTTCGCGTCCATATAGGCGAACTTTCCCGTCACATAGCGGCCAAAGCTGGTTATGCGCTGCTGCCCGTCCAGCACCTCCAGCCGTCCGTCGTCAGTTTTCACAAAGTAGATCAGCCCCAGCGGGTACCCCTTCAGCAGCGAGTCCACTACTGCCACATCTTTTTTGCCATCGGCATAGATGTAGTTGCGCTGGTATTCGGGCTGGATTGTCAGCCGCCCTGCCAGCCCGAACAGCCCGCGCCCCTCCAGCTCGTTGTACACAAAGCCCTCACAAATTTCCCCGACCGTATAGTGTTTAAGCGTCGTTTTCATGATTCAATTCTCCCCATCGCAATCGCAATCGTTATCGCTATCGTTATCGCCATCGGAATCGCTTTCGAAAACATCATATCGTTCCCTCCGTTTCCGGGATGCATCGCCGTTTTCTGATCAGAATGCGGGCATAGGTGGATACATGTTTACCATCTACCATTACAACCCCGCGCCGGTTTAAATCGCCCGGATTGGGTACTTCATCTCTGGTGTATTCTTTGACTTTCAGCCCCGAGTTGTTGTCCCGGTCGGTGATGCCCAGTATTTCGAATTGCTCCGGTGAATATTTGTCCAGAAAACTGATCGGAACTCCCATGGCTCCCTCATAATCGCCCGGGATTGCGTCGGTAAAAGGCACCTCTATCGCATCATAGTTGTCATACTTCAGGTAGCCGGTTCCCCGCACTTCATTGTGCTTGCTGTGTCGTACATTATCTTCCCAGGTCATCAGTGGCAGCGGCGCATGTCGTCGTCCATGGTCAAGGTTGGTGAACCAGCGCACTCCTTTTACTCTCAAAAACTTGTTCCCTTCCGAATCTATTCTCCAACCAGCGGCTGTTACGGGATATGTTTCAGGAACCTGAAACTCTCGATCACCGCTGCTAATGCTAGGCCCCAGCCACATCTTGTCTTTCTTGATCAGGGGAAAGACTTCCTTGTAAGTAATGGCATTCATGTTGCCGATGATCAGAAACTGCTTTCGGACATCCACCAGCCAGGCCAGAAATTCGCGGAAGAGGCTGAAGGGCGGGTTTGTTATCACCATGTCCGCTTCGTCACGCAGCTTCGTCACCTCTTCACTGCGGAAGTCGCCGTCCCCTTCCAGGTAGTCCCATTCCAGATCATCGAGATCGATTCTGCCATCGCCGCTCTTGTCGCTGGTCAGCGTAAAGATTTTGCCTTTGACATTGGTGCGATACTCATCGAACTTCGGATCGTTGATCTCGAAAAGAGTCGGCTGGTAGGGCGTATTGTATTTCTTGCTCTCTACCGCATAGCTCGTGCTAATCAGTTTTTTGAGACCAAAGGTTTCAAAGTTCTGGGCAAAGTATTTGGTGAAGTTGCTCCATTCCGGGTCATCACAGGGCAGCAGGATTGTCTTGCCGTGGAAGACATGCGGGTCATACTCCAGATAAGCCTGCATCTCCTTTTCGATGTCGGCATACTGGGTATAAAACTCGTCGTTTTTGGCCTGTTTCGCCTGCCTCAGATATCTGTTTGCCATGCCTGGTCATGCTCCATGAATGTGGCACGACTCTACACTATCTGCCGTGCTTTTTCAAGGTTCACCTCCCTGGGGTGAAGCAGGTGCCGCATTCAACCGTGGCAACCAGGTATGAAAACCGACATTCAATAGGTTCCAGATTTGCAAAAGTAGAGTAGCGTGACAGAAAGAAAACAAAGCTGGTACTATTTGTCGGAAAAGCATCATCTTCAAGAATACTGACTGCGACAATGTTGGTGGGCAGACTTGCTGTCCAAAACTGATCGACTTCGAGAATAGAGGTTGCGTTATTTTGGGAAACAACTTTTCCTATCCCGACAATGTCACATACCGCCGCCTGCAGTGGCAGAGGTGAGTTCCATTCCAGATACATCTCCTGCTCAGCCTGTGAAACAAAGCAAAACATAAGCAGGAACAGGGTTAGAGATTTTCTTTTCAAGGCTCACCTCCCTCAGGTGGAGCAGGTGCAGCATTCAACCGTGGCAACCAGGTTCCGGTCCTTTGCTCATAAGACATGTTCACCCAGGAGCGGGCGCGTCCAATGAGATTGGTATCGCTCCAAATCTGTTGCATATAATTGACATCATTGAAATAGTGGAAAAAAATAAAAGTATATTCTGAATCACGGTGGATTCTGGAGCTTTCCGGATGCAATCGGTATCCGTCACGGATCAACTCGTAAAATGCCTGTCGATTGGTTGTAACCTGAGCAGCGTGAACGAGATTGGAACTCCAGAGCATCATCCCTTCATTCTCTGCGTTTACAGGAAACCAGGAGCGGCTCTCATCAAAAAAATAAAACCCATCAGGCTCGTATTTACTTCGATGGTAGTTCATATCAAAGATATAAAAGAAACAATGCTCCATGGGTTCAATATCCAGAAACGTCTGGTATTTTGATATAAAGAAAACAACATTAACGTTATTTGTAGGCACCATTTCTCTGGTTTTGAGGGTGACAGTATTTGTGGGATCACCCCACCATAGTTGAGTAATCTGCAGTGTTGTGTTGGTTCCATCACTTTGCACAGGATGTCCAACTCCAACCAGATCACATACTGCCGCCTGTAATGGCAAGGCAGAATTCCAAGACCAAGGTGGATCAGGTTCAGCAAGACCAGAGGATACGCACATCAATAAAAAAACTGTCAAAACTACCTTCATTCTAATCTCCTTTTGGCAAGATGAAACGCAAATAGCGCAGATTGTCAATTGTCCAACGTTTTGTAGAGTCTGGATTCAGGCGATGTGTCACGTAAAATAATCCTCCTTTGTCCATGATTTTATTTGTTGACGTCGAATTATGGTTTTTCTGTCGTCCGGTTTTTATAGCGTTCATCCAATCTGGATCAACCAATCCAAGACTGTGACCGATCTCATGTGTAACCGTTGGTGCAATATATTTCGCAAAGAGTTCTGGTGTCATTGGGGTCGGAATCGTTTCATAATTATATTGAAGGTTATGGCGATAATTTATTCTTAACGATTCTCCAAAGCTTGAAATATAAATAGCCATATTTCCATAGGTTTTTTCGTTTCTTTTGGAAAAATCAGATGTATCCCCACGATGAGTGCCGTGTGTTTCTCCAACAATTACCATTGACTTGAATGCCCCTTTGACATAGTTCGTAGATACTATTCTCAAATTCACGTCTGAAGGGAAAAATGCCGTAGCCATCTGCGGCAATTGCGCCAATGTATTGCTTGATACGTTGGCTGAACAGCCTTCGTACAATAAAACTGACACTCCTTCTTCTGGATCATAATATATCGGTTTTTGAAAAGCCGTTTCCCCACCGAAAAGCAGCAGATTCACCACCTGCGGCACATAGATGCGTCGTTCGGCTGAGTGGAGCACGCTGTTCTTGTCGGGACTCAGCAGACGAACTGCCAGGGTATAGAAGGGCGGAGGCGCCGGTTCGCCATTTTCTACTTTTGGCATAGCCCGGTTGAAGAAGCCTTTCGGCTCCACAAAAACATCGGGATGATCTGCCAGCGGCAGATTGACCTGTGCCAGCCCGTCCCAGCCAAAAGTTTCCACCGATGACAGACTGGAGGTGTCTATCCAGCGGTTGAGACCGGCTTGGGCGGTATCAAGATCGACCCAGGCGACGTGCTGTGTATCACCTACTGTCACTCTTAAAATTTCAGCCTCCAGCCAACCTGGATCGTTCTGATGCTGACATCCCGGCAGGATGACCGAAAAATATGCCACTTCTTCCAGATGCGGCGAAAAATTGTCGGTTACTCCTCCTAGGGTGAACAAACGTCGAGGACAGGGCGGAATGCTGATGCGGTTTGTGATGACGGTCGCCGGATCCAGCTCCGATATGGCACAAAGTCTGACCATGTTATCCAGTTGAGAGACATCTGTGACGACGATAAAGGCCAGATTTTCGCCCGGTCTGGTTGTCACAGTGGCGTTTTCCGCGAACCATGAAACATATTGGGGAGCCGCTCCCGCAGAGTTGGTCACGGCAAAGGGACCGATGTGTTCACCGACAAAGTGCCAGCCCGGTTCCATCGGCGTGATGCCAAAGCGGTAGTACCGGAGTTGTGTCGAGATCAGGGGAGAGCCTGTGCCAAAAGTCTGGATGCCGGAATCGGACTTTGAGGGGAACAAGACGATAGCCCGGTCATTGTCGACCCGGTTGTGTATCAAACCTCCATCCGGGGTGACGATTGAGTTGCCGATAATGCTCTGGCTCCCATGAGGTGCAAAACTGACTTTGAGTCTGGCTTTCCAGGGTTCCCCGCCCGGTGGGTCGATGCCTTCGGGAGCTGGCAGGAGCCGCAGGGAGGTATCGGCTTCAAAAGGCAGCCTAAGCCGGATAATCTGACCGCCCAGACAGGCCGGCAGCACAATGCCGCCGGAGTCATCGGCATTGCCCCAGACCAGAGCGGCACTGCGTGAGGAGACAACCTCGACCAGCACATCGTACCAGGCTTCCGAGAGCGGCGGCACTGTCTGGGCATAACGGTCATCGAATCCATCGTTGTTTGTGTCCACAAAACCATACAGATAGCCGCTGTCTTCCCAAATGTCGATGATGCCATTCTGATTCTCGTCCGGTTCTTCGACCGTAAAGTCTTGTTTGACCAGGGGGTTGGTGCCGTAAAGATAAATTTCCTCATAGTCGCTCAGGCCGTCGCTATCGGTATCGGCGGTGCGAGGGTCGGTCTGGTGCCAAAATTCGTAAAGATCGGTCAGGCCATCGCCATCACGGTCGAGCCCGCTGTCGTGGACTGTCGGTTTGCCGTGAGTCCATTTTTCCCAGAGATCGGGTATGCCGTCCTGATCGCTGTCCTGTGCCGAGTAGTGATACCAGTCCGGCACCAGTGCCTGGAAGGGAGGCACCGAAGCAACCGAGCCATCGGCCTCTCGGATATTGAGTCCCCGGGTGGCAGGTCTGCCCTTTTGGATATTGGCTGTCATGGCTTCGAGCAGTTTGATTGTATCCGTGCGTGAGATTATGATGCCACTGTCGATTGGTGTCCCACCGGGTTTGACGAATCCGCCGGAGGCATTGTTCTGTCCGTTGGTGCTGCCGCCCTTGCCGCCGCCATAGGCCGTGACCAGAACCAGCACCAGCAAGGCCGCCACACGTAGCGACCAGTGCCTTTGCCTCAGTCGTCGCACCAAAGCATCGTTCCAAAGCGTAACAAAAGTCCGGCGAAACAGAGCCAGCAGCAGGGCTGCCGGAACGGCCGCCGCCAGCAGTATCGCCGATATCGAAGTTTCGGGCATTGGTCAACGAACGATAATTACGGAAGTGAAGATGTTTCCGCTGGAAACACCGAGGTTGCGTAATATCATAGCCGAACGTCCGGCATCAAACTGCAACGCCCCACCGGAGGCCGTTACGGCCAGTGCGAAACAGATAATGCAAGTGTAATAACGACCCCAGTCCACAAAGCTAGCCTATCACACGGAATTCAGTTCAGCAACAACAAAAAATCGGCCGAAGTCCTCCCCAAGGCAGGCTGTCAGCAGGCACGATACCTCCCCCCGTGCCTGCATGCTGAATATCATAGGCAGTTCATATGCTTGGGTATTCGCATGTAGTGACTGCTGACTACACATGTTCTCGCGCTTACCCCTGCCGCCCCCCCTGTCACTGACCGATTACCTTTACTGACCCGCAACGGCTCTGAATGTTGTATCCAGTCCGAGCGAAACTTCGATGTAATAGGCGATCAGCCCCACGATGGCGGCCACGATCGTGTTGATGACGGTCGACCAGAAGGCGGAGCGGCGATCCATCGCGATCAGCGGGAAGAGCGCATCGCCGTCCTGCGAAATGGCGTTGGCCAGCAGTGCCGAGAAGGGGAACATGCCCTTGAGGTAGAGCGAGACAAAGATCACCTGCGGGCCGCAGCCGGGGATCATACCGATGATGACACCGGCCATCACCGCCGCCAGTCCGGTGGAGCTGAGCAGGCTCGCAAGTGCCGCATTGCCGCCGGCAAAGTGCATGGCGGTTTCATAGACCAGATAGGCCGCAAAAACCCAGGTGCCGACAAAGGCCGTTTCCTTGGCGTTGTGGATAAAGGTTTCGCGCAGCGAAAAGAGCTTGTGTTCGACATCCTCGTGGGTCTGGGCATGGATCAGGCTCTTGGAGGCGACCATATAGATGACGGTTACGAAGGCGCCGACCAGACCGACGATGATCCCGGCATTGGGGATGCCCGGCAGGGTGTTGATATTGATATTGAAAAGATTGAGGATGCCCAGCACCAGACCGATCGCCGCAACAAGCCAGAACACCATGTAGGCCTTGTGGGTCAGGCGATAGCCGAGCTTGGTCGTATCGAGCGGGTGGTGGTGGTGCAGCAGCATGTCGATTTCGTCGCCTTCTTCATGCCCGATATGCTTGAGACTGCACGAACGGCAGGCGGCGTGATGATCGCTGTACATTTCGTCCAGCATCGCCTCGGCCTCGGCGTGCTTCCTGGCCAGACTGGCCAGACTGGACTCCGAACGACTGCGCTGAATCCAGTCGCCGATCTTGAAGTAGTCCGTGATATAGCCGGCCACCGTCCCGATGATCAGACAGATCGGCGTCAGGATCAGAAACTCGCGCGGAGCCTGGGTGATGACCAGAAACGAGGAATCCCCCGCCGTGGCGATCGTCGTCGCGATCACGGTTCCGAAAGTCACCCCGCCCTTGACATAGAGCGGCATCACCAGCACCGAGCCGCCGCAGCCCGGCATGATTCCCAGCAGGGCACCGATCAGGGGCTGGTATTTTTTGGACTTGACGATGGCATCGATAAAAGCACCCTGCTGCTTGTAATCGATATAGCCGAAAAGCAGAAGCACGGCTCCCACAAAAGCCGTCACCTCAATAAACGAGCCCTCGGCACTGGAGACGAGGATTTTCCAGATTGTTTCAAGCAAAACTCACCTCATGTTTCAGGCGCTCAAGTCTAGCAATGCCGTCCGCGACTCTCAACCCAAAACTGCGGGATTTAGCAATGCTTTGTGCCGATGCCGTCAAAATTCGCCCCAAACCAGGACGCAATTTTAGGGCTGAAGCGCAATCTCCGGGCTTGCAGAGGAAATGGCTGCGACGTATATTGTCACTTCAATGCAGCCTACATCCAGTCCGTCACAAGCCAACGATACCCGCACCCAGAGCAATCTCGATGCGCGTTTTATCCGCATGACGACTGTACCCGTATCGCGGCTGATCCTGAGTCTGGCGATTCCGACCATCATCAGCATGCTGGTGACAGCGCTCTACAACATGGCTGACACCTTTTTTGTCGGCAAACTGAGTACGACGGCCACTGCGGCGGTCGGGGTGGTTTTTCCGCTGATGACCACGATCCAGGTCGTCGGCATGACCCTCGGGGTCGGCTCGGGCAGCTTTGTCGCGCGCCTGCTGGGTCGCAAAGATGGCACCCGTGCCAGCCAGGTTGTCTCGACGGCCTTTTTTACGGCCCTGGTCTGCGGCATCTTTTTCGCCATTGTCGGCCGCATCGTGGCCGCGCCCCTGATGCGTCTGCTCGGCTCGACCGAAACGATCCTGCCCGAAGCCCTCGCCTATGCCAACTACATCCTGCTCGGTGCGCCTTTTATGGCGGCGGCTTTCGTCATGAACGTCAATCTGCGTTCCGAAGGCAGCGCCGTGCTCTCGATGGTCGGGCTGGCCAGTGGTGCGATCATCAACATCGCGCTCGACCCGATCTTTATCTTCGTCTTCAAAATGGGTGTCGCCGGCGCGGCTGTCGCCACCGTCATCAGCCAGATCATCTCCTTTTCGATCCTCATCTCGCACTACCTCAGCGGACGCAGCACACTCAGGATCAACCTGCGCAGTGTACGGCTGGAACTCCGGCTCTACTGGGAGATCATCCGCTCCGGCACGCCGACCTTCTCACGCCTGTTTCTGGCAACACTGGCGGCGATTGTCCTCAACACCTCGGCCAAGCCCTATGGCGACAGCGCCATCGCCGGCATGACGGTGGTCAACCGGATCATGATGTTTATCGGCTCGGCCCTGATCGGTTTCGGCCAGGGTTTTCAGCCCGTGGCGGCTTTCAACTACACCGCCGGCTTCTACGAGCGGGTGCATCAGGCTTTCTGGTTCGCCGTCAAGGTGGGGACGGTCGTCCTGCTGCTGCATGCGGTTGTGGCGGGCATTTTTGCCGAGGAATTCGTGCGCTTCTTCCGTGACGACCCCGAAGTTATCGTCGTCGGCACCCTCACCCTGCGCTTCCAGTGCCTGACCCTGCCGCTCAACGCCTTCATCATCATGTCGAACATGCTCTTCCAGTACATCGGCCAGGCCGGCAAGGCCACGCTGCTGGCGATGTCCCGCCAGGGGCTGGTTTTTATCCCGACGATCCTGCTGCTCTCGCATTGCTTCGGCCTGCTCGGCATCCAGATGAGCCAGGCTCTGGCCGACGGCATCAGCTTCCTCGTCGCCATTCCCTTTATCTGGGGCACACTGCGCGAGCTCAGGAGCCATTTCGCCGTTCCGGCTCCGGAACCCGTCGCGTTGACCTGACTTGATTTTATGTGCTTAATTTTATGTGCTTGAATAATTTTATGTTGAATAATTTTAGTGAAATGTGCTATTGTCTGTTAGGTCGCTAGAGAGCGGCTTGATCGAAGCGTTGATTTGTTACAGCAATTCTAATTTTGACAGATAAAGGTCAGATGCTGAGCTGTGTTGATGCTGAGATTATGCCAGGAAGCTCTGGAAAAGAGGAA
>Ga0172382_10013772_pt1 | contig 10377 bp, 7 predicted proteins | sample Leawel138RmetaG_FD_122245 | JGI IMG/M metagenome (GOLD analysis project Ga0172382, IMG submission 122245) | Leachate microbial communities from a municipal landfill in Southern Ontario, Canada - Leachate well 138R metaG | ecosystem: Engineered > Solid waste > Landfill > Unclassified | place...
AATGGAGTTGAAAATAATCGCATTGGTGGTACATTGGTTTGGGATGCCAAAGCCGGTAAAGAAGTGTGGAAAGGCGGATTGCAGGAAGGCGAAAGGCCTGGTCAAATGTATGCCTTTAAACAAATGGGTATTTATCAGACCGATGCAGAAGCTGCGGCAGGTCCGGTTGATATACTCGTGTTGGGCGACAACAAAACAAAATATGCCGGGAGTGTTAACTGGCTCGATGTGGATGGGAATAACATCATCAATTCGCTCGACCGGGTTTATATGGGAAATCAATATCCCAATTTCTACGGAGGATTTGGTAATTCTTTTACCTACAAAAATTTCAACCTGGTTGTTCGCGCCGATTATATGACCGGTCATACAAAAATAAACAATACCCGGGCAAGGTTCCTGACTTGTAATCAAAGTCAGAACCACTTGATTACCGAGGTGTATAAATCATGGCAAAAGGAAGGGGATAAAACCAATATTCCCAAATTTTATTGGGCTGACCAAAACCAAAATAATATAAACAGGGGTAGTTCTTTAATTTTCGAAAAAGCGGATTATTTGGCGCTCAGGGAAATAACATTGGGTTACACGTTTCCGAAAAGTCTTTTGAAAAATGTAATTTCAGAATTAAGCATTAATCTCACAGGCAGTAATTTGTATTATTTTACCAAGGCTAACGGAACAAACACAGAGGTTGGTGGCGCAGATAACGGGAAATATCCGTTGCCGCGGAACTTTACCTTTGGTGCAAAAATTACATTATAAGATTTGTTTCAGTAATAAATTGAATAATTATGAAGAAAATACATAAAATAATAATATTCCTGATAATTGTTTCATTTGTCAGTGTATCATGTGGGGACGATGTTCTAAATATTGAGCCGCTTAGTAATATCACCGTTGGCCGGTACTGGAAAACAGAAGAAGACGCTGAGTCGGCTTTGTATGGCGCTTATACATATTTTAGAGGAGCGGCTGGAGCAGGCTGGGGAGATCCTTCGCTGCTATATGCTATAGGCGAAGCAAGAAGTGAAACCATGGCACCTGGTCAGTTGGTATATACTACGGCCAAATATTATATTGACAGTGATTTTTCCTTATTGTTTCAGGGGCCGGAATGGTCATCATTTTACCGGATGATTCATAATGCGAATTTGGTACTGAAATATGTGCCGGGAATCGAATTCAAATCACAGGAAAAAAAGAATAATATCCTGGCGCAGGCTTATGCCATCAGGGCTTACCTCTATTTCAGAATGGCCCAAACCTGGGGCGATCTTCCGCTGAGACTGGAACCAATTGAATCGGTTGATCCGGATGTGCTTTATATCGAAAGAACACCCAAAAGTAAAATTTTTGAAGTAATTAAGGAAGATATCGATAAGGCGATTACCCTTTTTGGCAATGACAACAGCTTCCCTACAGGAAGGAATGTATGGTCAAAACCGGCAGTCAATGCATTGAAAGCGGATGTATATTTGTGGACAGGAAAAGCAGAGGATGGTGGAAATTCCGATTTTACAACAGCGCTGAATGCTTTAAATGATATTGAAACAAGTGATGTTGGATTGCTGGATAATTTTCGTCAGGTTTTTACGGAAAAGGGGAATAAGGAAATTTTATTTGCTTTTTATGGCGATAATATTGAAGGATCTGCTTCAAATGCTTCACTTATGAATTTCCAATTTAATCCTACCGGCATTCCTGATTCAATTCTTCAGATTATCGGCCCGGCATCGGGGTCCGGGTATTTTTATCTGTCTGATTTAGTTGCCAATCAGTTTACGAATGATGATCAACGTAAAAATGCTACTTTTTGCGATGTTTATACGGTTGTGGATGGGGTTAAGTCCTATTATGGCAGGTCGGTTGTGAAAGCCCCTGGAATTATTGAATTCAATCAAAGAAAGTGGATCGATGATTATCCAATTTACCGGTATGCGGATGTTTTGTTAATGAAAGCAGAAGCTAAAAATGCTTTGGGGCAGGATCCTTCCGCCGAAATGAACAAGGTAAGGGAGAGGGCCTATAAAGAAAACTTTGGTGAGCACACTTTTGTAAATGGCTCGAAAAGTCAAAATGATGAGGCAATCCTGAAAGAAAGGCTACTGGAACTTGTTACAGAGGGAAAACGCTGGCATGATTTGGTACGGTTTGGAAAAGCATTTGAACTGGTTCCTGCTCTTCAGGACAATGTCGGGGATGATTATCTGTTATTATTCCCCTTGTCAAAAAATATCCTTTCGCAGGAGCCAAAAGTTAAACAGAATCCCGGATATGAAAATTTGTAACTAGTTCCCGGTTTATTTTGCTTTTGTATAAATGAATTAAGCATGGAGGTTATTTTGACTTCCATGCTTAACAAAAAGAGCCTTAAACAAATGAAGTTTTTTTATCTGTTTATTACAATGGCAGGATATGTCATACTATTCGGCTGTAAGTCAGGTGATACAAATCCGAAGGGCGAATTTAGAGTGTATGTATCCATGGAAGGGAATGATGAATGGTCGGGGAAACTCGCACAACCCAATATGGAGAAAACGGATGGTCCTTTCAGAACACTTGAAGCAGCACGAAATGCCATTAGTATGATGAAGGATAAAAAACAGTTTCCCAAAGGAAATGTAATAATAAATATTCTTGAAGGTGTTTATGAACTGCAAAATACATTTGAGTTGGATTCCGTCCATAGCGGAATGAATGTCTGTTCCCGTATTAAATATTCTGGAGAAAAAAACAGGGAGGTTCGGTTAAGAGGTGGCAGAGATTTGGTGAATTGGAATTTGATATCTGATTCGAATGTTTTTGAAAGAATTAATCCTGATATTCGTGATAAAATATATCAGACTGAGCTCTCTCCATTAGGGATAAATAATTTTGGGTCAGCCTCACGTGGAGGTGTTGAGTTATTTTTCAATGATAAACCAATGTGGTTATCTCGCTATCCCAATAAAGGTTTTGTCAGGATAACAGGTTTATTAAACGAGAACCCGGTGGATATACGAGGCACAAAGGGAGATAAAACAGGTAAGTTTAATTATGACGATTCTAGGATATCTCGTTGGGTTGGAGAGAAAGATGGATATGTCCATGGATATTGGTTTTGGGATTGGTGCGAACAACGCCATCAGATTGCCGGAATAAATCCGGGAAGGAAAATATTGGAAGTAGTTCCACCATATCACGGATACGGATATCGTCTGGGGCAATGGTTTTATGGTTTTAATCTTCTTTGTGAAATAGATGAACCGGGAGAGTACTACATTGACCGGGAAAAGGGTATACTCTATTTTTATCCTCCATCAGACATTAAAGAAGGACATGCTTATATTTCATTGAATGAGAATTTAATTAGCATGAATAATGTTTCATTTCTTACCATTGAGGGAATAATACTGGAAGGATGCCGTGAAACTGCTGTTAAAATGGAGGATTGCAGTAACAATTCAATCGTCGCTTGTACTATCAGGAACACAGGAGACTGGGCTGTTTCCATTAACGGAGGGAAAAGCAACAGCATTACGGATTGCGATATATACGGTATTGGTGCCGGGGGTATAAGTATTTGGGCTGGTGACCGAAAAACACTAATGTCTGGAGAATGCGTTGCCGAAAATAATTATATTCATCATGTTGCGAGAATTAAGCGGGTTTATAATCCTGGCATTACAATTAATGGTGTTGGTAATATTGCCCGGCACAATGTCATAGCACATCTTCCTCATATGGGTATCGGATTTTCAGGGAACGATCATTTGATGGAATATAATGAGATATACGATGTGTGTTACGAATCAAATGATGCCGGAGCTCTCTATACTGGTAGGAGTTGGACTATGCGCGGTAACATAATTCGATATAATTACTTTCACGACATCTCAGGGTTTGAAGGGAAAGGTTGTTCGGGGGTATATCTTGATGACGCATTTTCATCGGTTGATGTTACAGGAAACGTGTTTGATAATGTGACACGTGCTGTTCAAATAGGAGGGGGAAGATATAATAAGGTTATTAATAACATATTTATCGATTGTGTTCCCTCGCTGTCAATTGATGCAAGAGGGCTGGGATGGATGGCCTCTACCCCTGAAGAATGGATAAATGAAGCAATAAAAAAGGGAACCATATCAGGAATTGCATTTAATCAGCCGCCTTATAGCCTAAAATATCCTGAATTGATTAAATTAATTGATGATGAACCTGCAGCGCCAAAAGGCAATGTTATTTCATGTAATATATGTTCAGGTGGATATTGGGATAAATCTGCGGGAAACTGGGACTGGACAATTGAAGAAAAAGTACTTCAATATTTAGAGATGGAGAATAATGTGTTAGCGCCCGGTTCAGCAATTAAAGACAGCTTATCTCAAAGCATTGTGATTGCCAATCCCATGTTTGCAAATCAAGATGATCCGGCGGACGGCAAATATCAATTAAACGCAGATTCACCCACTCTGAAACTTGGGTTTAAACAGATTCCATTTGACAAGATAGGGCTTTATCAGAGTAAAAACAGATTAAGCTGGCCTTTTTTGTATAAATGAAACGAACATGATTATTAAATCACTCACGAGAATAATTAAAAAAATCAATAAAAGCTAATTAATGTATTTAAATCGGAATATTTACCTTATCCTGTTTCTTGTCTTAATGGAATGTAAAAATAAAAATGTGATTGTTTCGGTTACTCAACCTGTCATTCCCGTACTTACCTTAAAAGAAACAAAGCCCGTCTTAAAAATAGAGTTTAAACGAGACGGACCAATAGATTATTCTATAAAACAAATTGATTTGTCTTTAAGCGGAACAAATGATATTGGTGACGTTCAATCTGTTCAATTTTTCCAATCCGAATTCCAAAACAGATCGCGATCATATTACCATAAAAGTAAGCTGTGATAATGGAAATACCTGGCCCAAAGACAAATGGATATTATTGGATGAACTTTCGGGAAGAGGTTATTCGTGTTTGACCTCTGTGAACGATTCCGTAATCGGAATTTTCTATGAATGTAGTCAGGCTGATATCGCCTTTCAGGAAATTCCGACAAAAGAGTTCTTGAAGTAAAATGGGAAAATTAATGATTTGTAAAAACTCATATAAATTAGAATGTTACACTGAATATTGAAAAAATGATGTTGATTATTTACAATTTATCATGAATAAATCTTTTCCAATACTATTCGTTCTTACATCTTTTTTTCTGCTGACAATATCGTCATGCAGGAACAAACTTCCCAGGATGGTGACTCCCGGAGAAATGAAGATAAAATCGGAATGGGTACGCGCACATATGCAGGAACAGGATGCCTGCTTGCCCTTTTCGTTTATATATAATGAAAATGTTTCTTCTGAGTTCCTGCAGAACTGGGAGAGGAAGACAGAAACACACCCAATAGATAATAACCGGGTTCAACATGATCAGATTTGGACCGACCGCCAAACCGGGCTGGAGGTCCGTTGCATAGCAGTGGAGTATTCTGATTATCCGGTCATAGAATGGACCGTTTACTTTAAAAATACAGGTAAAAAAAATACCCCGGTTTTAAAGAATATTCAGGGGTTGGATGTTACTTTTATGCAAAAAGGTGACGGGGAATTTGTTCTGCATGGAATTAAAGGAGATTTTTGCACAGCGGATAGTTATGAGCCGTATAGCGATATGCTTCCTCCCGGAACTGTCAGAACATTTGCCCCACCTTCATCATCGGGCAAATCAACCGATGGACCTGAAGGCTGGCCTTATTATAACCTTCAAATGTCTGGGGAAGGGGTTATTATTGCCGTTGGCTGGGCGGGACAATGGGCGAGTTCTTTTGCCCGCGATGCATCTAATGGACTAACGGTGAAGGCCGGGCAACAACGAACCATTTGTTATCTTAAACCAGGCGAAGAGATCCGTACCCCTTTGAATGTCCTTTTATTTTGGAAGGGGAAGGATGTTATGGATGCACAGAATCTTTGGCGTCGTTATTATTTAGCGCATATCATTCCTTATAAAGAAGGAAAACCACAACAGCCGGCTCTGCAGATACAGGTTGGCGGAGCGGTAAAAGACACTTCATACATAAAGACATTTTTACAGGCCGGCATAAAACCGGATATCTGTTGGCGGGATGCAGGTTGGTATCCGAATGATACCGGTCCGTATCAAGGAGGCGATGGCGCCTGGAACTGGCTGAACACAGGAACCTGGGAAATTGATACAAGGATTTATCCGGATGGGTTCAGACCTTATTCCGATTGGGTTCACAGGCATGGAATGAATTTTCTGCTGTGGTTCGAACCGGAACGGGTTGGCAATCCGGAGTCATGGTTAGGGAAGAACCATCCGGAATGGCTGCTGCCGGGCACAAGTCACGGCGCCCTGTTAGACGAGGGAAATCCCGCTGCCCGTGAATGGCTTATCAATCATATTGACGGAATGATTAAGTCGCAGGGTATTGACTGGTACCGTGAAGACATGAACGGAATTGGGCCTATTCCCGGATGGCATACAAATGATATCCCCTACCGCCAGGGAATTACTGAAAATTTTTATATACAGGGACACCTGGCATTCTGGGACGAACTGAAACGCCGGAACCCGCAATTGTATATCGATGCCTGTGCTTCCGGCGGGCGCCGCAACGACCTGGAGACCATGAAAAGAGCTGTCCCCCTGTTGCGCAGTGACTTTCAGTGGGGCTGGATGGAAAATGTGGTCAGGGGAAACCAGGGACAGACCTATGGACTCTCGTCCTGGTTACCGTTTCAGGGAACAGGCGTTTATTTTTATGATACGTATTCCATGCGCAGTTTTTATATGGCAGGCTTTGGTATGGGAAATTTAACCCCTGAAAACACGGCTGCGCAGCAGCAGGCCTATGCTGAATGCAGCAAAGTAGCCCCTGCGATGTTGTTTGGCGATTATTATCCGCTGACGCCTTACAGCGTGGACACAGACAAATGGATCGCCTGGCAGTTCAACCGTCCGGAAGAAGGTACAGGCATCATACAGGCTTTCCGGAGAGACAGTTGTGAAGAAGTGGTAAAAATATTTCCGTTAAGAGGACTGAATCCTGACGCTCAGTATAAAATTATCAATTTTGATACAGAAGGTTCCGTTATGCTCACGGGAAAAGAATTAACAGAAAAGGGAATAAAAGTAGAAATTAACGAAACCCCGGGCGCTGCAATAGTTACATATACACAAATGTGATGTAAATCATAAAATTAAGAGTGTGAAGTCACATACAGGAGAACTTATTATTGCTGTTAACTTTTTAAAATTAGATAGATATGAAAAAGCAAGTTGTAAGAATAGTACCTTCAATTACGAAGGCAATGGTATTTGTATTTTTTACCATTTTCTGTGTTCAGTCTTTCGCAACGGATGCAGGAAAACAAAATTCCGGATTTGGAGGGGTTCAGGTCGGTACGATCACGTATAGTTTTCTTAGTATGCCCGATCAGTCGCTTTCCTCAATTCTGAATTATACCGTGCAATCGGGATTAAGTTCGGTCGAACTGATGGGTGATCCGGTGGAACAGTATGCGGGGATTCCGGAAAGCGGAGATCCGGAAGTTATTCGTCAGTGGCGCACTACCGTTTCCATGGATAAATTCAGGGAAATCCGCAAAATGTTCTATGACCGGAGAGTGAAAATCGATATTCTGAAATTAGGAGATCCGAACTGGTCTGATGCAGAAATTGATTATGCCTTTAATGTATGTAAGGTGTTAGGTGCAAGAGGTATTACGATGGAAATTTCGGAAGAGGCTGCGAAACGGATGGCTCCCTTTGCCGAAAAGCACGACCGGTATGTAATTTTTCATAATCATTTCCAGCCTGAAGATCCGAATTTTAGTTTCGACAAAATTCTTGCTTACGGGCCAAAACTGATGCTGAACCTTGATTGCGGACACTATTACGGGGTTACAGGAAAGAACCCATGTATGCTGATCGAAAGACTTCACGACCGTATTGCCAGCATCCATATGAAAGACAAAACAGGGCCGGAAGCTCCAAATCCCAATGAAAATCAGCAATTTGGAAAGGGGCAGACTCCCCTTGTTGAAATTCTTCAATTGGTGCAGAAGAATAAATGGCCCATCACCTGCGACATCGAATTGGAATATGACATTCCTAAAGGTTCAGATGCAGTAAAAGAGGTGACGAAATGTTTGGAATATTGCCGTACAGCCCTTTTACAGGCAAAGAAAAAATGAAAGTAATCTGATGCCATTGAAGTAAATTAAAGTTGTACCAGGATTGAAATGAGGATTTGTATTAATAGTAGCGATGTTTTGGACGGAGCAAATAGTTGCTCTTTAAACCTTAAACGAATGAAAGGAATACCTATATTTTTTGTTTTTGCTTTAATATTATTATTTGCAGGGTGTAATTCCTCCCAAAAGCAGGAAAAAATTAAACTGACTGACAATTACGAAGTTTTTTTAGCTCCTGCAACACCAGACCATAAGCGTAACAGCGAGTCTGCCATCATCGAGTTAAAGGACGGCTCCCTGCTGTTGGGCTGGACGGAGTTTTACGACGGGCAATGGCATGATGACGCTCCGGCACGTATTTCCGGGAAAATATCCACAGACGGCGGCCGTACATGGGGTGGTAAGTACACGTTGGTAGAGAACGATGGCAAATGCAATGTGATGGAGGTTAATTTTCTAAGATTGAAGAACGGAGATATTGCCCTCTTCCATGGTAAGAAAAATAGTTCGACAACAGAAACCCTTGTGATGATGCGTACCTCTTCTGATGAGGGTAAAACGTGGAGCGAAGCGAAACAATTAAGTCCTGACGGACAATATATCGGCCTCACCAACGGAAGGTGTATCAGGTTAAGCACGGGGCGGATTTTACTTGAAGTCAGTACTTATTGCATCATTTCCGACGATGACGGGAAGACATGGCATGATGGTCAGAAAATTCAGTTAACAGAAGGATACAGCGCTGAACCTGCCTGTATTGAACTGAAGGATGGGAGGGTAATGATGCTCATGCGGACAAACCGGGGAAGCCAGTATAAAAGCATTTCCGCCGATGGTGGCGATACCTGGAGCAAACCTGTCCCTACCCAACTGGTCGGTACTGATGCTCCTGTTTCGTTAAGCAGGATCCCCGGAACGGGCGATATTTTGGCGATCTGGAACAATAATCCCGGAGGTGACAGGCGTATCCCGCTAACTTCCGCTATTTCAAAAGATGAAGGTGAAACATGGGAGCATTTTAAAAATCTTGAAGAGATTCCTGAAGAAGGTTGGTGTTATCCTGCGGTAACCTGGATTGAAAACCGTGCGCTTGTCACTTATTTTTCCAGCTTTTGTGCCTTCGGCTTCGAAGGGGAAAATTATTTAACACTCAAATTAAAAAGTCTTCCGGCAGAATGGTTTTACCAGTGACGGACTGTAACCAGAAACGAAAGTTTTTAGTTCTTGTAACCTTTTTTTCAATGCTTTCGCCGGAGGGAGGAGCCAAGGATTGTTTAAACAGACATTGTTAACTAAATAAAATGGATCAATCGAGAAGGAGTTTTTTAGTAAAATCAGGGATCGGAGTTGCAACGCTGGCCAGCATTCCTGCAATTGTATCAGCAGCTATTTCAGGGAGTAGTGAACGGAAAAACAATCATTACCCGATGTTTAAAAGAGGAAGTACGATCCTTTTTCAGGGAGATTCTATAACCGAATATGGACGCGAAAAAGAAAAAGAGTTACCCAACAATGCTTTTTCAATAGGGCCTGGCTATGTTTATCTGATTGTGGCACAGCTGATGAGAACCTTGCCTGAAAAGAATTTGACATTTTATAACCGGGGTATCAGTGGGAACAAAGTCTTTCAGTTGGCCAACCGATGGCAGAAAGATTGCCTTGATTTAAAACCGGATATACTGAGCATTTTAATTGGGGTAAACGATTACTGGTATCTCCGTAACGGCATGTATGACGGGACGGTATCTGACTATGAAAACGATTACCGTGCATTGCTCAGCCGTACAAAAAAACATTTACCTGATGTAACGCTCATTATCGGCCAGCCTTTTGTCCTTCCAGATACCGAAGCAGTTGATGAAACCTGGATTGAACCGATAAAAGGATACCAGCAGGCAGCCAAAAGAGTTGCAGATGATTTTAATACGTTGTGGGTACCCTATCAGCAGGTTTTTAACGAAGCATTAAAATATGCCCCTGCAACTTACTGGACTATCGATGGAGTACATCCGTCGGTGGCCGGAACTCAGTTAATGGCTGAGGCCTGGTTAAAAGTAGTATCCTGAAGCTTTTTATAATAGGATCATGCAAATAGTACGGGAGAAACAAATCCATTAATAATGCATTTTAAAACTGTATAAAATAAAAAAAGCCTGTATATGAAG
>Ga0172382_10013773_pt1 | contig 10377 bp, 2 predicted proteins | sample Leawel138RmetaG_FD_122245 | JGI IMG/M metagenome (GOLD analysis project Ga0172382, IMG submission 122245) | Leachate microbial communities from a municipal landfill in Southern Ontario, Canada - Leachate well 138R metaG | ecosystem: Engineered > Solid waste > Landfill > Unclassified | place...
AACGGCACAAAGATAATACAAACGTCTATACGTGTCAAGAAGTATTTCTTCCACTTCGTCTTATTTTTTGCGATAAGCCATGTAACAATCTGTAAATCAGTAATAAAAAAGTTATCAACTGCTTGAAAATAATTTAAAATTTATCTGGATAAGCCTAAAATTGCGCTTATTAAGCAGTAAGATAAGCGGCTTATTGCCTTAATTTACCCACTTGAATTACAACGTGTTAAAATATATATTATGGCCCCATTACCTTACGTAAACGCTGGAACTCAACTACTTGGAACAATTGCCGGCCTATTTGGTAGCGCGAAAGAGAATAAGAAGTATGAGAAGCAGCAATCAGCTTTGTTAAACAACAGAAAACAGGACGTTACAAGCATCTTTAACAACGAATATAGCCGAGACTTCCTTGATACCGAGGTGGCAAAAAATGCAGTTAAAGGTATTACGCAAAACTACGATAGAAGCCTTCAGACGAACGATCTCAATGTCGCTAAGGGGGGAGGAACGGTAGAGGCACAAAACGCCAGCAGAGAGGCTGCAAATAGCTCGTACAACGATGCGATTAGTAACCTTACCTCTTACGGAACGCAATACCGCGATAATTTAAGGCGCGATTATCAAAATCAGTTAGGGCAGCTGTTCAATGTAGAAATGAACAATATGAACCAGCAGCACGCACAAAAACAAGCTACATGGGGCAATCTGATGGGTAACGCTGCGGATGTAGGGGTTGGATTATCAAGTTTGTAAGGTGGAGACGATGATTAGGTAATTTCTTAATCCAAAATCCAAATGAAAATTTTCAAAATTTTGACAAATTACATATACAAGTATTACTATATAGTAACAAGTATATATATTACTTATACTTATACCTATACCTATACTTATACTTGTGGGGCTTCGATCCCCCTTCCAAGCCCCTTGGAACCCCCTTCAAATTTCCCGTATTTACAGGGGTTTCAGTTTTTTTCAAATCTAAGCTGGATGCAAGGGGCTTCGAACCCCCTTCCAAGCCCCTTTGAACCCCCTTCGAACCCCCTTCGATCCCCCTTCAAATTTCCCGTATTTACTGGTGTTTCGCACCTTATTCATAACAATTCTAAATAATCAGGCAATGACATTAGCAATATCACATTCAGATACACTCGATCCTTCAAAGCAGAGAAGCAGAAAAGAAAAGATGCTTGACTTTATTGGCGGGATAGATACTTCGCGGTTTAATTTTGATACAGTTGAAGATCAGATTAACGATGCTGAATCTTATTCACAGCAGGTAGCAGGATATCAAGCTCCTACAAGTGAAACAGTAACCGGAAAGCCGGAGGATGCAGGCAAGCAAGATATGACAGCACAACAGTCGCAAGAAGCTTACAGGGATTATCTGACTACATTGCATGAAGACTACATGGGTATTGCTAAGCCTAAGCGCGATGTTGACCGCGAGAGGCAATTAAGGCGTGCAGGCAAGGTGCAGGGATATACGAACGCGGCTAGCACCTTATCGCAGGTGTTTGGTGCTTTTGGCGGTGCAGATGTTCCTAAAATTCAGTACAAGAATGAACCAGCGCAAGAGTTATTGAAACTCCAAGATGCTTATGCAGATGATGAGCGCAGGGCGCAAATGACAGCACTCAATGCTGCTATTCAGGGATTAGGCCAGAAGAAAAGTCAGGATTTTAGCATGGAGCAGCAGGACGATCAGCAGAAGTTTAGCGGTGAGGAATCGCGAAAACAACGTGAATATAATCAGGGAGAGAATATTAATAACAGGAAGCACCAGGAAGATTTAACAAGGCTTAGGGCTGATGAGAATGTAAGGCAGACAAAAGAAACACAGCAGTACATACCAGCAACTCAAAACGGACTTGAAGGACAGAAAAACAAGGTTACAGGACAATTCTATCCAGACCCTTATCAAGGTAGTGGCACCGATGGATCAGGCTCCCGCTCAGGCCGCGGAAAAGATAAAACCGACAAAAACTTCTACGAAGTCTATAAAAGAGGCTCAAGCAATCCTGTAGCAGTTATTAAAACACGTGATCAGGCTATTAATATTGTTAATGAGATTATCGCCAAAAATAAAAACAATCCTGAGTTTAAGGAATATATAGAGCAAATTATTGGTGGAAATGCTTATGGAATTAATCCACTCGGTGAGGTTAGCGATCAGAGTATTCAACTTATAATTGACCGATACTGGACGGACGATGCTGAGCACATTGACGAGAGTGTAAATTTATCCTTAAAACAGAAGCAAAAAATTGAGGATTATAAACTGACAGTGTTTAATCAGGAAGATAGGAAAAACCTCAACATGTTTATCGGAAGCAACTTAAATGCAACGGAAGGTCAAATTTATAGCTATTTGAAGAAATATAATCCTTCAATACCAGAAGATGTCGCGATAGGTATCGCATACGATGAAGTTAATAAGATACAGCAAGGGCAGCAGGCTAAAAAAGAGGCGTTAATTTCATCTCTTTCTGATCCACTAAACAGGGAGCGCATAGAAGCGGCAGCTGAAATTGCTATGCGGGAATACCCAAATGATCAGGCAAAGCAGCTTAATGCGGTGAAACAGTATCTTATTTCTTCAATGGGTTACACGCCTGAACAAGCCGAATCAATTTTAAAATAAACAGTAAAGCGTAAAGTCATGCCAGACAACAACTCTATATTATCCAAGTTTATCAAGCCTGAATATCTAAACACACAGCAACAGCCAACAGCACCTCCGGCTGACGAAAATACTAATCAGGAAGATTATAGCGACTTTATCAATGAGGTGAATAGATACGTTAATAAGCAGATGCCGCGTGAGGATCTGAATGTGCTTGACCGCACTGCAAGAGGTTATAGGAATACCAATCGAGGATTAGGTGCTGGCATAATCGAAGCAGGTGCGCAGTTCGCTGAACCATTTACTGACAAACCGAAAGAGGCTAAGTTTGTAAGTGATGTAGAGCAGCATAAGTTAGAGCGTGATATACGGAATGAAGCTATTGAGCAGACTAAGCAAGATCCATTCTCTGAATTAAAAGACCCGCTTAACTTTAAGGATGCCAGTAAGGCAATAAAACCCGATGAACAGCCGCAAACAAAGCTACCTAATGAAGATATTGACGAGATTAACAAAAACCTACAAGGTCTTGGTCAACAGTTGTATGAGCTATCCAAAACCCCGGAACAATTTAAAAAACTGAGCCAGGTATCGACAGAAAATAAGCTGAGACAAAAGGCTTTAGCGTTAAGGAGCCGAAAGGAACTGATTGAGAAGTACGGAGATATTGACACAGCCGAGCGTGAGATAAAACAACGCATGGCCGATGGTAATTATTGGGTAAACAAGCAGCTAAAGAAAGCCGATGAGCTTGCGGGCAAGATGGAATGGACACCCCATGGCGACTTGGCAGCATTGGTCGGATCATCAGCAGCAACAGCCCTTCCACTTGTAGCTTCTGCTATTGTATCACGTTTTAGCCCGGCAACAGGCTATTTACTTGGACAGATCGTTATCGAAGCTATGTCGATTGGATCTGGTGGTATGAATATGCAGGAGTATCGTCATTATGTGGAAGAAAACGGGATGGATTATAGTAAAGGTGATGCAATTGGCCAGTTTGCCCTCGCGTATGGCTTTGAGAAAGGCTTTGAGTTGCTTGCCGTTCCAGTCTGGTTCCCTAAGAGTGTTTTCGCTAAGAGGATGGCTAAGGATGTAGCTAATGAGCTTGGAGAAGATGGCGTGAAGATTTTGCTCGATGGTATCACGGACAAGTATGTAGGTAAAACCTTCGATAAGGTATTTCGTTTTGGTGTTGAAAAGGTAGGACTTGAATATGCTACTGAATCACTGACAGAGTTCGGCCAGATGTGGCAGAAAGAATTGTACCAGAACCCGGAAGATTTTGCTACGCTGAAAGAGTATATCACTGAAATATCCTATGCCGGACTTGGTGGCGTATTGGGTGGTATAATGATGGGCGCACCAGCAACTGCAATGGAAAGCTATGCACGCAGAAGCGCACGCAGAAAGCAGGGTGGAGCTTTGTTTGCCGAAAATCTGAACGAGAAAACAAAGGAAGAATCGCCAGTACTTGAAATTATTGGCGAGACTAAGGAGGGTACTGTTCTGGTGTACAAGATGGATGGCACTCAGGCAATAATGAATAAAGATGAGATAGGATTTAGTGAGTTTATTCCTAATGATGTTATCAATAAGTACGAGACAACACGACAACGCTCAGAAGTTGATGCGGCTAAGTATGCCAATGAATTACAAGCCCAAGCCGAACAGCAGCAGTTCACGCAGCAGTTCACAAAGATTGCGGACGAGTTTGCGCACGAAGATGGGAACGTTGTTGCTGTAGCACTTGACGAAGCAAGAGAAGACATTGCCTACATCAAGAAAGGTGCATATACCGTGCTGGAAGATGGATCGATAAGATTCACGGATCAAGATCAGCCACTCATTGCATTCAAAGCGGATGGAAGCAAGGTGATGGTCTCTCCAAAAGATATTTGGGGCAGTATGGCAACCACTAAGGAAGAATTTATCAACATCAATGTTCAGCTTCAGCAGCAGAAAAACCCACCCAAACCCGATGTAGCGACTTCGCCGGAAACGGCTAACATACTGCAAAAGATTGAAGCCGGCATGTCTGTTACGACAGAAAATGGTATGTTTGTTATCGGCAACATACAAGGAGTAGATGACGGCTTTGTTCTAGTGAACAACTATACTAATGACGGCAAGGAGACACAGATTGAAATGTCAGTAGAGGAAGCCCTTAATCTCTTTGAGCCAGCTATTAAGGCAAATGAAAGCCCTGTTGTGCCACAGCAAGATGGTAAAACACCGGCTCAGGCTACCAATGTAAGCGCGCCAGCCGACCAGCAACAACCGGAAGCCCCACAGATTCCCATGACCAAAGACGGTAACGTGGACTTCGATAATATTCAAGAGCCGGATATGTTTGCCGCAGGATTGCAGCAGGAGTTCGCGGAGGATGCGCCGGACGTTTTTGAAGGATTGATGCAAGAGGCAGAAGATAAGCTTAAAGCAGCCGATAAGAAGAAGAACGCCATTGAAAAGGCACGCGCAAGGAAGCAGGCACAGGCAGAGATTGAGAAGTTGAAGAAGGTACAAGCAATATTAACCTCACAAAACAATGAGCAAAACCCACAAGACCAAGCAGCAGTACCAGGCGGAGAAGTACAACCAGCAGTACAGGGAACACCACAAAAACCTGCCCAAGCACAAGGCCTACAAGCAGAAGCACAGCCCGGCACGGATAAAGCCGCACCAGATCAGGGAGGAGTAGAGGCAGATAAAATAAAGCTTGATCCAGATTTAGCAAATTTAGACCCTGACCTTATAGCAGCAAGAAATGGAGATAAAGAAGCTCAGAAAAGTTTTGAAGATTATGGTTTAGAATGGGAACAGACCACTACTTATAGGTTTGTAGGACAGTCAGAAGTTGATGTATTATTATCTAATAATAAAGTTGAAAGTAAAAGATTTACCGATGCAGGAATTGATGTAACAACAAGCCCTAAAGTTACAACTGCCGCAAGTAATGAGTATAGAGTTACATTTAAAGAAAGTTTTGATGTAAATAATGGATTAGGTAAAGTAAGAATAAAAAGCAAAGAAGAAGGTGATCATAATCTTGAAAAAGGTAGAGGGTATGATATAAACGATGTCACTAAAATTGAAAGGATAGATGAAAATGGTAATGTTGTAGAAACCGTATATGAACAATCCAGTACCCAAGAATCAAAAGGCAACACAACCCCCGACAATGTTGTCGATAATCAACCGGAGCAAAACATTATTGAACAGCTTACAGAACAGGTAAAGACCGCAAATGCAGAGCTTAAAGAGCTGCAATCAAGGAAAGATTTACCTGCTGACCAGCATAAGAGATTTGTTGATGCAAAGAAAAAACAGGTTTCAATTTTAAAAAAGGCCCTTAAATCTGCTAAGCTAAAAGGCAAAATGCCGATGTCTAAGGAACAAGATTGGGTTTCGCAGAATGAGTTTTGGAACCCACTGCACATTGTTTATGAGTATTTCGCTTTAGGCGGAAGGGTGCATCCACAGGTTATCATTGATATGTACAAAGGTGATGCAAAAGGCGAACTGAACATGAATAAATTTATCGTGTCAAAAGATACAGGATTAACACTTAGTGAGCTTTCAAAAAAACTTTGGGAGGACAACGAACACCTCGGATTTGGAGACGATGATTATGCTAATGCAATAGAGGAAGCGCTTAACAGCTCTCCTGATCCATCAAAACAATTTACCCATCCACAACACTTTGCCAAATCACTGTACGAAGCCTTTAACAAGGAAAATAATGACGATGGATTGTCTTGGGAGGAAAGAAACGCTATCGAACAAGCTAAGGTAGAGCAGGAAATGAGACAGCAGGAGGAGCTGTTACAAGAGGAGTTGTTCTACGAAGCAATGAAACATTTAGAAAATAATGGACAGCTAATAACAGACGAAGAATATAATTCTTTATTTTTAACACCAGAATATCAAGATAATGGACAACAAGAAGATGAAGCCAGAGGAATTGAAGCAACGCCTCAACAACCAAGTGGAACGCCTGATGAAGCAGACGGGCCAAGACAGAATGACGGTAATGCAGAACCTCAAAACTCTTTACAAGCAGAAGAACCAACAGCCAGACAGCGACAAGTAGTTGACCAGCTTCAATCAGAAGTAAAACAGGCGCAGAACAAGTACGAGCGCACCAAAAAGGCTTATGATAAATCTAAGCCTAAAACCCAAATAGATGCCTTTTCAGATGCTATCCCAGGAAGTGATGTGATTGACTTCGGTGATGGCGAGATGCTTGCACAGTTCGTTAAAGATGCTGAACGCAACCTGAAAGCCGCAGAAGCTAACCTCAAAGAAGCAGAACAGATGCTTGCCGAGCTTGAAAAGTCATTGGATAATCAATCTGATAATCAAGCAGATATGTTTGATGGGGAGCAGCAACAACAGCAGGATCCAATAGGTATTGATAATCAAATTGATGACGCTCTACAAGGACAATCAGAAGAACAAATAAAACAAGTAGAGGATAAGGCAAAATACGCCACTGACAATGTAGAAAGGATTACAAAGATTAACGGGAAGAATGTTTATGATGTATCTGTGTTGTTTAATGATGGTATTATGCAACGATGGGAATTAAGATACAACTTAAAACGGACAGGTAAAAATACAGACCAAAAATATTATTACCCTGTTCAGTATGCGAACATTGAGTATAAACCAGAGGCCACAAATACCAATCAGCAGGAGCCAGCCAAACAAACAGCCAAGCCCAAGACGGCAGCGGAAATGATATTTGGTGATGAGCAGAATACACCACAAAAGATTGAGGACTTTGGCGAAGAGATTAAGGGTGCGAAAAAAATGACATGGAAGCCTGTTGAATCAACACCAGAAGGCATCGCATCAATGCCTTTGTCTAAATCATTTCCTCGTCCTGATTTCGTTCAGCTCGTAAAAGACGGAGCATTAACAGAAGATGGTGCATTATTCTTGATGTTTTTCTACGATAGCATACCAACAAAACCAAAGAAGGCGTACAAGCTAAAACGTTGGGTTGAAACAGTGCAAAATGCTATTGATACATTCAATAAAGTTTTAGGCACACCTGAAGAAACGAGCGAACTCATTAACAAATTCATTAACACCCCTCAATATCGCAATACTGCAATAGAGTTTAAGTGGCATAGCGATGTAAAGAAAGCACTTGGATTTCCGTTAGAAGATGTGAAAACAGGTCAGTATCAGATCAAAAAGTTTATCACAACCGCATCTAAAGAAGATGCTGATGCTAAACCTAAGTTTACAATCGTAAAAGGCAGGTATATAATAAAGGATTTTGATACGCTGCAAGAGGCTGCTGACGGGATTAAGGAGTTGATTAAAAACAACAAGAGTTCATCAAAAGATGTTAAGCTTAATATCTATCAGGATGCAAAAACAAAAAAATACTTCATCGGTAGGAAAGGTGCCGTTGGTGTAGTGCGCATCATGGAAGGTATTGAAACGCTTAAAGAGGCACGGGAAATATTTAAAGAGCAAGCTGCTACACTTCAACAGATGTGGAAGGACATGAAGGTGAAGCCGGAGGAGAGACGTGCAAAAAACCGCAAGCGTGTTGGTGTCGATTATAGAAAAGGAAAGGATGTTACACCAGAACAATTCACAGAAACATTTGGATTCAGGGGTACTCAGTTCGGAAATTGGGTAAATAACAATGAAAGACAGCAGGCATTAAATGATGCTTACGATGCCTTGATGGATTTAGCCACTGCATTAAACATCCCCACAAGGGTTATTTCGCTGGGTGGAGAGCTTGGCATGGCCTTCGGAGCGAGAGGAAGCGGGAAGGCATCAGCGCATTATGAATCAGGCGAGGTTGTTATAAACATGACTAAAACGAAGGGCGCAGGAAGCCTAGCGCATGAATGGTGGCATGCACTCGATAGCTATTTCTCACGAAAGAGAGGTAAAAAGCTTGGCTTCCTAACACAGAAACCGATACAAGGTTATCGTGTTGACGAGAACACTAAAAAAGCTGTTCCTGATGAACGCATCCGCAAAGAGATGGCAGATGCTTTTAGTGATGTTGTTGATGCTATTAGAAATTCAGGATTACCAAAAAGGAGCAAGAGCTTAGATAGAACAAGAAGCGATGTTTATTGGTCTGACATCATTGAGATGAGTGCGAGATCGTTCGAGAACTTTATCATCGAAAAGTTAGGAGCCGATGGAGAGAGCAATGACTACCTTGCTAACTTCAAGGAAATTGGAGAATGGATTGAGACAGGAGCTTTTGGGGAAGATACTTTTCCTTATCCGAACAAAGAGGAAACGCCTGCTATCAACGATGCTTTCCAACAGTTTTTTGACACTATTGAGACTAATGTCGATGAAAATGGTGTAACTTTGTTAAATGAAGAAGCAGCAACATACCTCAAAGAAAACGGAGTATATCAAACAGACGGCCAAAAACGTAGATTTAGCGAAGAAATATCCTACGTTTCAGAACGAGCCAACGATGACACTCCCGAATCAGATAAGCTACAACGGGAAGCCGGTTACGATGCCAAGGCCGATGATGGTGAAATAACATACTTAGAAAGACAGCTTTCCGAGCTGAAAGGCTTTACACTCATTGGTGATAAGCTGACTGGCAGGCCAACAATAAAAAGCCCAAAAGACGTAGCTTTCCTGTTTAAAAACCTTGAATCGGCATCAATGGAGAATGCTTTTGCCGTGTTCCATAACAAAGACGGAAGCTATAAGGTGATGTACCTTAGCACCGGGCATACCTCAGCGGCTTTAGTTGATATGAAGCTTGTTGTTGCCGCCGCAAAAGAGTTAGGCGCAAGTGCTGTTACTTTTGCCCACAACCACCCTTCAGGAAGCATTACCCCTTCAAAGGAAGATATAATCATTCATAAAAAGCTGAAAGATGCCATGTCAATAATTGGCATTGAAACAAACGAATCAGTTATAATCAATATAGATACCGGTAAATTTGGGGTGTTCTCAACAAATAATGCTAATGTGCAGGAAACTGATAACAACCAAGAAGGCGTTGAGCCACAGGTTTTTCAGTTCGATAGGCAAAAGCTTTATGTACCTTCAAATAGCAAGACTATAATAAAAGACTCACGGAGCGTTGCAGAGTTTTTGAGTAAAATGAAGCGAGGAACTACTCCCAAAATTGGAGTTTTAATACTTGGAAGAAATAATAGTATCAACAAGTATCTTATGCTGGATGAGACTGTCAACAATAAAGAGTTGATTAGCGAGATACTTCCTTTAGTTGGCAAACATGGTGATTTTGTCATTCTTCACTCCAATGAGCAGATTGATAGGTATTCTGTTCGTGAGCTACAAAATGCGCTAAAAAACATAGGTAGCGAGCTGCTTGATGTTATCACGGTAGATCAGGGTAAAGATGTGCTTGATGCGTATAGGAGTTGGTCTGACAAAGGTTGGATGGAAGACCCAGCCACTTATAATAGCGATGGAATAGCGGTTGCAGAGCCTTCATCTAAAGAGCTTTTGCAAGACCAGATACAAAAGCTTGAAAAGGGCATAGAGAACTTACGCAAAGAGCGTAATGCTAAGCTAAATGAGTTTAACAAGCGTAACGGACTATTTGGGGATACCAACACCTCCCCATTGCAAAACCTCTTTGAAGTAGAGACGGACTTCTCTAAAGAGAATATGGATAATATTACAAGGCCATTGGACGAGCAGATAAAAACTGCCAAAAAAAGGCTTGCCGAGCTTAGAGAAAAGCTTAATAATGCAGGAGACGA
>Ga0172382_10013774_pt1 | contig 10375 bp, 9 predicted proteins | sample Leawel138RmetaG_FD_122245 | JGI IMG/M metagenome (GOLD analysis project Ga0172382, IMG submission 122245) | Leachate microbial communities from a municipal landfill in Southern Ontario, Canada - Leachate well 138R metaG | ecosystem: Engineered > Solid waste > Landfill > Unclassified | place...
CACCTATCCATCTTATCTCTATCCTCTTTAACATTCCAAAACCCTTTTTTCTTCATCTCCTCATCAAGCATAACAAACTCATTCTTCCATCCTTGAATATTAAACTTATTCTTCAAAACTTCCCATTGTTCAGCCAGTTGCAAACTTTTATCTTTAAGCATATCAACTTCAAGACTCATCTATTTTCCTCCATACAGCTTCTATTAAATTTTTTATATCTTCTCCTGTTATAGCAGAAATCAAGTAACACTCATTAAAATTGCTTTTAAATGCTTCCAGTCTATCTTTTGGGATTTCTAAATCAATCTTATTTCCCACAACAATCTCTGGAAGGTCAGATAAACCTTGTCCATATCTTACAAGTTCTTCTCTTATGTTATTATAATTAGAAATCGGGTCAGGAAGAGACAAATCTACCAAATGAATAAGAATTTTTGTTCTCTCTATATGTTTAAGAAATTTATATCCTAACCCTTTCCCTGAAGATGCACCTTCAATCAATCCTGGAATATCAGCTACAATAAAACTTCTTGAATCCCCCATATCAACAACTCCAAGATTTGGCACCAGAGTAGTAAAAGGGTAAGACGCTATCTTTGGTTTTGCTTTTGTTATTTTAGATATTAGGGTAGATTTACCACTATTAGGGTACCCTATAATACCAACCTCTGCAATAAGTTTTAATTCAAGTTTTAAATATTTACTTTCTCCTTCTTGCCCTTTTGTAGCTTTACGTGGCGCCTGATTAATAGAGGATTTAAAACGACTATTCCCCAACCCTCCTCTTCCACCCTCAGCCACAACAAACTCCTCTTTATCTTCAAGTATATCTATCAAAAACTTTTCCTCAGTATCCAGAATCTCCGAGACAACAGTACCGCACGGAACCTTTACTTTTAGGTCTTCTCCATCTTTACCAGCACGGTTAAAACCACTTCCATTCCTTCCATCTTCAGCTGTATAATGTTGTCTAAAATGAAAATCTATAAGGGTCCTCACATTTTTATCAGCAACAAATATAATACTCCCCCCGTTCCCTCCATCACCACCTGCGGGACCACCTTTAGGAACATTTTTTTCTCTTCTAAAAGCAATACAACCGTCGCCTCCAGTACCAGATTTTATCCATATACGGGCTTCATCAAAAAATTTAGGCATTTATCTTTTCCTTTCTTGTAATTTTATCCCCAAAACTTCTTTGCTCTCCTAATAATTTCTTCAGCAGCAATACTTGGTATTCCAATCTCTTTAAGTTTATCTAAATCAGTCTTTACCAGAGAAGTTATATCAGGGAAGGCTTGTTTGATTCTCTCCTTTCTGGTTTCTCCTATACCAGAAATATCGTCAAGAAAAAAAACTTTTACATTCTTTACCCTCAATCTTCTATGGTAAGATAAAGCAAACCTGTGTGCCTCATTTCTAACTCGCTCTAACAGGTGCCTTTCAGGAGAATCGTCAGGTAATATTATTGGTTCTTTATTTAATTGAGTATATATATTTTCATTCTCTTCTGCCAAAGATATAATAGGTATCTCTAATTTAAGTTTTCTTAAAACTTGTGTAGCTACATTAAGATGACCCTTGCCACCATCTATTAAAATTAAATCTGGTACCTGTATATCCTTTTCGGACAAAAATCTTCGTTCCAAAACCTCTTCTATCATTCTATAATCGTCAATATTTTTATTAAAACAGAGCTTATATTTTCTATACCCTGACTTGTCAGAAAACCCTCCCTTAAACACTACTTTTGCAGCAGTTGCAAATGTTCCTGTTATATTTGAAACATCAAACCCTTCAATAATATAAGGAATTTTTTTTAAATTCAAAGTCTTTGTAAGTTTTTCAAGAACATTGGTTTCTCCATAAGATAAAAGTTCTTTTTCACTTCTAAGAGGAAACTTGCTTTTCATCCTATCAAGAAGAAAAAGTCGTTTTTTTATCTCGTTTGCCTCTTCAAAATCGAGCCTACCAACCGCATCATCAAGCCATTTTTTTAAAAGGTTCTCAAAATTCTTATAATCGCCTTCAAAGAAAGCTTTTATCCCTAAGATAAGCCAGCTATACTCATCTTTTGATATTTTCCTCTCACAAGGGCCAGAACATTTTTTTATATGGTATTGAGTACAAACCTTTGAGGAAGATTTTTCTATATCTTTATTACAATTTCTTATAGGATAATATATTCTTATAAACCGAACTATCTCTCTTAAGAGTTTTGCATCAGTAAAAGGACCATAATATACCGATTTATCATCTCTTTCTATCTCCCTAACAACTGAAATAGAAGGATAATCTCCTGCTGAAAGTTTTACGAGAGGGTAACTTTTGCCATCTTTAAGGTCAACATTATATTTCGGCTGATACTTTTTTATAAGTTGGTTTTCAAGAATCAGTGCTTCTGCTTCAGAGGCTACCGGTATAACCTCAAAATCTTTTATATTTAAAGAAAGAATAAAAGTTTTTGAGTCTGCTTTCTTTCCGTAAAAATAAGAACTTACTCTACTCTTTAAAGAAGACGCTTTACCCACATATATTATCTCACCTTGCTGGTCTTTCATAAGATATACGCCCGGTATATCTTTAAGATTCTTTAGTCTCTTCTTTAGAACTTGATTCATTATCTTTTACATCATCCTTCTTATCTGCTTTTTTTACTTCGTCAACATAATTGATTTGAAGTTCTGCTATAACTCCATTCAAAAAAGTTTTTTCCTCTTCTGTTATATTTCCTTCAGTCTTTTCCCTTAGCATTTCCAAAATATCTATTGTATGTTTAGCCAAATCAAGATTACGTTCAATTTCTCCAGATGCAGGATTAGCCACTTTTCCAAGAGATTGCCAACCCCATCCTGAAAAAAAAGTTATTACAAAAGTGAACAGACCTTCTTTCATAATTTCCCTCCTATTTTCTGTTATTCCTCCGATTCTCTTCTTTCTTTCACAAAAACTACCAGCAAACCCTTAAAGGCAAGGCATCCGCCCCACATTATCCTGTTATTGTAACAACGGCGAAATTAGCAGAACAACACCAACAACCATAAGAATAATGCCTAAGATTGCCAGTATATCAGATACGCTTTCTTTAGTATGGTTCAATTTAAGTCTAAAAGTCAAAAGAGCACCTGATACAATAAGAAGACCGCCAACAATAGCCTTTATAATAGCCATTTAACGCCTCCTTTTACCCTGCTGCTTTTTTGCAGAGCAACTATTCTGTTAAATGTTTTTATTAAACCTTTACACAAAACAGTTTCCCATCAATAAGTCTTTCTGCCTTAACTGTAACCACTCTATTATTAGCAATTCTCTTTTCACTAAAAAAAACAGGAATATAGTTTGAAGAATACCCAAAAACATTCTCACCCTTCTTCTTTTCAACAAGAACATCCAGAAAACTACCAATAAACCTTTCCTTTGTTCTGTTACTTATTTTTTCAGACAATTCACACAATGCCTTTTCTCTCTCTCTTTTAACCGACTCAGAGATATGGTTTTCCAATCTATATGCAAGGGTCTCTCTTCTTTTGGAATACCTAAATATATGAACCTTTAGGAATCCTATTTTTTCAATAGTTTCACAGGTAGAGATAAAATCATCTTCTGTTTCTCCTGGAAAACCCACCATTGCATCTGTTGTAAAAGTAACACCATCTATTTTCTTCCTTGCAAGAGCAACTCTTTCAATATAATCCGAAAAAGTATACCTTCTCCTCATTAGAGCCAATATATTATCAGAACCACTCTGCAAAGGAATATGCAAATGAGTACATACCAACCTATTCGTAGAAAGATATTCTATAACCTTATCATTTAAATAGACAACTTCCAATGAACTAATTCTAATTCTTTCCAACCCTTCTATACGAGAGAGAGATTCAAGTAACCCTATTAACTCTTTCCCTGTATCTCTGCCGTAAGCACCAAGGTCAACTCCTGTCAAAACTATCTCTTTATAACCATTATCAACAAGATGTTTAACCTCACACAAAATATCTTCTTCCTTTCTACTCCTAACAGGTCCCCTAACATAAGGAACAATACAATATGCACAAAAGTTTTCACATCCGTCTTCTATCTTAACAAAAGCCCTTGTACGATTATGAAATTTTGTAATTATATTCAAACCTGCCAGTTTACTATTTAAAAGGGTTTCCTTATCATCAAAAACCTCAACTCCAGACATAGAGATAAACTGGTTACTCTTTTTCACAGCACAACCAGTAAGCCAAATCTTTTTACCTTTATTTACACTTTTTTGAACAAACTTTCGCAACTCAGATTCTGCTTTTTCAGTCACACAACAACTGTTTATAAGGACAATGTTGCTACTGTTAAAGTCAGACACCAAATACCCACAATTTTCAATATTCTCTCTCAACAACTGGCTTTCGTACTGGTTGACTTTACATCCGTAAGTTTTTATTGAAACCTTTAACATTATACTTACTTTACTGTTCCCATCTGAGTATATGAATGGATAAGACTTTTATCAGCAAGCACGCTGTTTTCCAATCTTGTATATTCGCCCATATATACTTCTTTTCCGACAACAGAATTTATTATATTAGAATTATTTTTTATTGCAGAACTGTCCAGAATAATTGTATCCTGTAAAACACAGTTTGGACCTACAAAAGATTCATCTCCAACCACAACATTGCCTCTTATTACAGTTCCTTCTCCTATATAAACATTTTTACCAACAGCAAGTTTACCTTCAATAAGAACATTCTTCTGTGAAGACCCGTTAACACAAAGTTTACATTCAGGATTAAACTTGCCAGTCAACATATCAAAATTTGCTTTTCTATAACTTTCTATAGTTCCAATATCTAACCAATAACCATAATGCGTATAACCAAACAAAGGTTTCTCCTGTTCTATCCAGAGAGGGAAGACCTCTTTTTCAACAGAAATCTCAGTATTTTCTGGTATTTCCTTTATAATATCTGGTGAATTAAAGATATAAACACCTGCATTAACAGTATCTGAGATAACTTCTTGCTGAGAAGGTTTTTCTATAAATCTTTTCACACCCATATCTTCTCCTGTTATTACAAGCCCATAAGAAGCAGGGTTAGAAACTTTTATAAGCCCAATTGTAACAGACGCTTTTTTATCTTTATGGAAATCCATAATCTTTTGAAGATTAAAGTCTGCAAGTATATCCCCATTAAAAACAAGGATTGGTTCATCTTTTTTAGAGAAATATTTATACGAATTCCTAATCCCTCCACCTGTTCCCAATGTTTTATTTTCAACAGACAAAGTTACCTTTAACCCCATTTTTTTTCCTAACGACAAAACCTTTTTAAAATCCAAGTGTTTATATCCAACACCAAGAACAACCTCGTCTATCCCGTATTTTTTAAGTAATGCAAACTGGTACCACACAAGAGGTATATTACATACAGGCAAAAGAGATTTTGGAGTTTCAAACGTAAAAGGTCTCATTCTTGTTCCTAAACCACCGAGCAACAATAAAGCTTTCATATAGTACCTCCGTTATAATTACACAATATTAAAAAACTTTTTTGAATTAACCAATATCATTTCTCTTAAACTTTTTAAATTCCCCCCTTTTATCTCTGCAATTTTTTCAACCACATATCTAACCTTTGAAGGGTCGTTCCTCTTTCCTCTATAAGGTACAGGCGAAAGGAAAGGTGAATCTGTTTCAGCCATTATTCTTTCTATGGGGTATTCTAAACATACCTCTCTTATATCGTCTGCCTTTCTAAAAGTAATTATACCCGTAAAAGAAACATAAAAACCTTTTTTAGAACAATATTCTGCCATTATTTTATCTCCTCCAAAACAATGGAACACAACTTTGGAAGGTAATTGTTCCTTTTCAAAGATATCTATTAGTTCATCTCTGCTATCTCTCTGGTGAACAACAAGAGGTAAATTGAGCATACCTGCAAGCTGAATATGTCTACGCAGAAGTTCTTTCTGTTTTTCAGCAGAATTTTTACCTCGGTAATAGTCCAGACCTGTTTCCCCTATACCAACAACCTTATTATTTTTTGCAAGCTCACATATTCCTTTCATAATAGATGGCTCAAAATCTTGCGCCTCTGATGGATGAACTCCTACCACTGCCTTAACAAGATCATATCTTGAAGCAAGTTCTACAGAATAGACACTTGAACTAAGGTTAGTGCCTACATTGATTATTGAGTAAAGGTTATCTTTCTTGCTATTTTTCAAAAGAATTTCTCTATCTTCATTAAAATCAGGAAAATCCAGATGACAATGGGTATCAATATACATATTATCCCTCCAACTTTAAAGAAAAATCACATGCTTTGGAAGAATGGGTTAAAGCCCCTATTGAAACCCTATCAATAGGAAGATTTTTCAATCCATCAATTGTTTCAAGTGTTACATTACCTGACCATTCTATTATAATTCTTCTTCTATTATCTCCGAGAAATTCAACAAAACTTTCTAATTCTGAAACTTTTGAGTTATCAAACATAATAATATTAGCACCTGCTTCAAACGCGTTTTTAGCTTCACAAAAATTTTCCACTTCAACTTCAATCAAATACTTATCTTTAACCTTAGTTTTTGCTTTTAAAACAACCTCTGATATCGCCTCAATTCTATTGCTAAAACCTTCATTTTGTATAGCAGCATATATATGATTATCTTTTATCAACACCATATCATAAAGCCCAAACCTATGGTTTTTACCCCCACCAATTCTAACAGCATATTTTTCCAACTCTCTTAAAAGAGGTAAGGTTTTCCTTGTATCGTAAACATCAAGTTTACCTGCTGTTTTAACAAATTTATGAGTTAATGTTGCAACCCCTGACAAATGTTGCAGAAAATTCAAGCCTGTCCTTTCACCAGCCAACATTGTTTTTACTGGACAGGTAAGAGTTCCTACAACTGTATTGTTTGTAAGAAAATCTCCGTCCTTAAAATAGAAATTAAAGATACAATTTTCAGATAATTGTAAAAAAACCTCTTTAAAAACATCAAGCCCACACAATATAGCATCTTCTTTTACAATAAGACGGGCAGTAACATTAAAATCTGACGCAAAGAGAGCAGTTGAAGTTATATCTCCTGAATTAATATCCTCCTCCAAACTCTTTTTTATTAATTTTTTTAAGTATTTTTTATTTATCAAACTTTCTCCTTTACAAGTATTGTTACTTATTCACACTAATTAAATTATAAAAGTTTAACCATTTAAAATCAAGTATTTGTATGGGTTTAGTATATAGGCAAGAGTTTATTGAGGCATCTTTTTCATTACCTCATTGCAAACAACCAAAAGCAGTATAACAATCTTACTGTTAAAGGTAAAAACAGTGGCAGATTAACAGCCGTAAAAATAAGATTATCAATATTTCTCTAATTATTCAAAATATTCATTTTTAACATAACCCGTGCATCAACTGCTTTTATCCCTTCAGGATATACAAAAAGAGGGTTGAGTTCAATATCTGATACATCTGGGCATAAAATAAGAACCTCTCCAATTTTTAAAATCGTATCTATTATGGATTCTATATCTATAGGTTTTTCACCTCTAACCCCTTCAAATATAGGATATGTTTTTAATTCTTTTAACATCCTTTTAACTTCGTTTCTACTTAAAGGAAACGCTCTAAAAGTAACATCTCCTAAAATTTCAACATAAATACCTCCTAAACCACACATTACCACAGGACCAAAAGAGGTATCCCTTTTTGCCCCCACAATAATTTCTGTGCCAGCTTCAAGCATACGACTTACTTCTATCCCTTGAAAACGTATTTCTTTATTAAACTTATAACAGTTTGCTCTGATAAGTTCAAATGTTCTCTTAACTTCATCCTTATTTTTAACATTTAAAACCACTCCGCCTACATCGCTTTTATGAAGAACATCTGGCGAAACTATCTTCATAGCCACTGGATATCCTATTTTTTCTGCAATTATAACAGCTTCATTTATATCTAATCCTATATCACCTGCAGAAGTTTCTATCTTAAGAGTTTTTAAGAACTCTCTAATCTCGTCAGCAAGAAGAAAGTTTCTCTTCTCATCAATCACTTTTTTTATAACAGAATTAAAGTTCTTCTTTGCTTCCTTTGGTAAAAAACTTTTTTCTTCTACTTCTTCTTCTTTTTTTGTTTCATAATACCTAAAGAAAGCGTCAAGACAAGATACTCCTCTAAAAAAATCTTCAAATATAGGCACATCTTTTTCTTTTAAGTACTTTGCAGAATTATCAATACTTTCATCACCAAACAGAGATAAAACAAGGGATTTTCCTTTCTGGTTAGCATATAAAAAACAGTTGTGAATAATTTTTGTAAATTTATTAATATCGCAAAAAGGTACTTGGCAGTGAATAATAAAAACAGAATGAATATCTTTATGGTCTAAAGCGGCTTTAATAGTAGAATCAAATGTTTCAGCAGTATAGTCAGATGTTAAATCGATGGGATTCTTATATGACCCAAACTTAGAAATTAAAGGGACAAAAACTTTTCTTAAATTCTTTTCGTCATCATAAAGAGAAATATTTTTCTTTGAGAGAGAATCTGTTGCCATTACCCCTATCCCACCACCATTAGTAATAACTAAAACATTTTTCCCTTTAGGAACAGGTGTTTTCACAAAAAACACTGCCCAGTCAATGGCTTCAGCTAAGGAATCTGTTCTTAAAACATTGCATTGGTTCATAACTGAAGTAAAAACATCATCTGCACAGGCAAGTGCCCCTGTGTGAGAAGAAGCAGCCTTTGCACCTTTAACAGACGTGCCCGATTTAATAATTATTACCGGCTTTTCAGAAGTAGCCCTTTTTAATGCCCTTATCAACTTTTCCCCTTTTTTTAGCCCTTCCATATATATCATTATTACTTTTGTTCTTTTATCTTTTGCAAGGTATTCAATAAGTTCAGAATCCACTATATCCGATTTATTCCCTATTGAAAAAAAAGCAGAAAGCCCTAAATATCTAATTTCTGGTTTACTAATAAGAGCAACCCCCAACCCGCCACTTTGAGATATAACTGCAACTCCACCCGGGGCAACATTGGGCATCCCAAATGTTGCATTAATAGAACCTTCAGCAGAGTAATATCCCATCGAATTAGGACCCAAAATCCTCATTCCATTTTTCTTTGCATAATCTACTATCTCTTTCTCTTCTTCTGCTCTACCTAAATCTGCGAAACCTGCAGTAATTATTACCCCATATTTAATTTTTTTCTTAACACACTCTTTCACTGCCTGAAAAACAGAATTAGCAGGAATAGCAAACACTGCAAGATCCACATCCCCGTCAATTAAACTAATTTCAGTATATACATTTAATCCTAATAATTCACCTCCACGAGGGTTAACAGGATATATTTTTCCTAAATACCCGCCTGAAACAATGTTTTCAAGGAGAAGATATCCAAGTTTTTTCTTATCATAAGAAGCACCTATAACTGCAACACTTTTCGGTTTGAATAAAAATTTCATCTTTTAACTCCCAACCCTCTTAAAAAAAAGAGGTAAAATATTGTATTTGATTAAAATTTAATTGTATAATTATAACATAGTAGATAGTTAAGAAAAAAGCAACCTTTAAAACAGCAATTATAAAAAACAGGAAATAGATAATATGGAAAAAATAGAGAATAAGGATTTAACCCCAGAAGAAAAACGAGTAATAGTAGATAAAGGTACAGAGAAACCTTTTACTGGCATATATTGGAACCATTTTGAAAAAGGAACGTTTATATGTCGCAACTGTAAAACGCCGTTATACCGCTCAGAAGATAAGTTTGACGCCAGTTGCGGATGGCCAGCTTTTGACGATGAACTCCCAAACACAGTTAAACGGCAGCCAGACAAAGATGGCAAGAGAACCGAGATTGTATGTGCAAACTGTGGAGGGCACCTGGGACACATCTTTCAAGGCGAACAATTTACTAAAAAAAATATTAGACATTGCGTAAATTCAATATCAATAAAATTTATCGCTGATAAAAAAACAGATACAGCTATATTTGCTGCTGGTTGTTTTTGGGGTGTTGAATACCATTTTAGTAAAGCTTCTGGAGTGATTTCAGCAAAATCTGGGTATACTGGCGGAACCACTCCAAATCCAACATATAGACAGGTATGCGACGGCACAACAGGTCACCTTGAAGCAGTGGAAGTTATATATGACCCTTCAATAACCAGATATGACGAACTTGTAAAGTTATTCTTTCAAATACACGACTTTACTCAAAAAGATGGGCAAGGAGCAGATAAAGGCGAACAATACCTCTCTGCTGTATTTTATAGTTCTCCAGAACAGAAAATAACAACCGAAAATATTATTAAACAATTACAAGATATGGGATACGATGTTGCAACAAAA
>Ga0172382_10013777_pt1 | contig 10374 bp, 9 predicted proteins | sample Leawel138RmetaG_FD_122245 | JGI IMG/M metagenome (GOLD analysis project Ga0172382, IMG submission 122245) | Leachate microbial communities from a municipal landfill in Southern Ontario, Canada - Leachate well 138R metaG | ecosystem: Engineered > Solid waste > Landfill > Unclassified | place...
TATAATTCTACTTCATCGTATTTAATATGTTTTCCCTTAAATATTGTCGGGAAAAGAAACAGCAATTTTAATTTTGGCATCTTCCTCACCACACATATATCAAACTGTCCATCAGAGACTTCGGCACAAGGTGCTATATTCATTCCGCCACCGTAATAAGCCCCATTGCATACCGCAACCAGCATAATTTCACCGTTGTATTTTTTATCATCTATTATCAGTTCCACTTTTATACCTCTAAACTTACCCAATGCTTTAACAACGCCCATAATATATGAATATGTACTTGAAAAATACCTCTTTATTTTATTCGCTTCCTCCGCAATCAATGCATCCAGACCGATACTGGAAAAATTGATAAAATATCTATTTTCTAACCTGCCCAAGTCTATTGATATAACTTTTCCGTTTACCAAGGTTTTTATCGCATCTTCTACATCAAAGGGTATATCAAGGGATCTGGAAAAATCATTCCCCGTACCTGCAGGTATGATTCCTAATTTTTGTGTCCCGCCTATCATGCCGTTAACAATCTCATGAAGTGTCCCGTCCCCACCTACGGAAACAATGGTAGTAAAAATATTTTCAATACTTGCTTCTCTCGCAAATAGTTGCCCGTCCCCTGCTTTCTTTGTGACCTTGATTTGATAATTGCGATTATTGCTTTCCATAATTTCCTTTATTATGGGAATTGTTTTTTTTGCTTTGCCCTTACCTGCTATAGGATTTACTATAAATAAATAAGACAAATTTATTCACCTACCCCGTTTGCCGATTACTTCTACCGCCCCTGACATCTATCCTGTCCAAAGCATTAACTTTTGCCCTTTCCAGGGCCTGCAGTTCCTCAACGGAAAGGCTGTAATTTGAAACGCCGTTTTTTACAGGTTTTGCATAGGATACAGTCTCTATTCTTCCGTATATGCCCGTTATAATGATTCCATCGTTGTTTTCATCCAATAAAGCAATTGAATAACTCAGATCGCTACCCGTATCGTCAAAAGCATTATACCTGATTATACCTACTTTTTGTATGCAAAAACTCAAACGATTATCAAACACATTCAATTGACTTTCTATCCCGTCTAAGCGCCTATGTACATCTTCCACTCTGTTGATATGTTCAAACAAAATTCCTTCTATCTGTTTCCCGTCGGTTCCTCCTACAAGTTTTCTATACCTATCCTTTAAATTAGAACTAGTACTTATGTTTATTATTAAAAGTATAATAATCAATATATTAAGCACCAGGCTTCCCATTAACAATAATGCATTGTAATGATTGAAGAAGCCCATAACCCATTCCATTTTTATTCTCCTTCCATATATACGTGATAGCTATATTATAAACTAAATTTGTCGAAGATTGTAGCTATTTTTATAATATTAAAGGGGCTGTCGAGGAAATAGCCCCAAAAAAACCAGTACACTCGTAGAAGTTATACTGGTTTTTTATGTAAAAAACAAAAAAGATGGCTGATCAGGACCATTAGCAGGACCGCTTGATAAGATTGATGAACTCTTTTCAAGATACAACACCCTCATCACAGGGACCGGCTACGACAAAAAATATGGACTGAGGAAAGAAAAAATATTCGTCATCGAAGGGATGAACAGGGTTCGTGAAATCATCCAAAAAAATCGAGAACGCAAGAAAACCAATCAAAAGAAAATATCCATGTCCCTATGTTCCATTTATTTGGCAGTTTTAATTATTTTAATCTCCACATCATGCTGATCTACCTTTTTTTCAAGTATATTTAACTTTTCATAGATCAGTTTATAACCATCATATAAAGCTTTATGATTTTCATCCATTTTGTTTTCAAGTCTAACTATAGTTTGATTTGTCTTAGCTATAGACTGATTCGTATCAACTATAGACTGATTTATATTAGATATAGCCTGATTCGTATCAACTATAGACTGATTTATATTAGATATAGCCTGATTCGTATCAGCTATAGACTGATTTATATTAGATATAGCCTGATTCGTATCAGCTATAGACTGATTTATATTAGATATAGCCTGATTCGTATTAGCTAAATCTTCTTTTGTTGCCATGTTTTCTTTCATACCCTGCATTTCACCATACATCCTTGTCATAAATTCGAATAGTTTTTCATTTGATATTTCTTCAGACATTTACTTTGACACCCCCACATCTATTATTATCAGTATATCATTTTATAATCTGCTTTTTCAATATATTTCTTTTCATTCCACAGTAGTTTTGCAAATAGGAGAAACAAAAAGCTAGTCATTAAACTACGTATATGTGCAACTTACTAAATGCCTAAATCTTTGTGATTACTAGGGTTTAAGCATTTTATTTTCTTTTAACTGCAAAATAAAAGATTATAAACTAAATTTGTCGAACATTGTAGCTGTTTTTTTAATATTAAAGGACAGATACGCAAATCTGTCCTTGGAATTGCCTTGTTTGGCAGGTACATAGGTCCGCCGCTGCAATTATCTTATTTAAATGTAGAGATATACCTGTTTGCCTGACCTGAAAAAGCAGATGCACAAATCCGCCGGTCCACCTTACCGGCTCAATAGATTTATTATTCTTTCCAAGTCCTCTTCATTGTAATATTCTATCTCTATTTTACCTTTCTTTGCACCCTTTGTGATATTCACCTTTGTCCCAAGCAAGGACTTCAGGTTTTTTTCGATTTCAATCAAAAAAGCATCCTTAGGTTTACTCTTGGTCTGTTGTTTATCCTTTTCAACGGGATTTGTCAAGTTTTTTACTAATTGTTCCACCTGTCTCACGCTTAAATTTTCGCTGATTATTTTTTGTGCCAATTTATATTGGTTTTCGTTAGGTTCTATACTCAGTATTGCCCTGCCATGTCCCCCGCTTATTTTTTCCTCTATGATATAATCAATTACCCTCTCATCAAGTTTAAGCAATCTCAATATATTAGCTATATAGGATCTGCTCTTCCCTAAAGCTTCTGAAAGCTGTTCCTGTGTAACATTATATTTGTTTATTAAATATCTGTATGCTCTTGCTTCTTCTATGACATTTAAATCTTTTCTCTGTAAATTTTCAATCAAGGAGATTTCCAGAAGTTGTTTTCCTTCATAATATTTGATTATACAGGGGACTTCTTTTAAATCGATGTTTTTTGCGGCTCTCCACCTTCTCTCGCCTGCAATAATCATATATCCCTCCGAATCCCCCACTGCAATTATGGGCTGTATTATTCCATGCGCTTTAATAGAATTTGATAATTCCTCTATACTCTCTTTATCAAAGTTTTTTCTCGGTTGATCGGGATTGGGATGAATTTTGTCAATATCGATTGTTTGAATTCTTTCACCATGAACATTTTCTTCCATGATACTCAAACCTATCATATCGGGAATAAGTGCCTCCAGCCCCTTGCCCAGCCCCCTTTTTTTAGCTTTTGCCATCTATATCACATCCTCTTCTTCCAAATATAAAAATTCTTCTGCCAATTCCGTATATGCCTCTGCTCCTCTGGATCTTTTATCATAGTGAATTATAGGTCGGCCATGGCTGGGAGCCTCCGCTAATCTAACATTCCTAGGTATTATCGTAGTGTATACCTTGCCTTTGAAATAATTTTTTACTTCGTCCACCACTTGAATAGACAGATTTGTCCTTCCGTCAAACATGCTGAGAACCACGCCTTGAATTTCTAAATTCGGGTTTAGATTTCTCTTTACAAGCTGTATGGTATTCATCAATTGGCCTACACCTTCCAAAGCATAGTATTCACATTGTATCGGAATTAACACGCTGTCTACGGCGGTCAGAGAATTTATTGTCAATAATCCTAAAGAAGGAGGACAATCAATAAAAATATAATCATAATCTTCCCTTATTTCATTGACAGCCTTTTTTAATTTTGTTTCCCTGTTTTCCATATTGGTCAATTCTATCTCCGCTCCTGCTAACCCTACACTGGAAGGGATCAAATGCAAATCATCAAATTCCGTATGTATTATAACATCTCTGATATTGATGTTTCCTAAAATGATATCATAAGCGGTATATTCTAATGTGTTTTTATCTACCCCGAAACCACTGGTCGTGTTTCCTTGGGGATCTATATCAATAACACAAACTTTTTTACCGGCTTTAGCAATACATGCGCTCAAATTTACATTGGTTGTTGTCTTGCCCACACCGCCTTTTTGATTAAAAACTCCGATTACCTTCCCCACCTTCTTATTCTCTCCCTTCAATTAAATCACCCTTTGTTATGTTTCACGTGAAACTCTATACTATTATTGCATCATAAATCTTGCTAAAATTCATATGTTTTCCGAAGGCTTTATATAGAATTTCTATATGAGTCCAAAATATCCTTTTTTATTTTATGGACTAACGCCACCGGAAGTCAGAGTCCAAAGATAGAGTACCGGAATATAAATCGATTTCCGGTCCGGTACATCGGTATGCTGATTTCCGATTTCCGATCGGCGGATCAGGCACAACATCTGCTCGGACAGACAAGATTTTTCACTCTTGTAAATACATATATATTGAAAACTGCAATTAAATGCATTTTTTAAATTCCGGATCCGTATATCCATAATTGTATTTTTAATAATATTCATATATATTAAAGAATATAATGTTAAAGTAGTTTAACTTTCTTTTTAAATAAGGGAGGATAATATTATGTTTGGTATAATAATAACCACTTTTTGGATGGTGTTTATAGCTGAACTAGGTGATAAAACTCAATTACAAACAATGCTTTTAGCCGCTCAGTCCAAGAATATATGGCCTGTTTTTATAGGTTCCTCTTTGGCGCTGGTTCTTAGCTCTTTTATAGGTGTCTGTGCCTCAACTGTTTTAACTAAATATATTTCACCCCATTACTTACAAACAGGTGCCGGTTTTGTATTTATTGTAATAGGAATTCTTACATTATTAGGATATATATAAAATCGCATTTTTAAAAAAGATTACTATCTTTTTTAGTAATCTTTTTGATTAGTTTTTCGGTATTTTTACTGTTACCTCTACATATTCACCTCTGTCTATCTGTTGAAACTGTGCATTTTCCTGTCTCTCTTTGATTGCTTCATATGCCTGTTTTAATGTGTTAATATATATTCTGTAATTCATGAAGCTTTTTATTTTTTTAGTAGGATTTGTTTTTTCTTCTTTTCCTATATGCTCCACCATAGCCTTTATTAACTGTTCCGTTTCTTTGACATTTAAACTTTTCTTGATTATTTTATCCAGAGCCTTTTCCCTCAACTCCTCATCGGGAAGCCTCAATAAGGCTCTTGCATGTCTTTCCGTCAATCCGTTCTCTAACAGTCGTTTTCTTACATCCGTCTCTAACCTTAAAATTCTCAATTTATTAGCGATGGTAGATTGGTTTTTTCCTATTCTTTCGGCTAAACTCTGTTGTGTAAATCCATGATCCTCTATCAGATTTGCATAGCCCTCCGCCTCTTCCATAAAATTCAGGTCTTCCCTCTGAAGATTTTCAATAATAGCTAAAATAGCGGAATCCGCATCCGTATAATTATCATTGATTATAGCCGGTATAGTTTTTAATTCTGCCAGCCTTGCTGCTTTTAATCTTCTCTCCCCTGCTATTAATTCATACCTGTCTTCTCCTATTCTTCTGACACTTATAGGCTGTAAAATACCGTACGCCCTGATTGAAGCACTCAGTTCCTCCAGGCCCACTTGGGAAAATGACCTCCTTGGCTGATAGGGATTAGGGATAACTTTATCAATTAAAATTTCTTCTATAATTTTTTTTGTAATACTCATAAATCTTATTCCCTCTTTTCCATAGCAAAACGATAGTCATATATGTTTTTTACTAAATATTCATATGTCAATAGGATTGGGTTACAGTTAATTTACTTCTATAAAAATTTTATTAATCCTTCTATTATGTACTATTTTTGGTAAATTTCGTTTTACAAAATACGTCTTATTTTTGCTATTTTATCGGGTTTTTACTCAGTTTTCCCGCTTTTCTGGGATATTTAATCGGAGTTTGTTTTATTTTCTCTGTAATCAATATATAATGTTCCCTATCGCTAAAGGGTATGTCTATTTTTACCTGCTCTACAATCTTTCCGCCCAATATTTTTATAGCTTTTTTTGCCTCCTCCATCTCTTCTATCAGTTTAGGCCCTTTCTGACAGATGAAATACCCTCCGACCTTTACAAACGGCAGACAATACTCGACCAAAATATTTAACGCCGCCACAGCTCTGGATACAACACAATTATATTTTTCTCTATAATCCTTGTTTTTCCCAAAATCCTCCGCCCTGCCATGTATAAATTCCACCCCGTCCAAGCCGAGCTCTTTGCCGGCCTCTTTTAAAAAACCGATTCTTTTTTTTAAAGAATCCATCAGAGTAAGTTTTATCCCGGGCAACATTATTTTTAAGGGTATCCCCGGAAACCCGGCACCGGTTCCCACGTCTATTAGCCGTATAGATTCGCCTGTTGACCGCATGGACAGATACCCGGTCTGTAGACAGGATATGGAATCCAGAAAATGCATTATGATGATCTCCCTTTCTTCCGTAATAGCCGTTAAATTCATTCTCTGATTCCATTCCAACAAAATATCTTTATATTTAATAAACTGCTCAATTTGATATTGCGATATCTCTATGCCCATTTTTTTTGTTCCGTGTTTTAAAATTTCTACAGGCTCCATTATTTTGCATCCTTTCCGCGTCTTTTCTGTTCCAGATATATCAATAATACGGAAATATCGGCCGGGGATACCCCGGAAATCCTGGATGCTTGTCCCACGGACAGTGGTTTAATGCTGTTTAGCTTTTGCCTGGCCTCTATTCGTAAGCTGTCAATTTTATTATAATCTATATTTTCATTTAATTTTTTATTTTCCAATTTTTTAAATTGCTCTATCTGCCTGAGCTGCTTTTTGATATAACCTTCATATTTTATAATTATTTCACATTGGATTTCGGCGTCTTTTAGCAGATCCTTCGGCCTGTTTTCATCCAATTCTTTAATATTTTCATAATTGAGTTCCGGGCGTTTTAATAATTCATATAGAGAAACCCCGCCCTTTATAGGAGTGCTGTTCGCTTTTTTTAATACATCGTCGGCAATATCGGGAGAGATATGAGTCGTTTTTAAACGTTCCATCTCTTCCTCAACATGTTTTTTCTTTAAGAGATATCTCTCATACCTGTCCTCTTTGACTAAACCAAGTTTATATCCTTTTTCCGTCAATCTGAGATCCGCATTATCCTGTCTTAAAATAAGGCGATACTCTGCCCTTGAGGTCATCATTCTATAAGGTTCATCCGTTCCTTTTGTGACTAGATCATCTATTAATACACCTATGTAGGCCTCCGAGCGGTCCAGTATGAAGGGTTCCTCTCCCCTTATCTTCAAAACGGCGTTTATTCCCGCCATAATGCCCTGGGCAGCCGCTTCTTCATATCCCGACGAACCATTAAATTGACCTGCACTGAATAGATTACCGATATGTTTCATTTCTAAGGTGGGCTTCAACTGTCTGGGGTCTATGCAGTCATATTCTATAGCATAAGCCGATCGCATAATTTTTGCGTTTTCCAGTCCTATAACGGATCTGAGCAGTTTTATTTGAATCTCTTCAGGCAGACTGGTGGACAAACCCTGTATATACATCTCCTTTGTTTCTATGCCCTCAGGCTCTATAAAAACCTGATGTGAAGGCTTGTCGCTAAATTTGACAATTTTATCTTCTATAGAAGGGCAGTATCTTGGACCTATGCTCTCTATATCACCGCTGTACATGGCGGATCTGTGGAGGTTCTCTCTGATTATTTCGTGCGTTTTCTCGGTGGTTCTGGTCAACCAACAGGGCTGCTGCTCTTTTTGTATCTCCTTGTTCATAAATGAAAAGGGCACAATTTCCTCATCCCATTTTTGGATACTCATCTTTGAAAAATCTATGGTGTCTTTGTGTACTCTGGCGGGAGTGCCTGTTTTAAACCTTCGCATATTGCAGCCCAGTTCTTTAAGCCTATCGGACAGATACATCGCCGGAAACAAGCCACTTGGTCCGGATTCATAATTGACTTCTCCTATAAAAATCCTGCCCTTCAAATATACCCCCGTGGCTAATATGACCGCTTTCCCATAATAAGCGGACCCCGTTTTTGTAACCACACCCTTTACAATATCATCTTCCACTATTAAATCCGCCACTTCTCCTTCTCTCAGATCCAAATTGTTTTGATTTTCCAATGTTTTTTTCATCTCTATATAATATCTGATTTTATCCGCTTGAATTCTCAGGGAATGTACCGCAGGTCCCTTGCCCGTGTTCAGCATTCTGCTCTGAATAAATGATTTATCTATATTTAATGCCATCTCACCGCCCAGAGCATCTACTTCCCTCACCAAGTGCCCCTTCCCCGTTCCGCCGATAGACGGGTTACAAGGTAAAGAAGCTATGGAGTCCAATGTCATGGTAAGCATTATCACCTTATAGCCCATCCTGGCAACGGCCAACGCGGCCTCACAACCTGCGTGCCCGGCACCTACAACCACAACATCGTAATTTCCCGCGTTATAAATTTCCATTTCTTACCTCCGTGTTTTCCCGTGAAATGAGTTTTTCTCTCCATGCTTCGCAAAATATTATTTCCCTATACAGAAATTTTCAAAAATATGATCCAGCAAATCTTCCCCTACCGCATCTCCTGTTATTTCCCCCAAAGCTTCCCAAGTGTCCTTTATATCCACCTCAATAAAATCCAGAGGCAGCTGTTCTTTTATGGCCTTTATGGCATCCCTTATGCTCTTTATTGCTCTTTCTAATGCGTTTTTATGTCTTATATTGGTAACCAGCAGACTGTCTTTTGCCTTTACTTCCCCTTGATAGACCATATCTATCAGGGCTTCCTCTATTTTTTCTATTCCTATGTTCTCCAATATGGATATTTCGATTATATCTTTATCTCCTATAATACCCCTTACCTCATCGACATCAAGTTTTTGAGGAAGATCCGTCTTGTTGATTATGATCAGGGCCTTTTTAGAACCGATAAGATCTATTATCTCCAGATCTTCCTTTGTAAGATTACTGGAGGCATCCAACATAACTATGATTAAATCCGCCAGATTAAACAGTTCTTTTGATCTTTCAACACCAATTTTTTCCACGATATCTTCCGTCTCTCTTATTCCCGCAGTATCTATCAATCTAAGAGGTATGCCTTTCACACTGAAATGTTCCTCTATGGTATCCCTCGTTGTACCCGGAACATCCGTCACTATTGCCCTGGATTCCCTTATTAATGCATTGAGAAGAGAAGATTTGCCCACATTGGGCTTTCCCACAATTACGGTGCTCAAGCCTTCCCTTATTATTTTCCCCGTATGTGAAGTGTCTAATAATCTCCGGATGTTTTTTTCTATTTCCTTGCTGTTCTCTGATAAATTATCAAGGGTTATTTCATCTATATCCTCTTCTGAAAAATCAATAGAAACCTGTATATGTGCCAGCATTCTTAAGAGTTTTTCTCTGATTTCCGAGACTTCTTTCGATAAAAATCCTTCCAATTGGTTCAGCGCCACATCAAATCCCTTTTCTGTTTTGGCGCTGATGAGATCCATTATCGCTTCTGCCTGTGCCAAATCTATTCTTCCGTTTAAAAATGCCCTTTTGGTAAATTCCCCCGGATTGGCAATCCTGGCACCAAAATTAAGTACCAATCCTAATATTTTTTTTACGGATATCATACCTCCGTGGCAATTTATTTCTACTATATCTTCCCTCGTATACGTGTTCGGGGATTTCATATATGATACTAAAACTTCGTCGATCTTTTCCCCTTTATCGGGATCTATTATATAGCCATAGGTTATTCGCCAGGGCTTGTATTGGCTCAATTTTTTGTTTTCTTTGGATCTGAAGATTTTATCTGTTATATCTATTGATTTTTCTCCACTGATTCTGACTATTCCTATCCCGGCTTCTCCCGGAGCTGTGGCAATAGCTGCAATAGTATCGTCTATAAACATGGTTTTCACCTCTATCCAATAAAGTTCATGCCCTTCCATGTTTCTTATTATATCAAATTTTGTCCGATTTCATCAGGATAAATTTAAATTGTAACATTGCACAATAGTTTAATAATGCATCGTTAATACAAGTCCTGTTGCCTAATAAAATTTAATATAACAATACACGTTCATTTAGTTTCGAATATGAATAATTCCTACAGCTTATTCCGATGAAAAATACTACAATCCGCAAACTTGCTTCGCTTCGAACATGCAGATTGTTTCACGTATTTTTCATCTTCATTCGCTGGGAATTATAATCATATTCTCAAATGCATTCACTTAGTATTTTATATTAAATTTTAAGA
>Ga0172382_10013781_pt1 | contig 10373 bp, 11 predicted proteins | sample Leawel138RmetaG_FD_122245 | JGI IMG/M metagenome (GOLD analysis project Ga0172382, IMG submission 122245) | Leachate microbial communities from a municipal landfill in Southern Ontario, Canada - Leachate well 138R metaG | ecosystem: Engineered > Solid waste > Landfill > Unclassified | place...
CTGCCGCATGCTCACGGATGTCAGCCAGTTGGAACAGCTGGGCGGGCCGGTATTTGCCGTTTACGCCAAGAACGAGCAGACTTGGCCTGCGAAAATGGAAAACTTCAACAAGGCGATGGATGCCGCGGGCAAGGTGGTCGAAACCGTGTGTTACGATGCGGTCCACGGTTTCGTGAATCCAACCAGCGAACGCTACAATGCCGAACTGGCGGAGGACGCGTGGCACAAGGTACAGGAGTTCCTCGCACGTGCCATGAAATGAGGATCGCGTGAACGAGCGCCGTCAACTACCACGTCTGCGCCTGCGCCGCAAAGTCTGGCTGCAGTGGGCGGGGGGGCATATCGCGGAGCTGTGGACACACGACCTCTCAGGCGCGGGCCTGCAGGTGCTGAGTCCCGTGCGCGCGGACGAGGGTGACGAGTTCAACCTGCTGCTCAAGGTGCCCGATCACGACGATACCTTCGTGGATGTCCAGGCACGCGTACAGGTGGTCCACTGTGTCTATGACAGCAGCGCCGGCCAGTTCCGTACCGGCATGCGCTTTCTTGCCTTCAGCGGCGAAGGCGAGACCCTGTACCGCCAATATCTCGACCACCAACTGCACTGCCGCTACGAATCCCGCTCCCGGCGATCCCTAGTCCTTCGCTGAAGCTTGAGATCAAACGCAAAGGCGCCAGGGACGCGAAGGGCACAAGTGCCCGCGCTTCTCCCACCTGTCGGCGCAGACACTGAGTTCCATGTGCTGAAACCTGGCGTGCTTCGCGCGCTTGCGTCCGGCGTTGAATCCCTTTCTAGATCGCGTAATGGCGTTCGAGAATCGCTGCGGTGAATGAGGCCCGCAGGTAGAAGCCGCGGGGGTTGGCAAGCACGCGGGCACCATCGACGCCGAGCGCACGCCGTCGGGCGCGGGCGTGCGGGGCCTTGGGGCGGATCTGCATCACCTCGCCAAAACGGGCGGTGACGCGATCGAGGGCACCGGTGTATACGAAATCCATGAGTTCGTCATAGTCACGACGCAGCCGGGCCTCCTCGTGCGCGTCCGGGCTCCACAGCAGGGCACCGCCCACGCGCCGCTCCGCCAAGGGCGTGGCAGGATCGGCCTGCACGGGCAACCACAGCACTCGGGCAAGCTTGCGCCGTACCCAGGAGTCCTCCCAGGTTTCGCCCACCGCCTCGTCGAGGGGCACGGTACATACGTAGGTAGACTCGCGGGGCCGCCCGCGTGCATCCACCGGCAGGGTCTTCAACTCTATCCCCAGGTGAGGGAAATCCGGCTGCGGCAGTGAACTGGAGCTGGCACCGAGCACGATCTCCATCAGTTCGCCAACCCAACCCTTGTTGCGGCGCAAGTCGGGTGGGACGGCCATGCGTGCTTCGTGGGCAATGTCGCGCAGGCTGCGGCCCGCCAGGGCGCGGGCCCGGTGCAGCAATTCCCGTTCGTCTGCAGGGGGAAGACTCATGGCAGCGAGTATACCGGCCTTCTCCCACGCACAGTGCTTCTAACCGGACCGCCCGCAGCGTTATGCTCGCCCACATGAGAGGAGGAATGCATGAACGAGCCTTTGAATGATGCAGCACTGGACACCCTGTTCCGTACAGCACGCAGTTTCAGCGGCTGGATGGACAAGCCAGTGAGTGATGAGCAACTCCACGCCATCTACGAATTGATGAAGTGGGGTCCCACCAGCGCCAACAGTTCACCGGCGCGCGTGGTGTTCGTCAAGAGTGCCGCGGCCAAGGCACGCCTCGAGCCCTGTCTGGATGCAGGAAACGTGGCCAAGTCCATGAGTGCCCCAGTGGTGGCCATCGTCGCCATGGACCTGGAATTCTACGAACACCTGCCCACGCTGTTTCCGCACACCGACGCACGTTCATGGTTCGTCGGCAAGCCGGAGGCGATCCGCAACACGGCGTTCCGCAACAGCAGCCTGCAGGGTGCCTATCTGATCATGGCGGCACGCAGCCTGGGGCTCGACTGCGGCCCCATGTCGGGCTTCGACGCGGAGAAGCTGAACGCGGCATTTTTCCCGGACGGTCGCTGGCAGGCGAATTTCATCTGTGCCATCGGCTACGGCGACACCAGCCGCTTGTACCCGCGCGGCCCGCGCCTGGCGTTCGACGAGTGCTGCCGGATCGAATGACGGGAGCGGAGCCCAGGGCTGCCTGCCGGCGAGGCATGCGTGCCCGCGCATTGCGTCAGTGATCGGAGCCCCGTGGAGGCTGCCATTGCATGCGATGAATCAGGTGGGTGGTTTGCGGGGTTTCCGGCTGCAGGGTGGTGTGCTCGATACCGTAGGTATCGAGCAGCATGTGGTTGATGCGCGCCAGCGTGGTCTCCCAGTGCTGCAGCTCGTCGATGACCAGGTGCGCAGAGAGCGCGATCTTGCCCGATGAAAGCTCCCAGATGTGCAGATCGTGCACCGAGATCACATGGGGCACATGCGCCATATCCCGCCCTACGGTGGGTAGGTCGAGGTGCAGGGGCACACCTTCCATCACCACATGCAGGCTTTCGCGCACCAGGTGCAGGGTGGAATAGAGGATCAGCAGGCAGACGAACAGCGCCAGGATGGGATCGATGGGTGTCCAACCGGTGAAGTAGATCACTGCACCTGCCGTGAGTGCAGCGAGGGAGCCGAGCAGATCACCAATCACGTGCAGCAGTGCCGCGCGTACATTCAGGGTGCTCTCGCCATGCGCGAGCACCCACGCCACGACGGCATTCACCACCAGGCCCATGCCGGCGACCGTCATGAGGCCACCCGCCCGCACCGGTTCCGGCGCGGCGAGCCGGTGCCAGGCTTCCACTGCAATCACCGTGATCACGGCGAACATGAATACGGCGTTGGCGAGTGCCGCGATTACCTCGGCACGGCCCAGGCCATAGGAATGCCTTGCTGAGGGCGGCCGTGCCGCAATCCATGCCGCGGCAGCCGCCAGGCCGAGCGCCAGTGCATCGGTCAGCATGTGGCCGGCGTCGCTCAACAGTGCCAGCGACCCTGACCATAGCCCGCCCAGCACCTCCACCACCGCATAGCCGAGGGTCAGTGCCAATGCGTACCGCAGCCGGCGCCCGTTCGCACCGGCGTGACTATGGCCGTGACTGTGACCATGAGTGTGCTGGTGATGTTCGTTAACGGCCGGCATGAAAAGAAAGATGTACTGTCGGTGGGTGCGAGCGCAAGGCGCCGCTTTACTCCGCCCGCCAGTGCCCCGACTTGCCGCCGGATTTTTCCAGCAGGCGCACACCCTCGATGCGCATGCCCCGGTCTACCGCCTTGCACATGTCATACACGGTGAGCAGAGCCACCTGCACGGCGGTGAGTGCTTCCATTTCCACCCCCGTGGGCCCCACCGTCTCTGCCGTGACGCGGCACTGCACGCCATGCGGGTCGTGCTGTGTCACGAGCGCCACGTCCACGTGGGTCAGGGCAACCGGATGGCACAGCGGGATGAGATCTGCGGTGCGCTTTGCCGCCATGATGGCGGCGATGCGCGCGATACCGAGCACATCGCCTTTTTTATGGCTACCTTGTTCGATCAAGGACAAGGTTTCAGGACGCATCATGATGCGGCCTTCGGCGATTGCAATGCGTCGCGTGTCGGACTTGTCGCCCACATCGACCATGTGGGCTTCGCCCGCGTTATTGAAATGGGTGAGTTCGGCCATGGCAGCGCGTTGGTGGCAAGGGCGGTTCATGATAGGCTCGCTCGAAAGCGGCTGCAAACCGGACCAAAGCCATGGCAATTACCGTGAAATTTTTCGCGAGCCTGCGCGAGCAGATTGGTATCGAAAACACCACGCAGCCTTTTCGCGAGGGCATGACGCCTGCCGCGCTCTGGGAAGAGGTGGTTCCCGGCCAACCCCTGCCCGGCAATGTGCTGGTGGCAGTGAACATGGAGTACGCGGGACCGGAACATCTCCTTACCGATGGCGACGAGGTGGCCTTTTTCCCGCCGGTGACGGGAGGCGGCGCGTGAGCATCACCGTTACGCCTGCGCCCTTCGAGCCCTGGGAAACCCTGCGCGCGCATGAGCTGCAATTGGCCCGGCGTGCCAAGGTCGGGGCCTGTGCGGTGTTCGTGGGTACCATGCGCGACATCAACGAAGGCGACGGCGTCCGCGCCATGACCCTCGAGCATTATCCCGGCATGACCGAGCGCCACCTGGAGCGCATAGCCGCAGAGGCGAAGGCACGCTGGTCCTTGGAGGACGTACTGGTGGTACATCGAGTCGGTGAGGTGACCCCGGCCGATCCCATCGTGCTGGTGGCGGTCTGGTCAGGCCACCGTCGCGAGGCCTTCGAGGCCTGCCGCTTCATCATGGAAGACCTGAAATCCAAGGCACCTTTCTGGAAAAAGGAACAACTCGATACGCAAGCACGTTGGGTTGAGCACAACACGCCGGGCCATTGAAAGAGGAAGCCACTATGACGCATCTCACCGAGGCGCAGCTCGTGGAGTTGAAGCAGGTGCTGCTGGACACGCGCGAGCGGCTGCGGAGCGAAATCCGTGATGAACTGATGCGGTCGGACGAGGAGCGCTACGGCGATCTGGCCGGGCAGGTGCATGATCCGGCGGATGAGTCGGTTGCCGACCTGCTGGTGGACACCAACATTGCGGCGGTGAGCCGCCTCATAGCCGAATTGCGCGAGGCCGAATCGGCGCTGGAGCGCATGGATAAGGGTTCCTACGGTCTGTGCGAAGAATGCGAGGGCGAAATCCCCTTCGAGCGGCTGCAGGTGCAGCCGACGGCACGCCGCGATGTCGAACACCAGGCGCGCTACGAGCAGGCCTTCGGCGAATCGTCGACACCGCGCATGTGAGATGCAATGAATGAAAGGGAGGCCGCGCTGTGGCCGACCTCCCTGTATTGATCAGAACCTTGGCTTGACCGGCGCCTCTTTGTACATCTGCACGCTGGCCAAGATCTCGGCCTTGGCTGCTTCCGCACCTTCCCAGCCCTGCACGCGTACCCACTTGCCTTCATCGAGGTCCTTGTAATGCTCGAAGAAGTGGGCAATCTGCTCGCGCAGTGCCGGTGACACGTCGTTGATGTCCCGTACCTCGCGGAAAGTGCGGCACAGCTTGTCGATGGGCACCGCCAGCACCTTGGCGTCGTCGCCGGATTCGTCGGTCATCTTCAGCACGCCCACCGGGCGGCAACGAATCACCGAGCCCGGGATCAGTGGCACCGGGGTCACCACCAGCACGTCTACCGGGTCACCGTCGTTGGACAGCGTATGCGGCACGTAGCCGTAGTTGCACGGATAGTGCATGGCCGTGCTCATGAAGCGATCTACGTACATGGCCCCGGTTTCCTTATCGACCTCGTACTTTACGGGGTCGCTGTGGGCCGGGATCTCGATAATCACGTTGACGTCATTCGGGACGTCTTTACCGGTATTGACGCGGTCAAGGTTCATCGAAGTAAAGAAGCTCCAAACAGAGGTTCGTTAGGAAAACCGGCGATTATAGCGAGACGTGGCCCGGGGGGCGAGCGCGGGACCGGAGGGGCAAAGACAGGAAACACGGGCCACGGAGACGCCCACGGAGAAGGTGAAGGCCGTAGGTGGGGATCCGGCGGACGGGCCAAAGCAGAACCACGGAGGCGGGGAGGGGATGGAGATTGCTTTTCTCCGTGACCTCCGCGGCCTCCGTGGTGATGTCCTTTGCTTCTTCTCCTTAGATCAGCGGCACGATCAGCAGCGCCACGATGTTGATGATCTTGATGAGGGGGTTAACTGCCGGACCGGCCGTATCCTTGTACGGGTCGCCCACCGTGTCGCCGGTGACCGCGGCCTTGTGGGCCTCGGAGCCCTTGCCGCCGTAGTTGCCCTCTTCGATGTACTTCTTGGCGTTGTCCCAGGCGCCGCCGCCCGTGGTCATGGAAATGGCCACGAAAATGCCGGTGACGATGGTGCCGAGCAGCACGCCGCCCAGGGCCTTGGGGCCCAGGATGAGGCCGACCAGCACCGGAACCAGCACCGGCAACAGCGAGGGCAGGATCATCTCCTTGATGGCCGCCTTGGTGAGCATGTCCACGCAGGTGCCGTATTCGGGCTTGGCCTTGCCCTCCATGATGCCCGGGATCTCCTTGAACTGCCGGCGCACCTCCACCACGATGGCGCCCGCCGCGCGGCCCACCGCCTCCATCCCCATGGAGGCGAACAGATAGGGCACCAGGCCGCCGATGAACAGGCCGATGATCACCATGTGATCGGACAGGTCGAACAGCGTGGCTGCGCCGGTTTCCGCCTCCAGTGCGTGGGTGTAGTCCGCGAACAGCACCAGGGCGGCCAGGCCGGCAGAGCCGATGGCGTAACCCTTGGTGACTGCCTTGGTGGTGTTGCCCACCGCGTCCAGCGGGTCGGTGATGTTGCGGATCTCCGCCGGCAACTCGGCCATTTCCGCGATGCCGCCCGCGTTGTCGGTGATGGGGCCGTAGGCGTCCAGGGCCACGATGATGCCCGTCATGGACAGCATGGCGGTGGCGGCGATGGCGATGCCGTACAGGCCTGCCAGGGCGAACGAGCCCCAGATGGCCAGACACACGGCGAGCACCGGCGCGGCGGTCGCCTTCATGGACACGCCGAGACCTGCGATCACGTTGGTGCCGTGGCCGGTGGTGGACGCGGCGGCGATGTGGCGTACCGGCGCGTACTCGGTGGCGGTGTAGTACTCGGTGATCACCACCATGGCGGCGGTGAGCGCCAGGCCGATGAGCGCCGCCCCCCACAACGCCATCACGCTGTAGCCACTGTCGGCCATCATGATGCTGGTGACCGGATAGAAGGCGATGGCGGCGAGCACGCCGGACACGATGAGGCCACGATAGAGGGCGTTCATGATCTTGCCGCCCTCCCGCGCCTTCACGAAGAACACGCCGACGATGGAGGCGATGATGGACACGCCGCCCAGCACCAGCGGATACAGCACCGCGTTCTCACCGGCGCCGGTCACCACCAGGCTGCCCAGCAGCATGGTGGCGAGGATGGTCACCGCGTAGGTTTCGAACAGGTCGGCGGCCATGCCGGCGCAGTCGCCCACATTGTCGCCCACGTTATCGGCGATGACCGCCGGGTTGCGCGGGTCGTCCTCGGGGATGCCGGCCTCCACCTTGCCCACCAGATCGGCGCCCACGTCCGCGCCCTTGGTGAAGATGCCGCCGCCCAGTCGGGCGAAGATGGAGATCAGGGAACCGCCGAAGCCGAGGCCCACCAGGGGATGCAGCACCTCGTCCAGAGCGGCGCCCTCGGCGGCGGTGAGTTGCAGGAAGGCGTAGTAACCGCCCACGCCCAGCAGGCCCAGGCCGACCACCAGCAGACCCGTGATGGCGCCGCCGCGAAATGCCACCTGCAGGGCGTTATTGAGTCCGCCGCGTGCCGCCTCGGCGGTGCGCACATTGGCACGCACGGAGATATGCATACCGATATAGCCGGCGAGGCCCGAGAGCACTGCGCCGATGAGGAAGCCGAATCCGGTCTTCCAATCGAGGACCAGTCCCAGCACGATGAACAACACCACGCCGACGATGCCAATGGTGGTGTACTGGCGGTTCAAGTAGGCTTGGGCGCCTTCCTGTACCGCTGCCGCGATAGCCCTCATCCGGTCCGATCCATTCGGTTGGGCCAGGATCCACTTCACCGACAGACCGCCGAATACCAAGGCGGCCACAGCACATGCCAGGGCAAATATGAGGCTTGAACTCATGGGTTTCCTCCCTACGTCAGAAAGTTATTTCAGCTTCTGCTCATCAAGGCTCGGTCGGCGGAGAGGGAGGCGTCCCCCTGCGCATCATTCTTGTTTGCCTGCGAACGGTGCCAGTTTCTTCGGCACCATGACTTTCTTGAGTCTCACGTACTGCGGCAGGCCGTTCTTGTACGGTGGATAGTCCTCTCCTTTTACCAAGGGGGCAAGATAGGCACGACACGTATTGGTGATGCCGAACCCGTCCCGCGAGATGAAACTGCGAGGTAGCTTCTTCTCTTTGTTCGCAACATCCGCCAGTTTGGCCTCGCCGATGGTCCACCGGTAGGGTTTGTCGGACTTGCGGACAATGGCCGGCATGACCGCGTTCTTGCCGGCGAGGGCGAACTCCACCGCGGCCTTGCCGACCGCGTAGGCTTGGTCTACATCGGTGGCCGACGCGATATGGCGCGCGGCGCGCTGCAGGTAGTCGGCCACCGCCCAGTGATATTTCAGCTTCAGGCGATGCTGCACCATTGCCGCGATCACCGGTGCCACGCCCCCGAGCTGTGCATGCCCGAAGGCATCACGCATCCCGGTCTCCGCGAGGAACCTGCCGTCCTTGTCACGTACCCCTTCGGACACCACGATGGCGCAGTAGCCGTACTTCTTCACGGTCTCCTCCACCCGAGCGATGAAGCGATCCTCATCGAACTCCACCTCCGGCAGCAGGATGATGTGCGGTGCATCCCCTTCCTCCTCGGCTGCGAGTCCTGCGGCCGCCGCGATCCAGCCGGCATGACGACCCATTACCTCCAGCACGAACACCTTGGTGGAAGTGGCGGCCATGGACTCCACGTCGAACCCGGCTTCGCGGATGGACACGGCCACGTACTTGGCGACCGAGCCGAAGCCGGGGCAGGTGTCGGTGATCGGGAGGTCATTGTCCACGGTCTTGGGCACGTGGATGGCCTGCACGGGGAAACCCAGAGTGGAGGCCAGTTGCGAGACCTTGAGGCAGGTGTCGGCGGAGTCACCGCCGCCGTTATAGAAGAAGTAACCGATATTGTGTGCACGGAACACCTCGATGAGGCGCTCATACTCGGCACGGTTCTCCTCCAGCCCCTTGAGCTTGTAGCGGGCCGAGCCGAACGCGCCCGCGGGTGTGTGGCGCAGTGCGGCGATGGCACGGGCCGACTCGCGGGAGGTATCGATCAGCTCCTCGTGCAGCGCACCAAGGATGCCGTTACAGCCCGCATATACCTTTCCGATCCGGTCCTTGTGTGCGCGGGCCGTCTCGATCACTCCGCACGCGCTGGCGTTGATGACGGCGGTCACCCCGCCGGACTGCGCATAAAAGGCATTGGTCTTCGCCATGCTCTCAGGCCTCCTCACCAGGGGTGAACGTGGGTTTGGCTGCATGCCGCGGGTGCGCGATCCCCGTTCCTAACACCATCGCGTGCGGTATCCCCGCATTTACCGAACCGTGTGAGCCATGAGCGCGTTCATCGCAATGTGGCCGCCGTTGCCGCTATAGACACACTGCGTTCGATGAGGCATCCTCGCACGCGCATTAATGCAGTGGCTCATTGACTTAGTTGTGACTCTCAGATTAGCTTAATCGCAATGTGCCTACCGTCATGGCCAGGCAGTTGCATTGAGCGGGCGACGGAACAATCGGGAGCATAAAAAAACAGGGCACTTTGGAGAACACCGAACATGAGAATCGTACTGCTCGGCGCACCGGGGTCCGGTAAAGGGACACAGGCGAAGCTGCTGGTGGAGAAGTACAAGGTCCCCCAGATCTCCACGGGTGAACTCCTGCGGGCGGCGGTGGCCAGCGGCACCCCCCTCGGGATGCGCGCCAAGGAGGCCATGGATGCGGGCCAGCTGGTGAGCGATGAGATCGTCCTCGGCATGATCCGCGAACGCCTCGCCGAACCCGATGCCGCCAACGGTTTCATCCTCGACGGCTTTCCTCGCAACATCCCCCAGGCCGAAGCACTCGACGCCATGCTGCAATCGGTGGGTATGCCCCTGCAGGCGGCAATCCTCATCGAGGTGGATTTCGACATCCTCATGCAGCGCCTGACCGGGCGGCGCACCTGCGTTTCGTGCGGCCAGGTGTACAACATCTACACATCACCGCCGCAGCTCGACGACCGCTGCGACAGGTGTGGCGGCGACCTGCGTCACCGCGCCGACGACAATGAAGAGACCATCGGCAACCGGCTGCGTGTGTATACCGCCCAGACCGCGCCACTGGTCGAGTATTTCCGCTCCCAAGGCAAACTCCAGACCGTCGATGGTGTGGGGGAGATCGATGACATCTTCGCGCAGGTGGACGCGATCATCGCCTCGCTGCCGACCGGCCTTGCGGAAGCGCAACCGGCTGAACCGAAGGTGCCGACCGTCAAGGAGGCAGCTGCGGTGAAGAAGAGCACCCCTGAGAAGAAGCCAGAGGAGAAAGCAAAGGTGAGTAACGTGGGCGCGGGTGAAGAAGTGACTGCCACGGCCGAACAGGCCCCGGCAGCAGAGACGGAGGCGGCCGCCATCAAGGCGCCGGCCAAGCGAAAGGCCAGGAAAGCGGCTCCCAAGAAGGCGGCTCCCAAGAAGGCGGCTGCCGCCAAGAAGGGTGCTGCCAAGAAGGCCGCAGTGAAGAAGGCCGCAGCCAAGAAGGCCGC
>Ga0172382_10013782_pt1 | contig 10373 bp, 10 predicted proteins | sample Leawel138RmetaG_FD_122245 | JGI IMG/M metagenome (GOLD analysis project Ga0172382, IMG submission 122245) | Leachate microbial communities from a municipal landfill in Southern Ontario, Canada - Leachate well 138R metaG | ecosystem: Engineered > Solid waste > Landfill > Unclassified | place...
CGATACTCGACAATCTACTTCGGAGGTTTGAGACTCGCGAGTTACACCTAAAGGAGGCTATCGAAGAGCTTAAATCGGCCCGCTCGGATCTGCAGGATTTAAATACTCTGCTGGATAGCCGCGTTCGGGAACGCACTCAAGCCTTAGAAGAAGCCAATCGGCGGCTAGAAGCGCTCTCGACTACCGATGCTCTAACCGGTATTTATAACCGCCGCTATTTCGACCAGGAACTAAAACGAGAAGCGGCTCGTAGTATCCGCTACAATTCACCGTTGAGCCTACTGATGCTTGATATTGATCTCTTCAAAATTGTCAATGACACTCACGGACATCTCTTCGGTGATGAGGTTTTAAAAACATTGGGTCAGATTTTGTTGACCTGTTTACGTAAAAATGACTTTTGTGCCCGTTATGGCGGAGAGGAATTTGCCATCCTATTGCCAGAGACGGGAGAAAAGGAAGCTTTCCTCGTAGCTGAAAAAATCCGTACGATCGTCGCCAAAAGGAAAATTTATTTTGAACAGGCTGTTGTCAGTATTACAATTTCCATCGGTATCGCTCAGTTTAATCCCGCTGGGATGATTGATGAAACCCAATTGGTTGATGCCGCCGATAAAGCCCTTTATCAAGCCAAACGGAGTGGGCGTAATAAATCGGTAATCTTTGATTATTCCGTTTGAGCCTAATTGAAATGCTACCGATTGCTTACTAAATAAAATTTGAAAATTGGAGCTAATTTTTCTTATATTCCACCCCGAAATGAAAATTAGTTTTACGGCATGAGATATTTCCCACTCGTTACGTTTATTGTTCTCCTTTTTCAAACCACACTTTCTCAGAATTACCTCTGGCCAACTAACTCCAGCCGGCTTATTAGTTCGACTTTCGGCGAATATCGTGTCAATCATTTACACGCTGGCCTCGATATCAAAACCAACCAGCGCACCGGCTATCCGGTTTTCGCCATCGAGAACGGTTATATCAAAACTATTCGCACCTCGTTTACGGGCTACGGCAAAGTAATTTACCACCAACTGGATGACGGCAACATCGCGGTTTACGCTCATCTGGACGATTTCGCAGAGCCACTCTCAACTATTGTAAAGGCTGAACAGGAGCATCAGAAGCGTTACCGCGTTGAAGTTAATCTTAAGCAAGATGATCTGCGCGTTACCAAGGGACAAATCATCGGATATACCGGCGAAACTGGGACTCTTCATCCGCACCTGCATTTTGAACTCCGCGATAGCCTGGATAATCCTTTTAATCCTCTGAACACTAATCTTACTGTGAACGATAAAACTGCCCCAACCATCAGCGGCATCGCCGTTACGCCCATAAGTCTCGATGCTCGTATTAACGGATTGCCGATGACTCAAACCTTTAAAACTATTCAAAAGAAAATTAATCACCACATTCTTAAAAAGCCGATTCAAGTTGAAGGACAATTCGGAATAGAGATTAAAGTTCACGATACGATCAAGGGTGTCCCGAATGTTTACCCGCCTTACGGTATTAAATTATTTATTGACGACAGCCTCTATTTCCAGGTTCAGTATGACCGATTCAGCTACGAGCAAACTCACTTTGCCATCATAGACCGCAATTACCAGCTGGATCATGACCTGGGTGAAGTGTACAATCGTTTATGGACAATCGCACCGCATAAAAATATGCCGATGAATACCCTGCCGGAGGCTACCGGTATTATTGATCTGGAGACCGGACTACATTCAGTGCGCATAATTGCTTATGATAAAAATCAGAATCAGGCTATAGTGGACTTCAAAATCCTTTCCGCTCCTGTTACTTCCTTTGAATCGGTAGAAATTCAAACCGGCGAAGAAGGTTATCAACTGTTTCTATCGCGTCCCGTCCAGCCGATTGTAGAAAATTTTAAAGCCCGCTGGGTTAATAAAAACGGCCATTATCTTCGCCAGGCTAATCTTGCATTAACTGATACGACTGCGGAATTTTATAAGTTATCATTGATTGATCAACCAGCGGATAATGAATATCTTAAAATCGAGGCGGTTGGCTTTGACGGCAATCAATTTCAACCATTATTTATTAACTTGAATCGAGCGGAAAAATCCTCGGTGATTTCATTGAATTATACATTCATCCACAATCCCAAAAATTTCTTGATGCTCCTGACTTTCAGCGCCGTTCCCGATAGCAATCCGACTTTCGATCTTCAGACCAGTAACGGGCTAGGGAAAGTCGAACTAATCCGGATTTCCCCGACCGAATATATGACTGCGCCAGTGCCCTTTGCCTATTGGCGTGACGCCTCTGCCTATGAAATCCGCTTTGACAATCAATTAACTAATATCTTTCGTGGGCGATTAAATCTTAAATGCATAGTACCCAGCAATGAAAATTTCTGCCTTAGCCAAGACTCGGTCTTCAAAGCAGTTTTTCCCAGAGATGCGGTTTTCGATTCACTGCTTGTCTGGCTGGAAACTAAAGAGGCTACCGAGATCAAAGGCGGCAAAATGGTATCGGCGCGTTATGGACTTCATCCCACTAACCAGCCTTTGCACGATTCAATTCAGGTATGCTTTAAAAATCCTGTTTGTGCTCAGGACATCAGTCAAGTTGGAATTTATCAGTACGTTGATAAAACCTGGCGGTTTCGTGGAAACCAACTCGATGTCAACCAGGATTTTATCTGGGCTTATAGCCGACAGACCGGTGAATTTGCTCTTATAAAAGACTATACGCCGCCAGCTATTCGCAACATTTTCCCGGGCAATGGTGGCCGGTTTCACGCCAATGATGTGCATTATCTCAAGGCTACTGTTCACGATCAACTCTCAGGCATTACTGATGATCAATCCATCGTTGTTACGCTTGATGGGCAACCAATAATCGCCGAGTATAATGCCCCAAAGAATCAGATTAGATATCGCCTGAGCCGACAACTTACGGACGGCAAACACGCCTTATCCATTACCATTACCGACCAGGCTGGCAATGTAAAAACTGCAGTGAGTACTTTTACGATAATACCAGGTTAAGAGAAATAATGTTCATCCCACTTCGCGATTCTACTATGCGCCTGACTCCTCCTTACGTTACTGTCGGACTTATTACTTTGAATTGCCTCGTATATATTTACCAGCTTACTTTGCCGCCGGAGATTTTAGAAGCATTTTTCAATACCTATGGATTGGTATCTGCCAATTTATTTAGTCACCCCAGCCTGAGAGATTTTTTATCATTTTTCACAACGCTTTTCTTACATGCTGGCTTTCTCCATCTTTTTGGTAATATGCTCTACCTATGGATTTTTGGTGACAATATAGAGTCAACCCTGGGACACGGTAGGTTTTTGTTATTTTATATACTCTGCGGAGTAATTGCCGATTTAACTCAGGTGTTAATTACTCCCAGCTCTACTGTACCGATGATAGGTGCCAGTGGTGCTATTTCCGGAGTTTTGGGAGCTTATCTCCTGCGTTATCCGCACGCTCGGGTAAAGGTTCTCTTCTGGTTTTTTATATTCATTCGTCAGATCTGGATTCCTGCTGGTTATTTGCTGGGATTCTGGTTTATTGTCCAGCTCAGCAATGGTTTAGGCTCATTAGGATTTCAAACGCAGGGTGGAGTGGCGTGGTTCGCCCATATTGGTGGTTTTTTAGCCGGAATAATTTTATTGCTAATTCTGGAACCCTATGAAAGGAAAAGAATGTGGAAAAAATTAAACCAGAATTACTGAAAGTCGCGGCTAGGCAAGCCGCCGATAACGCTTATGCTCCCTACTCGCACTTCCCGGTCGGCGCGGCACTTTTAACTAATGACGGCAAGATTTACACCGGTTGTAATGTAGAAGCCAGCTCGTACGGCTTGACAGTATGCGCCGAACGCAATGCGATTGCGGCGGCAATTTCAGCCGGTGAAAGAAATTTTCGTGCTATGGGAATTTTTTCGCTAACCCGGGTATCACCCTGCGGTGCCTGTCGGCAGGTAATCTGGGATATTTGCGGCGACATTGATATTTTTCTTTTTGATGAATCGGAGGACTATCAGCATTTCCGCAGTTCCGAGCTGTTCCCGGTACCATTCGATAACAACCAGATGAAGGGCATTGATAAATAAATGAAGAAAGCAATATTGATCGGAGTGGCGGGAGGTACCGGCTCAGGCAAGACTTCGATGGCGCGAAATATAGTACATGATTTCGATCCTCGCGATGTCGTCATTATCGAGCAGGATTCCTACTATTATGATCTCAGTGATATTCCGTTGGAATCGCGTGGTCATCACAATTTTGACCACCCGGACGCCTACGATTTCCCGCAGTTGCGGGCTGATATGAGTGCGATATTAAAAGGTCAACAGGTCAAAATCCCGATTTATGACTATAAAACTCATACTCGCAGTAAAACTGAATCTCAGGTTGTAAATGGTCAGAAAATTATCGTTCTGGAAGGAATTATGGTTTTGTATGATCCGGAATTGCGCGATATGATGGACATCAAAGTCTATATCGAAACCGCGCCTGATATTCGTTTCATTAGACGGCTGAGGCGTGACATTCATCAACGCGGACGAACGGTTGATTCAGTAATCGCCCAATATCTTGAAACCGTGCGCCCGATGCACGAACAATTTGTCGAGCCGACTAAACATTTCGCCGATATCATCATTCCGGAAGGTGGCCAGAACTCGGTAGCCATTGATCTTTTTAAAACTAAAGTAAGAAGCCTTTTAAGGCACCTAAACGAACCGCGATAAAAAGGAGCAGAATGAGCCAACCTAATCTACACCGCGTTCCCACCGACTTCGAAGAAGTTGTCGCCATTACCGAAAAATCAGCTGGTTGGATTGAGGTCATCTGCGGGAGCATGTTTTCGGGTAAAACTGAAGAACTTATCCGTCGTCTGCGCCGCGCGCAAATCGCCCGCCAGCGCGTAGCAATCTTCAAGCCGGTAATTGATGTGCGCTATAGCGAAGATTATATTGTCTCTCATAACCAGCAAAAAATTCCCTCCATCCCGGTCCATACTGCTCAGGAAATTCTCCAAAAAGCCGGCAATGCCCAAGTGCTTGGAATTGACGAAGCCCAATTTTTAGATAATGAATTAGTCGCGGTCTGCCGAACACTCGCCAACTCCGGTCGACGCGTGATCGTTGCTGGTCTCGACAAAGATTACCGTGGCGAACCGTTCGAGCCGATTCCGCAACTGCTCTGCGAAGCCGAATACATTACCAAGACGCTGGCAATCTGTATGAAATGCGGCAACCCAGCCAATTTCACCCAGCGCATCATCAAGTCCAGCGAGCGGGTTTTGCTTGGCGCAACCGATATTTACGAAGCCCGGTGTCGAGCATGCTTTGAACCACCTATTACGGAAGAGAAAAAATGAATTCTCTCGGTTTAACAACTATATTGGCTAATTAGGTGTAAATATGAAATATATAGGCATAATTGGACTGCTGGTCATTCTGGGAATTGCATTTCTGATGTCGAATAACCGACGGCTAATTTCCTTGCGAGTCGTTATCTGGGGACTCTTACTCCAACTGCTTTTTGCCGGAATAATTCTGGGGAAAATGCTGATTTCCTACTTTACCCTGTTTATCTTTCTCCTATTAATAATAATATTCATTCATAAAGACCAAATTAATACGGTCGGTCACCGGTCCAAACAATGGCTTTATATCGGTTTGATAAGTATAGCGACCGTTTTAGCCGTGGCCGCTTTTTACTGGTTTGGGAAAACCGGCTGGTTGGCAGAATTAATCGGCTTAATTACCGCAGTGATCGTTATCAAGGCTATTTTTAAAGTTCGTCCTTGGCAAAGGGAATTGACTGCCGCCTGGCTTACGGCTGGATTAAGTTGGCTGATTTTACACGGCTATACTGGGCAGGATATTTTTGCTTTCCTTTCACAAAAAGTCGAAAAATTTCTGGGGTTGGCGACTCTCGGCGCAGAGTTTTTATTCGGCAACCTGGCGCTCGATAAATATTTTTTCCCGAATGAAACTACTTGGCCTGGATTCGGAATGCAATTTGCCTTTACGGTGCTACCGGTCATAATTTTCTTCGCTTCGTTTATGGCAATTCTCTATCATTTGGGCGTTATGCAAGCCATTATCAAGGCGATGGCGCGTTTTATGCAATGGACAATGGGCACCAGCGGCGCCGAAACACTGTCCTGCACTGCCAATATCTTCGTCGGTCAGACCGAAGCCCCGTTATTGATCCGCCCCTATGTTGATCAGTTAACCCTTTCAGAACTACTGACTATTATGGTTGGCGGATTCGCCACGATTGCTGGAGGCGTACTGGCTGGATATATCAAAATGGGGATACCGGCTGGTCATTTAATTGCGGCTAGCGTTATGTCGGCTCCCGCCGCTTTGGTCATTGCGAAAATCATTTATCCTGAGACTAACCATCCCCAAACCGCCGGCGACGTAGATTTACCGGAAGATACCGTCAAATCGGCCAATCTTTTGGATGCGGCGGCGCGTGGGGTAGCTGACGGACTAAAATTAGCGGCAACAGTCGGTGCAATGCTGATTGCCTTTATTGCCCTGATTGGTTTGGTTGATTCCATTTTAGGATTTCTTGATCGTCTGATAGATGGTAATTTACTGAAAGGCACTTACACAGCTTACACCAACTCTTCCGGATTCTCCCCGGTCAAAGGTGAGTTCAGCGGCATTTTCCCAGGCAGTCTGAAGTCATTATTTTCATTTATTCTGCGTCCGCTGGCTTGGTTAATGGGCGTTTCCTGGCAATACGCCGGTGAGGTTGGTAACTTGATGGGCATAAAAATTTCCCTGAACGAATTCGTAGCCTATTCTGCTCTTTCCGAATTGATTCACACGGGTGCTCTCGATCAGAAATCCATTGTGATTGCGACTTATGCCTTGTGTGGTTTCGCCAACTTCGCTTCCATTGGCATTCAAATCGGTGGCATTAGCTCTTTAGCACCTGGTCGACGTTCGGATTTATCCAAAGTTGCTCTGAAAGCCATGTTCGGCGGGGCTTTGGCATCCTGGATGACGGCTACAATTGCTGGATTGTTATTATAGTTGATACATTAGGAAAAATACTTTAAAATAAATCAATATTGGATAGAGGAAATTAAATGAAAGTAATCTTACTAGGGCCTCCCGGAGTCGGTAAGGGAACTCAGGCTCAGAAACTTCAGCAGGAACGTGGTCTGCGTCAGATTTCAACTGGCGATATTTTGCGCCAAGCTATTAAAAATCAAACGGAGCTGGGCAAACAAGCCGAAGATTATATAAAGCGCGGCGAACTGGTTCCCGACGATTTGATGCTTGGCTTGATTGCCGAAACGCTTTTCGGGGATGATGCTCCGCAGGACTATATCTTGGACGGATTTCCCCGTACTATTCCCCAGGCGGAAGGCTTAGACCGGCTTTTCGCGCAACATAACGTTGATCTCGACGCTGTAATTTTGTTGGAAGCCGAGCCCGAAGCTATTATCAAACGGCTTTCAGCTCGACGCACCTGCCGCCAATGCAATGCGGTATATAATCTCATTACCAATCCGCCTAAAAATCCCCTGCGGTGCGATATCTGCGGCGGTGAATTATATCAACGAGATGACGATCGAATCGAAACGATCCAACGACGCCTAAAAGTCTATACTAAACAAACCGAACCGCTGGCAGAATACTACCGCCAGCGTGGAAAACTTAAAACAATCGCGGCTGACGGTACGCCCGATGAAGTATTCCAAAGAATAAATCGTGTAATAGGAGGATAAAAAAACGTGGTTACCTTAGGGGTTACCGGAGGACTCGGCTCCGGTAAATCAACCGCCTGTAAATTCCTGGCTGAGAAAGGCGCTTATGTTATGGACGCCGATTTAATTGCCAAACAATTAATGGAAAACGATCCCCAAGTCCGTGACGAAATCATCGCAGCTTTTGGCAACGATGTTTATAAAGACGGCAAGTTAGACACCCAAAAATTAGCTCATCGCGCCTTTGCCAGCGAAGCCGATCAACGCATTCTAAATGACATTGTACACCCGCGTGTAATAGATTATTTTCAGCAAGAAGTGGATAAGATGCGCGATAAGTACGACTTAATCGTATTAGATGCACCCCTTATTTTCGAGTCCGGTTTCGACAGTCGGCTCGATCACACTTTGCTAATCTACACCAAATACAAGTATCGTTTGGAACGGGCTTTACGTCGCGGTAACCTTACCCGCGAAGATATCCTGCGGCGGATTGAACTGCAGATGCCGGAAGAAGACAAACGCGAACTCGCCGAATTCGTCATCGAAAACAACGGCACCGAAGAACAACTAAAAAGCGCCATCGAAAAACTCTACGATAAGCTAACCATCTGAACCGATTTGAATGGTGGTAAGTAGTATATTTTACAGTTTATTTCTAATCGCTATTTATACATTTTTCGATATTGAAACTTTTGGGGAAAAAACCTTTTTGGGGTAGTGACAGTATTAGCTAAATTGTTTAATCGAAATAAATGAGAGAATGAATAACCAATTAAATAGATTAAATAGAGGTAATTTTCAACTCAATCAGAACTACAGAACGGTAACTAATGAAGTTAATTTGCCCGAGTCGGCAAGGTGTGACAGGAAAAAAGATTATTGAATTATCACAAAAATAATAGGCAAAGCCGATGGTAGCTGGACAAAGGGGGCTTTTTTGACGGCTTCGAAAAACTACAATTAAAATTTGATAAAAAGGGGGATAAGTCATTATGAAACAAGTAATTTTTAGCTGGTATGACGGCTTAATATTTATACTGTTTTTCTTGTTCGTGGTGATATTCAGTATGTACAAAAGCCGCAAGGGAAAAACTGGGGAGGATTACTTTCTGGCTGGCAGACAATTGACTTGGCCATTGATTGGCCTTTCAATGATTGCGGCTAATATTTCCACCGAGCAATTTGTCGGGATGGCTGGGCAGGCGGCTGGTTCAGCAGGTTTGGCAATCGCTTCCTATGAATGGATGGCGGCTATAACGATGGTGATTGTTGCCCTATTTCTCCTGCCTAATTTTTTACGTACCGGAATTTATACTTTTCCGGAATTTCTGGAGTATCGCTATTCTCCACTAGCGCGCCGTCTAATGGCAGTTTACACTATTCTAATCTACGTTTTTGTGCTGGTAGCATCGGTTATTTATACCGGCGGTTTGACCATCGTTACTTTATTTTCCGGAATGAAATTTTTCGGGATCGAGGTGACTTTGATTCGAGCAATCTGGTTAATCGGCATAATTACCGCCATTTATACTATTTGGGGCGGTTTAAAAGGAATTGCCTGGGCGGATCTCTTCTTTGGATCGAGTTTGATTTTTGGCGGATTTCTAACCCTGATAATCGGACTGAGACATGTCGGAGGACTTAGTGGCTTTTTAGAGGCAAATCAGGATAAATTGCATATGATTCTGCCGCGAGATAATCCCGTACTTCCCTGGACGGCTCTGGTTATCGGCCTGTGGTTACCAAATTTCTACTACTGGAGCGTCAATCAATTTATTACGCAACGTACTCTTGCCGCTAAAAACCTCCGTGAAGGGCAACTGGGAGTTATATTCGCCTCCTTTTTGAAGTTAATTACGCCATTCATCATCGTTTTTCCCGGAATTATGGCTTGGCAGTTATTTAAAGATCAAATGACCGGCCCGGGCGGCACCGATGCGGCGTTTCCGACAATTGTCAGGAATTTGATTCCCAATGGATTTCTGGGCTTTATCTTTGCCGCTATCGGAGGAGCTGTAATCAGTTCCCTGGCATCAATGCTGAATTCGGCTTCCACTATTTTCACGATGGATATTTACCAGCATGCCGTTAAAAAGGAACTCCCTCAGCAAAAGATCGTCCTGGTGGGACGGATTGCCACTTTCATTTTTTTAATTATCGGTTGTTTGATTGCACCTATCCTTGATAATCCGAGCCTGAAAGGAATTTTCACCTACCTTCAAGAATTTCAGGGATTCATTTCGCCAGGAATTCTAGCCGCCTTCGCTTTTGGGCTAATTTTTAAGCGAGCACCCAAAGCCGCCGGCTTAGTCGCACTAATTCTTAATCCCATCATCTATGGTTTACTGCTGATTTTCTGCGGATCTCTGCCGGTCTTTGCTAGTATCCAAATTGTACCGATTGCCTTCCTTAACCGCATGGCAATTACTTTTATTATTATCGTTATTACAATGGGAATTATTACCTGGTTAAAACCGTTGGACCAGCCGGTAAAGATGCCAGAACGCAAGGACTTCAATATGCAATCTTCACCGATCGTAAAATGGCTCGGGTTGACAGTAATTGGACTGGTCGTAGTGCTTTACATCATTTTCTGGTAAATTATCTTTAAAGCTGAGAATTAATTGTTAAATGCCA
>Ga0172382_10013783_pt1 | contig 10373 bp, 5 predicted proteins | sample Leawel138RmetaG_FD_122245 | JGI IMG/M metagenome (GOLD analysis project Ga0172382, IMG submission 122245) | Leachate microbial communities from a municipal landfill in Southern Ontario, Canada - Leachate well 138R metaG | ecosystem: Engineered > Solid waste > Landfill > Unclassified | place...
TCCTTCCAGTGGCGCAGGCGGGATTCGGGCGCCTCGTAGGCCGGCTTGACCCGCGCGAATTCCATGAAACCAGTGATTTTTCCCATGATGCGATGTTCCTTCAGGCGGCCTGGGCCTGGGTCTGGGCCGCTTGCCACAGTTCACCCAGGGCGCGGTGATATTCGATCGGTGTGACCTTGACGAAGGCGCGGCGCGCCTGGCTCCAGTCCTCCAGGATTTCCCGGGCGCGGAAGCTGCCGGTGAGGCGGAAATGGTTTTCCACCAGGCGGCGCACGATCGTCTCGTCGGTCTCGCGCGGGCTGTTGCGGTCCAGGCTGTGCCAGAACTGCGGCTCGCCGGCCTGGCGCTGGACCTCGTCGGTCTCCATCGGATCCAGGCGCACCATGCCGGTATTGCAACGTCGCGCGAAGACCTGCTCCGGATCCCAGACGTAGGCGATGCCGCCGGACATGCCGGCTGCGAAATTGCGGCCCGTCTCGCCCAGCACCACCACGGTGCCGCCCGTCATGTATTCGCAGCCGTGGTCGCCCGTGCCTTCCACCACGGCGGCGGCGCCCGAGTTGCGCACCGCGAAACGTTCGCCGGCCACGCCGTTGAAGTAGGCTTCGCCGCCGGTGGCGCCGTACAGCACCGTGTTGCCGGCGATGATGTGGTCCGGGCCGAAGCCGCGGAAATCGTTGGGCGAGCGCAGGATCAGGCGGCCGCCCGACAGGCCCTTGCCGACGTAGTCGTTGCCCTCGCCCACCAGGTCCAGGGTCAGGCCGTGGGCCAGGAAGGCGCCGAAGCTCTGTCCCGCCGCGCCGTTGCACTGGATGTGGATGGTCTCGTCGGGCAGGCCCTCGTGGCCGTAGCGCCGTGCCACCTCGCCCGACAGCATCGCGCCGATGGTGCGGTTGCGGTTGCGCACCGGGGTGATGAAGGACACCTTCTCGCCGCGCTCCAGCGCGGACTTGCTGCGCTCGATCAACTGGTGGTCCAGTGCGTGCGACAGGCCGTGATCCTGCGCGTCGGTGTGATGCACGGGATCCTCGGTGGGCACCAGGTGGAAAATGCGGCTGAAGTCCAGCCCGCGCGCTTTCCAGTGATCGATGCCCCTGCGCATGTCGAGCAGGTCGGCGCGGCCGATCAGCTCGTCGAAAGTGCGGATGCCCAACTGCGCCATGATCTCGCGGACTTCCTCGGCGACGAAGAAGAAATAATTGACGACGTATTCGGGTTTGCCGCTGAATTTCTTGCGCAGCTCCGGATCCTGGGTGGCGACCCCCGTGGGGCAGGTGTTCAGGTGACACTTGCGCATCATGATGCAGCCTTCGACGATCAGCGGCGCCGTGGCGAAGCCGACCTCGTCGGCCCCCAGCATGGCGGCGATGGCCACGTCGCGGCCGGTCTTCATCTGGCCGTCGGCCTGCACGCGGATGCGGCTGCGCAGGCGGTTCAGCACCAGGGTCTGCTGCGTCTCGGCCAGGCCCAGTTCCCAGGGGATGCCCGCGTGCTTGATCGAGGACACGGGCGAGGCGCCCGTGCCGCCGTCATGGCCGGCGATGACCACGTGGTCGGCCTTGGCCTTGGCCACGCCGGTGGCCACTGTGCCCACACCGACCTCGGCCACCAGTTTCACCGAGATCGAGGCGCGCTCGTTGACGTTCTTCAGGTCGTGGATCAGTTGCGCCAGATCCTCGATCGAATAGATATCGTGGTGCGGCGGCGGCGAGATCAGGCCCACGCCCGGCACCGAGTAGCGCAGTTGCGCAATGTAGTCCGTGACCTTGTGGCCCGGCAGTTGACCGCCTTCGCCGGGTTTGGCGCCCTGGGCCATCTTGATCTGGATCTGGTCGGCGCTGCACAGGTATTCGGCGGTGACGCCGAAGCGCCCCGAGGCCACCTGCTTGATGCGCGAGCGCAGCGAATCGCCGGCCGCCAGCGGCACGTCGGCGGCGATGCGATCCGCACCCAGCACGGAGGCCAGGCTGTCGCCCTTGCGCACGGTGGGTTTGCCTGCGCGCATTTCCGCGCGGTAACGCAGCGCGTCTTCGCCGCCCTCGCCGGTGTTGGATTTGCCGCCGATGCGGTTCATGGCCACCGCCAGGGTCGCGTGCGCCTCGGTGGAGATCGAGCCCAGCGACATGGCGCCGGTGGCGAAGCGTTTGACGATTTCCTTGGCGGGCTCGACTTCCGACAGGGGGATGGCGCGGGCCGGATCGACGCGGAACTCGAACAGTCCGCGCAGCGTCATGTGGCGCCGCGACTGGTCGTTGATGAGCTGGGCGTATTCCTTGAAGGTCGAGTAATTGTTGGCGCGCGTGGCGTGCTGCAGCTTGGCGATCGAATCCGGGGTCCACAGGTGTTGTTCGCCGCGGATGCGGAAGGCGTAGTCGCCGCCCTCGTCCAGCGCGTTGGCCAGCACCGGGTCGGCGCTGAAGGCCGCCTGATGGGTGCGCAGGGCTTCTTCGGCCACCTGGAAGATGTCGATGCCCGAGATGTTGCTGGGCGTGCCGGTGAAGTATTTCTTCACCAGACTGTCGTGCAGGCCCACCGCTTCGAAGATCTGCGCGCCGGTGTAGGACATGTAGGTCGAGATGCCCATCTTGGACATGACCTTCTTCAGCCCCTTGCCGATCGCCTTGATGTAGTTCTCGGTGGCCTTGGCGGCATCGGTGAGCGCCGCCGGGGCGCCCGGCTCGGCGTGGGGGCCCACCCCGGCGGCCAGGGTTTCCAGCGCCAGCCAGGGATGTACGGCCTCGGCGCCGTAGCCGCCCAGCAGCGCGAAATGGTGGGTCTCGCGCGCCGAGCCGGTTTCCACGATCAGGCCGGTGCGGGTGCGCAGGCCCGCGCGGATCAGATGCTGGTGGATGGCCGAGGTCGCCAGCAGCGCGGGGATCGCGACGCGCTCCGCGTCCACGCGGCGGTCGCTGATCAGCAGGATGTTGTCGCCGCTCAGCACCGCGTCGGCCGCGGTCGCGCACAGCGACGCCAGGCAGGCCTCGATGCCTTCGCGTCCCCAGGACACCGGGTAGGTGATGTCCAGTTCGCAGCAGCGGAACTTGTCGTTGGTCTGGCGGCTGATGTGGCGCAGTTGCGCCATGGCCGCCCGGTCCAGCACCGGCTGGCTGATTTCCAGGCGCAGCGGCGGGTTGACGTTGTTGATGTCCAGCAGGTTGGGCTTGGGCCCGATGAAGGACACCAGCGACATGACCATCTGTTCGCGGATCGGATCGATCGGCGGGTTGGTCACCTGGGCGAACATCTGGCGGAAATAGTTGTAGAAGGGCTTGGGGCGGTCCGACAGCACGGTCAGCGGCGCGTCGTTGCCCATCGAGCCGATGGCCTCCTCGCCGTTTTTCGCCATGGGCTCCAGGATGAACTTGAAGTCCTCCTGGGTCCAGCCGAACGCCTGCTGGCGGTCCAGCAGACTGGCGGACGGCTCGGGCAGGTCGTCCGCCTTCAGGGCGGGCAGATCGTCCAGCTTCAGGCGCAGGCGCTCGATCCATTGCGGATAGGGATGCGCGTTGGCCAGCTGGGACTTGATTTCCTCGTCCTCGATGATGCGGCCCTGCTGCAGGTCGATCAGCAGCATGCGGCCGGGCTGCAGGCGCCATTTCTTGACGATGCGGTGTTCCGGGATCGGCAGCGTGCCGGCTTCGGAAGCCAGCATCACCATGTTGTCGTCGGTGATCAGGTAGCGTGCCGGACGCAGGCCGTTGCGATCCAGCGTGGCGCCGATCTGGCGGCCATCGGTGAAAGCCACGGCGGCCGGACCGTCCCAGGGCTCCATCAGGGCGGCGTGGTATTCATAGAAAGCGCGCCGCGACTCGTCCATGTCGGCATGTTGCTCCCAGGCCTCGGGGATCATGATCATCATGGCGTGGGCCAGGGAATAGCCCGACATGACCAGCAGTTCCAGGCAGTTGTCGAAGGTGGCGGTGTCGGACTGCCCTTCGTAGACGATGGGGTAGAGCTTGGCCAGGTCTTTGCCCAGCACGGCCGAGCTCATCGCGCCCTCGCGGGCGCGCAGCCAGTTGAAATTGCCCTTGACGGTGTTGATCTCGCCGTTGTGGGCGATCATGCGGTAGGGGTGCGCCAGCGGCCAGGCGGGGAAGGTGTTGGTGGAAAAGCGCTGGTGCACCAGCGCCAGGGCCGAGACGGCGCGGGTGTCGGCCAGGTCGCGGTAGTAGAGTCCCACCTGATTGGCCAGCAGCAGGCCCTTGTAGACCACGGTGCGCACCGAGATCGAGGGCACGAAGTATTCCTGGCCGTGCGCGAGCTGCATGCGCTGGATGGCGTGGCTGGCGGTCTTGCGGATGACGTAGAGCTTGCGCTCCAGCGCGTCGGGCACCATGATGTCGTGTCCGCGGCCGATGAAGAGCTGGCGGATGACGGGTTCGCAGGCGCGCACGGCGGGCGACATTTTCATGTCGCGGTCGATGGGCACGTCGCGCCAGCCGAGCACGACCTGGCCTTCGTCGCGCACGGCGCGCTCCAGTTCGCGCTCACAGGCCAGGCGCGACGCGGTTTCCTTGGGCAGGAACACCATGGCCACGCCGTAGTCGTCCGGCTGCGGCAGGATGACGCCTTGAGCGGCCATTTCCTCGCGGTAGAGCTGATCGGGAATCTGGATGAGGATCCCCGCGCCGTCGCCCATCAGTTCATCGGCGCCGACGGCGCCCCGGTGATCCAGGTTTTCCAGGATCTTCAGGGCCTGCTGGATGACGGAATGGCTCTTGTGACCCTTGATGTGGGCGACGAAGCCGACGCCGCAGGCATCGTGTTCTTGTTCGGGGCGGTAGAGACCCTGGGCGGCCGGCAGGCCGGGAGGACAGGAGACAGGCTGGGTCATGATGGGACTCGCGAGGCGGGATACGGATGCCGTTTCGAACGGCAGAAGATGGAAATTACAGCCCCAAGTCCTTGCTGACAATAGGATTTTTGTTGATGTGTCCCCAATTATGAGTCTTTACTCATGCGGTTTATTTATATGGGGACGCATCGATACGGATGAAAACAATACATTGTTGCAGACGGTTTGTTTTCAGGATCCAGTGCGGGCCCAGGCGTAAGGGCGATGGGTTTTTGTCGCCGCCGCGCCCAGGTCATTGATCCAGCGTTGCGCCGCCGTCCACGCGCAGGTCGTGCAGGGTGATGTGACTGGCCTGGTCGGAAAGCAGGAACAGAACGGCCCGGGCGATTTCGTCGGGTGTGGCGATCTTGGCCAGCGGAATGCCCAGACGCCAGCGGGCGGGATCTCCTGCGATGACGGCCTCGCGCGAACTGCCCAGCGCCCACATGGCCCGCTGCATGGCGGTGTCGGTGGAGCCGGGCGAGACGATGTTCACGCGGATGCCGTGCGGTGCCAGTTCCAGTCCCAGGCAGCGGGTGAACTGGGTGGCGGCGGCTTTCGATGCGGCATAGGCGGCCATGCCGGCGCGTGGTGTGGTGGCGGCGTTGGAACTGACGACGGCGATGGCCCCGGCGCGGCGTTCGCGCAGGCGGCGGGCGACGGAACGGCAGATGTGAAAGACGCCGGAGGCGTTGATGTCAAAGCAGCGCGCCCATTGGGCGTCCTCCAGGTCGACGACGTCGCCCATTTCGAGAACACCGGCGACACTGGCCAGGCCGTGGAGCGGCCCCAGGGCGGCCTCGGCCCGGGCGACGACCTGTTCGACCCGGGCGGCGTCGCGCACGTCGAGGGGCGCGGTCCACAGGCGTGTGGACAGATCGGCGACGTGGGCGGCGGCGTCCGCCGCGAGCGCCCGCAGGCTCTGCAGGGCGGCTTCGTCGAGATCGACGGCGGATACGCGGGCGCCCCGGTCGAGCAGTTGGCGGACGACGGCGGCACCGATGCCGCTGGCGGCTCCGGTGACGAGGACATGACGGTCCGGGAAGTCGTCCGGGTGGTGCGCGGCGGGGCCGGCGCCGTGGGGGGCGGGCAGGGTGTTCATGCGCGGGTCTCCCGGGTGGCGGGGGCGGTGGCGTCCTGCGCCAGGGCCTCGAAGATTTCATCCAGGGTCAGGCTCACGCCGCAGCGGCGCGCGACATGGGTGATGGCCATCCGATGGTCTTCCAGGCTGAAGTCGGCGCAGGCGTCGATGGTCAGGAAAGGCTGGATGTCCTGCATGAAGGCTTCCAGCGCGGTCGCCAGGCAGCCGATGTGGGCGTAGACGCCGGTGATGATCAGTTGATCGCGGCCCTGCGCGCGCAGCCGCTCCCGCAGGTCGGATCGCTGGAAGGCGCTGTAGCGCCATTTGGTCAGCACGGTGTCCTCGGGACGCGGGCTCAGGGCCGCGACGATGCGCGCGCCGTCCCGGTGTTCCGGCGCGGTCAGGCCCGGGCCCCAGAAGTCGTTGAGCAGCGCCCGGTCGGCCTCGGGCTGCACGGGCGGCTGGGCGGTGTAGAACACGGGAATGCCCAGGTCGCGGCAGCGGTCGCGCAGGTGGGCGATGGCGCTGATCAGGTCGGGGATCGGTGCCCGCTTCACATCGAACTTGCCCACGAAATAGTCCTGCATGTCGTGGATCAGCAGGGCGGCGCGGTGCGCCTCGGGCCGCCAGCCCACGCGGTTGCGAACGGGATCGCGTGGCATGGTGTAGGACGGCAGGAAGGGAATGCTCATGATGCGGGGCTCCGGAATGGGGGACAACGCGGCGGACGGCTCGAGGCCGCGGATGCATGCGACGGCGGCGTACTCAGTGCAACCCCAGCGCATCCAGGATGGTGCGCAGCTTGTTGCCGGTTTCCTGGTACTCAAGCTCGGGGACCGAGCCGGGTACGATGCCCGCGCCGGCCGACAAGGTCAGCCGGCGGCCACTGGCATGGGCGCAACGGATGGCGACCGCCCAGGCGCCGTCGCCGGCGGCGTCGCACCAGCCCGCGGTGCCGGCGAAATAACCGCGTTCGAAGGGTTCGAGCGCCGCGATGGCGCGCCGGGCGTCCGCCGTGGGCAAGCCGCAGACGGCGGGGGTGGGGTGCAGGGCGATGGCCAGGTCCAGGGCGCTGATGGCGGCGTCGGCCAGTTCGCCTTCGATCAGGGTACCCAGGTGCCAGAGCCGGGCGGTCGAAGTCAGGCCGGGGCGGCTCGGGATGTCCAGCGTGCGGCACAGCGGCCGCAGCGCGGCCTCGATGGCTTCGACTACGACGGCGTGTTCCAGCAGATCCTTGGGCGAGTCCAGCAACGCCCGCGCGATGCGGGCGTCCTCGGTGGCGTCGGCGTGTCGCGCGGCCGTGCCGGCCAGGGGATGCACCCGTACGCGGCGGCCCTCCCGTCGCACCAGCAGTTCCGGGCTGGCGCCCAGGAAATAATCCGGGCCGTCTTCCGATACGGGCAGCGCGTAGGTGTGGCCGTGCGGGCTGGCCCGCCACAGCCGCGCCAGGACCTCGGGCAGGTCCAGCGGGTGCTCCAGTTCCAGTTCCAGGGTGCGGGACAGCACCAGCTTGCGCAGACCGTCGGCCCGGGCGATTCGTTCGAGCGCCGCGCTCACGCCGCGCTCGTAGCCGGCCTGGTCGGGGTGTTCCCGGCGCTGGCGGATGGCGCCGCCGCGCGCGGGCGGCAGGACGCGCGGCGCGTCGATGCGCCGCAGCGACCGGGGTACGCGCAGCAGGGCCGGCGCCGGGCCGGCGGGATCGTAGGGCAGCAGGCCCAGCAGCAGGGGGCGGGCGGCGCTCGCGTCGGCTGCGGCCGGCTCCGATGTGTCCGCTTCGGCGCGCAGTTCGTCCGCCTGCGCGAGCAGGCGGGCGGCGCAGGCCCCCACGTCCTCGCGGGGGGCGGCCCGCAGCAGGCAGCCCCTGCCATGGAACCCCAGGCCCTGCGCGGTGAACAGGCTGTCACCCGGCTGGAAACCGGCCAGGTCGCCGGCGCGCGGGTCCGGGTGCGTGCGGGCAAGCATGTCCATGATCAGCGGCGGGCCTCGATGCGCACCAGGCGGTCGCCGCGCGGGTCGTCCTTGCTCTTCTTCACCATCACCCAGGCGTTGCCCTTTGGGTCCAGTGCGATGTGGTTCGGGGCGGATCCGGTGTCGACCTGGGCCTGGATCGTGCCGTGTTCGTCCACGACGGTGACGGTGCCCGCGCCTCGGTTGGCGACGTAGGCAAGGCGGTGGACCGGATCGAAGGCGACGTTCAGTGCGCCGGCCCCGGTCGCCAGGTGCCGCAGGACCTGGCCGTTCCGGGCGTCCAGCACCGTCAGATCGCCCGATTTCTGGGCCGCGACGTAGATCTGTTGCGTCTGGCTGTCGACGGCGATGCCGGAGGCGCCCTGGACACCAGGCACCGTGTGGCGCGCGACCTGGCGGCCGGTGGCCGTGTCGATCGCGAAGACTTCGGCCGTGTTCAGGCTGACGGTGTACAGACGCTGGTGGTCGGCGTCCAGCGCCAGGCTCATGGGCTTGGGCGCCTCGCCCGCGCCGGTCAGCGTGATGCCGGGCAGCGGCTGCAGCGTGGCACTGTCGAACACGTGGATGACGTTGGAGGCGGGCGAGGAGACATAGGCGCGGTGATGCGAGGCGTCGACCAGGACGTCGCGCGCGTGCGGCGTCACATTGTCGGGGAACTGCCTGACCAGGGACAGGTCGGCTTCCCGGTAGACGGCGACCGAGCCGCTGCGGGTGTTCGTGGTCCAGATCTGACTGCGCGCGTCGTCCACCGTCAAGCCGTAGACGGCCTGCACCTGGCCGTCCGCGCGGCTGGCCTGAGGGGCCGGAACGACGGAGGCGACGACGCGCAGGCTGGCCGGATCGATGGCGAGCAGGCGCGATGCCTTCACCGGCGGACGGCCGATGGCCGAGGTCGCATAGAGGCGCAGCGCTCGCTCGCTGTAGGCGCCCTGGTAGACGCCCGCGGGCAGGTCGACGGATTGCGCCGCGACGGACCAGACCGGCGCGGCGGCCACCGGAGACACGGATCGACGCGCGTCCGGACTTGTGGCCGCGCAGCCGGCGGCCAGGGCCAGGGCGGCGCCGGCCAGCAGCATGCGGGCGCCGCGCCGCAGCGCCGGTTGGGAGATGATGGGTGTGTTCATGCGGGTTCCTCGTATGACCGATAGGGTTGAAAGGGGGATTGGGCGGCTGCGCATGCCGCGCGGTCGGCCGCCCGCAAGCGGGCGTCCAGCACGGGGGCGATCCGGGCCGTCGCGGCGGCGCCTGGCAGGCCGGCGTGGGTGCTGTGCACGGTGTGACAGGCCAGCGTGCCGATGTGCTGTTGCCACAGGCTCGGGTCCAGTCCGGAATCGGCGTGCTCCAGGGCGGCCTGGAAATGCAGTGCCGGGCCGTCGTAGCGCGCATGCCGGTGGCCGCGCACCAGGCGGTTGGTGTGGCTGACGGTCTCGAAGACCGCGTCCAGCCGCGCGTCGGACAGTGCGCCCAGCGGGTGGCCCTGGGCGCGCAGGAATTCGATGACGCCGCCGCGGCTCAGGCGTTCCGGCGGCAGGGCGTCCGGGTCGGCGCCGGCGATGTGCAGCAGCGCTTTGTACAGATCTTCGGCGGCGGGTTCCGGGCGGTTGCGCCAGGCTTCGCAGGGATAGGCGTCCAGCAGGGCGACGACGCCCACGGCGCGGCCGCGCACCTGGAGTTCGGCGGCCACGGCCTGCGCCAGGATGCCGCCTACGGACCAACCCGCCAGATGGTAGGGGCCTTCGGCCTGGAGCGAAAGCACCCGATCGGCGTAGGCGCGTGCCAGGGCGTCCAGGCTGGTGGCGGGTGGCTGCCCGTCCAGGGCCAGGGCGGACGCCTGCAGGCCATGGACCGTGCGGGGCGTGGGCAGGGCGCGTGCCAGGGCGCCATAGCACCAGGAAAGGCCGCCGGCCGGGTGGATGCAAAACAGCGCCGGCCGGCCGGCGGCCTCGCGCAGGGTGACGACGGGGCCGAAACCGGCCTGTGCGGCGCCGGCCGTGCGCGCGCCCGCGTCTTCCAGGTGGGCGGCCAGGCGCGCCACAGTGGGGTATTGGAAGACCGTGCCCAGCGACACATCGCGTTTGTCGCGCAGCGCCAGGGCCAGGCGCGCCGCCAGCAGCGAATGCCCGCCCAGGGCGAAGAAATCGTCGTCCGCGCCCGGCAGGTCCGGCAGCCCCAGCACGGCGCGGAAGGCTTCGGCCACCCGGCGCTCGATGGCGCCGCGGGGGGGGCGGGACGCGTCCTGGCCGTGCAGGTCGGGGGCGGGCAGCGCCTTGCGGTCGAGCTTGCCGTTGACCGTGACGGGCAGTGTTGCCAACGATACCCAGGCGGTGGGCACCATGTAGTCCGGTAGCCGGTCGGCTGCATGGGCCGCCAGGGCGTCATGATCGAAGCGTCGGCCAGGCCCGGGCACCACGTAGGCCGCCAGCAGCGTCTGGCCGGGCCGGTCCTCGCGGGCCAGGACGGCCGCCTGGGCGACGTCCGGGTGGGCGGCCA
>Ga0172382_10013784_pt1 | contig 10372 bp, 5 predicted proteins | sample Leawel138RmetaG_FD_122245 | JGI IMG/M metagenome (GOLD analysis project Ga0172382, IMG submission 122245) | Leachate microbial communities from a municipal landfill in Southern Ontario, Canada - Leachate well 138R metaG | ecosystem: Engineered > Solid waste > Landfill > Unclassified | place...
GTGATGGCGTTGCCGCGCAGATCGAACACTTCGATGCTGGAGGTTTGTGCCAGCTCGGAAGCAGTCACCAGACCAGAGTTGCCCACACCATTTTCGTTGGTGAAGATGATGGTATCGATACCGTCACCACCATCAATGATGTCAGCAACGGACTGATCCTGCGTACGCAGGGAGAGCGTGTCGTTACCTTCACCAAGGTCAACGGTAAGGCGATGGTTTTCAGTGATTTCTACGGAATCATCACCTTCGCCAGCGTTGATGATGGTGCGAGTGGCTTCAGTATTGCCGCCAGCGCCGTGAATCAGAAGCTCATCATTGCCTGCGCCAAGCTCGATGTTGTGGAAGCCATTGCCATCGATATGAACATGGTCATCGCCTTCACCGGCATCGATGGTCTGATTACCGTTGCCGTCGATGTGCAGCTCGTCTTCACCGGCACCCAGGTCGATGGTGTAGTTGCCATCGCCGTCGATGTCGACTTCGTCGTTACCTTCACCTGCAACAATGTTGCTGGCAACCGGGCCAACCACGTCGCCGCGGATGTGCAGGTAGTCGTCGCCTTCGCCCAGGTCTACGTCGTTGTGACCGTCGCCGTGGATATGCAGGTCGTCGTTACCGGTACCCAGGTCTACGTCGTTGTTGCCATCGCCGCGGATATCGATGTTGTCGTCGCCCTGTGCACCGATAACGGTCAGGGTGGGGTCTTCGATACCCAAGCCTTGAGCTGCGAGATCCAGAATCAGATCCGCATTGAGACCAGAGGCGTCAACCAAAGAGAGGTTATTGTCGTCAGCGCTACGGTTTACGGTACGCTCGATCTCCAGATCCGCATCACCTTCAATGTAGAGTTCGGTGAAATCAGAACCAACGTTCAGAGAGCGTACGTAGTTGGTAGTGGTGTCGCTAACCTGGTTGCGCTGGGCAGAGGTGATGTTGACACGGTTAACTTCGGACTCGTCATAAGGCGCATCGTTGCTGAACCAGATATCAGAGCCATTTACCTCAGACAGGTACAGATCAACAGCGTTGCCAACTGAATTGCCTTCGCCGTCGCGCTCGTAAGCATTGGTGTCATAGCTAAACTCATGATCGACATTGGTGTCGATGATGCGGATGTCGGTTCCGTTAACGTTCTGGATATCCCAGAAAGCTACATAGCTATCGCCGCTGTAACCGGAATAAGTAGTGGTCTGGTAGGACTCCAGCGTGCTGTAACCATCAGCATTTGACAGATCGATTTCAATGTCGATGCCAGCGTTATTGGGCGCGTTCACGCGGATGGTTTCGATATTGCTGATGCTGGGAGCTGCGAAGAAATCGCTGTTACCACCTACAGAAATATTCAGGACATCGTTACCCGCACCGCCGTCCAGGTTATCGCCATTTTGCAGGGTAGCCTGGGTTGCCAGGAAGGTATCGTTGCCACTGCCGGCAGTGATGTTGTCCTGGTTAACAGTCAGCGTGTAAGTTTCAGCAGGATCAACTTGCAGTTGAGCAATAGCTTCATCAACAGTCAGGCCGTCTTCTTCGATCAGACGGAACAGTTCTTTGGCTTCTGCTTCGCTGTTGCCGTTGTAGTCGAAGGCGTACCAAGTACCAGCTTCAACTTTGGCTTCGAACAACGCTTTGTCCGCCAGGAAGGCAGGATCTTGGCTGGGGTTGTTCTTCAGGTTGTTGATCATGTTGAGCATGGTTTGACCGGGGCCCTGGGCATTCCATACGCTCACCCAGTGATCAAGACCATCTTGATCAGGCGCGCGGTTCAACACGTTTTGATAGATTTTGGTGACAGTTTGCTCAACCGTCAGACCAGGGCCGTAGTTGGCCTGGGCACCGGGAGAGTTCCACATTCTGTTGGCAACGTCAGCCAAATCGCCATTGGATTCGTTGATCAGCTTGTCAGCCCAGAAATTAATACCGGACATGTCAGGCGCACGATCCAAGATAGCAATATACAGCTCGACGAGCGCATTTTGCTGTGCTTGTGTGATAGCCATTATCGTATTCTCCTTAAGGAAGTTACTTTCACGTGATGCCAAAAGCTCCTCTGGCTAGAGGGAGCTAGGCCGAAGGCAGTATAGGGTGAGCGCTCCTACAAATGTGTGACAGGTATCACAAATTCAAAATCTTGCGCAGGCTGCTGATTTTAAGCGGTTTGGGATAAGCGAACGGGCGGCAACTGTGCTGCAAGCGGCGCAGCACACCCTGAGCAATTTGGGACTTCAGAGACTAGAAGGATAAGCGCAAACCAACGGCCGAGACTTGGCGCTCGTATTCGAACAGTACGATATCGGATTCCTGGCGAGAGAAGGACCAATCCGCGAAGGCTTCCAGCCCAGGCCGCAGCGGGTAGGCAAGGCCGAGCCGCACGGTGCCTCGGGTCAGGTCGCGCTGGCGGTTGCCGAATAAGGGGGAGTAAGAGTGGTCATCCCAGCCCTTGTACAGGGTGAAACCCAAGGTGCCCCGGGTGTTGTTCTTGCCAAAATAGAGCATGGCATCTGCACCCGCTTGCACCCCCATGGTATCCCCCCAGCGCGCTTCTGGCTGGCGGTCGTAACTGGCGGAGCCAAACAAGAGAAATTTAACCGGCCCCGCGTCGCGCGAGCTTTCCAATTCGACGGCGATGCGCTGCGCTTCAGATGAACGCTCACTGCCTTGCAGCAAATCCCCAAGAATGCCAACGGTGTTACAGCGGCAATCGCCAAATCGCTGCCGCACGCCAACTCCAGCCCGCGACAAGTACAGGCCTTCTGCCGTGCGAAAATCCGCCAGCACAACTTCCAAAAAACGGTTGCTGCGCAAACGCTGATACAGGCGGGCGGCGATGGCCATGTTGTCCTCATCGCTCAAGCCATCGTAGCCACGTACCATGGCGGATAGGTTCACCATGCCATTGGGCGAGTAGGCGTATTCCATGCCCAATGCGCCACCTAAAAAGAAAGCTTCTTGCGGCGCCAGGCTAGCGTCGGGAACGAGTGCAACCGGCGTGCCGTCGATCACCAGATCAATGGCATCGGCGAACACGCCCAGGTTGGGGTTGGTGTCGTAACCCAATCCCAAGCTGCCCTGAAAACGCATTTTGCCGACGAAGGCCTCGTCGGCAGGCTTGAGCCGGCTATTCAGCTGCTGCACCAGCAAGGCAACGATGGGGGGTTTTTCGGGAATGGCTTCGAGAACCTGAAGATGACGTGCCGCCGTTAGCGTATCGCCCGTTTGCAGACTGATTACCACCAGGTCTAGACGTGCCCCCGCCTGTGTGGGGTAGCGTTCAACGACACGCTCCAGCACGATGGCAGCGTAGGCCCACTCGCCCGCCTTGCCGGCTGCCTCGGCCAGCGCGAGCTCATAGTCCAGCACGCCGACGAGTTCCACCTCGTGGGGCAGCAGACATTCAAACTGGTCTTGCGCGTCAGCGGAAAGACATTCCTGCCAAAACGCCTGAGCACACACAGAGAGCGCCCAGGCTGCGATAGCCATCAGAGCTATTACAAAGCGCATACTTCAGCGGCGTTGCCACTGGGTGGCGCCCTGAAGGCTCATGCTATCGTTGAGCGTGTGTGTAAACAAATAACCCGCTTGGGCTCCACCGTCCGAGACAACACCCAGCACACTCATGTTGCCGTAACTGCCTTCGTCACGGAAACGGCCGACGTTGCCTAGCATCCCCTGCCCATCGATGGTGCCGCCCGCATTCAGGCGGGTGCCTGCGGCAGCACCGGAGGCCACCGTCAACGAGGTATCGAATGTGCTTTCATTGAAGTTGATATGTAGGCTGCCATCGGAGAGGAGCACCGGCGTATATTGGCCGGAATCAATCACGCCAGCCGCATAGGCTTGCAAGCCGAAGGAGGCCTGCCCTTGCCCCAAAGAGACAAAACCGTCTCTGAACAGGGCAAACACATCGTTGCGGAAGACGAACTCTTTGCCTTCTTCACGCAATTCCTGAGAGGATTTACCGCCCACCACACCGGGCATAGAGCCCCACCGCCCCCACTGCACCAGGGCTCCTTTGATGGGCTCTTGTGGATTTGCAACCGGCCCGCGGGTGACAGTGTCGACAAGCCGTTCCGCCTGATTTTCGGAGTTGATTTGCTCCTCTTCTTTCTGGCCATCGAAGCTACCTTGACTGTCGGAGTCATACTCTGGCAGCTCGATGAGACGGGGCGCGGCATCCGTGGCTCGCAGCTCTGCCACAGGGCTTTCCAACTCATCCGTCAGCAGCAGGCTGTTGTCGATTGCGCACGGCCCAAGCGCTGAGGCCGGGCAGTTGTCGCCCAGGGGCGCAATAACAATGGCGCCACTGTTTAGGCGCACTCTGGTTCGCTTCTCGCTGGTGTTCGTTTCAAAATCCGTACCGCGGATGCCAATTGCCGCAATGGGTGTGTTGAGACGAAAGGCGTCGTGATTGCTTTCGCCAAGATCGCCGGTTACGGAGCGCGCACGACCTTTGAGCAAATCAAGCCGTGCAGCGTTCTCTTGCGGCGCGTCGGGATTGTAACGGTAGGTGTGAATCAGCAACGAGGAGCGACCGTGGACCACCACCAGCGCCCGGTCCACCATCTTTACTTGCAGCAGTGCGCCCGATTCCGTCTCAAGGGTGTCGCCTTCGAAAACGCCCGCCTTATCTGTGAGCGCGTGACGCTCGCCGGCGGCATCCACCCGCACTGCATCGCCCGTCACAAGCAGGACCTGGCCCACTGGCTCGGCAGCAAGCGCAACTGTAGACAGCGCAAGCAGTGCACAGGCGAGCCATGCCCGGATAAACTGATGCAGCCTTGTGGTAACTGTTTTCATTTTTGCTGTCCGTTGATCCGAAGAGAAGTTCTCCACTGCCTATCCATCTCCCTTGATTGGTTAGAAATACCGTCCTGATCGCCCGAGTATACATCAAGCCGGAAACATCGGGTCTAAGTAAACGTGGCGATAAGCGTGATACAGATCACGTTTCACAGCAAAAGCAACGCAAACTGCCAAGCTTTTGAACGACCAGTGCCCCCTGCGCCACGCCCACCGCGAGTGGTAATTCGCTTACTTGATTCGGGCAAACGAATGGGTTCCCATCCAGAGCAATTCGCATCAACCGACGGCCCAGTTATCACCACGACGGGGGGTTATCAGAGGTATCGGCTAGAGAGAAAACGCCGCATGCAACCTTTAATGTTGATCTACCTCAGATTTTCCTTATGCTGTCGAGCATCCCAGCCTCGCAGATAAGCAATGCGCCGCACGCGAATAAATACCCTATCGAAAGCCGCCGGGCTCGCTCTGCTCGCCGCCTGCGCAGCCTGGCTGGCACTGGGGCTAAGCAACACCAGCACCCTCCTCAATGCCTGGGACGACCTGCGCTGGAAGATGCTGCCAGACCGCGACGGCACGGCAGTGTTTTTGGTCGACATCGACGAGCAGTCCTTGGCCATACATGGTCGCTGGCCCTGGCCGCGGGAGTTGCTCGCGGATTTACTCAATCGTCTACAGAACCAGCACCAGGCCGCCGTGGTGGGCGTGGATATTATTCTCACGGAATCCTCCACGGAGGCGGCGGATCGCGCACTGGGGGCTTTGAATCCTAACCATACCATCTGGGCACAGGCCGTGAGTTTGATGGACGAGCCGGTGGTAAGCCAGGGCGTCACCGCGCAGCCCGCGCCTTGCCCTGCCGACAACCCTTGGAAGTATCCCGTAAATGGCTGGCTGGGCCTGGCGCCCGAGATTGCCAGTGCGGGTTTTCGTGCCGGCCATATTCGCCCCTGGACGGATCGCGATCTGGTGGTGCGGCGCTATCAGCCGTTCCTTCCCCTCGATAACAGCTGCATGCCCGCCCTCGGACTAGCCATGTACGGCGCACTCCTTGAGCTGCCGCCTGATACCCCTGTGGCATTGGGAAACAACGGCTGGCACTGGGGCGGGATTCCGCTGGGATTGGATAACAACGGCCAACTCAGGCTGGTCTGGCGCACTGACCTTGTTCGATCTATGCCCGCCCACCGGGTGCTGGCGGGCACCGCCGCACTACCCGCCAATGCCATTTTGGTGGTGGGCAGCTCGGCGGTGGGCATCGGCGATTTTGTTCAAGTACCGGGAATAGAGCGCTTTCCGGGGGCCGCCGTACACGCATTGGCGGTTCGCCAATGGCTTGATCGCGACTTTATTTCAGTGCCCCCGCAGCACGACGTGCTGGTTTGGAGCTTGTTGGTGCTGGTCTTCGGTATTTTTTGGTTCACCTCGCGCAAAACGGCGCTGGTGCCTTGGGTAGCTGCGATAGCGATATTCTTGGTTTGGCATACCTGCGCCTGGCTGCTGTGGCAGAACAGCATCTACCTGGCAATCACCCCCGTACTCTGGATGATGCTGGCGTTGCCGCCCCTGCAGGGCGTGCGCCTGTGGCAAGAGCGCCGCGCCCGTTCGAGAATTTACAGTCAGTTTCGCGCCTACGTACCAGAAAAAGTGCTTAAGGAGCTGGTGCGTTCGCGGGTGGATCCGCGACAGCTACAGGCAGAGTCTCGCGAGATCACCATTTTGTTTGCCGATCTGCGCGGTTTCACTAGCCTCAGCGAGAGCATGTCGCCAGAAGGCGTCGTTGCCCTGCTCAACGAGGTCATGGATTACCTCTGCCGTCACATTACGGCGTTCGACGGCACCTTGGATAAATTCATGGGCGACGGGTTGATGGCCTTTTGGGGCTCGCCGACGTATCAGGAAGACCACGCGGATCGCGCCGTTTCCTGTGCCCGCGCCATGTTGCAAGGGCTGGACCAGCTCAATGCCACCCTGCGCAACCGCAACATGCCCCCTGTGCATTTGGGCATTGGCATCAACACCGGCAGAGTTGCCGTGGGGAACATGGGCTCGTCTAGCCGCAGAAACTATTCCGCCGTAGGTGATGCGGTAAATACCGCTGCGCGCTTGCAACAGTTTTGCAAAACCTTGGGATGCGATTTGCTTGTGGGGGCCGACACCGCCGCGCAGTGCCGGAATCAAGACCTGGTCGAGCTGGAAACGGTGGAGCTGCGTGGCAAGAAAAACCATGTAACGGTTTACACTGCGCGGGGGCTGGAGGGAAACAGGGCCCGCCTGCACGAATCAGATAGGCCCATTTACACGAACCAGACAACGTGATTTGCACGATTCGTGCAACTGACTTCATGACTTGCGCTGACGACGCGGCGATGGACTGATCCGACAAAACCTTGCCAAGCGCATCCTCACTGCGTCGGCAAGGCTTGTCCCCGAACCAGAATTGCTCCTGGCAGTGGAATTTCTTTACACTGGCGCCACTCACTATCGCACCCTAGGTGTATTCCGGCCGATGCGCGAACGATTTCAGGAAATTTATGCCACCAACGAGTGGCGACATGGCTCTGGTGAAGGCTCTCTGCCCGAACACAACCAAGGCTACATTCGCTTCGTGGAAGGCTTTATCCGCGACCACAATATTCGCAACATTGTGGATCTTGGCTGCGGGGATTGGCAGTTCTCCCGCTATATCGATTGGCAGCGGGCGGAGTACGTGGGTATGGACATCGTGCCAGAAGTTATCGAAGCCAACCGCGCGCGCTTCCGTCGCCCAGGGGTTGAGTTCGTCCTCTATGACGGCAACATTTCGGATATCCCACCTGCAGACTTGCTGATCACCAAAGACGTTCTGCAACATTGGTCCCACGCTGCCATCGGCGCGCTGCTGCCCCGCTTCAATCAGTATCGCCATGTGCTTGTCACTAACTGCGTTAATCCCCATGGGCCGACCCTTAATGAGGAGATTCCCGATGGTGGATTTCGCTACCTGGATTTGCGTCTTGCGCCGTTTCACTTACCCGCCACCGAGGTATTTTCATTTACCAATCGTCGCTCACTGCTGAACCGCCTTGTGGGCAAGCCGCGCTGGCTGAAAAAGGTGTTGCATTTTCAACCCTGATAGTAGCCGCGTCGCCTCATTCCCTGTGCGCAGTACTCGCTTCGTCAGCGGCGACATCCCAAATACTGAGCAGCGTGTTTGCAAAATCTGGATAAAGGCGCCGGTTGCCGTGGGCGCTGAGGTGGTCGCCATCGAAGAAGAGCGGCAAGCCCTGTGCATCATAAACAGAGCAAATCGCATCGGGACATAGCGTTGGAAAAGGATCCCATACACTGACATTTGTATACGAGCGCGCCAGCGTTTGCAGAGACGCCATTACCGGCTCACGCAGCGCCAACAGGCCCGCCCGCTCGACCAGGGGCCCCATGGCACAAATGGGGTTGTTTTGATTAAAGCGGTCGGAACAGCGATACGGTGGCATCTGAAAGACGGGCTTAGGCGCATCGAACAGCACCTTGATATCCCGCGCCGCCAGAGCCTCTACCAATTGCGAGGCCTCTTCCAGTGCTAGCTGGCGACGGGACTCCGCGTAGGGACTGCGAGCATACTCGCGCAGTTCAGCCAGTTGCAGTATTTCCGCGTCTCCGCTGCGGCTGGCAGTCTGTGCTTCCAGATCGTCGATTTCGCGAATCGTGCGATCGAGAACATGAAGCGGATGGTCCTTGGTAAATGGCGTTAACGTAAAGGGCAGAATGCTACCGTAATCAAAGGCGGCCCATTGGTCGATCAAGCGGTACGTGCGCAGGGAGGCAAAAAATACCAAATCCCCGGGATTTGCCTCGGCATCAATGCGCGCCAGCAGTTGCTCAATACGTTGCTGGCACTCAGGCTCATCGCCAATGTGCAGCAAGAGGTTGCCAATGTTGCAAAACCCCGTATGTATGATGGTGTGCTCAAGTCCTAGGCGGTCGGCTGCCTCCCGCAACATGGTGGCATAGGCCGGCGCGTGAGAGTTGCCCACCACGAAGATTTTTCGACCCGCCAAGGGCGCAGATTGCCCCTCGACTGTATCCTCCGCGTACTCATAGGGATACCAGGTGCGGGTATCGCGGGTGACACTCAGGCTAAGCGATTCGCGCGCGGCGTAGGTGACAGAGGCGAGCCACGCCGTGCCAGCCACCAGCATAATTCCTGCCATCACGCGCACTGAAGGCCACTGCGCCTTTAGCAACCGACTTCTGCGTACCGGTTGCTCCACGAGATGGTAGGACAGCATGGCGCTGGCAAATGTGAGCGCGAGCGCGGGAAGCACCGCGTAGCCGTCGAGGCCGACGGTCCAGCGGAATAGCGCGTACACCGGCCAGTGCCACAAATACAGAGAGTAGGAAATCTTGCCCAGGTAAACGGCAACGGGTGAACGAAATACCCGCTGGCAAATGGCGTCGTCCCGCGCCTGAGTCACCGCAGCTAAGCACAGCAGCGTGCCGGCCACCGGCAGCAATGCCCAGGGCAAGGGGAAGCGCGCCCCATCGGCGTACCAAAACCCCAGGGCGATGAACAACAAGCCCGAAACAAATGCGAAGGTGCGCCGCCGCCCATCGGTGATGCGCCAGCCGTGCCTATGCTGCGCCATGAACAGCAAAACGCCAGCCGCTAGCTCCCAGAATCGTGAAGGCAACAGATAGTACGCCGCCGAGGGATGCTCGCGACCAAGCCATACCGCGATGGCAAGCGAGAACAGCGAAAGTGCCCAGAGTGCGGCGCGCGCCACCATGCCCAACATGCCGCTCGCATTCTGATAGCGCAGCCACAGCCACAACACAAAGGGCAAAAGCAAATAAAACTGCTCCTCTACCCCCAGCGACCAGGTATGGGTAAAGGGATTGAACTCGGCGCGGGGTGAAAAGTAGCCGTCGTGGTAGCGAATAAGGGCAAAATTACTCGCCCCGAAGAACGCCCACATGCCCACCCGAGCAATGGTGGAGCTGAGCCAGGATTGGGGAATGAAGAGCACGGACAGTGCCGCGACGACCGTCAAACACACCGTTAGCGCCGGCAGAATGCGAACCACGCGACGCGCAAAAAAATCTGTGAGAAAGCTGCGCAGAGGCCGCGCCCCTTGGGCCGTGATTGCGCGACTGACCACATAGCCGGAAATGACGAAGAATACATCAACCCCGGTAAAACCGCCGGGCAAGAAAGTCTTGTCGAGATGAAACAACATGACACCGAGCACGGCCAGTGCGCGGAGCCCATCGATCTCTGGAATATAGCTATAGCTGGCCGTAGCGGTCGTTCGATTCATTGTCAGGATTTCCAGCCCAGCAGCGGCCTCATATGACTGGCGGCATTCTAACATCGCCGCGCACCTAGTTAATTGGTGCGACCCGCTTCTGACATCAGCTTGTCTGATTCCGGCAAAGCGGCATGTCCGAGGCTCGCGCCTGCACCTTCCCTTTCTCGGTATTGTGTCGGGTGAAAGGGCTGGCTACCCTTCTCGCACCGCAGAAGGCTACAGCAGGCAGCTGTTGCCGCCAATCGAAGGAAAGGTATGTCATCGTATATCCCTGCACAGGACAA
>Ga0172382_10013786_pt1 | contig 10372 bp, 10 predicted proteins | sample Leawel138RmetaG_FD_122245 | JGI IMG/M metagenome (GOLD analysis project Ga0172382, IMG submission 122245) | Leachate microbial communities from a municipal landfill in Southern Ontario, Canada - Leachate well 138R metaG | ecosystem: Engineered > Solid waste > Landfill > Unclassified | place...
GACGAATCAGGTTGAAGTCTTTGATCCTGAAAAAAGAATATGCGCTGGCTGTTGAATTGATCCGGGAAGGTATTGCCGCTGCAGAAAAGAAAGGACATATCGGAACCATTATTGACTGGAAAGAGGAATTATTAAGGGTTGTTCAGTATCAAGACGATAAGACAAAAATATTACAATTAGCTGAAGACCTACTCTACAATGGAAGAGAGCAAAAAAAATATTACGACATCCTGAAAGCCGAAACACCAAAAGAAAATTGGGATACTACATTGGCAAGGATCCTTTCCTCCATGAAAAGCGAAAAAGGTTTTTGGGGGTTTAACCATTTCCGAGCCGAGATATTGGTAGAGCATAAAAAATGGGATGAGCTTTACGTTCAGTGTGAAAAAGGAGGTGTTGATTATCTGGAGCAATACGAAAAGTATCTAAGGCCTGAATTTGATCAGAAAATTTACGAGATATATTTGAAATTTATTGAACAGCAAGCTACTATAACAAATCCGAAAGCCTATGCCAACGTCTCTCGTTTTCTGAAACGGTTGAAAACATTTTCGGGTGGTCAGGAAAAAGTCAAAGAACTGATCACTAAGTACCGGGAAGTGTATAAACGGAGAAAAAATATGATGAAGGAGTTGGAGGACATTATTTGATCATACCTTTTTGGCTGTAATAAATCGGAAGACACAGATACAACTAATTGATTTAATTTGGTGTAAAATGGAAAAGACAATACGACTCTTGCTGCTATTATCCGGTAATAGGAAATATAGTATTGATGAACTGAAAGAGAGATTTGAAGTCAGTGAGCGAACAATTTTTCGGTACTTAAATCGATTGGAGAATGCAGGGTTTATTGTTGATCGTCAGGATGGTAAATATATTTTTGCAAGAGATACCTCAGAAATAAAAAGCTTGCATAGACTATTTCATTTTACTGAAGAAGAAGCAATCGTTTTTTATCATGCTTTGTCACATTTGGAATTAGAAAACGAAATGATGGATCGCTTGCTCAAAAAGCTTCATTCCTTATATGACTTTCAAGCTTTGAAAAGGATAAAAAACACACCAAGTGTCGAGAAAGTGAAGTTATTGACTCAAGGAATTAATAATAAAAAGAGAGTCTTGTTGATTGATTATCGAACTTCTAATAGCTCTACAGTAAGCGATAGGATGGTAGAGCCTTTTCAATATATGGAAGACTATAAGGCTATTTGGTGCTTAGACATAGAAGACTGCCAGAATAAGCAGTTCAAAATTTCCCGAATTGCGGATGTTAAAATATTAAACACTCCCTGGCTTTATGAGCATCTTCATAAATTGCCATTTCACGATGCTTTCCGTATGTCGGCTTCGGAGGTAATCACTATAGTAAAAGCTATACTTACTCTGAAGGCTTATAATCTTCTCCGGGAAGAATACCCTGTGTCTGAGCAATATTTAAAAAAGGTAGGGAATAGGTATCAGTTAGAAATTCCGGTTGCAGATTTTCACGGTATAGGTCGATTTGTTTTAGGACTTCCGGGGGAAATTGATGTGCATGAACCGGAGGAATTTAAAACATTTTTGAAAGAAATGAGAAAAAGATTTGATGACTGACAGAATTTGACAGCTAAATGTATTAAGTTTGGAAAATAAATAAAAATTATGAGAATATATTTAAGACTGAGTAAGAGCCAAAAGACAATTCCATTTGATTATCAGGAACTGCTAACTGGAGTAATCCATAAGTGGATTGGTGAGAATAATGAGTTCCATGGAAAAAGTGGGCAGTATTCGTTCTCTTGGATACAAAACACTATTGCCACAGAGAAAGGTCTTAACCTGAAAAATGACGCTTATTTTTTTATAGGATCTGTAAATGATGCTTTAATAAAAAAAATTGTCAGTGGTATCCTTGAAAGTCCGGAAATGTTTCTTGACGTTCGAGTGCTTGATATTCAGATTAAGAATATTCCAAGTTTTAGGAGTTTAGAAAAATTTTTAATGGCAAGTCCGGTCTTTTTAAAAATAAGAGAGGGGGAAGAAATAAGACATGTAACATTAAATGATAAAGATTTCGAAGAAGTTTTAACTAAGAATTTAAAACGTAAATTAGAAAAGGCTAACTTATCTTCAGAAGGGGTGTCAATAATACTCAAGCCTGAAACGAGTTTTAGGCAGACTAAGCTTGTGACATACAAGGGGATTAAAAATAAAGCATCTTTAGCGCCAATAATTATTAAAGGCACTCAGGAACAAATTGCCTATGCATGGTGTAACGGTCTTGGAAACTCAACTGGAATTGGTTTTGGGACGTTAAAATAAATTTAAGATGGAGAAGTATTACGTTGTAAAATATACCGGACCATTTGGCTTTATAAAGCCTTGGACAGCTGTAAGAGATAGTGAAACGTTTTCGCAACAGTTTTTGACCCCAAGTATTGTGGAGGGAATCGAGAAAAAATTGTTTCCGGAGTTATTGGATGAAGTTGGGATAAAAAAGATAAAAAGGCATCGATTGTCTTATACACAAATAAGCCAACAGCAAGAAGTCATCCAAAATCGCGGATGGAATTCCACGAAAAAGGGAGGGCAAATTCTCTTTGAAAGGCCTACTGCAATTTTGATTAGAGGTGTTCTTTTAGAACCTATTTTACATTTGGTATTTTGGACAAAAGAAGATGCAGAAAGGGCATTTGAACAACATATCTGTTTATGTAGGAATGAAGATATTCTGATGCCTAAAGGAATTACTGAGGTTAATCAGAATGATTTGGATGATGAAACTCTTTTTAATGGATATGAACTAATTTTTGAAAATAATGAGAATGCATTTCAAGTTGGTTATCATCGTGTAACTAATGAGCCCATGTTCGGTTGGTTGAAGATTGTAGGTACACCTATTAACAGATTTTTGAAATGAGCTTGATATTTGCAAAATCAGGACCTGAATGGACTCCTTTACCAACTCATTTGTTGCAAGTTGCCGAGGCGTCTAAAACTTTTGCCAAATATCTGGGATTGGATGAAAATATTGCTTATAATGGAGCTGTTTTGCATGATATAGGAAAAGCACATCCCTTTTTTCAGGAAAGACTAAAAGATAAATTTAATAGAACAACAACCTTTCGTCACGTGATTGCTTCACTGTTTTTTCTTTCAGTATTTCCTAGAAGTCAGTGGAATTCACTGATAGAGATGGCTGTAGGGCACCATAAATCTGTTATTAATGACATCGGAAAGAAAGGTTTATTAGATTTAGAAGAAAATGATGATTACATAGACTTTCATTTGGGTAATTGGAAAGACTGGAGCCTAAGAGCAATAGAGATTTTGAATCAATTAGGAGTAGTTTGTTTACCAATAAGAAGAAATGAAGCTTTTGAAAACTTAGCATATTGCATTGAATATTGCGAAAGTTTTATAAGGCAAAAGGGATATTCCGAATGGAGAGGTTTATTAATGGGAGCTGATCATTTTGCATCTTCACTGATAAATAAAACTGTAGAACACACCCGTAGAATCTTTAAAATTCCTGATTTAAGTTTTTACAATCGACAACATGTACTGTTTCCATTATCGTTGAAAGAAGCAAGTTCGCCAAAAAAGCATACAATAGTTGTTGCTTGTACTGGTGCAGGAAAAACAGATTATTTGTTTAGAAGATGTAAAGGTCGGGTTTTTTATACTTTACCATTTCAGGCATCTATAAATGCTATGTTTAACAGAGTACGGAATGATTTGGAAAATAATAATCCTGACATTGATATTCGGGTATTACATTCTACTTCGATAATAGTTGCGAGAAAAGAAAATGAGGAAACTTCATTACAGAACTTAATGTGGTCTTCCATTAAAATTCTGACACCACACCAATTAGCTTCTATTGCATTAGGAATGAAAGGATATGAGGCAATGATTTTGGATATAAAAGGTTGCGATGTGATTCTCGATGAGGTACATACTTATTCCGGAATTTCTCAGGCATTGGTTTTAAAGTTAATTCAGGTGTTGAAAAGTCTGGAGTGTAGGATTCATATAGGAACTGCGACTATGCCAAGTATTCTCTATCGGGGAATAATGAAGGCGCTAGATGATGATGTATTGGAAGTAAATTTAGCTGAAGATGAATTGGAGCAGTTTGATCGTCATATTATACATAAGATAGAAAGTTTTGATTTAACTCAGGATATTATTTCTAAAGCAGTGGAAGACAATCAGAAGATTTTGATTGTTATGAATACGATCAAAGACGCTCAAGATGCTTATAGGATTATTAAAGAAAGTCATCCAGAAATTCCAGCTTTACTGCTACACAGCAAATTCAAAAGAGGCGATAGAAATTTTAAAGAAGCACAGCTACTAGGTTTAGATGATGATGGAGAACCATCTTTTAAATTTAATACAAGTAATGAAGCCTGTATCGTGGTATCAACACAAATCGTTGAGGTTAGTTTAGATATCAGTTTCGATATTATGATAACAGCAGCCGCGCCTTTAGATGCTATGATTCAAAGATTTGGACGAATTAATAGAAAAAGATGTAAAGACACAATTGGGAAATTTAAAGATATCCATGTTATAAAACCACCAATTGGAATCAAGGAAGCACGACCTTATGAAGTGGATGTTTTACAAAAGTCTTATGAAGTTTTACCTAATGGCGAAGTGTTAAGAGAAAGAGATTTACAACAAAAGATAGATCAGGTTTACACCGAAATAGACTTTTTAAAAATCGAAGAACATAGCATTTTCCAAACCAATATAGGATTTACTTTAGGAAAACTAACACACAGAAGTAGAGCTATATTGTTTGATTTATTATCCATTGAGAGTGTGAGTTGCATTCTAGAATCAGACGAAGAAGAATATTTGAATGGTGATTTTGAGACAAGACTAAATTTGGAAATATCTGTTGCTTATTGGACAGTGGCAAAAATGCGTCAGTTAGATAAGGGAAACAAACCTTTTGTTATTCCCGATAAAGCTTATGATTTTGATGTAGGTTTGGAGGTGTCAAAAATAAAAAGAGAGAATTTTAGTGTATTAAATCAATTTATATGATAACAACATTAGTAGGCAGAACTTTTTTAAAAGCATATAACAAGAAATACAATCAAAATTACTCTGCTAAGGATTTCTTTGAAAAGGTGTATTTCGAGTTGTTGTTTAATCACTCAAAATATATGCAATGGGTTACCAATTCACCTTTTGTGCAAATGAGTAAAGGTCAAAAGCCTCATTTGCTTTCAGTAAAGGAGAGAGCAGAAAAACTTGAGAAACTCTTTTCTAAAGTTGAGACAGAAGTGCCAGACGCAAGTTTTGCCATTGGTTTTCCAGCATCTGAAAGTAAGACTTATGCTAGTACTTCAGGTTTAGTAAGTGATATTTTAATTGATACAGATGAAGAAGATGTCTTTCTTTCATGGATAGGAAGTGGGTTAGGGATAGGTGTAGCAGGTGGTTATAGTTTGCTGATAAATGATTCGCAAATAACTTTGGAGACTTTTGAAGGTTGGAGACTGTATAGAAAGTATTTGAATGATCCAGCTTTAGAAAAATTAAGAGGAAATCAAATTAATTCCTGGAATGGACAATGGTTAACTTATAAGATGGGAACGAGATTTAATGAAAGCTTTAGTTTTTATGATTTAGAGCAAGAACAAGTTTTCAAGATAGACTCGTCGTTAGCTGAAGTAAATACCGTCAATTGGTCTAATCTGTTTTTTAGCCTCTCAAATAAATTTCCTGATATAGTATTAAACGCATATATCTATAGTTTAGGACAAACAAATAAAACTATTGGTTTCATACCGTTGTTTTTAAAATCAGGCAGAAGATTGAAAGATGTGTTCAGGCAACTTTATCATACTGAGAAACCGTTTAATAGTAAAGAGTTTCAATCATTGTTTGGAATGCATATTAAAATAGCTTGTGAATTAGGGAATATAGGTTTACATGCTTTACAGCCAATAAATCTTAAAAAATATATGGATGAGAATAAAAACTTACCCATAAATAACGACGAACAAATTTTAATTTATCAATCATATAAAACTTGGTTAATAGCTATGATTTCAAAAAATAAAGAACAAATCACAGATTATACTATAGAATTAGCGGAGCTACTTCTGAGGTATAGAGGTAATGCAAAAGGCACTACAGGGAAAAATCTAATTGAAAAAGATCTATTTGGTGCTACATCCAAAAAAGGTTTTATAAATGCTTTGACAAATATGATTGCTGATTTGAACGATTCAGATTTAGAAACATTGAAAAAGCTGAAGGATGAAGTGCATTTGATGAACAATGAAGAATTTAGTTATTTCAGCACTTTATTAAAATTTGACTACGCTTTTATAGAGAAAAAATCTTAACACTTTAAATATATAAATTATGAGTAATACAGTTTATATCAGAACACTAAAGAGAGCAGAACACACTGTATTCTGTGTTTCAGATGGACAGAAATATTATTATGACGCACAGTTTAACCGAAGAATTCCATTTTCAAGCGGACAGCAGGTAAAAAGGAGTATTATTGATTCTATTTCTGATCACCTAAATGTGATTCCAAGTCCTACAACATTTTTGTTTGATATTGATAAGCAAAAGAAAATGACAGAAGGAGAAGTTTATGGCACTTGTGATCCGTCTTATCCAGATCAACTATTCGGTGGTTGGATGAAAGCTGCAAAAGGTGGAAAAGACAGAACTTTGAAAAGAAGGAGTCCTTTATCCATTTCAGCGATGCGTGCTTTACATCCTCTATTAGCTGGACTTGAAAATGATAATGCTTCTTTCGACAGAAGCGATCGTCCTAATAATATTGTTATTGTAAGGGATGCTGATGGGAACGAATTGTCAGAAGAAGAAATTGTTCAATTTCTCGAAGGAAAAGATAGAAGTTTAAGTAGAAAGTGGATTCCGAATCAGAGTCGCGCATCAGGTCTTTTCGTTTCAGATATAGCTATCGATTTACGCAGATTGTTTTGTGTAAGTTTAAATTCATTCGAACCTGAAATGTCAGATGAAACGATAGAGGAACTAAAAGAAGAAGGATGGATTGAAAGCAAAAATGTTTTTGGCTCTTGTTTAGTTGCTCCTCAAAATATTCGGGAAGAATGGGCAAAGGCCTTAGCTTCTGCAATTATTAATTGGAAATAACATCTAACCAGTCCAGAACTTTTAGTTTGATGGATACTTTGGCTATATCAATAAGTGATAATGCTAATTTAATCGCAGGAAGTATCCGTGCAAAACTATCAGAAGAAGATTCAAAAAGAGCAGAGCCAATTATTGAGGAAAAGATGGATGGCGTAAAAACTTTTGTTAGTATTCAGGCAAGTGCTTTTATCTTGACCAAAACAGAAACTATTGATGCAATCCAAAAAGCAGAGCAGGAATTATATGATAGAATGATGGCTTTCGATTACGAAAATCAAATTTAAAGTACGTCGCAGATAGGTGTCTGGTGAAATCCAAGCACCTATTTTACTTTGTGACTTGTCTTCGTCAATAATAGGGAGAGTCACCTTTCATCTTATTAAAATCATCTCCAACATAAATACAGCTAAACAAAAAGTGATATAAAACAATGAATTGATTAAGTGAAAACCGAATTAAATTATGAACCTCACCGCAACCCACATAAATTATTACCGTGTATGCCATCGCAAGCTTTGGCTTTTTGCCAATAATATTCAGATGGAACAGACTTCTGATTTAGTTGCCGATGGGAAATTGGTTGAAGCAGAGTCATATCAACACAGGGGTGAGCGTTTTTCACAAATTAATTTATTTTATGAATGGGATGACATTTCTTTTAGTGGTAAAGTTGATTATTTTGATGCTAAAAACAAAGTGATTCACGAAACCAAACGAAGCAATAAAGTGGAACAGGCACATATCTGGCAGGTGAAGTTTTACCTATGGTTGATGAAAATGAATGAAATAGAAGCTGAAAAAGGAATCATCGAATATCCTAAAATGAGAGAAAGAGAAACGGTCTATTTAGAGGAAGATGATATGCTTTATCTGGAAAAAATAGTTGAGGAAATAAGATATTTGCTTAAAAATGATACTTGTCCGCCGGTTATTAATGCTAAGATCTGTAAAAGTTGTAGTTATTATGATTTTTGTTATTCAGGAGAGGAGGATTGATGGGAGATTGATGGGAGATTGATGGGAGATTGGTGGGAGATTGATGGGAGATTGATGGGAGATTGATGGGAGATTGGTGGGAGATTGATGGGAGATTGATGGGAGATTGGTGGGAGATTGATGGAAGATTGATGGGAGATTGATGGGAGATTGATTGAAGATTGGTGGGAGGTTGATGGGAGATTGGTGGGAGATTGGTGGAAGATTGATGGGAGATTGGTGGGAGATTGATGGGAGATTGGTGGGAGATTGATGGGAGATTGATGGGGGATTGATGGGAGATTGGTTGGAGATTGATGGAAGATTGATGGGAGATTGGTGGAAGATTGATGGAAAATCGTTCAATCCCTTCAATCTTACTCAATCCATTTAATCTAAAAATAAAAAAATATACAAAAAATGCATTATGGAAAATAGTCAATGGTTGTTATACAAAATGGAAATTCGAGAAAAAATTCGTTCTTTTTCATTACTTGTTATCAAGCTTTCAGAGAAATTGGATAAAAATACAGCAACAAGAGTAATCAATTATCAATTGACAAAATCAGGAACTTCAATTTATGCCAACTATAGGGCTGCGTTGCGTGCGAGATCGAAAGCTGAGTTTTTCAGTAAATTATCTATATGTGTTGAAGAGGCAGATGAAACGGAAATGTGGCTAGAACTACTTATCACATCAAAAATAGTTGAAGGTGAAGAATTAAAAACAATCCATAAAGAAAGTCTTGAAATACTGAAAATTCTTGCATCCATGCGAAAAAAGATAAAATAAACGATTCAATCAATCTTTTCAATCTCAAAAAAATGAAAAAATCCTATTATTTATTCAATCCTGGACGGTTAAGCCGGAAAGACAATACCTTACGTTTTGTGCCTGTTGATGAAGAGGGTAGAGAAGGAATTGCTAAATATCTTCCAGTAGTTGGAATTGATAATTTGTATTGTTTTGGTTCGCTTGATACAAACAGTGCGTTGTATAATTTTTTAGGTAAGAACAGAGTTTCAGTTCATTTTTTTGATTATTACGAGCATTATACGGGAAGTTTTATGCCAAAGGAGTATTTACTAAGCGGGAAAGTGATTATTGAACAGACAAAGGAATATACTTCCACAAAACGCAGGATGGAAATTGCACAAAAATTTGTGGAAGGTGCTATAGCTAACATGCTACGCAATCTGAAATATTATCAAACTCGTGGAAAGGCTCTCGAAGCATATATCAGCCAGATTGAAGAATTTAATGAAGGTCGGAAAAATGTTTTCGGAATTGATGAACTCATGGGATGGGAGGGAAATATCCGACAGGTTTATTATGCAGCTTTTAGCGAAATTATTCCCGGATATACAATGGGTAACAGAACCAAGCAACCACCATCTAATGAGATTAATGCATTAATTTCGTTTGGTAATATGATGTGTTATACCCTATGTTTAGATCAGATTTATCATACTCAACTTAATCCTACGATCAGTTATCTGCATGAGCCTGGGTATAGACGCTATTCATTAGCTTTAGATATTGCAGAAGTTTTTAAGCCGATTTTAGTTGACCGATTAATTTTTAGTTTGTTGAATAAGAAGATGTTGACTGAAAAAGATTTTGAGAAGAAATTAAACTATTGTTTACTGAATGAATCGGGTAAGAAGAAAGTTTTAAAAGATTGGGAAGAACGTTTGTCTCAAACCATTAAACATCGTAAGTTAAACCGAAGTGTTAGTTACAAACATTTGGTAAGATTGGAGATATATAAATTAATTAAACATATTATGAAGATCGAAGAGTATAAACCGTTTAAGGCGTGGTGGTAGCGGAGAGATTGGACCCGGTAGCTATTGGGGGATTGATGGAAGATTGGTGGGAGATTGATTGAAGATTGGTGGGAGATTGGTGGAAGATTGATGGGAGATTGATTGAAGATTGGTGGGAGATTGATGGGAGATTGGTGGGAGATTGATGGAAGATTGATGGAAGATTGGTGGGAGATTGATGGGAGATTGATGGGAGATTGATTGAAGATTGGTGGGAGATTGATGGGAGATTGATGGAAGATTGGTGGGAGATTGGTGGGAGATTGGTGGAAGATTGGTGGAAGATTGATGGAAGATTGATGGAAAATTGTTCAATCCCTTCAATCTCATTCAATCCCTTCAATCTAACTCAATCCCTTCAATCTAACTCAATCCCTTCAATCTAACTCAATCCCTTCAATCTAACTCAATCCCTTCAATC
>Ga0172382_10013787_pt1 | contig 10372 bp, 10 predicted proteins | sample Leawel138RmetaG_FD_122245 | JGI IMG/M metagenome (GOLD analysis project Ga0172382, IMG submission 122245) | Leachate microbial communities from a municipal landfill in Southern Ontario, Canada - Leachate well 138R metaG | ecosystem: Engineered > Solid waste > Landfill > Unclassified | place...
ATCCGCCTCCTCCATGCTCTTAAAGATTACCTCCCAAAAATATTGACCGGCGGCTGTATTGTGGTTTATGGAATCTCTCTCCCCGTGGTAAATAGCATCTGGTATGAGAACCTGAAATCCCATGGCAGCCAAAATCAACCCCCTTATCCTCTGCGATTCCTTGTTTGAACTCCAGCCGTGATAGAAGATCACTGTGGCCAGTTTAGCCTCTGAATCTCTTTGCCTTAAAAGAATGGCTGGGATACCCCTTATACTAATCCTCTTATCCTCAATAAAACTAGAATATAAATAATCTGACATATTCCCCTCCCATAAATCTTATTTTGTGCATCTACATATATACCAGGCTGCCCTTGCCCCCACATCTATTTGGCTTACATTCTTAAATACTTCTCTCATTTCCTCCTTGGCCACCTTGATAAAGTTAAAATAATCGCCATTTTCAAGCCATTCCACTAGGCTGGTCAAGAGTGCTCGATTTTCGTTGTAGTCGTGTATTATTACCAGTTTCCTTGCCAATCTCTCCATCTCCCTGTACAGTCCCATACGCTCATCCCCGCTAATTCCATGGGCTACATAGGAGGCTATGACAATATCAAAGGACTTATCAGGAAATGGCAGACTCTGCCCACTGTCTATATGGATTAATTCTATTGGCAGGCCCCTTAGCTTTTTCTTAGCCTGGCTCAGCATGCCCTTAGATGGGTCTACGCCCGTCGGCATAAGTCCCCTATGATAAAAGGCCTTGCATAAGGCCCCTGTTCCGCAGCCTATATCCAAGACACTATCCTGAGGGTTAAAATCTATTTCTCCTGATACCTTTTCCAGTACCTCCCCATAAAAATCCTCCTGTGACCTAAAGAACAGGCCATAAATTGGAGATATCATATCAAATAGAAGCATATAATCACCTTATCTTTCTATTTATTTCCTCTACTCTACTTACTAATACCCAAAATATATCCCAATATGAAAAAAATTTTAATTTTTCATTCCATGGTTTGGTCCACAAAACTAAACTTTAAACAATGTAAAAATACTTTACAAATTCAATTGTATTTTTCTCTTATGTTTGATATAATATTAACAAGAAGGTGAGGTAACCTAATTACTTATAAAGTCTTAAGGAGGGGTTCATATGTTAAATTACCAGGAATGTCTTGAAAATGTCAACAAGGGTATGTTACAGCTAACAGAGGAACTGGCAAAAGAAATGAATGGATTTATGACACTTCACAATGCAGCCTTATCAAATAGGGCTCTAGATACAAAGACTAAAGAACTAATAGCACTGGGTATTTCAATCATCATCAAATGCGAGCCCTGTATCACTAGTCATATGGACAGCTTAATCAACCTGGGCGTCACTAGGGAAGAAGTACTTGATACCATGGCAGTTGCCATGTTTATGGGAGGTGGCCCTGCAGTTGCCTACAGCTGCAAAGCCCTAGAGAGCTTTGAGGAGTTTACCAACAAATAGGCCATATGGATAGTTAGATATTTATCTAGCGATTCCTAGTTTGTATCCGCACCAAATGGAGGACCCATTGCTTGTCAGTGGGTCCTCTAATTTTCCTTCAGATATTTACCTAAAAGCTAAATACCTACCTTGTCTAATTCATCTAGCTTGTATAGGTCTATAATATTCATCAGCTTCAGGGGGTATTGGGAGTCTGTAGCATATCCTGCCCTCTTTAAGGCCCAGGCCCCCATGCTACTGTCGTACATCACATCTCTGAATATGCCGTATCTTTCCGCCTCAAGCAGTAGCTCCTTGTGATTTAACCAAGATTCTTCTATATTCTTATAGGCCCTAAAATCTGCATCTATTCTAAAAGTAGTACCATTGTACTCTTCCCATGTATTGGAGGTTACAGAGCCTGCTGTACCCTTGCCCTTGATGCCAAATAGGTTGTTGGAGAATTTACCTGTATATTTGTCCACGGGTACCGACTGACCCCAGCCTGTTTCTAATATGGCCTGGGCTGTTTGCAGGGCTGCCGACATTCCCGTATCCTCCCAGGACCTTTTTGCCAAGACAGATACCACCCCCATGAATTTATTCTTCTCCACTATGGGTTTTGGTCCGTAGAGCTTATCTAAATATATCTTGATGGGTATTTCTTCACTCTCGATTGTTTTTCCCTGGTATTGACCCACTGCTTTTATGTGGGTGTATTCTAAATACTCCCTTGTGGGCTTGAATACGTAGCCTTCCCTAGGATCTGAAGTAGCCAGTAGCTTTTTGCTTCCTTTGGCAGGGTTGGTCAGTATATACTGGACCTCTTCTAATCCAAAATTGCTCAAGGACCTTATCCCAACTTCTGAAGTGATGACCTGATTGGGACCTAGTCCCTCTAACAATATAATGGGTCTGCCGGGTAATAGCACAGGAATTCCCTTAGTTTGATGAACTATACCCCTAGTATTTGTTACCCTAGCAAACACCTCAACTTCCATTTTGTCCTCAGGCCCTGGAAACCATTTATAGCTGCCGTATCCCTGTTTACTAAGGCTTCTCTCTTCTCCGAATCCAGGATACCTAATTAAGTATTCCGTATCCAATACGTTGAAATTTCTAGTAGCCAATAAAGTAACCGGCTTATCTATGGTCATTCCCTCTTTGACTCCTGAAAGTCCAAAGATATAGGGCATCTCCAATTTTACTTCCTTTATTTCACTGAAATATGCCTTTTTGTTCTCATCATAGGCTATGGCCCTTATTTTATATTGTCCATTGTCGTCCACCATGGGAGCCCACTTGTAGCTGCCCCAAGGATCTAATTCTCCTGTGGTAATAGTCTTGTCCTTGTCCAAGTGACTAATCTCGTACTGTACATAAATCGGTACAAAGTTTAGCTCCACTCCTATGGCTGCATCTTCCCTGACTACCTCGCTTAATCCAGTAAGCTTCACTTCAGGTAGTATACTGACATTTACCATCTTGGCATCTCCGGATATGAAGTTGCCCTCGCCATCGTAAATAGCTGCCACCAAGGCTTTTTTTCCATGGTCGCTGACATAGGGTATCCAATTGTATTGTCCCCTGACATCAGTTCCCCTTGCGATTACCTTGCCCTCTGCCCTATCTGGATCCAAAAGCATGTATTTAATTTCTGCTCCCCTTCTAGCCGTTTCCTCTGATACACTTAATTCCAAAATCCTACTACCTTTGATAGTTTGTCCATCTTCTATGTTCAATATCTCGGCCTCAAAAAAACCGTTAAAAACCGACTTGGCCTGTGAATCGATTTTCACAGTATTTGTAGGACCATCCCATTGGATATCTACGCCTATGGCGTTTGTAATCAATCTCAAGGGTGCATAGGTCTTGTCTCCTACTAGAACTGGTGCCACATCTGACAGGGCATAGACTTCTCCTTCGTCCTGATATTTGACCAGAAGGCTGTCTAGCTTTAATGTCACTATTTTCTTGTCTTTAGATACTTTTATGGTCTTAGTGTCTCCGTACCAGTCTACCTTAGCACCCATCTTTTCCAATATAGATCTAATTGGAACCAGGGTCCTTCCCTCCTTGATTATGGGGGTAGCCAGGTTAGTTACATTTTCCCCATCCAAGATAATTTCCAAATTTGACGATGCCATGGATATACTAGAGCCTATTAAAAGTATTAGCCCCACTAGTAATAATGTTTTTATATATTTCATTTTCGTCACCCCTATATCCACTATAATACACAATAAATAGGTGGTCAATACTATATATTTTTGTCTTGCCTTCCTTCCCTGCATTTATCACAATATCCATATATTTCAAATCTGTGGTCTGTAGGAGTAAAGCCTAGACCCTCCAATTTTTCCCTGATGGCCTCCATGGGGCAAAATTCTATTATAATCGTAGCTCCGCATCCCTTGCAAATTACATGGTGATGATGGCCCTCTTCCCTGCGTATCTTGTAGAGGTCCCCTCCATTGTCCCTAGGGATACGACACAGAATCCCCTTAGATACTAGGGTATCTAAATTTCTATACACTGTTGAAAAATTGGTGCCGGGTAAAATCTCCAAAACCCTGGTAAAGAGCATTTGGGCATTTATAAAAGAATCTGAAGTGCTTAGCACCCTTAGTATTGCCTGCCTTTGCGGCGTAATCTTCAACTGCCCCGACTTCAGTATTTTATCCACTTCCATTGTATTCACCTGTTCTTTCCTTTTTCCTAAGATTGCCCTAGTCTCTTGACGCCAATGACAAGCATGAGAATCGACGAGGCTATGAGTACTATAGTGCCTCCCGGTGCCAAATCAAATACAAAGGAAGTATATAGTCCTGAAATAACCGAAAAAACCGATACTGTCACTGCTATAACAAAGGTCGACCTGAAACTCTTGGCAGTTTGGAGGCTAATAGCTGCAGGTATTACCATGAGGGCTGATACCAATAGGGTACCCACTACCCTAACGGCCAGGGCCACTGCTATGGCTGTCATCAAGGTAAAATAAGTATTTATTTTATTTACCTCTATACCCGATACCCTTGCAGACTCCTCATCAAAGCTGATGGCAAATAGCTCCTTGGACAAAAATATGATGGATACTATAATTATGAGTCCTAGGCCAGAGATTAGCCATACATCTGTAGAAGTGACTGCTACTAGGCTACCAAATAAATAGGACAAGAGGTCTGCATTGAAGGACTTGCCCAAGCTAATTAGGACTACAGCAAGACCCATGCCCCCCGACATGACAACGGCCAGGGCCACCTCTGCATACTTGTCAAAGGCCTTGCGGATAATCTCTATGAGAAATGCTGCCAAAGCTGAAAATATCAGGGCCCCATAAAATGGATAAAATCCAAACAACATCCCTACAGCCACCCCTGACAGGGCCGCATGTGAAAGGCTATCTCCTATGAGGGACATACGCCTGAGAACTACAAATACACCCATGGTGGAGGCCAAGATGGCGGTTATGGTCCCAGCTATAAAGGCCCTCTGCATAAAATCATAGGCTAAAATATTCATTCTTCCACCTCCAGCTTATGCTCTTTTACTCCCTTGAGAATTCTATATCCCAGTGTTTCAGCAATGTGTTCCTCCGTGACCTCATCCAAGGTTTCATGGATATAGGCCCCCTTATCCCTGATGCAGCCAATCTTTCCAGCCTTGTGAAATATATTTCCTATATCGTGGGTCACTATGACTATGGTGATACCCTGATTCTCATTCAGGTCCATCAGTATATTGTAAAATTCCTGCTGTGAACTGGCATCTATACCAGTTGTCGGTTCATCTAGGAAGAGTATATCCGGCCTTTTGACAAGTGCCTTGGCCACAAATACCTTTTGCCTTTGCCCACCTGATAACTCCCCTATCAGCCTATGGGACAACTGGTCCATGCCTACCAAGGCCAGGGCATGGCCTACTGCTTCTCGCTTTTCTCCAGCCTTAAAGAAGCGACCCAATCCCCCATACAGTCCGCTTGCTACTATTTCCTCCACCGTTGCTGGGAAGGAAGTATTTATCTGGGCTGCCTGTTGGGATACATAGCCTATCCTGCTCCACTGGCTGAAGGACTTTAGGTCCTGATTAAATAACATGACCTTGCCCGACTTAGGCTTTAGGAGGCCTACCATTAGTTTCATCAAGGTTGACTTGGCAGCCCCATTGGCGCCTATCAGGGCTAGGAAATCCCCCTTCCTAACCACTAGGTTTACATTCTCTAGGACAGCCCTGCCATTATAGGCAAAGCTTAGGTCAATTACCTTGACTAGGTCATTTAATTCCATATCCTTCTCATTCAATCTTTCCCTCATCATTTCTATCCCTCTATTCCAAAGCAGTTTTTAGGTTTTCTAAGTTTTTTCTCATGACGGAAAAGTAGTCTTCTCCCGATTGTATTTGTTCCAAGCTTAGACCACCGGCCGGATTAAATACCAATAATCCTGCCCCTACCTCCTTGGCTATGGTCTCTGAAAACTTGGGGCTAGCCAGTTCCTCGAAAAATATATACCTTATATCCCTTTCCCTTACAAGGTCAACCAACTCTGCCATCTTTCTTGGAGACGGCTCTTCCTGAGGTGACAAGCCAGTGATGGGTATTTGATTGAGGCCGTATCTCTTGGCCAGGTATCCCACAGCAGCATGGGCCATGACCACGTCTTTTCTAGTGATATTTGCTAGACCATCCCTAAATTCCCTGTCTAATTCGTCTAGCTTATCCTCTAAGGACTCTAGATTGTCAGCATAGAACTCCCTATTTTCCTCATCTGATTCTCCTAGGATTTCAAATATCCTCTTGGAAAGCTCCTTAGCTATGATGGGATCTAACCATATATGAGGATCGTCGTTCTCCATCAAACCTTGGCCTGCCTTTAGGACCTTGAGACCCTTTGCCTCCAAATCGCCGCTAATCTTCTCCGCCCAAGGATCCATGGGCTCCCCTAAATATATGAATACATCCCCGTCCGACAGATTGGCTATTTGCTTGGGAGATGGCTCAAAATCATGGGGTTCCACTCCAGGAGGAACAATGTTCTCCACTATTAATTTGTCGCCTCCGATTTTCTTCGCAAAATCGTATATGGGGTAAAAGGTCGTGAAAACCCACACCCTTATATCCTCCTCACCCAAATCCTCAGTAGAAATATTGCCCCCCTTGCCGTCATAACCTACTGCAGCGACTACTATACTTATCCCTATAATTATAATCATTATAGCTCTTAGTTTACCTCTTACTTTCATATATATCCCTCCAATTGCAAGTTATTTGCATTTGCATTTACTATTATATAGTCTACCCTACTATATGTCAATTATTCTATGAATATTAAATTTGTGGAAAGTTCTTGACAAAATAGGAGTTTACAATTATTATTAAATCTAATGTGAATATTTTTTAATGTTTTCGATGCAGGGAGTAGTTGGGCCATACATTTTTTAGAGAGCCGGGTTAGGTGGAAGCCGGCAATGGAAAACCCAATGAAGAGGGCTGCTGAAATGGGTAGGACAAAGCCAATGCAAGTATCCCGCCCCGCAATCAAGGCGTTATTTGACCTGAGTTGTAATCTAGGTGACTAGCTTGCAATTAGAGTGGCACCACGGGTATATTACTCGTCTCTTTCCTAGAGGCGGGTTTTTTTATTATAAAATATATGGGAGTGAAGGATTTGAATATTATTAAATTACTTATTAAGTACAGGTACTACTATTTGGTTGGCATCAAGATTACCTTGGTCTTATCATTTTTATCCTTGATTATTGGAAGCACCTTGGGGTCCCTGCTCAGCCTCTTTAAACTGTCAAAATACAGGCTGCCAAAGGCCCTGTCAACTATCTATATAGAGGTGGTACGGGGAACCCCCATGATGGTACAGATTGCTCTGGTCTACTTTGGCAGCTATGTAATGATAGGAATGGACATAAGCGGTTTTGCCGCTGCCCTCATTGCAGTATCCCTAAATAGTGCTGCCTATGTAGCAGAAATTATCCGCTCGGGCATACAGTCCATAGACAAGGGGCAGACTGAAGCCAGTAGGAGCCTAGGTATTACCCAAGGTCAGACCATGAGGTATATTATACTGCCCCAGGCCGTAAAGAATATATTGCCAGCCCTGGGAAATGAATTTGTAACCCTGATAAAGGAAACTTCAGTAGCTTCAACTATCGGTGTGGCTGACCTAATGTATGCTTCAAAAATAGTGCAGAGCAATAGCTTCCAGCCCTTTAATCCCTTGATTATAGTTGCAATAATATATTTCATCTTTACCTTTAGCCTGTCACAGTTGATTGGCCTACTTGAAAGGAGATTGTCCCATAATGATTAAAATAGAAAATTTGAACAAGTATTTTGGAGATAAGCATATATTAAAGGATATTAATCTGGAAATAGGAGATGGGGAGGTCATTGGTCTCATTGGCCCCTCTGGCTCTGGCAAGAGTACCTTGATTAGGTGCATGAATTTTTTAGAGTTGCCAAGCTCTGGAAATGTATATATTGACGGTAAGAATATGGCAAAACTGGGCAAGGAAATTGACAAGGCTAGACAACATATAGGCATGGTGTTTCAACATTTCCACCTCTTTCCCCACAAGACGGTCCTAGAAAATATTACCCTAGCCCCCATACTAACGGGCAGGCTATCAAAGAACCAGGCAGAAGAGAAGGCCCTGGAATTGCTTGAGACTATGGACTTGTTGGACAAGAAAGAGGTATATCCCGACTCCTTGTCTGGCGGGCAAAAACAGAGAATTGCCATAGCCAGATCCCTAGCCATGGACCCTAAGATAATGTTGTTTGACGAGGTTACATCAGCCCTGGACCCTGAAATGGTGGGGGAGGTCCTGAATGTAATGAAGGGACTAGCCAGTACTGGTATGACCATGATAGTAGTCACCCATGAAATGGCCTTTGCAAAGCAGGTAGCTGATAGGGTCATATTTATGAGTGATGGGGAGATTGTAGAGGTAAATACTGCTGTTGAACTATTTGAAAACCCACAAAACTTGCGGACCAAAGAGTTCCTGTCAAAGGTTTTAGAATACTAGACCCACTATATAGTGGGTCTAGTTTTTCTTTAATCTATGCTCTCTTCACTTAAGGTCTGGGCTTCTAGGAACCATTCCTCTATAAGGCCCTTGTCCTTCATTTCATCAATTAACATATTCATGTACTCGACCAGCTCGTCATTGCCTTTTTGTGTCGCTATGGCAGTGCCCTCTGATAGGTTTTTTATGACCAGGCCTTCAGCTACTATTATGTCCTCATTTACCTTGGCAAAAGATGAGGTAACTACTGATTCCATAAGTACGCAATCTACCTTGCCAGTCTTTAGATTCATTATGGCATCTGAATTTGTACCAAAGCTTTTGACAACTGCATCTTCTACGCCATTGGCTACTTCTTCCTGGGTGGTGCCAAGCTGGACACCTATGGTCTTGCCTATTAAATCCCCTTCAGTCTTGAACTCCCTTGTATCGTCTTTCTTTACTAGGACAGCTATGTCAGCCTCATAGTAGATGTCGGAGAAATTGGCTTCTTCAAGCCTTTCTGGCGTTGGATTCATGGCAGCGACTATTATGTCAATCATTTCAGAGCCTACAGCCCCCAAAAGATTGCTAAAATCCATGTCCTTTATCTCCAGTTCAACTCCCAAGTCCTTAGCTATATACTTTGCTATGGAAATATCCAAGCCAACTATTTCGTCTTTGCCATCAATCATGGCGTGAAATTCAAAGGGTGGATAATCTGCATTGGTTCCCATTGTTAACTTGCCTTTTTGTTTAATCTTTTCTATAGGTGAAAGTTCTTCCCCATTGGAGGCTTCCAGGTTACTAGGCTCTTCCACATCTACTTTGGCCTCTTCCTTCACTGGCTCTCCACCACATGCTGTAAGCACAAGACCCATCAATAAAACTGCTACTAATAAAAATACTATGTTTTTCTTCATAATTTCCTCCTTAAATTTTGTATTTGGTCTGCAAGATACACGTTAGAATACAAAAAGACCCGCCTCATATAAGAGACGAGTCATGACCCGCGGTGCCACTCTAATTGTACTTTAACTATGTAAAATTACAACTCGAATCAAGTAACGCTTTGAATGCGTAATGGGATACTTGCCTAGGCTTTGTCCCATTAATCTCTGCAACTCTCTTCACCATACCTTCAATCTCCTGGCTCTCATCTCCCCCAGTTCTCTGTACAATCTAATGATATAGCTACTCTTTGCTTCTTGGATTTTTTTATATTGTTTTTAATCATACTCCCTATTTTCATTCTTGTCAAGTGAAATTTGAAAAATTATCTTACGGATTTAATAAATTCCACTATTTCTTTTATAGATTATGGTTTATAGTCATAGGTAAATCCTTCTCCAAGTACCTCTGACATTTCAGCCACCATTACAAAAGCATAGGGGTCAATATCCTTGACCATTTCTTTTACCCTTGTAAATTGTGCCCTGGGTACAACGCAAAGAAGTACATCCTTATTCTCCTTGGAGTACATGCCCTTTCCTTTTAACAAGGTCACTCCTCGATCTAATTCAATTAGTAGGCCTTCACTTATCTCATGGGATTTTTCGGAGATAATAAAAAACCCCTTTTCATAATTTATGCCTTCCAAAATTATATCCACTACCTTCATGGTTACAAACATGGCTATAACAGAGTATAGGGAGATTTCTATCTGCCTTTCAATCACACCTGCAAATGCTACTACAAATAGGTCTATGGCAGTCATGAATCCTACCATGCTCAGGGCCTGAAACTTGTTGTTTAATATGGCTGCTGCCAGGTCAGTTCCACCAGTTGTACCGCCAAATTTAAATACTAGGCCAAGACCGATACCTCCCAAGAGGCCCCCAAAAATTGAGGACAACAATAAATCATGCGTCAACACTAGGGGAGGAAGTA
>Ga0172382_10013788_pt1 | contig 10370 bp, 8 predicted proteins | sample Leawel138RmetaG_FD_122245 | JGI IMG/M metagenome (GOLD analysis project Ga0172382, IMG submission 122245) | Leachate microbial communities from a municipal landfill in Southern Ontario, Canada - Leachate well 138R metaG | ecosystem: Engineered > Solid waste > Landfill > Unclassified | place...
AAAAAGCATGAAGTTAATCTTTAGTGTCCTTGACCGCACAGACCTCTGGCCTCACTTCCGGGCTCACTATCAGACGCAAGGAATCACACAGTTCTTATGCATCACCTATGGTCCTCAGCTTGACGACGCCACAATGATTCCCTCCTCTATTCCTAAGCAATCCTTCACTGGCGTCAATGATGCCACGCAACACAATCGTGTGCTTCAGCAGTTTGTGTCACCAAATGAGTGGTGTGCTATTGCCGACCTAGACGAATTCTCTATCGTTGACGAAGGTAATTCGACGCTGGTAGATGCGTGTAGACAGGCGCAGGCAGATGGCTGTAACGTGATTAGTGGTGTTATGCAAGATAGACTGACTAAAGATGGGCACTTCCCTGCTCATCTGGAGGCCGATATATGGACACAATTCCCTCTACAACTCGACATTACCAACAGGGTTTTGGGCGGCTGCAAAGATAAGGTTGTGTGTCTCAAATGGTGGGTGCGTGTTGGAGGGGGACATCACTATCCAATAAAAGCGGACACGGTGTTCCCCTGGCACATCAAAGCCACAGTACATCACTTTAAGTGGTGGGGCGCTAATCCAACTCAGTTCTTTACTCATCGCATTAACGAAGGCAAAGGACAGTGGTACACCAATGAGCTTCAGCGTTTAGCTACGCACTTAGAGCAGCACGACGGTCACATCGACACATCCATAGAGCAAGACAATGTCTAAGCTGAATGTGCGTTTTCTAAACAACTTCATTGTGCGGGTAGTGCAAACTACCTTAGACGACGACGACAATTTGTCTGTACAAACGATAGACAAGCACTTTGGTGTGGGTGAAATCTACCAATTGGACCAGTTTGAGCGCAACTCAGACGGTAAACTGGACCTACATCTTAAAAACGGTATGGTACTACGAAATCTTGAACCAGAGTGTTGTGAAGTAATTGATGCAAAGGCTAACGCCGCTAAGAAAGCCAAGTCCAAGGGTGGGTGTGGCTGTGGTGGCAAAGGTAAAAAGAAATAGGGAGATAATACATATGGGTGCAATTCGTTTTCTAGATGACATGGAGCTGGTGGTCAATCGTGATGGTGAAGACCAAACGGTAAAGATTAACGCCGGTGATATATATGGTGCGTTGGCTATCCAAGTCGATGATGAAGGTTATGCCAATGTGGAGTTGAGAGATGGTGGTGTATTCGTTGGTATTTTGGCATCTTTGTTTGAGAACATGGGTAATAAGGTGCCGACCATATACGTAGAACAAGAAGAGGAGCCGACCACGACATCAGTGGCGGTTGAGGAGCCGACGCCAGTATCAGTGGCGGTTGAGGAGCCGACGCCAGTGTCGGCGGTGGTTGAAGAGCCGACCGCAGAAGAAGATGCGGAAGACCTATACGACCTTTCAGATTTGGACGAACTAGATGAAGAAAAGGATATGTTTGATGAATCAGATGAAGACGAGATTGGATGATATTAAGGCCAATCCACACCTGCTGGAATTCTACGCCAAGCAGCAATGTAAGAAGTGTCGTGGGCGTGGAGTGGTGGAAATTAGCGTGCCGTTTGGTCAGCGTTGGCAAGCATACACACAATTGTGCGACTGTGTCTTAAAGTCCGTGCGACGTGAGGTGAGCGAGCTACAAAATGGGTAGAACGTTCCGTAAGAAAGACAGAGAAAAGCATCGTCAACAAAGAAAGCGTGAAAAACGTCGCACCAAAGATGACAAAACAAATGAAGACTGGGGCAAACCACAACGACGCGCCCCTAGAAGTCCGTGAATACATCGAACGAATGTCCTGGCATCACGTCGAACACACCCGACCATGCTGGGACATTGTTTTTATGCGCATTGCGTATGACATATCATGTCGTAGTCCTGACGCACAAACGCAAGTAGGGGCAGTCATAGTCAATCCTACTAAACACATAGTGGGTGTCGGATATAACGGATGGATGCCTGGCATAGATGACGCTGTAATTCCAAACACAAGACCACACAAACATGACTGGGTGATTCACGCAGAACTAAACGCTATTCTAAATTGTGAGCATCGACCTCACAACGCCACCCTGTATTGTACCCACCAACCTTGTCTCCATTGCTTCAGCGCCATTGTAGTCGCCGGTATCACTGAACTGGTGTATGTAGACTCTGGCACCACCAACACTCAAGATAAACAAATTGAGTGGGAAACAGCCAAATATTTAGTGAAGGACCGTTTATTAGTACGTACATTAGAGTGGGAGAATATATTAGATGCATAGTTATCAAGAGGCGCTGGGGGCAAGTCTGGAGTATTTCGGTGGGGATGAGTTGGCGGCGAAAGTCTTTGTAGATAAGTATGCGCTAAGAACAGTCGATAATGAATTGATGGAATTGACGCCCGAAGAGATGCATCGACGTATTAGTAGGGCGTTGTATGAGGTCGAGGTGCGGAAGTTTGGCGACGACGCACTCTCTGAACAAACTATTTTTGATGCCCTAGACAGGTTTCGATATATCGTGCCGCAGGGCGGTTGTATGGCGGGCATCGGCAGCCCCAGCTTTGTCACGCTAAGTAATTGCTATGTGGTGGACCCCCCAGAAGATTCTTATGGGGGCATCATGTGGACAGACGAACAGATTGTTCAGATAAGCAAGAGGAGGGGTGGGTGCGGCGTTGATATATCTAGGCTTAGACCTAAAGGCGCTGTAACACACAATTCTTCTCGAACTAGTACGGGGCCGGTGTGTTTTGCGGATAGATTCTCACACTCAATTCGAGAGGTAGGCCAATGTCTGTTTGAAAAATCATTAGTGCTCACCAAACAAGGACTTCAATATATCAAAGACACACGGATTGGTGATTATGTTTGGACACAAAAGGGATGGATAAAGGTTGTTAATAAGTATAATAATGGTACTAAACAACTTCAAACCATAACAACTAAGATGGGTTACACTGTTAGTGCAAGTAAAGACCATATTTTTCTAGTGGTAGAAAATGACAGTCTAATTGAAAAAAGACTAGAAGACATACGGGTTGAAGACAAGATAGTCTTAATTCCTGGTGAAACCTATGATAATGACAATATAAACTTAGAACACCACGAATATCATCTAAGGTCGGCTTCTGGCAAATCCAGTTATATAGACAGTAAACTTCCGCGCGCTTTAACAAAGGAGCTAGCGTATCTACTAGGATATAGCTATGGAGACGGTCACTTCACATATGATAAATACAAAGAAGCAGAAGCATTACATCTTTCGTGTGCGACTGTAGATAAAAACACTAAGCAAAGACTCGTAGATTATATTAAAACGGTATTTGACATAACACCAAAGGTAAAAAATGGTAGTGGGGCAGTGGAGCTAATCACTATACCTGGAAAAAAAATATGCTCATGGCTAAAACACAACAAAATCAACAAAGAAAAGTCTGCTCATATTAAAATGCCAGATAAAATACTGTTTAGTAATAGCGAGATACAACTAGCTTTTATAGCGGGTTTCTTTGACGCTGATGGAACAATAGAAGCCAATGGTAAAAACGTGCGCTTTGGCTCATGTTCTAAGGATTTCATTGACGTAATTCAGTTATTGTTAATGGCTAACGGCATAACATCGAAAAAACAAAAGCTTATTCCAAAGGCGACTAATGAATTACCACAGCATAGACTAAATATCACAGGTACTTATGCACAAAAACGTTTTAAGGATTTGGTTGATGCAATTAAGCTAAGGAGCATGAATAAGGTTAGTTCTCAAGACCACGTATTGACACCATACAAATACTTTAATGTTGGTATGAACACTGGTCTTCTTCAACGAAAATATACTAATTGTCCCAGTTCTAAGAATCAATTTTTTAGTGTTACAGCACTACACACACTCATTAAAGACAACGTTTTCGATAAACATATCATCGTTATGGATGAGGTTAAGAATATATCTGAGCATGATATGGGTAACACATATGATTTAGAGCTGGCAGAAGAAAATCTGTTTTGGTGTAATGGTTTTTATGTTCATAATAGCGGTCGTCGCGGAGCACTTCTTTTAAGTATGAGCGTACACCATCCCGACATCATTGACTTCATTGAAAGCAAAAAAGACAGAACCCGCTTAACTGGAACCAACTTATCTGTGCGTTTATCAGACGAATTCCTGCGCGCCGTCCGCGACAACACAACATATCAACAAAGATGGCCGGTTGATAGTGATGAACCAAAAATAAGCAGGGAAGTGTGTGCTTCTGATGTGTGGTCGGCGATTACAAAGAATGCTCATGAACATGCTGAACCGGGAGTGTTGTTTTGGAATAAGATTATAAGTGAAAGTCCAGCCGATTGTTATAAGGAGTTTCAAACTGCTGGTGTCAACCCGTGTTGTTTTGACGTGGATAGTCAGGTCATGGTCGTAACTGACGGTGGTATCAAAGAAATAAAAGACATTACCGATAAAGACAAGGTGTGGATTAACGAGACCGGAGAATTCGTGAATAACTCTGGGTATTTTAGGGCTGGCAAATCAGATGTGTATGAGGTAGAATTCACCAATGGGGAAACGTTGGTGGTTACTGGTAATCATAAACTATGTAAAGCTAAGCAAAAAAGAGAAGGAACTAAGCTCAAGTATTATGAAGCCCAACAGGGAACGCGAGTAGACGAGTTGAAAGTTGGGGACAAGATAATTATTCAGACCACAGATTGTCACGAGCATATATACCACGGCAAAAATTCATACGAAGAAGGGCTAATATTGGGGTGGTTGGCTGGAGACGGCTGTCTGTCCTACGATGACGAAGCCGCTCATTATCCAACGATGTACCTAGATTTTTGGCAAGACGACTGTGATATAATTCCTCACATGGTGGCGGCGTTAGATAAGTTTGGATATCAATACGACGATACACAAAGAAAAAATTGGGATTACAAACACAGAATTCAGTGTCGAGAATTTGTTCAAAAATGGACAGAATACACACAAGAAAATATATGGCAGTTTCGCGCTCATAACGGGTCTTTGTCTTATCTCTATAAGTCGTCCGTTGATTTCATTAGAGGATTTATATCCGCATATTTCTCCGCTGATGGAACAGTATGCTATAATCCACAAGCATCAGGTTATTCACTATCACTATCATCTATCAATAAGGATAGGCTACACCAAATATCATACATATTAGGTACGTTTGGTATTAAATCCTACGTTAGTCTATTGAGAAAAGCTGGTCACACAGACTTTAATGATGGATACGGTCCATATAAAACCTCCTCATGTTGGAGACTCATTATAACGGGCATTGATAATATCAAACAATTTAATGAATATTTCCAACTGTACCCACAAAACAAGGCTAGAGATATACAAGCTATATGTTCCTTGGAACCAAGCAGAACTAATAAGTCAGCTAATTACACAAAAATCAAAGACATACGACACGCTGGACAAAAAGAGGTGGGGTGTATTGATGTAGAGCAATATCATAAGTTTACAGCCAACAACATCATATCGTTCAACTCCGAACTGTCGTTGTCAATTCTCGACAGTTGCCGCTTACTTCTCATCAACGCATTCAGCTTTGTAGAAGAACCATTTAGTAGAAAGCCTGTATTCAACTGGCGTAAGTTCTATGAATATGCTCGTATTGCTCAGCGCCTCATGGACGACATTATCGACTTAGAGTTAGCGGCTATTGAACGTATTATTAACAAGATACAAGACGATGATGAACCAAGTGAATTAAAACAACGCGAACTAGACATGTGGCGGCGCATACACCACAACTGTGAGACGGGGCGACGTACTGGTACGGGTATAACTGCGTTGGCCGACACACTCGCAGCCCTCAATCTGCCATATTGCGGTAAGAAATCTCTGTCGTTTGTAGACCGCCTATACAAGACTTTGAAGTTCGGGTGCTATACGTCTTCGATTGACATGGCTAAGATTGTTGGGCCGTTCTCTATATGGAATGCCGCTAACGAAACTCAATGTCCATTCTTTTTGCGGTTTGCAGAAGAAACATGTGACCTTGGCGATGTCGTTATTAGTGGTGCTGATGTGATGAAAGATATGAGGAAATATGGTCGCAGAAACATCGGTCTACTTACGAGTTCGCCCGCTGGCTCGACTAGCCTAGAGACGCAGACCTCGTCAGGCATAGAACCCGTTTTTGCGCTGTCGGCTACGAGACGAAAAAAGGGCAACCCGACAGACGAAGATTTTCGGGTGGATTTTGTAGATGCAAATGGTGACCATTGGATGGAGTTCACGGTGCTACACCCCAAGCTGAAGGTGTGGTGTGAGGTAACTGGTGAACAAGACATTACTAAGTCGCCGTGGCATGGTAGCTGTGCCAAAGACTTAGACTATACCTATAGGGTAAAGCTACAGGCAACGGCCCAACGTCATATAGACCATAGTATATCCTCAACGATTAACTTGCCTGCTGATGCGACAGTCGAACAAATCCAAGAGATATACATGCTTGCATGGCAGCTTGGATGTAAAGGTGTAACGGTATATCGTGATGGGTGTCGAGATGGGGTAATTCTAGACAAATCAGGGGTTGACAAGCAAAAATCTTGTGATACAATACAAGATAAGCGGCCACGGGTACTGCCGTGCGACGTACATCATACTTCCGTACAGGGCCAAAGCTATTTTGTCCTTGTGGGGTTGCTCGACGGGAAACCATACGAGGTTTTTGCTGGGAAAAACGGATTTATTCCGACGAAAGTCAAATCAGGAACGATTACTAGAAAACGCAAGAACTTCTATGTAGCCCGGTTTGACGACACTGACGACGAGCTTTCGCCAATTACTGCCGCGACTACCGAAATGGAAGAAATGATAACTAGGCTGACTTCATTGGGGTTGAGGTACGGCGCGGATATGCACAAGGTGGTGCAACAGTTAGAAAAAGTCGGGGAAAGAAAGGCTATGAATAGTTTTGCGAGGGGGGTGGCGCGTGTTCTAAAAAAATACATAGAAGACGGTACGTCAGAAAATGAGCAGTGTCCTGAGTGTAAGTCGGATATGATTAGGCAAGAAGGCTGTGTAAAATGTACTAGTTGTGCGTGGACGAGGTGCCTCTGATGGACATAGCCGAAACGTTAGTAGTTCAAAAACTTACTCCGCACCAACCAACATTATTTGATGTCGGTGCTAATGTTGGAGATTGGACCAATATGGCACTAAAGTATAGGCCGCAATGTACGCTACATGCTTTTGAGCCCAGTAATGCTGGGTACAAATATCGAGCCAGATACAACGCCGACAACATACACTTTAATCACTGTGCTGTGTCCGACCAAGACTCACACATAACCCTATATGAACACACCACCGAAGCCGTATATAGCTGCATGATACCGCAGGCTGGCCATATAGCTAAGATAGTACATGGATAAGCGACATGCTTATTTGGAGAACCAACAAGATGGCCGGATTACAACTAGACATGGACAAAGTGCAGTCGTTGATTGACGACGGCTACATATCTGTGCGATACCACCCAAATTTGCCCTTACGCATACTCAACTACACCCCCAAGTGTCAATACGAATGGCATTGGACACCCGAGACGCTAGTCTGTAGAGGTTTGATTTTGGATAACGCCGACAACATTGTGGCGCGCCCATTCCCTAAGTTCTTCACCACAGACCAATATCGCGACCTTCGCAATAGCGTTCATCACCTCTTTGGTCTTCAGTATAAGGAGCTTTACAAGGGTGGATTTAAGGTGACTGAAAAGGTAGATGGCTCGATGGGCGTCCTCTACTATTATGATGGCACTCTGGCTATCGCCTCACGTGGCTCTTTTGAGTCGGACCAAGCCCGACATGCGACCAAAATCCTAAAAGAAAAACACGGCGAATTTCCGTTTGTCGTGGGCAATCCTGCCTGCACCTACATATTTGAGATAGTGTATCCAGACAACCGCATTGTGGTGGACTACGCCGGGCTAGACGACATCGTTTTGTTAACAGTGTTGGACAATGAGACGGGTGTGGATTTACCCAATCTGGTTCAGGCGTGGCAAGACGCCGGTGGACTAGTCGCAAAACAATACGACTTTGCCTCGTTCGACAATGTTTTGGCTGAACAACAAGTAGGCAGGGAAGGGTTCGTTGTGAAGTTCGATAGCGGCCTACGAGTGAAGGTCAAGTTTGAAGAGTACGTGCGATTACATAGGCTGTTGACTGGGATATCCGCGCGCGATATTTGGTGGCGACTACGCAATAATGAATCGCTGGACGATTTGCTAGATGTAGTGCCTGACGAGTTCTACGATTGGGTTCGCAAGATTGAACGCGACCTAAAAAGTAAGTATGAAGATATTGAGCAGCACGTACAGGGTGTAATTCAGCGCGATATCGTTGAGCGTGACCCGCCTCTAACACGTAAGCAGCTAGCCATAAAACACCAAGAGTACGAGTATAAGGGCGTGATGTTCCAGATGCTAGACAATAAGCAATACAAAGAGTCAATATGGCGTATGATTAGGCCAGAGGCAGAACGACCGTTTTCTACTTCTGAAACAAATCATGCTGGTGAAGCAATTGATTGGTTGTTGAGGCATACTAGTAAAAAGAGATGGGACATTATGTCTAGGGTAATATCAGCAAAGGATAAGTAATCGTGGTGCGACTTATCGGCGGCATTACAGTGTCAAGAGCCAAGTTATTGGAGTTTAAGACTCAGGCATTTCGGCAAATGCTCACTGGGTTGTTAACCAACACAAAGCTAAACACCACCAAGATTAAGCTTGGGCTGAATCGCTATCTTGTGTCTCAAGGTTTACTGCCGAAAGACAACAGCATACTGGCGTGGTTACAGGAGCATCCAGGCGACACTATCGGTTTGTTTATGTTCGAGATTCGTCCACACACTATAGGATTTTTAATCAAGGCGGGTTCTGAGGAAGAACTCAAACAATTAGGAGAGAAATATGCCAAGGTCAGTCACGATACTAAAAGGATTACCGGCCAGCGGAAAATCGACGTGGGCCAAAGAACAGGTACAAAAAAGCCAAGGGCACACTAAACGTGTCAATAAGGACGATTTGCGTGCGATGCTGGATGATGGAAAGTACAGCAAGAACAACGAGAAGTTCGTTCTACTTGTACGCGACATGCTTATCCTAGAGGCGCTACGACAAGGTCATAGCGTAATTGTAGACGATACTAATCTAAATCCTAAGCATGAGGAAGATATTCGACAAATAGTCAAGGACTATATCAGCACGCCAATACAATTTGTAGTCAAGGAATTCGACACGCCCATAGACGAGTGTATCGCGCGGGATTTGAAGCGACCAAATTCCGTCGGCGCAGACGTTATACGACAGATGGCGAAACGGTGGCGTGCCGACGAACACGGGCTCGCCATACCTGAAGTAAATATGGAAATCGCCACAGTAAATGGTTTGCCTTGGTGTATAATTTATGACCTAGACGGCACTGCGGCGATTATGGGCGACCGTTCTCCGTATGACGCAAGCAAGTGCGATGAGGTAGACCGACCTAATCAGGCGCTACAACACATACTATGGGCACTACACGACACGGTGAAACCTAGACCTATAGAAATCATCGCTATGTCTGGACGAAGCGATATATACGCCGCATCAACCAAAAGATTCTTAGAGAAACATAAATTTCCGTATAGGCATCTATATATGAGAGCCGACGGCGACAATAGAAAAGATACTATAATAAAGAGAGAGCTATTTGACAAACACATCAAAGATAAATATAATGTCTTGGCGGTGTTCGACGACCGCAACCAAATGGTAGACATGTGGCGTAATGAACTCAATCTACCGTGCTTTCAAGTAAACTATGGGGACTTCTGATGCCTGTACCTCCCGGTACTAGAGTATTGGTATTAGGCGACGACTACGTGCCCATCAACATCGTCGGTTGGAAAAAGGCTATGAAGAGGTTGTTTGAGTCTCCGTGCGAACGATGTCAACGATACGGCCGTATTTTAATCAATGGTAAGCCACAAGAATGTCCGAGATGTAATGGTACGGGTTTATTGCCAGCAGCGGTCCCAGTAGAGTATTTTCATGATTGTCGTTACGTGCGCGACGGTCGTGGTAACGAGCACCTGATTCCAGCAGTGATTGCCAATACCCATCATATTGTACGCAAACACCGCAAGGTTCCGTTCTCTAAGCACAATGTATTAAGACGGGATGGATTTCGATGCCAATATTGTGGGCAGACCTTCCCTGCTCAAGACCTGTCTTATGACCATATCATTCCGCGCAGCATGTGGAACGGGTCTACGACGCCTACATGCTGGCAAAACATTGTCACCGCGTGTCTGAAATGCAATAGAAAGAAGGCGGATAGAACGCCAGAACAAGCCGGAATGC
>Ga0172382_10013791_pt1 | contig 10369 bp, 11 predicted proteins | sample Leawel138RmetaG_FD_122245 | JGI IMG/M metagenome (GOLD analysis project Ga0172382, IMG submission 122245) | Leachate microbial communities from a municipal landfill in Southern Ontario, Canada - Leachate well 138R metaG | ecosystem: Engineered > Solid waste > Landfill > Unclassified | place...
AACAGATTCTAAGCCTTTCCACAACGCAATCTTAATCAAATATTAATAATCTACAATAAAAAATATAAATATATACATGTGTGAACAGTAAAATTACTTTTAAACATTGATATATGTAAATAATAGTATAGTGTGGTATGATGTGGTTATAGTGCAGAATTAAAAAAATAAGAGATAAAATTAGGAAGGTGAAAGATTTAATGGAACGTAAAAAAATAGTTTACGAGAAGCTAAACCATATGGGTATCAACTACGAAATCATCGAACACCCTGCAGTATATACAATTGAAGAAATGGATAATTTGGGCATTACTATAAAGGCGGAGATATGTAAAAATTTATTTGTAAGAGATGCTAAAGGTAAAAGGCATTATTTAATTGTCTTGGACAAAAACAAGAAAGCTGATTTAGCAAACTTGGCCTCGCAAATAGGCAGCACCAAATTAAGTTTTGCATCCGACAAAAGATTGGATAAGTATCTTGGGCTTGAAAAAGGCGCAGTATCCCCTCTTGGGGTAATTAATGATATAAATAAGGAAGTAGAGGTTGTATTTGATAAAGGCTTAATAGGAAAAGATAACCTCGGTGTGCATCCCAATGATAATACAGCAACTGTTGTATTATCTTATGATGACTTAAAAAGAGTTATAGAAGACAACGGAAATAAGATTAAATTTGTGAATATATTGTTTTAGAAGAATTCATATGTTAAGATTATATTATAAATTGAATAAAACTTTAAAAAGTTTGGGTGCTGTTCATACAGGTAAAAGGGAAATGGGTGAAAACCCCATGCGGTCCCGCCACTGTGAAGGGGAGTCTCCTATATAAGCCACCAATTATTTGGGAAGGCATAGGACTACGAGGAACCTGAGCCAGGAAACCTGCCTAAGCTAAATCATTACTTACCTACGAGTGATAGGGAGGTCGAATAATCATGTCATCAAACCTTTCTCTTAGGAGGAGGGTTTTTTATTTATATACTTTAAGACTTAAATGCCGTATTTATAATGGCTCCTTGCGCCCAGCATTAAGAACTTATAAAAGAGCTTATGAACTTATTAAAGAAGGAGAGAAAAATGAAAAAGAATCTAATTATAATTTTGTTATTGATAACGGTTTTATTTGTTGCTTGTCAAAAACCTGTGGAAAATTTAGAAGAATCTATAGATGATTCTGCAGTTTCAAATATTACTATCATAGATATGGACGGGAAGGAAATCAATTTAAGTAAACTGCCGGAAAGGATTGTTTCTCTGTCTCCCAGCAACACTGAAATAGTCTTTGCCTTAGGAGCCGGTGATAAGCTTGTAGGCATAACAAGTTTTTGTGATTATCCGGAAGAGACATCCAATATAGAAAAAATAGGTGATTTTGACGGACCTAATATTGAATTGATAAAGAAGGCTCAACCGGATGCCATATTCGGTGGTGTTTATTTGCAGGATGATATGGTTATAGCATTGGAAAACCTCGGTATACCTATAATTACTACGGAAGCCTCTTATTTTGACGATATTTTTAAATCAATAAGTCTAATAGGAAAACTAGTGGATAAAGAAGCTACAGCGGAAAAGATAAATAATGATTTACAAATCACTATAGATGATATTAAAAGCAGAACAAAAGATTTAAAAAAACCGAATATCTTCTATGTAGCTTGGATTGATCCTTTAATCACTACAGGTACAGGTACGTACGTTGACGATGTTATTAAAATGTCCGGAGCCATAAACACGGCAAATGATGTTGAAGGCTGGACTCAATATAGCGGAGAAGAACTTTTAAAACAAAATCCGGATATGGCTATTATAGCATGTCATGCAACAAATGAAGGTGTTACAATAGAAGATATAAAAAATGAAATATTATTGAGAAATTTAGAATGCGTAAAAAAAGGCAATATTTATATTATGAAAGATGATAATCTAATTTCCAGGCCGGGCCCTCGAATTATTGAAGGTATAAAGGAAATGACAAAAGCAATACATGGAGATATATTTTAGTTTTTAGCAAAGTAGGTTTTGAAATTGGCATATCAATTAGAAATTAATGATTTATTTTTTAGCTACGATAAAAAAGAAGTTTTAAAAAATATAAAGATGAATATTAAACCCGGAACATTTATCAGCATTATAGGACCTAATGGTTCCGGTAAAAGCACATTGCTAAAAATAATATCAACTTATTTAAAACCGCAAAAAGGCAATATTCTTTTGGATTCAAATAAAATTCAAATGTATTCTCAAAAAGAGATTAGCAAAAGGATTTCCGTTGTTCCCCAAAATACATCACTGGAATTTGATTTTAAAGTAAAGGATATAGTTCTTATGGGGAGGCATCCTTATATTGATAGATTCAAGGGTGAAAGCAAAGAAGATGCGGAAATAGCCGAGAAAGCAATGCGTTATACAAATACCATGATGCTTTCCCATAGAATGTTTAACGAGCTAAGCGGCGGCGAAAAGCAAAGAGTGATATTGGCTCAGGCTTTGGCGCAGAAACCTGAAATATTGCTTTTAGATGAACCGGTATCACACTTGGATTTGCAACATCAAGTGGAAATATTGGATTTGATAAAAAGAATGAGTACACAAGAGAATTTAACTATCATATCCGTTTTACATGATTTGAACATGGCATCGGCTTATAGCGATTATATTATAATGCTAAAGGACGGAAGGATTCTTCATGAAGGTAAACCGGAAATGATACTTAATAATAGAAATATTTCACAGGTGTTTAATATCAATGTACATATTAATGGAAACCCTGTTACGGGGAGACCTTATATATATACTTTATCAGGCGTTAAAAGAAAAAAGCGAAACACAAAAATTCATATTATTTGCGGCGGCGGAAGCGGTCAGGAAATAATCAGAACATTGGCTTCCGAGGGATTTGAAATTACAACAGGGGTATTAAATATCGGAGACTCGGATTGGACTATATCGAAGGAATATCAGATGGAAATGGTAGAAGAAATACCCTTTGCGGGGATTTCTAATAATGCCCGTCATAAAAATGTTGAACTTGCTTTGAAAGCCCACCTTATTGTTTTAACCCAAGTTTATTTTAGCAAAGGAAACCTGATGAACTTGGAGGTACTTTTAGACGAAAAGCTTAATAATAAAAGGATTTATATAATAGAGGAAGAGGTTAGTTTTAAAGAGAGGGATTTCACCGGCGGTAAAGCAGCAAGTATATATATAAGGTTAAAAGAAAGAGAGAATGTCAGAATACTTAAAAAGGATGAACTTATAGAAATACTTATGAAAAATGGTGAGAACATTGAAAATTAACATAAAAAATACTAAAGAAATAGCCTATTTTGCCGGGTTTTTATTACTTTTATTTATTTCATTTTTGATATCTGCATCTATAGGTGCAGCAAATATCCCAATTAAGGAGACCATAGGGATTTTATTTAAAGGAGAGGTATCAAATAACAGGGATATCTTAATGGATATAAGAATACCCAGGGTTTTGATTTCTGCTGTGTTGGGAGCGGGGTTATCTGTAGTGGGGGCGGTAATGCAAGGAATATTCAAAAATCCTTTAGTAGATTCTTATACATTAGGCATGTCCGCCGGGGCATCTTTGGGTGCTGTTATTTCCATAGTAGCAGGAATAAACATAAGAATATTCGGTTATAGCACTACAGGTATATTTGCCTTTGTAGGAGCTATACTTACTTTATTCTTTGTATATACGCTGTCAAAAACTAAAAATATAATGTCAGTAACCTCTTTACTGCTTGCCGGCGTTACCGTAAGCTACTTTCTCGCCTCTATAATATCTTTTATAATGATGCTTAATAGAAAGCAAGTTGAACATATTGTGTTTTGGACTATGGGCAGTATAGCTTCTTCCACATGGGAAAAGCTTATAGTTTCCGGTTTGTTTATAATCCCGGGAATAATTGTTTTGAGTTTTTTTTCTCGGGAATTAAATATAATGTCCTTAGGAGATGAGTCCGCACATTACCTTGGAATAAATACGGAAAAACTTAAATATATTTTGTTGACAATATGCTCGATAATTGTAGGTGCTGTAGTTTCTACAGGTGGTACTATAGGTTTTTTAGGGCTTATAGTACCTCACATTATTAGGATTCTACGAGGTTCGGATCATAAAAAACTTATACCTTATTCAGCCTTGCTTGGCGCAAGTATATTGATGCTTTCTGATACAGTGGGGAGAGTTCTTATTCAACCTAAGGAAATCCCCGTCGGGGTCATGACTTCTGTCTTGGGCGGACCCTTCTTCATATTCTTATTACGCAGACAAAAATTAAAGGGTGTCAATTGACACCCTTGATTATTTCTTTCATACATTCTATAACATAGTCTATATCTTTTTTACTTATATCATTATTGCAAACAAATCTATAATATCCTGCTTCAGGACTATTTATTTTTATATTTTTCTCGAATAATCTATCTACAAGTTTGTCAGGATTAATATAAAACGAATCCAGTGTAAAGAAAACCATATCAATATGAATATTTTTTTCATTTAGCTTAATTCCGTCTATTTCCGATAATCTTTTAGCAAAATATTTTGCATTCTCATGGTCTTCTTTTAAGCGTTTTGTCATTTCTTCCAGTGCAATTATTCCTGCCGCAGCAAGTATTCCGGCTTGTCTCATACCTCCGCCTAAAAGCTTTCGGTTTTTTCTGGATTTGTCAATAAAATTTTTTGTACCTGCAAGTATAGAGCCTATAGGAGCACAAAGCCCTTTGGATAAACAAAACATTACTGAATCGCAATACATAGTAATATCCGTAGCCTTTACATTTAAATATGCTGCAGCATTAAATAATCTGGCACCGTCCAGATGTATAGGGATATTGTGATTGGCGGCAATATCATAAACATCTTTCATAATATTTAAAGGAACTACAGTACCATTGCTTAAAGCATTCTCCAAACAAATAAGTCCTGTTTTTGGCTCATGGATATCATCGGGTCTAATGGCATTTAATACTGCTTCCGGATATATTATATCATCCGGACTTTTAATTGTTCTAAGCTGAACAGCGGATAAAACTGCGGTAGCTCCTACCTCATGTACTGCAATATGGGCATTTTCACCAAGTATTACTTCATCTCCTCTATTTGTATGGGACATAACAGCCACTTGATTTCCCATGGTGCCGCTGGCTACAAAAAGAGCAGCTTCTTTGCCCGTCATCTCAGCAGCTAAGGCCTCCAACTTGTTTATGGTTGGATCATCACCATATACATCGTCACCTACTTCCGCATTAGCCATAGCCAGCCTCATCTCTTTTGTAGGCATAGTCACAGTATCACTTCTTAAATCAATATATCTCAAAAAATACACCTCCAAACTTTATAGGTTTATTATACATTATCAAAATTTAATTGTCATATAAATTAAAAGAGACTTTATTATGAAGGAGAGAACGGTATGGGGGTTATTAGCAAAAAGAAAGTGTTTTATCTGGCATTAATTGCTTTTACGATAATGGTTACAATAAACTACTCGGATAAAATTCTGATGACAGCGGAAGTTTTTAAAAGAAATGTTGAGATTGAAAAAATCGAAAAACAAGGCTATAAAAGCTATAGTGCACTTGACGGTGCATTTAGATTTTCTTTGCCTTCGGGATGGAATGCTTGGGAACAGGACTTCTCCGGAGGGGAAGTGGTCTATCATTTGTATTTCATTTCACCGAATAAAAGAATACACGGGTTTATCCAAGCCTGGAAGATGGAAAAATCATTAAAAGAATTTATAGAGGATTCGGAAAAGTCTCCAGTAGATTCGGAAGGTTACGAATCCTATTCAAAACAGGAAGTTATTATTAATGAAATGAAAGGTTTTTTAGTTCAATACGAAAGGCCAAATAATAAAGGTGTTCTATATAAATCCTACGATTGTCTATTAGAAAATGATGATGGAATTATATATAGAGCCTGTTTCTCTATGCAGAAAAAGCATTGGAAGAATTATAATACTATAATATTTAATAAAATTATAAAATCCTTTAAAGTGAAGTAAATGGAGCTACTGAGGGGACTTGAACCCCTGACCTATTGATTACGAATCAATTGCTCTACCGGCTGAGCCACAGTAGCTCATTATTTCTTATATACGTTGTGCTGCAATATGTTTGTGTTTTTGATATTTACTTTACAACCTTTAATTTAGTGTCATTCGAGCCACTTAACGTGCCACAATAGCATTTTTCTTTTCTTATTGTAACAGCTTCGTGTTTATCTTGCAATTGCTATTTAAAATATTATAATACTTTTTTTGATTGTATTTATCTAATATAATAAGTATTGGTTTTATGCTTATATTTGTTATAATATAAATAATTCTTTATCATCATTCTAAGTGGCTTTGCGACGAAAAATCTTGGAAATTTTATCAGGGACAAAAAAGAGGGAAGCGCAAGGTTTGGTGATATTTAGTGATATCTTTTGGGGAGTATTAAATTATGAAAATAAAATTTAAATATATTTTATTGGTATTATCTATTATATTTATGGCTATAGGAGCTTTCAGGGGAGAGGTATCGGAAGTTTTAAAAAAGGCCATAAATATCTGTTTGGAGTGCATCGGAATTGGATAATCTAAAGAGAAGATTTGTGCAGCTTTTATCTGCAATACTGGGAAATAGTTATTTTAAGGGATTTAGAGACGGTGTAATCTATCGTGGGAAACTTAAATCAGTTTGTTTCCCGGGGTTGAACTGTTATTCATGCCCCGGGGCGTACACGTCTTGTCCAATAGGATCATTACAAGCAATTACAGCCGGAATAAAACACCAAATATCTTTTTATGTTTTGGGGTTTTTAATGATGATCGGTACCATAGGAGGAAGATTTGTATGCGGATGGATATGTCCTTTTGGTTTATTACAGGAAATACTCTATAAAACTCCTTTAAAAAAAATTAGAATGAAAAAAGTTTTTAATTATGGGAAATATATATTTCTAATTGTTTTTGTGCTATTATTGCCGATTTTGCTGACAGATGAATTTGGCCTTGGTTCACCGTATTTTTGTAAATATATTTGTCCCGCAGGCACATTGGAAGCCGGCATACCTTTAGCAATAACTAATATGGCCATCAGAGGAGCGATTGGTATACTTTATTACTGGAAGCTTCTTATACTGGGAGTATTCATTTATTTTTCCATGAAAATTTCAAGACCGTTTTGCAGGGCAGTTTGCCCTTTGGGTGCTATATATGCCTTATTTAATCCAATTAGTTTTTACAAAATGGATGTGGATTTGTGCAAATGTATAAAGTGTGATTTGTGCCAAAAAAATTGTCCTGTTGATATAAAAATATATGAAAATTTTAATAGTCCTGAATGTGTAAGGTGTGGCAAGTGTGTTAGTGTATGCCCTACAAATGCTATAAAATCAGGGTTCAAAAACGGAAGGAGTAAAAGTGATGAAAAAAATCTGGATATCGTTAATTATTCTAATAATTGTAATTAGCTTTTCTGCATGTAGCAAAGAAAATCAAGAAACTCAGGTGAATGGAAAAAATGATGCTGAAAAAATATTTAGAATACCGGATTTTAATTCAGTAGATTTAAACGGAAATGAAGTAAGTAATGACTTTTTTGCAAGTAATAATCTAACACTGGTAAATGTATGGACTACAACCTGTCCATCATGTCTTGGGGAGATACCGGCGTTGCAGGAAATAGAGGAAAAGTATATAGATAAAGGTGTCAGAGTACTGGGTATTTTGGCTGATGGAGAGGTAGAAAAAGGTAAAGTCTATATAAGCCAAAAAGACGCACAATATATAAATATTCTTCCTACGGAAAGTTTGATAACAGGTTTTCTTGATGGTATCATGTATGTGCCTACAGCACTTTTGGTAGATAATACCGGTGCTATGATTGGTGAAATAATGGTGGGAGCTAAGTCAACAGAAGAGTTTTCAAAATTAATTGATGGCATACTTGAATAGGTATAAGGCGGAGGTTATATATGTATGAAAATATAGATAAGAAAACAATGATAAAAACACTTTTTGGCTGTGAAGTCGAGGACATTAAGGAAGATGTCATAATAAGTCCTATATGGTCTTTGAACAGCTTTACGGAAAAAGCGGAAAAAATTATAAAACATTTTAAAGGATGGTACAAAGGGGTGGCTCTCACATATAAAGGTAAGGATATTACCGTAATTAATAGCTGTATAGGAGCTCCTCTTACAGGTGACTGTGTAATTGCATTAGGTTATACTTCTTGCAAGAATATTCTATTTTCCGGATCTGCAGGGGGGATTAATGGTTTATATAATTTTGGTGACATAGTAGTTAGTGATTGTGCCATAATTGGTGAAGGTTTTTCAAGATTTCATAAAAAAGATTTTAAAGAGGATTGTTTCGGAGAAGAGGTTTATGGCAGTAAAGCATTAGCAGATATTCTATTTAACAAGTCCAATGATTATGTTGGGGGCATGGGAATAAGTGTATACAAAGGAAAAGTTTTTTCAACGGATTCTATCCTTGGAGAAAATAAGAAAAGTTTTGGTTTTATGATGGAAAAAGGATGCGACGGAGTGGAAATGGAGTTATCGGCGGTTTTTACAGCTAGCAAAGCTATCGGAAGGAATGCTGCCGGTCTAATCACTATAAGTGATCTTCCGCTAAAATATAAAAGCCTCTTTGAAGGAGTTAAAGAAAAAGATATAAAGGCTTATGAAGACAGTGCCAGGATGCTTCCGGAAATTTTGATGGAGGCGGTACTGGATATATAATTTAAGGTTAGGAGGAATAAAATGCAGTTTATAAGATTTAAAAAAGGTGATTTAATTAGTTATGGTAAAGTTAATGGGCAAAATGTGAATAGAATTGAAGGTGATATTTTTTCCAATTATAAAGTAACGGAAGACATCTATAATCCAGCTGATATTGAGCTGCTTATACCTTGTTTACCGACTAAGATTATATGTATTGGGCTAAATTATAGATCCCATGCCTTGGAAATGGGCTTTGAATTACCTGATGCACCTATAATTTTTTTAAAACCTTTGACATCAGCCTTGCCCCATGGAAAAGAAATAATAAAGCCAAAAATGTCGGAAAGAGTAGATTTTGAAGCGGAATTAGCTTTGGTAATCGGTAAAGAAGCCTTTGATATTGAGCCGGAGGAAGCCGGAGAGTACATTTTTGGTGCAACATGTTTTAATGATATAACAGCAAGGGATTTGCAGCAAAAAGACGGTCAATGGACACGTGCCAAATCATTTAACACTTTTGCACCTTTTGGACCGAATATTACAACGGATATAGACTATGATAATTTGTGCATTGAACTGATTCAAAATGGTAAGATAATGCAAAAATCAAATACTTCAGATTTTATATTTAACAGCCAAAGACTTGTAAGCTTTGTCAGCCAAATAATGACTTTATACCCCGGAGATATTATTGCAACAGGCACACCTTCGGGAATCGGTGCTGTTGAATCGGGAGATATTATAGAAGTAAAGATTGAAGAAATAGGTGTTTTAAAAAATACTGTGCGTTAAAAAATACAATTAAGTCAATTAGTATAAATTAATTTACAAATCATATTCTGTTAGGTGCTTTTTAATGATATAATTAGATAAAAAAGGAATAGGGAGGTAAAACATATTGAGTATACATGAACTGAATTTTATCACCCAAATGCTTAACGGACTTAAAGAACAAGGGGTATATAGGAAACTGGCGGTTTTGGAAGGCCCTTCGGGACCGAGGTCAATTATTAACGGTAAAGAAGTTATTAATCTTTCTTCAAACAATTATCTTGGATTGGCAAACAATCCGAGAATGAAAAAAGCGGCTTTAGAAGCTTTGGAAAAATGGGGTGTAGGTGCCGGTGCAGTAAGGACAATAATCGGCAATATGACTATTCATGAAGAATTGGAAAAGAAACTTGCAAAGTTTAAACATGTGGAAGCAGTCCTTGTATTTCAATCAGGATTTACAGCTAATGCCGGAGTGATTCCCGCTGTAGTAGATAAGGATGATATAATAATAAGTGATGAACTGAATCATGCCAGTATAATTGATGGCTGTAGGTTAAGCAGAGCTGATGTTATTAGATATAAGCACAGCGATATGGCGGATTTGGAAAGAGTAATAGATGAGGTAAAAGATAATTACAATACTAAGCTTATAATTACGGACGGTGTCTTTAGTATGGACGGGGATATTGCAAAGCTGCCTGAAATTGTAGAACTTGCAGAAAAATATGGATGTCTTACATATGTTGATGATGCTCATGCCAGCGGTGTTCTGGGTGAAAGCGGAAGAGGATCGGCAGATCATTTCGGACTTCATGGCCGAGTTGATATTCAGATAGGTACCTTGTCAAAAGCC
>Ga0172382_10013792_pt1 | contig 10368 bp, 3 predicted proteins | sample Leawel138RmetaG_FD_122245 | JGI IMG/M metagenome (GOLD analysis project Ga0172382, IMG submission 122245) | Leachate microbial communities from a municipal landfill in Southern Ontario, Canada - Leachate well 138R metaG | ecosystem: Engineered > Solid waste > Landfill > Unclassified | place...
AGTTTGGCCTGGCATTGGTGGTGCAGCCCCTGCTTGTTGCGAGCCCATTAACCTAGTGCTAAAAATATTTAAGATAAAAGCAAGGATAGGAAAGATTAGATATCCATTCCATACCCCGGGCTTGTTATACTCGTCCATAATGGGCTTCATTACCCTATCGTACATAGTTTTGTCCGCTTCTGGTATGTTTAACTTGCCAATTCCTTTGCCTGCGTAATCTTCTGCAGTTGGGATAGGTTTTGCCCAAGTGTCAGGCATAAAAATATTGGTAGTAAGCAATATACGCTCAGGCTTGTAGGAATCAAGCACCTTTGCTTCTGCAGCGGCGATAGCAATTGTTTTGGCTGCCCTGTTAGCTTCTGCTTCGCTAAGCTCAGAGTCTGCTTGAGCATCTATAGCAATGTCATACTCTGCATAATATACTTCTTCATATATCTCTTGAAGATTTTCAAATACAGATGAGTTGTAATGTTTAACTGCACTATTAAATCCACCAAATACAGTAATAAAGATAGCTAAGGTGATAATCATAGGCAGGCAGCTTGCAAACATAGAGTAATTGTGCTTTTTAAAGATATCTCTTTGCTTTTGCATATATAGCTCTTTGTTATCCCCACATTGTTTTTGAGCTTTGTCCAATTCGGGCTTCATTACTTCCATTATTTTGGTATTTTTTCGCATAAGCGACTTTTGCCATACATCAAAAGGTGAAGTAATCAGCTTTAGCATAAGTGTAAAAATTACTACAGTAACTCCAAAAGGGCCTATCCAAGAGATTCCACTTCCCCAGCCTAGTATCCATTTGTATAAAACATTGTAAATAAATTTGCCTATAAGGTTAAGGTCTGTTGCACAAATCGTTAAAGCGTCCATTTTGCTTTTCCTTTTAAATTTTCTTTAACAGGGTCAAAGCCCCCTTTTGCAAAAGGATTACACCTAGCAATCCTAGCTATCCCCATAAGGATACCCCTTACGCATCCATATTGCTCAATAGCATCAAGCGTATACATCGAACAGGTAGGCGTATAAATACAATCCTTACCAACATAAGGAGACAAATATTTTTTATATGCTAGTATCAATGCTCTACAAAGGCGTTTCACTTTTACACCTGTCTTACTAAAAGTTTTTCTTTTTGTAAAACTTGCACTATTGATTTACTAATCTCAGAATAAGGAGCATCTTCAATGCCTTGTCTTGCTACTATGACAAAATTATAAGTAGGTATAATAAAAGGAATTATTTGCCTAAAAGCTTCTTTTATACGGCGTTTTACTTTATTCCTAACTACACTATTGCCCACTTTTTTACTTACACTAACCCCTACTTTTAAGTTATAAGCATCTACATAATATAGTGTAATCAGCTTATCGTAGGCTCGTTTTCCCTTTTTATAAATGTAAGTAAAACTGCCCCTTTGAGTTAGTCGGTAAACTTTGTTCATTTACGCAGAAAGTTTAGCTCTGCCCTTATTACGACGCCTTTTAATTACTTTTTTGCCCCCTGCACTTTTCATTCTAGCCCTAAAGCCGTGTACTTTGCTGGCTTGGCGTTTTTTAGGTTGATAAGTTCGTTTCATATATGTAATCCTGCCTTTTGTGGTAGCTATCTGTTAATCTTAAAAACAAGCTATTGTTAATAATACTTTAATCGACCTATAAAGTCAAGTATTTTTACTTTAGCTCTGTAAGGTTGAGCTAGTGCGCATACCATAAGGGTATCCCTAAAATTAACAAATAAAAGGGTAAAACTTTACCGAAATAAAAATAAAAAGTAAATTATTTAGTTTTATTCCTTATCTTTAATGCAGTAAGATTACTAAATTATCCCATATAGGCATAATTATCAAGGGCAAAGGTGTTTCTAGGGCAAATAATGTCTTATTTTACTTAAAAATTATACCTGTGTTTTTCATTTTCTCTATTGACTTATTACCATCTTTTGATTATAATATTGCTATATATATAATAGAATATTGCGCTTCTGCTATCTTTTGGGGCGTACGCAGTAGTGGCGAGATACTACATACCGCACAGCCGAAGGTATAACTATCGGCTGTAAAACTCATTTGTAGAGAGCAATTATAGCCTTGTTAGAGCTGTAATTGTTTGGAGGTTATTAATGTCAGCTTCATCTAGCAAAAAGAAATTCATTGTCTTACTAGTTATAGTTGCAGCTTTGGTTGCTCTTTCTTCTTGTACTCCTCCAGGAGACAAGGTGATAGACCCCTTCCAAATAATAGACAACGAAGCTAACCTAGCTAATAAGGATACTACCAGCAAGGAGCAAGCAGTATGGCAAGCTGATAGCTCTATTACTCACTTGCAGGAGCAACTTGACGAGCGAGACGAGGACTCCAATGCATATTATCTCAATATTGGTTTTAAGATTGATACAGATACGGGCGCTAGCTTTATACTCAATATAGAGGGCAACTTTTATTCGGTACCTTATGAGTTTGACGGTATTATTGATACGGTTGAGCTAGCAAAGCATAACGAAGCCATCAAGAAAAATGATATTGTGCTAGAATGGTACGATGGCAAGACCAATGACCTGCTGATAGGTTTTTACTTTGACGGGATTAACCCAAACAGCGCAGACAGGGGTAACCATTTATACTTAAACTTACAAGGCGACAAGCGTATTTTCTACGATTTTGGCGATACAGTTGCCTATCAGCAATTTGTTAGAGCAATTACTTCGATTTCCATTGAAGATATGCTAGTAGGTGGCGGTATTCTTAATGAGATAGGCGAAGAAGAAACTGACGACAGCTTTATTAAGACAGTACTTAACCACGGTGTTACTTCCAACTACAAAAAAGTAAAGCATGCAGATGATATTGATACGCTTTTATTCTACAATGTTTCATTAAACCTTATTACTGGCGAGCTTACTGACCTTGTTCAAAGTTTCTTTAGTCCCTTTGGCGATAAGATTGACCCAATAACTAAAAAATATTTAGGCTTTGACTTTTCGGTTTTAGGCAATGTTGAGATACTTACTCTTAATTCTGACCTTATCTTTACGACAGAAATGCTAGACCGCAAAGATAACACTAGAGATGAATATAGTGACGGCAATTACTATTTGCTTAGGGGTGTCACCATAGATTTAGATGGCACCAGCCCTTCACGAGACCGAAATATACCTTTTATTAGCACCATAATATTTAACTATTCTGAAAGAGCAAAAGGAGATATTAAACTAGATAAAGAAGGCTATTTAGGCTATCAGCAAGGAAAATATGAGTTTAAGGCAGAGCTATCTTTACCTTCTTTCCAAGACTTAATTATGGATGGCATTATTAGGACTGATGTCAATCCTGATGACAACGATAAAAATCGAGTGTTTGCCGAATTTAGAGATAGAAGCAATGAAGAGCTTATGCTAGGACTTTACTACATAAACGAAAATACATACATTGACACCACAGGACTAGAGCACGCCTATGGAGGTATCAAGCTAAGCGATATTGGTTTCCCTAAAGCGTATATGGACAATTTTGACTTGGCAAAAATCTTAAAAACAGCATTTAACTTTTTTGATAACTTCTTAATATCTTTTGTAGACGATTTTCTCCAGCCACAGGATGACTCTAAATCAGACAAGCTGATTCAGGCTATTATGAGCAAGATGGAGTCCACTAAAAAGGAAAACGGTGCAGCTAAAAATACAGTTAATATAAGGGTAGACCTACAGTTAGTTAAGGATATTTTAGAAGAAGAAAAAGGAGTGCGTTATACCACTCAAGATATTGTTAGCATTATCAATATTTATCTAGGTATGGATTTAGACGAAATCGCAACCATACTAGGTGTCACCAATTCAGAAATCTTACTTGAGCAATCTTGGTTCTATCTCACATTAGATGTAGATACTAATGAGATTACAATTAAGTTCTTCTCCGACTACAACAACACAGGACACGCTGACTTAATTATGCAATTGATTTTGTGGCCAGAAAAGGTTGGCGAAGAGGTCTTTATGGTCTTCCCTTCTAAGTTAGACGAGTACAAGCCTTTAGGCAGGGTAGAAACTTACAGTGCAGAAATCAATGGTAAGTTTACTTTCCAAAATGATGAAGAAGTTGACTTATCAGGCCTGCTTGGCTCATTTATGGGCGACCCGTTAGGGCTCAATACGCCATATACATTGCCCGAAAAGGCAGCCTTAGAGATTAATTTACTATTTGACCAGTATATTAGAGAACAAGTCTTAGAAGGTGGGCGCCTTGTGCAAAAATCACGCAATGCGTTTATCCTGCGAGCGTTTATTTCAGACAATCAAGGCAATGAGCTAGATGTATTTCGAGTTTATGCCAACGATGTCAGCTTTAAATCTGATGCCACGATAGAAGATTTAGGGTATATATGGGTAGATTTAGTTTGCTTACCAGATATACCTAAGTTTAAGATACGAGAAGATATTGTGCTTGCTGCCTTTGATGAGTATATGGGGGAGAGTGAAGTAGTCAAAGAAGGCACAAGTTTGGGTGTCACTTCAATCTTAGCAGCTATTTTAAAAGATTCCTGGCCTGTCTTTGAGCCAGAAGTCATTAATATCACTTCTAGCAATGATGTCTTACTTCGTATTTTTGGTGTAAATAGCCTAATTGGCGACCTAAATGCAAAAGTAGGACTAAAGCAAAGAGTTAAAGGTATTGACCATTTAGAAAAAGACTTTGCCAATTACAGAGTAGGCGATTTTACCAATATTTCAGGCACTAACCCTTACGAAACAAAATTGCACGAAACGCTAGATGTTACTTTTGATTATGGCAATTATCAAATAGTAGTCCCTATGAAGATAGCTTACGACCAAGAGACCATTGATATAGTTGAGAATCAAGTAAACTATGATGTAAAGATTCAAGATACCTTTATGGGTGTTTCGAGAGGATATAGAGTTTCCTTGACAGGCGGTGCAGGTGCTAAAAATAAGATTACAGATATTAGAGCATCCTACAACAACAATTTTGAGTGGGAGCCACTTGAGCCTATGCCTAGCAGGGTAGTGGCAAACTACGAAGGCGGACAATATACCTATAATAATGCACTCTTTGGATTGGACTGGAGCGAGGTCACCATAGATGGTGGAGTATTTGAGACCACAGTTACCATAGGTGCAGGTATGATGGCTACTTTCTCAAAAGAGATTACTATTAAGGTCATCAACAGAAGGATTGATACAAACGAAACAAGGCGAGTAACTACTGACCCTTATAGCTTAGATAGAGTTCGGGCAAGCGTAGCAGACCAAATAACAATCGACCCTTATGAGTACATTTTAGCTAAATATCGCTTCTTTGCTACACCTGCCAATCAAGGCAAGAGTGAGCAAGACTTCCTTAATAATTACTTTGGCCAATTTACCATAACTATTGACTTTATGGGGGATACCCCACAACATATAGGCAAGTTTACCAATTGGAAGTTTGACCAATACTTGCCTGATTCTGGCAATCCCGACCATTATGACTCTAGAGTATGGACAGAGCAAGATATTACCCCTGCTGGTGCAGAAAGCAGGCATTGGATATTTAATGGCAATGCCCTAGTCTTGCAAACTAAAGACCCATTTAGTATCTATCAAAGGCTAGAGTTAGGCGGTAAATATAAGTATGACAATGGTACTACAGTCAACTACTTTACCTTTGATGGTACACAGCTAGCCCCCGAAGAGCAACAAGCTAGCACAACATATACCAGCCTTATTATAGATGGACTATATAGCTATACAACTGATGGTACTTATTCTACCTATATGCATACGCTGTTTAAAGGGCAAGTGATTTTGCTTAAAGTCAATGTAGAAGCTCGTACTTATAAAGAGTTGTGGTTTGAAGGTGAAACTCAACCCAATGTCTTCACAATAGATGTACTGCTTAGAGAGACATATACCATACCTAGAAGGGCAAAGATTATCTTTGAAGAGCTAGATGCCAATGGGCAAAACTATTATCTAGACTTAACAAGCCTAGACCCAATCATTAACTTTAACTTGACTTGGAGCAACCCCGTTGCAACTAATGTAAATATAACTGGTACAGACTATCCTTTTGGCGTAAACAAAGACAATCGTACAAGCACTCGCATAAGCCTGTTTGATAGTGATAGGTCAGTAGGTGTAGGCGAATGGTTCCCTGCCCCTTATGCTATCGTTAAAGTGCTTTGCCCTGCAAAAATTGTATTGTCGGCAGAACCAGTTCTTGACGATGCAAATGGCATTAGGGTAATACTATCAATGACAGACCCAACCGACCCTAATTATGGCGATATTTATCCTAGTAGGATAAGCATTGGAGGTAGCCAAAATTATGGCATATATGAGATAGACCCCTTCAATCCTGACACTTGGACAGTACCTAATGTTGTTACTTTATTTTTTGAAGGCGGTTACACCCGAGAGTATACTGTACAATGGAACCTTTATCGCAATGATGAAGAGTACGATTGGGATTTTGATAATGGTGTTATACAATGGCAGGAGCAGGATGAAAAGTATATCTTTCTCCACGCTGGAGAGCAAGAAGCCTATTACCAACTAGTCACAGTAGTCGGCAATGAAGACATTGGTTACCGAGAAATTAAGCTTGCCATACGCAACCTTACTACCAATATTGCTAGTGCTTCTTTCTCTGGGCATCAAGGCATCAACATTTCAGGGAGCTTGTCTTCCGGCTATAGCACCGAAATAGACCCCTTTGAAGAGTTTAGATTGCCCGATACAATAACAGTTAGTTTCGCAGATGGCTCAATAAGAGAATATCCTACCTCTTGGCAAGGAGCGTTAAGTTACCTGCCAGGTTCTAGCTTTACCCTAACTACTAAGCTAGGTGATAGCACCAATCATTTCTTTAATGTAGAGCGTATATTTGAGCTTACAGTTGCTGTAAAGATGCTTACAGTTACAGGCATTGGCATCACTAATATGCCTGATGACAATATTGATATTGCTATTGACTACATAAACAAGACTATTGATATCAGTGGCATAACATTGGATACAGAAAATGGCTATGTAGAAAATGTGAAATTTGACGGTCAAAAATTATATACCATCTTAGGCAATACTGCAGAAGATGACAGCTTATACGATATCATAGAATATATTTTGCAAGAGTTCTCACTAAATTTTCAAGAAATTGTTGACACTTATGTAATCACTCCCAACTTATATAGCTATTCTATCGTATTTGATACTCAAAAAGCTATGCAAGCTACTGGTCAAAGTTTTGTGATAGGGCTTGCCCGATATCCTGGTAGCATTGACTTTACTGTCAATGTTAAGGCTACTGGTGGTGTGCCCCTCAAGGCCCTTGACGATGAAGAATCTACAATAAGGATTAAGCCTTATGAGCTAGATGGTTCCTTCAACTATCCTGATGGACTAATTTTAGGGAGTCAATCAATTAAGATTACTTTGGCTAACTATTCAACATACAATGTAAACCTTAATGAGTGGCGTGTTATCGAGTGTCCTAACGAGGATTATAGTGCAGGCGATATTATTACTGTAATATCTGTAAGCGATGTAGAGATGGGTGGGATTTGGAAGCTAAGTGCGCATTTGCCTAATGGCTCTAATATAATAAGGATATTTGATATAGCAATAGTTGCTATTGGGGTCAACTACGGGACTGAAGGCACTTCCTATGATGGTAACTTACCTATTGTGAAGGGCAAAATCAGCATAAAAGATGTTTATGCTTTTTATCCGTTGCAAAATAACATCAATTTAAATACACTGCCAAAGACTATTATGACTTCTTATCATAATATGATAATTGAAAATGTAGAATGGACGCTTGTGCCAGGTATTCTTACCACGCTTTCTCAAATCAATCACGCAAATGGACTCACACTACAAACGATTGCTACTGCTACAATTATGAGACAGACGATTGAGCTAAAGTTAGAAGTAGAGCCTTGCATTATAAAGAGTGTAAGTGTTATTGACCCCATAAGGGGCTCAGAGATTGCATCTTCTGAAACTCAACCTAAGCTTTTCTTTGACCCTTATCAAAATAGCCAATATGCAGGGAGTTTTCAATTTACCGAATTGCATTACAAGGTAAAATTTGCTAGCGGATTTACTCATACATTTACTAGCTTACAGTTTACAATCAATGGCGCTTATGCAACTGCAATAGCTTATGATATCGAAGGGCATAAATTACCCATTTTAGGTCAAGATGTACCAAACAAGAATACAGTAAAGCTACACGCTACCTTCCCTGATGGGCAACCATTTAATTTGGAGATACAATTCTATAACAAGACTTTTGTAGGCGTAGGCTTGCTGGAAAGTGAAGGCGAAGAGCAGCATATTATAGATACCTATTATATAGACCCCTATGGAGAAGATATAGTTGTCCCTAACAATGTATATCTAAAGTTCCAAGAAGGGCCAGATTTGCATCTTAGGGATATAGGTTGGAGCTTGCCTTCAGGCTTCCGCATAGATTATCGTGGTGGCAACTTCTCAGACTCTGACCCTACAGATACTAACAATACCAATTTGATTAAGCTATTGGCAGGGTATGGTATACCTACGCAAAAGGCGTATTGGGATTTGATTGTATATAAGAGAGAGCTTAACAGCTATACACTTAACAATATAAATAATAGCAACAACCCTTATTTCCATATTAGCGACCCTTATGCAGGTAAAGTAAGCGATTTGCCTAAGATTGTTGCTAAAGATGGCTACAATCCTAATGATGACAATATAGGTATACCGTTTGCTGATTTACCTATAAGATGGAGCTTAAATGATGCAGATATTACCTATACAGGTACTACCAATCTTAGCGGTGGGTATATGCTTGTCTCAGGGTATATCAAAAATGCTGAAGTAGGGCAAAGAGTAGAGCTAAGGTTGCATATTGACAGATGGGAGTTTAACAGCTTATTTGATGAGTACAACCTTATGAATCCTGCCAACTTTGTATTCTCTCGTATTGATAACAAGTCTTTACCGCATAATTATAGGATAAGATTTAAGACAACTAATTCTCGCTCAGGCATAATTACCTATAAAGAGGTGCCCTTTGTAGCAGAATGTTATGCGCAACCTAATGATGCCCATATTATCTATTGGAATGAAAATGGCAAAGCGCAAGCTCGCAATGCTGATGTGCCAATTGCCACAGACTTCTCAATAGGCAATCCTTTAAAAGACAAGGTTGGAGTAAATCAAGTTGCAGTATATTATCAATACCAAACTCCTGCTGTTACCCGCTTAGATTTTGGTTATAAGCTAGGTGCTAAAAATGAAGTTATATTGGTGCTTAATCCATTTGACCCACAGTTTCCTGATACTCCTGAGGCTATAGAAGGTACTAGCGACCAAATTAATTTTGTAGACCTAAAAGAGATATTTACTGTTTCCATATCTTGGCCAGAATGGGATGCTGTAGCGGAAAGCAAATACCTTAAAGGCGGTATAAGATATGGTTACCCTGCGGTGGTTGAACTCAAGATAGTAAATGAATACAATATAGTAACTTATCGCACCCAAACAGTATTTCGTGTCAACTTATTATTCTTGGATATGTCTCAAATTCAAATATCCGAACACTACCACGATTCGCTTCCTACATCTATGTATGCTACTGTTAAGTCTACTTATGTTGTAGATACATATGTTGGACAAGAGAATCCTTATGGAGATATTTATACCAATTATGCACCTTATGCAGGCACTAACTATTATATATACAATGCCTTGGCCGAAGGATATCAAAGACTAAATATTGACACCTTCTCTTTATATTATATCAATATTACTTGGCAACCTATCCCAAGCGAGATAGGACCAAATACTATATTACGCTCAACAAGCTTTACGCTAAATAATAAGCAATTTGCTTCAAACCATCTTAAAGTTAAGATTGTTTAGTTGTAAACAGCAGAGCAGCTAGCAATTCTCTATGGAGGATACATAATGAATAAAAAGTTCAAACCGGTTTTAATCTTGCTTCTAGCATTAATATTAGCCCTTAGCCTTGCAGGATGTAACCCTAAAGGCAAGGGTGCTGACATAGATGTCCCAGACCCGAATGGGCAACAAGCGACCATAGATAAAGGAGTGCTTGTTGATACCTTAAATGAGGCTCTTGATTCGCAAAGGGAAGCTAACAAAGATGCAGAAGTGTTAAATATAACCAGTCGGTATACAATTATTGTACACGGCATCAATTACCAGTTTGATTATCAAGCCAACTATATAAAGAACAGGGATAGAGACAGCGAAATCTATTTACGGATTTTCGATTCGCAGTATTATGAAAATGTTGCTTTGGTATACTACAATGGACAAGACCTATTCCTACAGCTTGATGGTGTATGTACCAAATAC
>Ga0172382_10013793_pt1 | contig 10367 bp, 2 predicted proteins | sample Leawel138RmetaG_FD_122245 | JGI IMG/M metagenome (GOLD analysis project Ga0172382, IMG submission 122245) | Leachate microbial communities from a municipal landfill in Southern Ontario, Canada - Leachate well 138R metaG | ecosystem: Engineered > Solid waste > Landfill > Unclassified | place...
TATTCTATGGTAAATCTCCAATGATGTTTGTTTCAAAATTAAAGAAATTTTCAGAAATTAATGGAACTACAAATCAAGAAATTTTAAATAATTATAATTCTTCTATCTTAAAGAATTATACTATTAAATATTCTAATCAATCATATAATATATCTCAAGCAGGAAGTTATATGACTATTATAAAGTTAAATAATAATGGTCAAAAAACAGATATTAATGTCTCACTTAGTGATATAATAACACCTATTAGTGAAGAGTATAATAAAAATATTTTATTTACTTATCCTATAAATCCAGAATATACATCTAGTAAACGTGCAGGATTATATAAAGCACCTTTTATTTCAGGAAAGAATTATTCTGTTGTTGATTATTCTACAACTGATAATATACAAGATGGATATATATTTAGATTTAAAGATATGGCAGATTATGAATTCATAGATTCAAGACCATTTTATTTTAATAAATCTTATAGCTTTAAAATAATGGAAAGTACAACTGAACTTAAAAATATAGTGAATGAAAGTAAGTTATTTTTATTAAAAGATAATACAAATAAGAAAGTATTCTTATATGCAAATCCTCAAATAACTAGTCAAGATACTAAGAACAATACTGTATTTTTAAAAACAAACACAAGTAATAATTATATGATATATAATTTACAAATGGAAAATGTTAATCCAAAAATAAAATACACTTATATTAAAGATGTATTTGATCAAATTAATAAAGGAAACGTATGTTTCAATATATCAGAAGGAAGCTCTTCTGAACTTATGTTGTGGCATAATCCTGAAAAATTTAAATGATTTTTATAAAACAAGAGGTTATGGAATATGGGACTTAAAAAGTTATACTATAATTTAGAAGATAAATATTATAGTTTTGTTGAAAGAACTGGTCTTTACAAGATCACTGATAAGATAGATAAGGTTATGCCTTCATTTATTTTATTTATTCTTTTAATTGTAATTATTATAGCTGGATTGATATTTTTATTACTTCCTTCAGGAGGAGTTAAAGATGCTGTTGATATTCAATTTAAGGTAATAGATGCAGAATCTGGTGCTTACTTAGAAGATGTAACATTAATGCTTTCTACTGTTTTAGGTGTAAGTACTATTTCAACCTCTGATAATGGACTTACAGATGTTATTAAGATCCCAAAAAATTCCTCTTATAAAATAGATATTATAGAAGATTCTTATGAAAAATATAATAAAGAATTTTCTTCTAAAGACTATTTTGAAACCATTACTCTTGCTTTAGAACCTATTACTGATCAACCTTTATTAATAGATTATTCTTTTAGAGTAATAAACTCTAAAACAAACCAATTATTAAATTCAAGTGGTTCTGTTTCATTTAAATGTGCAAATGTTGCTCCTGCACCAGGATCTATGAATGTTACAAGTGGTGAAATTTCTTTTAAAGCAGATCCTACTTGTGATTTATGGATTGAATCTATGTCTTTTAATGGTTATGATCCTATATATAATAAAAAAATAACAACAATGACTCCATCAGTTGAATTAATTCCTTCTGAATTTGATTTTAGTGCTGATGATTATACTGTTGTTTTTAATGTTAAAAATTCATCAAATGAATCTTTATCAAATATTAAAGTTATTTTAACAAATTCTTTTGGAATTGTTGATTCTAAAACAACTTCAAGTACAGGAAATGTAACTTTTGAAAATGTTGAAAAAGGAGAATATACTGTTAATTTTTCTGATTCAAGAGCAGTACCAGTATACAGTTCTTTATCAAAACCATATTATATTTCTTCAGATTTAACACAAACTGAAACTCTTTCTTCAGATGTTAAAGGATATATTTATGTTAGAATTACTGGAGAGAATACTGGTGTTTTAGAAAACGCTGAAGTTAGTTTAAAGAATGCTGAAAATAATGTTCTTGAAACTAAATTTTCTGATGAAGATGGAGATGTTGTTTTTACAGTTAGTGAAATTAAAGATTATAATGTAGTTGTTGATGCAGAAGGTTATTTGATAAAAAGAAAACTTATAAAATCTAATGAAACAATGCCATCAAGCCCTACTGTAATTCCTTTAACTTTAATTACTCCTCAAACATTAGCATCTTTAAATGTTAAAGTAACCACTTGGGATGGTAAACCATTTAAATTTGCAAAAGTTGTTTTATATGATGCAGAATCTGGTTTTTTAACAGATTATAAACCAGTTTTAACAAACTATGATGGAAATGCTGTAATTAATATTTCTTCAGGAAAATATATTGCAAAAGCTATTAAAGGAAGTGTTACTGGTGAATCTTCTGAATTTGAGTTTAATGTTAAATATCCTGATCTTTCAGGAACTGTAACTATACCTATGGGTATTAGTGAAGGTATTTTAAACATCTCAACTGTTGATAGTGATGGAAATCCAATAGGGAATACAAGAATAGATCTTTATGATAGATATAGTTATTTTAATTTTACACCTGCTATTCCTTTAAAAAGTGTAATGACAAATGAATTAGGAATGCTAGAATTAGTTGTTGATGCTGATGTTGAATATTATGTTGTCGCAACAGATTATTTAGATGATGTTTATGGAAAAACACAATCTAGGTTTGTTTATGTTGGAGCAGATACTATAAATTCTTTAGAAGTAACTTTATATCCAAAGAATAGTTCAACAAGTAAACCAAGAATGGTTTTTAATGGAATTTATAAAGATGATCTTAAAGTTGAAGATAACTTAAAAGCAGGACAAGATTACAAAATAAGATATAATCTTCTAGTTCCACAAAATAGAACTGGAGATGATGTTTTTGAAGAAATTGGTTTTTTATTAAGAACTGGTTCAACTTCAATGATTGAAAATGATTCTTTATTTATTAAATATCTAGATGTTCCATATTTAGATAGTATACAAAAATATACTCAGTATAATCTTAATGCACCTCATGAAAGTGAAGGTTTTAGTGATGAGGATAGTTTAACTGAAGGAGACTTTAAATGGGCAAAAGCAACATTAAAAGAAGGTCCTACAAACTATACTGGTGGTTATGGTTTCTATAATACTTATGAAATTGAAGCTATAATTTCTGTTAAAGATACTACTGTCTTTGGTGAAGAGATTAAAATATTTAGTTTAGGTTATGGTGTAAACCAAGATGATGAATATGAAACATATAATGAATATTTAGGAACTAATGAGGAAATAGAATATTTTGATGTTTATGATCAAAGAACCTTTGGTGTAGGCGATGAACTTTTATGTTCTGATCAATTTTGTTTTTCATCAAATATCATAGATATAAGTGAAGATTTAAGATATGATGTGACAAATAATTTTGCTGTAATGCCAAATAAAAGTTATAAATATAGTTTTACATTAATTAATAATTCAAAAGAAACTATATTTTTATCATCTAAATTTATTTTAGAAAATATAGATGAAGGTTTAGATTTTAAAAATATAAAAATTATTAAACCAAATAGTGAAGTTTATACTCAAAGTAATCCTTCAGAATATAAATTTGATATATCCATCACACAACTTTTAGCAAAACAAAAAGTTACTGGTGAAATAATTTTTATGCCAAAATTAAAAGGTACAAGAGAATTATCTATTAAATTTATTTCTGATCAAAAAATTAAGTTTAGAAATAATTTATTGTTATCTGTATCTTCAGATAAAGTATTTGATGTAGATGTTAAACCTTCAGTTATTCCTGCTGGTAAGAATTTTTCATTAGTTATTAATGCTAAAGATTCTGTAACTTCTGTGCCTGTTGATGATACTACAATAACAATTAAAGATAAGTTTAAAGATATTATTAAAGGTCCAATAACTGTACCTAACTCAGTTGAAGAAATAGAAATTGGTAATATTCCTGCACAAGGTACTGGAGATGTAATCTATGTTTATGTTACTGCTCCTGAATATGAAACAGTTGTAACTGAACTTAAGGCAACAGATAGTTTATATAATATTATACCAAGAAACTTAGCATATTCTTTAAATATTTTTGAAGAAAAACAAAGAACTGAAAATTTTACAATTAATAATCTTTCTCCAATAGATTTAACTATTGAAGAATTAGTTGTTAAAGGAAACGGTCTTGAAGTTGTAGATCTTCAAAGAATTAATAATACTTTAATCAATAGTGTTGGAGTTGTTATTAAAGGATATGATTCTGTTTCAGATTTACCTGATAACACAGATTCTTCTAAAGTTATACCTTTAACTATAAGTTTAAACCCAAGATCTGAAACTATTAGAGAAATGGTAAATTTATCTTCAACTCTTCATATTGTTCTTTCAAATGGAGAGAACCAATGGGTTAGTGAAGTGCCTATCAAGATAAACATTGGTTTTGATGGAATGATTGATAATTCAAATTGTATGACTTTATCTGAAGAATTTTGGAAAGGAGTTTCTTTAAATAAACCAGTAAATACAACTTTTATGGTTTCAAATAGATGTTCTATTAATGGAACTGAAATGCCTCTTTCAAATGGTCTTGAAGCAAGAGTTGTGTTTGAGTCAAACCCACAAGGTAGATTTTCTTTAAATATTGCTAATCATAATATTGAATTGACTCATGGAAATTATAGAAGATTATTAGATACTTTTGACAGAGATACCTCTCTTCCAATTGTTTTAAAATACGAACCTATTGGAAGAATGAAAGGAACTGTAAAAGGAACTATTGAATTTAGATCTATTAATAATACAGGAAATGGAGATCAAGAAATTGTTTCATCAATTGCATTTGAAATTGATGTTATTAATTTAAAAGATTGTGCTGTGTTTTCTAAGAGTACATTAAATGTTGGACAAGACCAAGATGAATTTACTATAGAAAACGTTGCCTGCCCTACAACTATGGTTTATAGTGTTTCTTGTGATGACTGTCAAGGTTTAATTATTGAACCAAAAAGAGATTTAGAAGTTTTGACTAGTGGAACTAGTGAAAGTATTGTTGTAAGAAACATGGGTGCTACACCTGGTGCATATATTTTAAATGTATTTTCAAGTATGAAAGAGTTTAGAGATTCAAAAGAACTTATAAAGAAAATAAAAGTATATGTAAGACCTCAAGATTATTGTGTTGATCTTGAAAGATATGAATTTGATCTTTACAGATCAGAATATTCAGAAAGTACTGGTCTTGAATTAAATGCAACTTCTTATGATACTACAAATATAATTAATTTATGTTACGGTCAAGAAGTAGAAGGTACTTTTACTGTTAAAGAAGATGCTAAATGGAAGATGGCTTTTGTTTCTTTCTTTAGAGAAGGTCTTTATACAACCGGAATTTCTGCTCTTTTACAAGGTAAGATTTTTGCATCAGCTGAAGATAAGGCAAATAAATTACTTGAAAACGATGCTATAAAGAATAGTACAAATGAAAACGTTAAAGCAGCTGCTGCTGCATTAGCTGCTGCTGTTGCTACTGGTGATAAGAAAGCTATTAAAGAAAAGACAACTGCTCTTGAAACAGCTATTGAAGATTCTGGTAAGCCAGCTTCTCCAGAAACTAAACCTGGGGAAACTTCTACTGGAAATGAAACTTCTTTGATTGATAAATCTAACCAATTAGTTACTGATGTTGAAAAATATTTAGAAGATTACAAGGCTTCTGGAAAAAATACTTATCAAGAAGTTGGTAACACAAATATAAAAAAATTAATCAATGATTTAAAAAATGCAACAGAAACTAATGACATTGCAAAAATAGAACCTCCTTATAATGAGCTAAAAGATGTTTTTGAAGATTTTAAAAAAATAAATCCTTCTGAAGCTCCTGCAGTTAATACTACAAATCAGAATACTGTTCCTGAAGGAAGTTATACTGAAGTTTCTTCTGAAATTTTATTCCCTATATTATCTTCAGAAAGTGATTATAAAACTTATAAAAAATCAGAATATACTCCAGATTCATGGTCAGCATTTATGACTAATCATAATACAAGAGCAGAAATATATAACCAAAGTATATCTGCGACTATTGACCAAACAGGGTATATTACTAAAGAAGCACATAACACTTTAATTTCAAATTTTGAAACTTATATTGCGTCTTTATTGCCAAACTTAGAAAAAGTTGTAGAAACTGAAGAACCTGCTGAAGTTACTCCTGAAGAACAAAGACTTCAAATTGCAAGTAAAGCAAATATAGGTAGTTCTTGTAATTCTGCTGAAATGATTCAAAATGAATATTTATTTAATTTAAGACCTGCTAACGATCCTTATGTTTATGTTTGTTCAGGAAGCCAAAATTATAGATCTTGTGTTAATGGTAAATGGACTAAAAATTATAAATATACAGAAATAGAAGTTAGTTCACATCCTGTTCAAAAATGTCAAGATATTAATTAAAAATAATTTTTATATTAAAAATAAAAGGTGTAAATAAATATGGAAAAAGAAAATAAATTAAAAATTTTAGGATTTTTTTTAATAATAGGACTTATGTTCTCATTTCTAAGCATACCTGTGTCTGCTGATGAAATTGCTGATACTGCGGTTAATGTAGGAAAGAATGTAATCTTTGAACAACTTTTTCAAGGAGCAGGAAATGTCTTAAACAAAGTTTTTGGACTTAATCCAATTGTTCATGGTGTCCTTGCAGGAGCTTTCTCTGCAGTAAATTCTTTTACCAAGCTTTCAAAATTAAATATTGATTTTACACTTGATAGAGACCAAGTAAACATCTCTGAAGATATTGAAGATTATTATGAACCATATGATAATTACCTTTTAGATAATAGAATAGAACAAGATGTTACTTTAAAAGATAACATGCTTTTAACTGATAAAAATATTTTAGATGCAAAATTTATAGAAACTAAACAATTGTCTGAAATAGATACTGGACTTAATTCTCCATCTTTCAGACTTGCAGATAAAACAAAAAAAGTTACAGTCTTAGATTCAAATAACCAAGCAGTCTCTTTACAGAAGAGAGAAATCTTATTTGAAGATACAAATAAAACCATAGAAAACGAATATGAATATAGAAATTTTGTAGTTAAATATCCTAAATCAACTTATACTAAAAAAATAGATTATGATCTTAAATTTTCTGATCTTTTTGGTACTTGGGCAAATCTTTTAGTTCCATTTTATAATGGTGCTAGTTATATTAAAATTTCTAAATTTTTAGATGGCTCAAATACAGATCTTATGGATAAATTAGAAGAAGAGAAAAAAGAGGAAATTATTTTAGAACCTTTTAAATTAATTTTTAATTCTTATGTTAGAGATTCAATTGAGAATGTGGAGACAGATCAAGTTAATTGTATTACTGAAGGTGGACAACAGTACGGTCAAACAGGTACAGAAGCTCTTCCAAAAATAGCTCTTGACTGGACATATTCTTCAGGAAATGCACAAACAATTTCAGGAACAACAGTCTCAAGACTTGATTGGTGTGATGGAGAGCTTACAGGAGAAGATAACAAACAATCTATCTACTGTGATGCAACTCAATTTTCAATTGAAATTTTAAACAAACTTAAAAATATAGAAAACTTTGTACAATCAAACAAATCTTCATTTACTTGTCCAACACCAGGTGTTGTTCAAGCTTTAGTTTCTGAAACTAATAATATTGGTATAACTCAATTAAATTCAAGTTATGATTCTTCATTTATATCAATTGATTATGTTTTAGAAGGAAATATTAATGTTAATGATTTTAATATTGTTCCAGAAAAATTTGGAAACTTAACTTTAACTATCTATAAAGATGGTGTTGAAGAAGAAATCAAAGTTATTGAGTTTACTTTAGAAGAATTTACTGAAAACAAATTAATTGGATCAGAACAAATAGATGTTGGTCTAATATTTGATGATGAAACAAAGTTTAAAGTTACAGCTATCTTAATTTTATCTGAACCATATGCAACAGCTGATTCAAGATTAGATAATATCTTAGAAAATGAATTTAATCCAAATTCAGATGTTTGTAATCTAGATAAAACTTCACAAAATATAAATTTATTTTCAAAGAATAATAAAATTGATACTTCTTTAGTTGAGTTTAGATCTTATTTAATGAAAGATGGTTATTCAAATGATTTTAAAGAAGATTTTGATAGATATTATAGAACAACAATAACAGCAGCTCCAGATTATTATAAAGATACTTATTATAAGTATTTTATATCTGATAATTTCACTTTTAAATCTTCCTTTGATTCTGAACCTGGAAGATTATTATTACAAGGTCCTGGAAGATATAATGTTTTATTGAATGTTACATTTGATGATGAATGGAATTTATTTAATAAAACTACTGGAGAAATTACAGGAAAAGTAGAAGTAACTTTAACAAGAGAAATTGCTCCTGAAAATGACTCTCCTCTTTACTATATGCCATTTAATGGTCTTGTGGGAATTGATTCTCCAAATGCAAGACAAGGTTATGGTATTGATTTCACTGGAGATGTTGTAACTGTTGCACAACTTGGTACAAAAGAGTATTTAAGAACAGAACCTTTTACACAATCAAATACAGTAAACACAGTTTCTGTAAAAGAATATGGTAAAAATTCAGGAGACTTTGCAAAATTAAATTATGGAGATACAAGAGCTAGACTTTTAGAAGTTTCAATTTCAGATACTAAAACAAATCCTGAAATGATATTTTCTCCATCAAGAGCAACTCCTGTTGCTTTAAAAGTTTCTAATCAAAATAATGATGCTTATAGTTTCTATAAGCTTGATGTTGGAGCTCCACAAGCACAAGGCGGAGAACCAGCGTCATCTACTGGAAATTTAGTTCCATGGACTGGTGTTGGTAATTGTCTTGACTTTTCTGGAATTTCAGTTTTAGAAGCATTCAAAGAAAGGTCAGATATTCCTGCAATGTTTTCAAAGCTTGCTCCATCTTCTCCAAGTGACACTGTTTCTTACGGTGTAGAATGGGAAAATAGAAATATTACAAGAAGAGGAAATGTTTTCTTAAGAACAGTAGTATATACTCCTAGTAATTTTAAGAGTGGAAATGGTGTAAGTGTTTTAACACAAGACTCTTATGATGATGATGCAGTATTTTATGCTATAGGTCAAGAAGCTTCTAAAAGTATATTACTTAAAAATGTATTTGGACAAAATGCAGATATTAAATATATAAGTGAAATATTTGATCTTGTAAAAGATAAAAAAGCATGTATTGATTCAAGTACAAATAATATAAAGATTAGATATAATCCTATAGCTGTTTCTGAGCCATTGTTTGGAGGAGATTTATCTTCTGATTCACAGAATTCTTGGGTTCAATCTAAAGGTGGATGTATAATTAATTAAAACGAGGGATTTACAAATGTCATTTAAAGAAACCTGGCAAAATTTTCTAACAAAGATAGATAACAGAATACCAATTAAAAAGATTACAGGTCCTTTGGATAAAAAATATCCCTTAACTTCTTTTTTTATTTTTTTATTAATACTTTTAGTAGTTGCTTATTTAATTTTTGGTTCAAGCTTAACTTTTAGTTCACCTAAATTAACAGAAATTACTTTAAGACTTGCAGATTCTGAAAATAATATTTTAGATAACTTTGATTTTAAAATAAAAAATGAATCTGATGGTTTTACAAATAGTTATGTAACTAACTCTTCTGGGTCTTTAACAATGTCTTTAGATTCAAGAAAAGAATATTTGTTTATTGTAGAAGCAGTTGGTTATGAGTATACTAAAGAAAAAATAGATTTTTTAAAAACAACATATAATTTTATTATCACCAAACAAAATTTTCCAGAAAATTATACCAAAACAGTATATTTCCAAGATGCTTTAACCAAAAAAATAATTACAGATCCATTAAATGTAAGTATTCGTTGTGATAATGGTCCTATTATTGTTCCAAACTCAGTTGATACAAACTCAGGAAGTGTTTCAATTGAAATACCTATAGAATGTCAAAAACTTTATGCATCTGTTACAGGAGAAAATTATATTGAAGAAAGTTTATCAATACCAATTACTGAACAAACTTTTAATCTTAATGTTATTACTGAAATTTTAGATAGTGGTTCTCTTTCTGTTTATACTCTTTCAGATGATGAATCTATTTTAAATTCAATTACTTTAAAATTATTTTCAGTAGATGATCCTATAACTCCAATAAAAACTATTCAAACAACTAATAGTCAAGGTATTTTTAATTCTATTCCTGTAGGAGATTATATAGTAAAAGCAAGTGATGTTTCAAATAGATATTTACAAAATCAAGAAGAAGTTTTAATTACAAAAAATAATACTTTAGATATTACAATAAATCTAATAGATACTGATAATGATACTCTTCCAATAGTTGATCCTGATACAAATCAAGAAATAACTATCAGAGAAATAACTGTATTTATAAA
>Ga0172382_10013795_pt1 | contig 10367 bp, 10 predicted proteins | sample Leawel138RmetaG_FD_122245 | JGI IMG/M metagenome (GOLD analysis project Ga0172382, IMG submission 122245) | Leachate microbial communities from a municipal landfill in Southern Ontario, Canada - Leachate well 138R metaG | ecosystem: Engineered > Solid waste > Landfill > Unclassified | place...
ATTTTACTTCAACATGAACAAACGCCCTGAACTGAGCGACCAGAAGGTGCGCCAGGCGTTCGCGTATGCCATCGACCGCAACGAACTCGTCGAGAAGATACAGCGTGGCGCTGGAAAACCGGGCAACATGGGCATGCTCCCTGAGGAGCACATCTGGTACAACCCCGATCAGCCTGAATATGCATTCAACGTAGAACAGGCAGAGATGCTGCTTGAGAGCGCCGGATGGAAGGATACCGACGGGGACGGGATTCGTGACAGGGATGGAAAGAAACTCTCGTTCACCCTCAGCGTAGGAAGCGATGAAGTCAGGTTCGGCGAGATCCTCAAAGATCGTCTCGGGAACGTCGGTATAGACATTCAGGTCAGGGCGCTCGAGAGCAAATCCCGCGACGCCAACCTGAAGAAAGGCGACTTCGAGCTGATCATTGCAGGTTACGGAGGATGGGGCGGAGATGCCGATTTCCTGCGCACAAAGTATACCGATGTCGCATCTACGACCAGCGCCCTCTCTCCTCTGGCATCCGTCTACGGCTACAAGAACAGCGAACTCAATGCTCTTGCCGCCGCTGAAATGACGGAGTTGGACGATGAAAAGCGGAAAGGGATCGTGTACGATATGCAAAAGATCCTCGCAGAGGACGTGCCGGCTATCCCCCTGCTCTATACGACCCGCCCCGATGTGTGGTATATCTCGCAGTACGACGGCTGGATGTGCCCGTTCAACCACCATTCGCGAACGATGGCCAAACTCTCGTATCTAAAGAGGGAAGGAGTTGCAGCAAAGCGATAACGTCCGGTACTGGGCCGACTACTGGAATGCGGCGGCACGGGAGATGGGCACGGTCACCGACGACTCTATCGCGGCAATCTGGAACCGGCGGTCGAGCCGTTTCACGCAGGACATGGACGCCGAAAGGCAGCAAAAACGGGCCGACGAGATGTTTGCAATGCTTGATGAGGCCGGTTTCTCACTTCAGGGCGCGAAAGTCCTTGACATCGGTTGCGGGCCGGGAACCCTCTCCCTCCCGCTTGCCCGCGCCGGAGCGGACGTCACGTCTCTTGATGTCTCAAAAGAGATGCTCGGCCGGCTTACCGGATCCGCACGGGAAGAAGGGCTGAAGATCACGCCGGTCGAGTGCTCGTGGTGGACGGCGGATATCGATGCACTCGGATTTCGGAACGCGTTCGATCTCGTGGTTGCAGCAATGACCCCGAGCATCAGAGACGTGGAGACCTTCGACCGGATGGTGGCCTGCTCAAAGGGGTACTGCTACTACAGCAGCCACTTCACCAGAAAGGTGGATGAAGAGGCGCATCGTGAGATCTACCGCGAGATTCTGGAAAAAGAGCCCTGCAGCAATACCCACGGGCTGGGCATGCTCTACCCCTTCATGTACCTCTACGCGTCCGGCTACCGCCCCATCGTGAGGTTCAGCCGTCAGTCAGGGAGCCGTGAGCAGGATTGGGTCGTGGCAGCAGAGAGGGCGATGGATCTTCCATGGGGCACCCCGGAGGTTTCCGATGAAGCAAAAGAGAAGATCCGTGAATATTACCGGAACGCCGCTGCACCGGACGGGACGTATCGATACGAGTTCGAGACATTCAGCGGCACGATGGTCTGGGCGGTCAACGATTAAATGAACGAGAGGGACAGGCGGGCGATCATCTTCAGGTTTGTCATAACCCTCCTGGTGATCGTGGCCATCAATTTTCTCCTCCCGCGCATGATGCCGGGAGACCCGTTCTCGACCATGGCATCGGATATCCAGGGCGAAGACGTGATCGTCATGACGGAGGCGCAACGGGAGTATTACTTCCACTATTACGGCCTGGATCTCCCGCTGCATGAGCAGTTCTTTTCGTATCTGGCAAACCTGGCGAGAGGGGATCTCGGCCGGAGTATCCATTACAGGATGCCGGTGAACGAGGTGATCCTTCTCCATCTGCCGTGGACTCTCCTCATCGTTCTATCTGCAACAGCCATCAGCACGGTTGCCGGCGTCATACTCGGCGTCGTCTCCGCCCGGAACCGGAGCAAGGGGTCTGACCGGCTCATGATGACCGGTCTGATCGCATTTGCCGAGATCCCATCATTCCTGCTCGGGATCATCCTCCTGCTCATATTCTGCGTGCATCTCCAGATATTCCCTCTTGCGGGCGCCGTCACCCCGTTCGCACATTATACCGGTGTTCTGGATCAGGTGAGGGATATCGCATACCACGCGTTCCTCCCGGTCCTGACCCTATCCTTCGCGCAGCTCACCGGGGTCTATCTCCTCACGAGGAATACGCTCATCACGGTCTCTACGAAGGACTACATCCGCACCGCACACGCCAAAGGGCTTGGCGATCGCATCGTCTGGACGCGCCACGCACTCCGTAACGCCTTGCTCCCGGTGGTGACCCGCACCGGGTTCGTGATCGGTATGCTCATGGGCGGTGCTGTGCTCGTCGAGAGCGTCTTCAACTATCCCGGGATAGGTCTCCTCCTCCGAAACGCTGTTGTAGCCCGGGATTATCCTCTGATCCAGGGGATCTTGCTGGTCGTGGCGATATCGGTTCTGCTCTGCAACCTGATGGCCGACCGCATCTACCTGAAACTGGATCCGAGGGTCGCTGGATAGGTGAACCGGATGCCTGTCGAACAAACTCCTATCATACGAGTCTCCGGGATGGTCCCGCATCTACAGGATGTGATCGCCCGCCTCAGGGATGTCATATCTAAGTTCAGCCTGGAAGGAAAGATCGGGCTATGCGGCATCGCCCTCATCGTCATGGTGGCGGTTTTTGCCCCGTTTCTCTCCGCATACCCGCCCGGAAAGATCACCGGGGGATCCCTTGAGTCGCCGGGTGCGGATCATCCGCTCGGCACCGACGAGTTGGGGATGGATATATGGTCCCAGATCTGCTACGGTGCGCGGATGAGCCTCTTCATCGGCCTTGCCGTCGCCTGCATCGCAGGGCTGGGCGGAGGTGCTCTCGGTATCCTCGCCGGATACCTCGGGGGAGCGGCGGATCAATTGGTGATGCGTACGGTCGACGTCATCATGGCGCTGCCTGCTTTCCCGCTCCTTATAGTCATCTCCGCCTTTATGGGCCCAAACATCTTCAACGTCATATTCGTCCTCGTCCTGTTCAGCTGGGCGAAACCGGCGCGTATCGCTCGCTCGCAGACTCTCACCATCAAGAACAACGCCTACATCACCGCTGCGCGGAACTACGGGGCGACGCCGTTCTACCTGTTGCGGCGTCATATCCTCCCGGAAGTGTTTCCCATTCTCTTCGTCCTCATCATCGGCATAACCTCGTACGCCATCATGGCCGAGACGGGGCTTGCGTTCCTCGGGCTGGGTGATCCGACTGCGAAGAGCTGGGGGATGATGCTGCACTACGCAACCAGCTTCCGGTCGATCTATTTCACGCCGTACTGGCAGTGGTGGCTCCTTCCCCCTCTTGCGGCGCTGATCGTCCTGCTGCTCTGCCTTGCGTTCGTCGGCCGCGATCTCGAACAGGTGCTGGACCCCCGCATAAGACAGAACCGAGGTGTATAATGTCAGTTCTGGAAGTCAGTAACCTGGAATGCTGCTATCATACGGATAATGGTGCTGTGAAGGCGATCGACGGCATCTCCTTCGGGTTGGAGGCAGGCGAGATCATCGGTGTAATCGGGGAGTCGGGAAGCGGAAAGACCACCCTTGCGCTCAGTATCATGCGGTTGCTCGACGGTCGGGCCTCCATATCCGGTACAATCTCATACAACGGCACGAATATCGCGCACCTCCCTGAACCGGAGATGAACCGGTTTCGGTGGAAGGATATCGCGATCGTGTTCCAGAACAGTCTGGATGTCCTGAACCCGGTGATGACGGTTGGAAATCAAGTCATCGAGCCCCTGCTGAAGCATGAGAATATATCGGTACGAGAGGCGGAGGCACGCTGTGCTGACCTGTTCCGGACGGTCGGCCTCGATCCGATCTGGATGGATGCCTATCCTCATCAGCTCTCAGGAGGTATGCGGCAGCGCGTTCTGCTTGCCATGGCGCTCTCCTGCAACCCGAAACTCCTGATACTCGACGAGGTTACGTCCGCTCTCGACGCATATACGCGAAAGGAGATCCGGGATCTGCTGATCGGCCTTCAGAAGAAGAACGGGTACGGCATGGTCGTAGTATCGCACGATCTCTCGTTCGTATCGTCCCTTGCATCCCGGATGATCGTCCTGTACGCCGGCAGGGTAGTGGAGAGCGGGCCGACGACCGATATCATCAACGCCCCCCGTCACCCCTACACGAGAGGCCTCATCCATTCCACACCGGACATATTCATCTACCGGGATCTCTGGGGGATCCCGGGAGGAGAGGCATCCGGCGGAGATGGGTACGCGGGCTGTCCGTTCGGCCGGCGATGTACGCAGTCCATCGATATCTGCAGGACGTCGCCTCCCCTCCTTCAGCCCTGCGGCGACGATAGAGAGGTTGCCTGCCACCGGGGCGGGATTGCAACGCTTCTCAGGGCGGACGACATCCACTTCCGGTATACCCTGCCGGCCGGGAGGGTGTTGCATGCGGTCGATGGTGTGGATGTGGAGGTCCGTGAGGGGGAGGTGCTGGCGATCGTCGGTCAGACCGCCTCCGGCAAATCCACTCTGGCGCACATCCTCGCGGGGATCCTCCGCCCGGAGTCGGGTACCGTCAGGTTCATGGATAGAGAGGTTTACGGCGCGAACTACGGCCATCGGTTCGGCGGCATCCAGATAGTATTTCAGGACCCGTTCAGCTCCACCAGCAACCGCTTCACGGTGCTCGACGCGGTCAGGGAGCCGCTCGATATCAATGGGATAGGGACCGCGGCCGAGAGGCTGGATATGGCGCGGGAAGCCTTGAGACAGGTGCGGCTCCCGACGATCGATGAGTTTCTTGGGAGGTACTGCGGTGCGCTCTCCGGCGGCCAGAGACAGAGGGTCGCGCTTGCGCGGGCCATGGTCATGAAGCCAAAACTCCTGATTGCAGATGAGACCACATCCGCACTCGACGTCTCAACCGCAGCCAATGTGTTGCGCACCTTAAAGGGCATCCAGAACAGGAAGGGTTTTGCGATGATCTACATATCGCACGATCTCTCTCTGACGTTAAAGATTGCCGACCGGATCGCCGTGATGGATGCAGGGAGGATCGTAGAGACCGGTAACGCCCACGAGGTGATGCTGCATCCTCGAGATGATCGGACAAAGCGGCTGATCGATGCGAGGATCAGCCACTGCTGCCATGATCACGGGGATGGCGTCCCCACTCTAACCGGGATGGGTGAGCCGTAAAGCCACAACTCCGCCGGCCGGGATCATGCTGATGCCGGGTGCCCGGTATGATGCGGGAACCGGGAATAGCCATGTCACCTCCAGACGAACTGGAAGTGGGGTTCGGGTGCGGTCTCTCCCTCCCATACGCGATCGCTATAGGTATGCGCGAGGCGAGATCGGCGATTTGATCTCCCGGGGGTTCCTTCTCAACGCTTTAGCGAGATGCTGAGCCCGGGTGGGTCCTGCAGGCGGAGGTGGTGCAGGAAGGTCTCCCGATTGACACCCGCCGTGAATTAACAGGTTCCCATGAACATTTCAAAACCCCTTTCATCCTGCACATAACAACCCTCTACCACGACCATGAACGACAGAACGAGACCCTATCCGGATCGAGAGATCATATACCGGTGGGCGGTTGCAGAGATCGGTCCCGGCATCTCCCGCATCCTCTCAGAAAAAGGGCAGATGCGCCCGGATGTAGACCGGTGCATCGGTTTCTTTTACGTTGACCACGAAGAGGGTGTCACCTTCCGCCTCCACTCCCTCTGCCGGGCCGGAACCGGAAAGTTGCCGGAGATCGTCGTGATCTTCGAGAACCACGGCGAAGGGCTCATACTCCACTCCGATGAGATGGGGGCGTATACGCTCCTTTCGGATGAGGAGGCAAACTCTCTCTCGCTGCTCGAAGAGCAGAGGTGGCGCATCTACTACGAACCGGAGCAACTCCAGGCGGTACGAAAGAGGGTTGACCTCGACAGGTTCAGGGCGCCGGGGTATTTCGACGACGTATCGGTGATCCTCATCTCACGAGACCGGGAACTGATCCCCGAAGGAGTCTGGATCCGCCTGGAGGGCCAGTCGGACGACGAAACATCACTCCGGGGAACGCTCCTGAACGAACCTTACTCGGACTTCGGTGTACATGAAGGGGAGATCCTCACGGTGCGCTTCGCCGATGGTGAAGATGGACGGTTTCTGGTCGCGGAGATATGATCGCGGTGAGCGGGAATCCCGGCCGGGTATCACTCGCTCTCTCACAACGCCTCGATCACGCTTCCAACCACTGATTCGAGATCCCCGCTCGTGCACGCGACGGTGAGGTCGGCATACCGCTCATACAGCGGGACACGCTCATCGTACATCTCGCGGAGGCTCTGGCCCGGGAGGAGGAGGATCCCCCGGGTCGGCGTCTTGACCATTCCCTAGTTATGGAAGGATCCAAAGGAGCGAACGCCAGTAGTTTCAAGACGATGCAGAAGATTTATTCATTTCCGTGTCCCATCGTTTTCCGAGGAAAATATATGAAATTACTTGGATTCGGGACGTTGCGTCTGCCGCTTACCGATCCCGACAATGTGAAATCCATCGATCAAGAACTTTTTAATCACCTCGTTGATGAATTCATGGCAGCGGGGTACACCTACTTCGAGACCGGCTGGCCGTACCATTCCCAGTGTGCTGAAGACGCCTGCAGAAAAGCTGTCGTAGAGCGGTACCCTCGGGAAAGTTTCTTACTCGCGGACAAGATGCCGACCTACAATATCAGAACATGCTCCGATTATGAGAGTATTTTCACCGAACAGCTGAAGCGCTGCGGGGTGGATTATTTTGACTATTATCTCTTCCATAATCTCGGTGTCGCGAGGTATGATCAGTGTGAAGAACTCGGCGGTTTTGAATTCCTCCGACAGAAAAAGGAAGAGGGAGCTGTGCGGCATATCGGGTTTTCGTCCCACGACACGCCGGAACATCTCGACAATGTCCTGAAAGAACACCCCGAGGTTGATGTCGTGCAGCTGCAGATCAATTACATCGATTGGGAAAATATCAACATCCAGTCTCGCAGATGCTACGAAGTTGCACGGAACCATAACAAACCGATCATCATCATGGAGCCGGTAAAAGGCGGGGGACTTGCCTCGGTCCCCAAAGAGGCGGAAGAACTCATGCGCAAGATCCGTCCTGAGGCTTCCCCCGCGTCGTGGGCGCTTCGGTTTGCCGCAGGACACGAGGGAGTTTTCATGGTCCTGAGCGGCATGAACTCCCTCGAACAGGTGAGGGACAATATAAGGACCTTCAACGATCTGACACCACTTTCCCTCGAAGAAATTACTCTTCTCGAAAGGGTCGCGGAGATCATCGGCATGAACACCGCTGTACCCTGTACGGCGTGCCGGTACTGTGTCGAGGGATGCCCGCAGGATATTCAGATACCTGCTCTCTTCTCAATCTATAATGATATGATGCAGTACGGGGATATTAACTACCCCACCGTGCATTACCAGCATGCAGTCTTCGGTCATGGTAAAGCGATCGACTGCATAGAATGCCGGAAGTGTGAAAAGAGCTGCCCGCAACACCTGCCGGTATCCGATCTCATGAAGGACATCGCAGCCAGATTCGATAGAGGATGATGAAGAATCTCATGCGGGGTCTAGAACGAACCCTACTCGGATTTCGGCGTGCATGAAGGAGATATGCTCACGGCATGCTTTGTCGAGGACGAGGAGGGGCGATTTCTGGTCGCAGAAACCGGATCGGAGTGAATGAGGGGTTTCATCCTGGACGTTCGGGCCCCCTCACAACGCCTCGATCACACTCCCGACCACTGACTCGAGATCCCCGCCCGAGCACGCGACGATGAGATCGGCGTACCGCTCATACAGCGGGACACGTTCATCATACATCTCGCGGAGGCTCTGGCCCGGGAGGAGGAGGATCCCCCGGGTCGTGATGTTTTTGAGCCTTTTTTCCATCTCAGCATACGAGATCTCCAGGTAGACGACCGCCCCTCTCGCTTTCAGGTGTGCCATCGCATCCTCGCTGAGCACCACGCTGCCCCCCGTCGCGACCACCGCCCGGTGGGGCTGGAGGGAGAGGATCGTCTCCTCCTCGATTCGCCTGAAGACATCCGGCCCATCCTCATCGAGGACCTCCTGGAGCATCCTTCCGGCCCGCTCCTGGATCAGGATATCCGTATCGATGAACTGCATCCCGAGGGCTTTCGCAAGGACTACACCCACGGTGCTCTTCCCCGCACCGGGCATGCCGATGAGGATGATATTTTCGTGGTGATACATGCTGCTCCGGGACCCTGTGGTGAGGCGGACCCCTTTCTTGGTACTCCGGTGGGATTTCGGCGGAGATGAAGGTTTTGTTCGGAAAAAACGCTCCTCTCCGGGGTCATGCCCATATCATGGGGCACCCGGAGCGATCGGGCCTCAGGACGATCCGGCGCGGCCCACACTCACAAAAACGGCGACAATCCCGATAATGAGGGTAATAATCCCGGATACCGCCCATAACAACGATGGGCCGACAACCTCCTTACAGTTTGCTATGCAGAGTATGGGGCGCATCCGGAGTGCCCCCGTACCCTGCAAAAGCCATACAAGGCCGAGGAATCCTACAAACACGCCGAAAAGTGTTCCAGCAATCGGTTTTGCCTTCATGCTCGATCGAGCACCATCCCCGACCCCGGTTACGATAAACCCTCCGCCTCAGGATCATGGTCCCGCTCGGCGCCGGCCGCCACCCCGCCTTCCTCCTCGTGGTGCCCGACCACATCGGCGATCGCCTCCGCAAGCGTCATCGCATCGGTCATCCTCATCTCGACCCCTGCCGCCTCGAATGCATAGCCGGCCCCCTTCCCCGAGAGCGGATGGTGCAGGAGAACCACGTCGACCTTCTGTTCAAGCAGCATCTCCGCCGCCTGTACGCCCTTCCGCTTCTTTACATCCGTGAAGGGGTTGGCGACGATCTCCGGCTGTTCGATCTGATTCTTCCCGGTATCGACATTAAAGATCGCGAAGTACGGTGCTTCGCCAAAGTGATCGCCGATCAGGTCATCCCGATCCTGCAGCGGCACTGCATACCGCAGGTGCACCTTCTCCTCGGGTTCATAGTGAATGACGACTCGCTCGATGTTCTGAACCCGATGGTGTATGGTCTTTTCGATGCGTTCGCTTGCCTGGTGCGCCTCCTTGAGGTCCGATGTCGCCATCTCGATCACCGCCTCCACGAAGATGTAGCGCCCGGAGTTGCGGCCCGTGACACTCCTGATACGGCTCACCATCGGGTCTGATAGGATGATCGTGCGGATCTCGCTGAGCGTATCATAGTCGACGGAGGCATCCAGAAGGGGCTTCATGCTGTCTTTCAGGATATCCCAGCCTGCTTTGACGATGAAGATGGCGACGATGACGGCCGCGATCCGGTCCAGGGGTATGCCGAAGAACTGGCCGAGGAGTGCAAAGAAGACGACCGAGGAGGAGAGGATATCCATCTGGTGCTGTCTTCCGTCGGCGATCAGGCCCGGCGAGTTGTACTTCCGTCCCACGTTCACCTGATACGTGCCGAGGATGAAGGGCACCGGGATGAAACCAGCGACGATGAGGAGGACCCATCCGCTGTAAGACTGGGCGGCGATATCACCTGTCACCGCCTCTGTTGCGATCTCGAAAGCGGTGAGGAAGATGAGGAGGGAGATGATCACCGCGACGACGTTCTCAACCTTGTAGAGCCCATACGGAAAATCTCGGCGTTTACGTGTGGAGAGGAGCACGCCTGCGATCAGCGCAAGCGAGGCGACGACATCCACGAACGAGTGGATGCCGTCCGCACGGAGGGCAAGGCTCCCCGAGTAAACCGAGAGCGCCAGTTTCGCGACGACCAGCCCTATGTTGACGGCGAGGGAGAGGAGGGCGACACGCAGGATGATGGATTCTGACGCCTGTTCGGAGCCTTTCGTCTCCTGCCTCCCCTCTTGCATACCGGTTCGCTCCTTAATGAACTCTTTTGTATGGCGCTTCTATTAATCTAATCATTATGCCCACCTGTCGGGGGTGAAGTGTTTCGTCTCCGCCGGCGCGAAAGGCCGTATTATCCATCCCGCCCTGCTTCACCGGATGGGGATATCGAGCTCGCTCTCAATTAGTACTGATGGTTGTCGATGGCGCCCTGCCGGGCTGCGGCGGCACTCTTCGGGGTGTTTAATGGGGTGCAGGTGCAGGCCGGGATGCTACCCTTTCAACAACACATCGGGTGAGCAAGTTCTTCAAAACCCCTC
>Ga0172382_10013800_pt1 | contig 10365 bp, 10 predicted proteins | sample Leawel138RmetaG_FD_122245 | JGI IMG/M metagenome (GOLD analysis project Ga0172382, IMG submission 122245) | Leachate microbial communities from a municipal landfill in Southern Ontario, Canada - Leachate well 138R metaG | ecosystem: Engineered > Solid waste > Landfill > Unclassified | place...
AATAGTGACCAATCCCAACGTGGAGAGTTCGCGAACAATACGGCAGGCGCGGGGGAACCCGGAGCCATAGCGGGGGCGCGGAACCCGGTCATCCACATAAAGGATGCGCGGTTTCGGGGAATGGCTGCGCGCGAGCAGAATATTCTTGGGATCGGCCGGATACTGGTCCTGCAAATAAGCAGCGTGCCTCTGCACAAAAATACCTTGATTGCGTTTCATCAGCGTATTGGCATGCGCGCTGCCCCCGCTGCCAAACTCAAAGTGATAGAGGGCGACATCCGGATCATAGAGGACCTGATAGCCGCCTCTCCAGAGCCTGACGCAATAGTCGGTCTCCTCATAGTAGGCCGGAGCGAAGGCTTCATCAAAGCCGCCCATTTCCTGGAAAAGAGTGGTACGGGTCAGGAGAAAGGCCCCGGAGCAATAATCAACGGGACGACGAAAGCGATATTCGGGCCGATCCGGATGCTCCCCCCGTCCGTAGCCCAAACAACTGCCATCCTGCCAGATAACGCTGCCGGCTTCTTGCAAGGCCCCATCGAGATTGATGATCCTGCCCCCTACGGCACCTGCTTGGCTATTTTCTGCAAGTATGGAGATAGCCGTTTCCACGGAGCCTGGCAGGATTTGCGCGTCGTTGTTGAGGAGGAGCAGATACTCCCCTTTGACCAGATCCCGTGCCTGGTTGCAGGCGCGCAAAAAATGCAGATTGTGGTCGTTTCGGATGACGACTGCGCCATCCACGCGCTGCAACAGGGCATCGGTTGCGTCCGTGGAGGCGTTGTCGATCAGTATGACTTCACTTTCGTCAGGGAGATGCTCCGCCAAGCTCAGCAAGCAGGCCAAGGTAAGCTCTGCCTGATTGTAGAGAACAATGACCACGCTGAGACGCGGATTCGGGGACGACGGCAGGGTGATGCGCCCCCCGGGGCCCAAAAAGTCGTGGAGCATGGTTTGGTAATGGCGCCGGGCGATATCTTTGTCGGTGAATATACGGTATTGCAAAACGGAGAGGGTGTTTTCAGGGCCTTGCCACGCTCCCGAGATGCCGGCCAACCGCTGCACGAGAGGCATGGCTTTGGCCTTTACGGCTATTTTTATTTCCAAACTGAGCGGCAACGCCCGATACAGCGAACGAAGCGCATGATAGACCGCATATCTCCCTTTACTGGCTAACTGCCGCATCTGCTTCGTAATCCCCGCTGCCTTCTATTTCTGACTCAGAGCACGAATGGTTTCATCTCGCCGCTGTAATTCACTCTGTAACTGCAACTGCTGGAAATAAGCCTGCGCCCGCAATACAACGCAGTCGCCGAGTCGGGAAAATGCGAGACGCCAATGATCGCTGTCATTGGCAGACAGCGCGGTCATCCATTGCGCCGAATCAGGCGCTTTTTCTGCCATGGTGAACATGGATAGGCCATGGCTGTGAAAAAAATGGAAGTGCGGAAAGCGCGCCTCGAGTTCGCGCACGAAGCGCCATACACCAAAATCCTTCTCATAGACATTGCTGTCATGGAAAAGCACGACGCCCCGCTCGCTCATTTTGGGTAGCCAGGTTTCAAAGTCATGACGCACTGCATCATAGGTGTGCAAGCCATCAATGTGTAAAAGATCCACGCTGCCATCCGCGAACTGGTCCAACGCCTCATCAAAGGTCATTCTCAACAGATGGGAGAAGTCCGGATACTGCTGCTGGTTATGTGACAGGACATGCTCGTAGGTATCGCTGCCATAAGGCCCAGTGTGGGCATCCCCCTGCCAGGTGTCGACCGCAAAGCACTGCGTGCCGGTAGTATGTTCTTTAACACTTTGGCAAAAAGCAAAATAGGAATCACCAAGGTGTGTCCCCAATTCCACAAAGATCTTGGGACGCCATTGTTCCATGCACCAGAGCGCGAAGGGGATATGCCCCTGCCAGGCGGTGATGGAACTTTGATGAAGCGGTACTTGAAATGCCGCAGGGCTGAGGCGGGAAAATGCATCGTTAATCATGATAGTCACTCTATGTTTGAGCGTGTGGGTCGCTCTGGTTCACGGTAATGGACTTGGTATTTTACCTGAAAGAATTCGTCGTTATTTGCGACTGGACGACCAGCGAATGGCCTCTCCACTATAGATGGGCGTGATCTGTGGGGGGAGGTTCTGATAGTTGCCGCCGGAGGGGTTGAACTGGACCTGGGCAGGCGTGCTGCGGCTTTCGTTGTGGAGAATCACGGCATCGGCGCCGAGGGCCGCGGCGCGTTTTTCAATCATGGCGATAACCTGGGCAGACGGGGTGCCGGTTGGGGCTTCGGCGTGGATATTGGCGATGGCGGTGTAGGGGCGATCCGGGGCTTTGCTGAGGGTTTCCACCAGCGAGGTGGGGGCGTAGTGGGTGCTGCTGAGGGCGCTCACCTGTACCTGTGGTCCGGCGGCGCAGCCCGCTAACCCGAACAGGGCGGCAATGACGATGGGATAGGATCTGGCAGCCTTCATGGTTTTTTGGCCTCTGATGCTGTGCTAGCGGTGGTCTCTAAGGTTATTTTAGCCTGGGAACGGAGTTTTTGCAGATATTCGGCGGTTTTCTGATTGCGCAGCTCTGCTTCCAGTTGGGTGGAGATGGCGCTGAGGGGGAGGACGCTGGCGGGCCGCTTACCCAGCACCTGGACGATGGCGAAGCCTTCGGGCACAGGGATGGGGCCGGTGACCTCGCCGGGCTTGGCCTCGCGGATCTGGACGAGAATGGGGGCCGGGATCTGGTTGTCGGCCAGCCAGCCCAGTTCGCCACCCAGGGTGGGGTTGGGTCCTTGGGAGTGGTCGGCGGCCAGAATGGAGAAGCCCGCCCCCTTTTTGATCGCTTCCAGGATCTGCCGGGCCTCGGCATAGCTGGGCACGACGATTTCGCGCAGCCGGAATTGATGCTTGGGCGCGGTTTTGACCAGGTCTTCATAGCGGGCGTGGATCGCCTTCTTGCTGATGGGGTGTTTGTCGAGATAATGGGCCAGGGCCTTATTGATGAGGAGATTTTCTTTCTCGTTAACCAATGCTTGCCGGAACCCTGCGCTCTGCTCGATGCCTTCTTTTTTGGCCTGTTGCAGGAGCAGCGTGCGGTTGATGAGGGTTTGCAAGGTTTCCTTGGCGATGGCCGGGTTGCCTTTGGCGGCCGGGTTGGCGGCGACAAGCTGGGCCTCGGTGAGGATCTGGCCATTGACGGTGGCCAGATTGGCTGCCAGAGCGGTACCGGGTAGCAGGGATAGGGCGAGCAGAATGGGAGCCAGGCGCATGGTTTTCCTCTAAAAGCTTTGTTGCAGAATGAAATAGGCGTCGATACGATTTTTGCGGAGATTCACGACGGTGCTGGCAGGATAGACGCTATGCCCCACCGGTAGGGCGCTCAGCACGGAAATGGTTGTGCCCCAGGGGGTGCTGAGGTTCAAGCCCACGCCCACGTCCGAAAGATTTTGCCAGGGGGCCTGCCGGGGCGAAAGGTAGTAGCTGGTCACGCCCGCTGTCTCGAAAAAGAGCGAGCCGGTGGCGCTGATGCCATAATGGTGAACGGCCGGGCTCTGCAGGGCCAGCCGTGCCGAATAACCGCTGTCGCCCACGAGAATGCCCGGATAGTAGGCCGACACGCTGCCAAACCCGCCCACCACCCATTGCTGGTTCTGCGGCAGGGTGTTGAAGGCCCATTGGCCGTTGCCGGTAAACTGGGCGCTCATGCCCCAAGGCAGGCTCTGGGTGTAGTTGGTGTTGAAGGTCAGGTAGCGGAACTTCGGCGTCGGGGCGCTGGGGGCATTGATGAATGTGCCATGGTAACCGGTGACCCCTTGGTTGTAATTGAACCCTAGTGACGCGCTGCCGGCCATGCCGAAGGGATGCACGATGCGGCTGTAGGTGGCGCCCAGAGTGTAGTAGTCATAGTTCTGTTTGGTGAGGGTGTACACCCCCTGCAGGACGGTGACTTTGTTGCCGACGATGGTGTAGCCTTCGTTGACGCTGAAGCGGCTGTTGGTGTCGGCGTAGAGGAGCTGGCTGCCATTCAGTGCGTAGCTGGCGATGTTGCCGGTGAAGTAGTAGGGGGCGGTTTGGCCAAGCCGGTAGTGGGTCCACTGGCTGGTGAAGCCATAGGTCCCCCAGGGGGTGATGGAATTGATGCCGATGGAACCCTGGTAGTAGGTGCTGCCGACACTGTCCTGGCTGAGGCTGGGGATGCCGTTGGTATAGCTGCCGTCAATCTCCAAACCCGCGCCGGGGCGGATGTAGGCGCTGCCGCCGGCGAGGTAGTTGCTGGTGTAGCGGCTGCCATAGTTGCCAAAGAGCAGGTTGCCACCCACCCATTGGTAGCCTGGCAGGGGCGTTTGCCGCACGTTCAGGGTAGAGCCGCCCGGATTTTCCGCCGGGGCAAAGCCCACCTGGAGCTGCTGGCCGTTGCGCGTGCTGTAGGCGTCGGCGAGGATATTGCGGCGGATGATGGTGGGTTCGCTGAGGCCTTCGCCATTCAGCCCGGTGTAGAACCAACCCAGGCCGGAGGCGATGTTTTTGTCCGTGAGCCGGCCCTGGACGACCATGATGTGGATACTTTTCCCCTCCACCGCAGCCTTGACGGCCACCAGAAAGTAACCTTCCTTGCGGTAAGCCGTCGAGAGCGTGCCCACCGCTGCCTGGGGGTTGGCGGCCTGCGCGAGGATATGGTGGATGCGCTGGTCGGAGAGCAGGGTGTTGCCGGTGACCAGGTAATGGTAGCCGTGGCTCTCTACCACCAGCGGTGCGGCACCCTGCCGCGGTGCCGCCAGGACATGAATGGCCGGGGGCTGCGCCGTGGGCAGAAAAGGGGGTTGGTCCGCTTGCATTAATCCTCCATCGTTCGTTTGGGCGTCATTGTGGGGAAGGTGGGAGTGTGCGTCAAATAAGCTGTATATGGCGCGGAGTTGGACCGCGTGAGAGCAGGAGGGTTCCAGAGCTTGCGGGGATGGGCCGGTGCTGGCAAGGTGCGGTGCTTCGGGTAGTGATAAATTTGCGTATCGCTGTGTGTGCCCTATGGTTTCATAAAGCCTTTACATGATGGAGAAGAACGGTTTGGATCAGGCTGCGGTGTACATCATCCTGCTCAACTGGAACAGTGCCGCCGACACCCTCCGTTGCCTGCGGGCGGTGGCGGGTCTGCGTGGGGAGCAGGCGCAGGTGATGGTGGTGGACAACGGCTCAGAACCTGCGGATCTGGAACGGCTGCGCTCGGGCATCGCCCGCTGGGGCCTCGCGGTGGAGCTGGTGGAGACGGGGGAGAATCTGGGCTTTGGGGGCGGCTGCAATGTCGGGATGCGCCTGGCCCTGGAGCGCGGCGCCAAGTTTGTGTGGCTGCTCAATAATGACGCCGTGCCCCATCCCGATGCCCTGCAGGCGATGCTGCGGGTGATGGAGAGGGATGCGCAGGTCGGGGCGGTGGGTTCGGTGATTTATGACCTGGAGCGGCCGGAGCGGGTGCAGACCTGGGGTGGGGGGCGGGTTTGGCGCTGGGCAGGGGTGGCGCGGCATCATCGGCGACCGGTAGCGACGGGGCGTATCGATTACCTGACGGCGGCCAGCATCCTTTTGCGCCGCGAGGCGCTGGAGCGCACAGGTCTCTTTGATGACGATACCTTTTTTATGTATTGGGAGGATGTGGACCTGTGCTTTCGCCTGCGCATGCAGGGCTGGAAGCTGGCGGTGGCCGGGGATGCGATGATCTGGCATCAGCGCTCGTCCAGCCTCGGGCACGCCAATCCCCTCAAGGATTATTATGTCACCGCCTCCTCCCGACAGTTTTTGCGGCGCTACGCCCCCGGGCCGCGCCTGGCGATGACTCTGGGCGCGTTGGGGCGCATTGCGCGGCGACTGCTCCGAGGCAGGTGGCGCAATGTGCGGGCGATCGTTTTCGCGCTGTGGGACCGGCCTTACGACCTGTCGTCGCCTACCGTCGTGGGCGCAGTCTCCCAGGGGGATGGGCCGCTACGCGTGGCGGTGGAGGCCACCACCCTCTCGGGGCGGCTGGCGGGGATCGGGCATTATACCTCCGCGCTGTGTCAGCAACTGGTCGCGGATGGGGGGGCGACTCTGGCCTACTTTACGGCGCGGTCCTGGGCGCAGGAGCCACCGCGGCAACCCGGCCTGCGCATTCCCCGCCCCTTGCAGTGGCGCAAGCGTATTCCCCTGGGGCGGGAGCTGCAGTTCGTCTTGCAGGGGTGGCAACTCGCGCGGCTGGAACGTCTCTGGCGGCCGGATGTGATCCTGGGGCCGAGCTTCGTCCTGCCGCGCGCCCGGGCGCCGGCTGTCCTGGTGGTGCATGATCTTTCCCATCTCCGCTATCCGGAGGTCCACCCGCCTGCCCGTGTGGCCTTTTTGAACCGTCACTTGCGACCGGCCATGGCGCGCACGGGGGCCGTTCTGACGGACTCGCGTTTTACGGAAGCGGAATTGTTGCATTACTTCCCGGAGGTGGCGGGGCGAACCCATGTGGTCTATCCCGGTATCAGCGGGCGTTTCGCCGTGGCTCCGGCTGCGGAGGTGGAAACAGCCCTGGACGGGGTTTTGCTGGGAGACGATCGGCGCTTTTTCCTCTTTCTCTCCACCCTGGAGCCGCGCAAGAATCTGGAGGGCTTGCTGGCGGCCTATGCGGCCTTGCCGGCGGCGATCCGTGGGGCGCACCCGCTGGTATTGGTGGGGCAGATGGGTTGGCAGGAGAGCAATTTCGCTGCAATCCTGACGGGGATGGTGGCGCGCGGCGAGGTGCGGATGCTGGGCTACCTGCGCGACGAGCTGCTGCCGGCGCTCTATCGGCGCGCCCTGGCACTGGTCTACCCGTCCCTCTACGAGGGCTTTGGTCTGCCCCCCATCGAGGCCATGGCCACGGGCTGCCCGGTGCTGGTAGCCAACGTCAGCTCCCTGCCGGAGGTCTGCGGCGATGCGGCGCTGTATTGTGACCCACTGGATGTGGGGTCCATCACCGCAGGGATGCAGCGTCTGGCGGAGGACGATGCGCTGCGCACCCGACTGGCGGCGGCAGGCCCGGCGCGGGCGGCGCTCTATACCTGGGAGGACGCGGCAACGCAGGCGCTGGCGGTGATGCGGGAAGTGGTGGGGCGTTAGGGCTTGAAGGACTGGCGGAATGATTTATTCCGTGGGGATGAACGGATTTTTCACAGTTATCCGTCCTTCAAACACTTGACCATGTTGCAGGTCTTCGGTGAGCAATACGGCGCAGCCTTGCTGCATCGCCGATGCGACAATGAGCGAGTCCCAAAAGGATAATCCGTAGCGGTCTTCCACCTGCCACGCGCTGTTCAGTATGACCGGGTTGTCGTCCGCCGGATTCCAGGTCAATAAATCGCGTACCAGGGCCTGGGCAGTTTCGCGGGGAAGGCCTGGACGGGTCTTGCGGGTAACCACGTTATAGAACTCCCGCAGTGCTTGCAGGCTGGTGCGGCCCTTACGACTGGACCAGAGGCTCCGGAGCCATTGGGAGGCGACCACTTGTTTATCGGGAGTGCTCGCATCCATGCTGTAAACGAAGATGTTGGTGTCGACGAAAACTCGTGCCGTTTTCATCGGTCATAACGATCTTCGCGACGGGGGAGCGTTTCACCGCTACTGACAGGCTGGGGTTTTTTGGAGAAAAAGTTCTGCATGGCCTGCGTGTAGGCTTGCTCCTGCTGGTACTGCGATTCGAGCATTTCGCCGAGCATGCGCGAGATGCTGGACCGCTGTTTTGCCGCCTCGATGCGCGCCCAGTTCGCCGTTTCTTCGTTGATCGTGATGGTGATATTCACTTTACCCATGTCGCCCCCCTATCCACACGGTTACTGTGTAGCACGAATAGTGTGTAACGAGCAATAGGCTAACGCTGCACTGACCTGGTTTGGCTCCCGTCCTGGGGTATGGTCTGCCTACGTCCAGTTTGCCTGTCGTCGCATCGGCCTCAACCTGAGTATCCCAGGCAGCGGCGTCAAATTCAGCGAACCAGCGTCGGAATGCTGCGAGATCGGCAGGAGGCAAGCTCTGAACGGCTTTTTCAACCATCTCAACCGCAGCCATGGCACGATTCATCAGGAAAAAACATAAAGATACAAACATCTTGCTTTCCTGGCTCCCTGGGGTAGAAAAAGTCTCGCCGGCGTTATTCAGCGCCGGTGGTCTCCCGCGCATCCGCTGGCTGGTAGGTGGTGTACCAGTCGTTTTCCAGAATGACCTTGAGGAGTTGCCGGGTGCTTTGCGCCCAGGTGAGGTAGGGCATGTCTTTGGATTGCGGTGCTTTGCCCTCGGCGTGGAGTTGGAGCCACTGGCGGAGGCTATCGGCCAGCGCGGCGCTGTCGGTGTTGGGGAAATAAAAGGCGAACTCGCCCGCCACTTCATGGAAGACCGGAATGTCGCGGGCGATGATGGGCAGGCCCTGGCGGGCGGCTTCGATGAGCGGCAGGCCGAAGCCTTCGGCGTAGGAGGCGGCGAGGAGGGCGGAGGCGCGGGCGTAGAGTTGCAGCAAAAGGGCGTCGCTGGCGCCTTCCAGCCAGAATAAACGCCGGTTGCGTTCGGGGTGGCGGCGCAACTGGCGCGCCAACTGCTGGGTGCGCCAGCCTTCCTTGCCGACGATGACCAGATTGAGGTCGACGCCCGCCTGCCAGAGTGCCTCAACCGCCGCCAGCGCCTGGGCGTGGCCTTTGCGCGGTTCCAGGGTGCCGACCATGAGCAGGGTGGGATGCGACTGGCAGGCGGCCAGGACTTCCGCGCCTTCGCCTTCCGGCCCCTGGGTGGGCTGGCTGGATTCGATATCCGCGCCGAGGTGAAAATAGCCGATGGGCAGGGGGCGGGTACGTTGTCCAGGGTGGCCCTCCAGCCAGGCTTTGACCTCACCGGCCACGGCGCGGGAGTCGCAGACGATGGCGTCGGCCACGGACATGACGCCGGTGAACCAGTCGGTGAAGGCGAGGTTGAGGGCTTTAGGAAAAAGATAGGCACTATTTAGGCTAATAATATCGTAGATGGTAAAAACAATTCGTAGCCCGCGCTGCTGCAGGGCTGCCAGCGTTGCAAAGGGATAGTTCAGGTGGAGGTCCGGGCAGAAAAAAACATCTCCCGAGTGGATAGATACCAAGGGTTCTTCAAGTTCGGCGGGGCTCTTGCCGATTGTAGCGCTGATAAACTTTCGCGCATAACGGAGTTGGCCAGCCGCATCGGTATAAGCCGCCTCTACGGCATAACCTGCAGGCGGATGACGCAGGAGTTCTTGCAGGATGCTGCGCGCGACGCGTTGAATTCCCGTATGCACGTCACGCAATGCCAACTCCGATATATCTATGAGCAGCTTTCGTTCGCCAGGAATGGGCGCAGGTGTTGGTTGAATGCATTCAACCGGTAGTGGCGCTATGCCATTGCGGAAAAGTTTTTTCTTGAGCAAATAAATCCACACCCGTATTTCTTCTTCTGCGGCGGGAAACGGGCGCAAAATTTTTCGCGCAGCAGCAACAGCCATGGGATTGGCCAGTAGAGTACGTATCCATCTTTTTATGGTGGTTTTCATGGGGATGTAGCCGTCGGTTTGTTTCCCAGCACGGCATAGGAAAAATAGGCCCTTGAAGGGTCAACGGACTGTTCGTGGGCGAAGGCCAGCGGAGTCGTATAAATCACCTGCACACCCACAAAGCCATGCCACTGCATTAGAAACACCAAAAGATCGGATGGAATGGGGCGGGTATGGGTGGGGTCGCTATAGAAGCTGTGGAACGCTAAGGGGTGCTTGACGTTGATGGTCTCCAGCAGCACTACCCCTCCGGGCGCCAATGCCCGGAAAATGGCAGATAAAAGCGAGGCGAGAGAGTCTGGGGGAATATGTTCGAGAACTTCGATCAGTGAAATTCCGGAAAAACACTCGCGATGCTCGTGTAAATAGCTGAGGGCATCAGCACAGCAAGCGTTAAGGCCACGTTCTTTTGCTCTGGCGACTTCAGTGGCATTGCTGTCGATACCCTGTGCCTGAATGCCGTGGGCACTTAAAAACTGGACAAACTCACCAGCACCGCAGCCAATATCCAGAAAGGGTAAGGCGCTGCCTTTGGGAAGGTGAGGCAGATAGGCGGCGTATTGTTGGGTCAGTCCATCTTCATAACCTTCGGCCCAGATTTCGCTGAAATAGCTATAAAACTGCTCCTCGCGGCGATCAGGGTCAGGAGCGTGGCCAACGCGTGCTATGGCGCGTTCCAGAAATGGTTCCGCGGGTAAGGTGTGGGAGAACGGTAAGGGGTAACTGCTCCGCCCCAGCAGCGCCGCAAGCCACTTGAGCGGGCCAAACAAGGGTGTTTTGCGGATGGCCGCTTTGATTCTGTTCATAGGGGCAGTCATGCTACTACTCCGAAAAAT
>Ga0172382_10013801_pt1 | contig 10363 bp, 10 predicted proteins | sample Leawel138RmetaG_FD_122245 | JGI IMG/M metagenome (GOLD analysis project Ga0172382, IMG submission 122245) | Leachate microbial communities from a municipal landfill in Southern Ontario, Canada - Leachate well 138R metaG | ecosystem: Engineered > Solid waste > Landfill > Unclassified | place...
CACTAGTTGTGGGCGGACAATTAAGTTGGAAACTGAACAAAACAGTTAAGAGCTTGGTACTGTCCAGTTATGCCATGAAAAAGCATAACTGGACTTTTCTGATTCCTCATTCCCACGCTCCGCGTGGGAATGTATACCACCACGACACCAAACAACGCAAATATCCAATGCTATACAGCCAACAAATGTGGCTGGACCATATTCATGTTTTAGGCGATCACAGCGTTTTTTCATGAACTAATCACGCTGTCCATCATCTAACCCAAACCGTTATTTTCAATCAAGAGTGACACATGTCAATACAAAACGTTTTACAGCAATTGATGCAATCGGCACAGGGCCTGGTCTCTGGCCAAAACACATCCCAGGCCAATCCTGCCTCTACTGCTTCCAACTCAAACGGCTCGTCTGGCCTTAAGGGCTTTGCCGGTGGTGCCCTTACCGGTGGGGCGTTAGCCTTATTGATGGGCAATAAAAAATTCAGGAAAATCGGTGGCAAGGTAGCCACTTATGGTGGCGTGGCCGCTTTAGGGGCGGCGGCCTACCATGCTTATGGCCAGTGGAAAGACAACAAAGCCCAATCACCACAACCGTCCAACCAACCGCTTGCCACACCGGCACCCGCACAAATCGCTTATCAAACCCAGACATTCAGCCAGCGGCCTGCCGCTGAACTGGAAAAACATAGCAAACTTGTTCTGGCCGCAATGATTTCCGCCGCCAAAGCCGACGGTCATATTAATGCCGATGAACAGCAGTTACTGAATGCCGAGTTTGATCGCTTGAATGCCTCACCCGATGAGCATGCCTGGATTCGTGACCTTATCAACGGTCCCGCCGACCCTGCCGCCGTCGCCAAACAAGTGGAAACACCCGAACAGGCCGCCGAAGTCTATATGGCCAGCGTACTGGTTAACGGCGCCGACAGCTTCATGGAACGGGCTTATTTAAACGAACTGGCGCGCCAGCTAGGCCTGGAAGAAAGCCTGAAAACCCATTTGGAGAATTCGGCCTTAAACGTACAGATGTAAGCGCTGGGCGCTGGGATATGCACCTGCTAAAATTCCTCCATGAACTCCGATAATTTGGCACTATTCGCTGCAGTTGTACACGCAGGCAGCATATCCCGTGCAGCGATTGAAAAAGGGTTAGACCAGTCCACCGTCAACCGGCCCTGCCAGGCTATCGAAGAAGCTGAAAAACTATTCGATCATCCGAAAAAAGTTCAAGGCGTTAAACTACTGCGTGGCAAACTAGAAATCTCAGTGCGAGCAAGGGATGCCGTCAAGGTAAGAAGTCCACCGGCAGACTGGTACAAATTACGAGCCAGAAAAGTGTTTGCCAGACGGCTGGATGTGCTACTAGAGCAAGCTCTGTGGTTAAAGGAACGACCACCAATTCGTATTCTAACCATGCAAACACAATGGGGGAGCTGTTCACCTAATGGCCACATCACGTTAAACCCTCATTTGGTTAAGGCTCCCTGCAATTGCATTGATTACGTAGGCTTTCAGTCAGGCTGCTACCAGCTAGTTCTATGTCCTAGCAGAGGCTCAGCTATATAGCACATAGAACTAACGGCAGCGAATACAAGTTGCATGTTGATTATCAGCAGGGTGAAATTGAACGGACGCCTGTTAAAGATCCAATACCAAGCGTTGGCTTCTGGAACCAGAACAACATACCATCATGGTTTTGTTCTGCGCCCGTTCGCTTTCACTCAAGATGGCATCCCGGTGATCTACGTCACCTTCCAATACAGCGACTTCACAACAACCACAAATTCCTTCCTGGCAGGAGTAATCAATGGAAATGCCCTGATCCAAGAGCACATTTAAAATACTAGAGCCTTCGGGAATCACCAGCTCTTTGCCTGTACGTGCCAAAGACACGACGAACCCACCTTCCAGGGCAATGGCCTCTTTGGCGGCAAACCGTTCCATGTGAACGGTTTCAGGGTCGCGTTGAGCCGCGGCTTGCTCATAGGCATCCAGCATAGGAGCAGGACCGCAACAATAAAAATGCGCCCCAGGATCGGCTGCCGTAATAATGGCCTGCAAATCCATCACCTGCCCAACCTCATCATCGACATGCAAATGTACCTTGCCACCTAAAGCTTCGATCTGCTTCAAGAAAGCCGCATCAGCACGCGTACGTACGCTATACCAAAGCTCCCAAGAGGCACCCTTCTGTTCCAAAAACTGTGCCATGCACCAAATAGGCGTGATACCAATCCCACCCGCAATCAACACACTATGTTGTGCGGATAAGTGCAAAGGAAAGTGATTGCGTGGCCCGGCAACCGTTAATACCGTACCGACACGCAACTCCTCGTGCACATAGCGTGAGCCACCGCGACTGGCCGCATCTTTTTTAATCCCCACCACATAACTATGTGACTGGGCATCTGCCCTGACTAAAGAGTAAGAACGGGTAATCCCATTAGGCAGGTTCAGGTCAATATGTGCCCCAGGCGTCGCATCGGGCAAAACACAACCATCCACAGCACATAGCTCGACCAAGTAAGTATCTTGCGCCGCATAGCTAATGGACTGCACCCGTAAATCCAGTTTATTATTGGTGCTTGCGCTCATATTATTTTGCCTCGTTAACGACTCGAACTTCCATCACTCCGATGGATTCAATTTCAGCCCGCATCACATCACCATCTACAACTGGCCCCACCCCTTCACATGTACCGGTCATAATGATGTCACCAGGTTCCAGGGTATAAAAACGTGAGGCCCACTCAATTTGCTCGGCAATATACAAAATCATTTCTGAGGTATTGGCTACCTGACGATCTTGACCGTTAACCTGCAAACGCAAATCCAGATGTTGTGGATCAGCGATTTCATCCGCCGTCACTAGCCATGGACCCAATACTGAATAAGTATCCAGGGATTTACGCAAAGAACGATCCTCGGCACCCCGCACGGTCATATCCAGTGCAATGCTATAGCCTGCCACATAAGATAAAGCATCTTCTTTGGAGACGTTTTTAGCGGTTTTACCAATTATCAAACCCAGTTCAATTTCATGGTGCGTTAAACGCTCAGGCATGCTGATGGTCACGGCTTGATGACTGCCGATTAAAGAACTGCCGGCTTTTAAAAACAGGCCTTGTTCAAGCACACTACCGGTTTCACGGCCAGTAAAGGTCGCCACATCGGCCGCTGCTTCTTCCACGTGTTTTTGGTAGTTAACAGGAACACCAATAATTTTGCCTGGGTTCGCAACGGGACTTAAAAAGGCCACGCTATCCACGGCATACGAGGTGGCAGAAGGCAAAACCTGCTCGATACGCTCACGTAATAGATCCAAATGAGCAATAACCCAATCACCAGAACGGTTGGGGTAACGTGGCGTGGGCAAGGCCGCTAAGACAGCACTCACATCATAAACACGATTACCTTCCACGACACCCAATAAATCATTATTAAACCAGCAAATTTTCATCTTTTTACCCCTATCAACAAGGTGTTTCTTGTGTTTGCTCGGTGAGCACATTCAAGCGTCGCAATACATCGGCATCTGACACCACAAAAAAGCGGGCATCCCCTGATAAAGCCATATAAGAGGCCCAGCTATGCTGTGGAATCGTAAACACATCACGCGCTTTCCAGCTAAACCGTTTGTCTCCTACCTGACTTTCACCCTCACCCGCTACCACAGCAACCACCTGATTCGCATTGGTGCATACCGGTAATGACCGTTGATGGTGATCAAGTTCGCACATTAACGTATCCAGCAGGGGCATTGCTCCTCCCCCTGTCAACGGGTTGATATAACGCACCCGGCGAATACCATCCGCAGAAGGCGGTGCATGGCGTAAAGCGTTGACACTATCCTCATAGGGATAACGAAATACAGGAGAACGTCCTGAGTCGCCATACGTCACGCAAGGAGCAATGTTGGGTGAAACAAAAGCCGCATCGGGCATAGTGACAGGCACCGGATCCATGGGACCCGGTTGAAATACCCCTGAACCCAAATACATATGCAGGGGCACATCCAATACATCCAGCCACACGACGGGTTCCGTACCATGGTGACGATGCTCGTGCCAGGCCATACCGGGTGTTAACACCAAATCACCAAAGTTCATGGGACATTCTTTGCCATCAACCAAGGTCACAACCCCAGCGCCTTCCAACATAAAACGCAGTGCATTCATGGTGTGACGATGAGGACGCGCCGTTTCACCTGGCAACAAGCATTGATAGGCCGACAAAATATTACCCACGGTGTACTCATCATCAAGCGAAGCCGAACAAGGACTTAACATCTGTAAAACGCGACGTTGTACCGCTTCAGGTGAAGTCTCCTGGAAGGCATGCTCAATTAAAGGACGTACTTCCTCCCAACGCCAAATATGAGTGGGCACTTTATTGTCTTGTTCTTTATGGGCATTGCGACTCTGCCACAATGGGGCGAGTTTGGCCTGATGCCACTGCTGATAGATCTCTTCGCTTTTCAATGACATGTTCACATCCTTTATAAGCTATAGCTTTCAAATGTCCCGGGGTGAAATAAATCTTCTGGTGTCACCAAGCGGGAAGACAAGCCCTGTTCATAGTGATGACGGAAGAAATACTCCAGGGTATGGCGATTGGGCTTAATGCCATAAGACCAATAATCCTCACCCATCAAATCACGGGCTTCTTGCAAACGCTCTTCAGCAAATGGCAAGGTAATCTTTGTGGCAGAGGTCTCTGACAAGTGCTCAATCGCCAAACGCTTGGATTCCGCAAAAGCCTTGTAAATAGCGCCAGGCAACCAAGGATGCTTCTCGGCCAACTCACGACGCACACCCAAAATATGCATAATGGGAAAGTTTTTGGTGCGGCGGTAATAGTCTTTGGCGGCCTCAACCGGATCCCTAAACAGCCAGCCCACGTTGGGTGTACCTGCAGGCACATCGGGTGCGCGTGGTGCGATATAACCATCAATCTCACCTTTGGCAAGCAAGCTGGAAATGGTTTCACCTTCTGGCGCATCCTCTAGCTTCACGTTTTCAGGCAATTGGATTTTGATTTTTTCCGGGCGACCGGCATGCGAGATACCACCACGCACCCACGTCACATCCGATGGCGCAATACCGTAATCATCTTGCAAAATAGCGCGAGCCCAGACGTTGGCCGTGAGTTGATATTCTGGCAAGCCAATTTTTCGACCCCGTAAATCCTCTGGCTTTTGAATACGATCGGTGCGACAATACACAGAGGTATGACGGAACGCCCGTGATAAAAAAACCGGGATACCTACATAGGGGAACGTGCCTTGAGCCGTTTGTACTGTTGAGCTGGACAGGGATAGCTCACAAATATCAAATTCTTGCCCTCTAAAGGCACGGAAAAAGATTTCCTCTGGCGACAACGCCATAAAAATCGGATCAACGCCATCAATTTTTACTGCCCCATCCATCAAAGGACGGCAACGATCATAATTTCCTATGGCTACAGAAAGGTTCAATTTACTCATTAGATATTCTCGTGATGGATTAAAAAAGCCCGAACTCACGTCGGATGGTGTCACTGTGCTCGCCCAAAGTCGGCGCTGCCTTATCGGTAGGACCACGCTGGCCATTGATACGAACAGGACGATGAATCGCCGTCAGCACACCACGCTCCGGGTGCTCTACCTCATAAAAGGTTTCCAAATGACGTACTTGCGGATCCGCCATCACTTCAGGCACGTTGTTCATCGGAGCAAAAGGTACATCATGCGCTGCCAGGCGCTCACACCACTCTTCGCACAGCTTCGTGATGAAGGTCTCACCTAATAGACTGGCTAACTCTTGATAGTGCTTAGTACGTAAAGGTGGTGTGGCAAAACGCTCGTCTTCCAATAAATCACTGCGTTCAATGGCCTGAATAAAGCCTTGCCAGAATTTCTCTACCGAAGATAAATGCACAGCGATCAGACGATTATCCGCACAACGGAAGGCATAGGACTGCGAAATGGCAACGCGAGAAAAGTGCTGGGGAATCGTGCCATGACGGGTATATTGCGAAAAGCCCTCTGGAGAGAACGCAATAGAGGCCTCAAGCATGTTGATTTCCACCTTCGCGCCTTCGCCAGTACGGGTTCGGTTATACAACGCACCTAAAATGCCATAAGCCCCATACATGCCCGTAATATTGTCAGATAAAGACGGACCACTAACGACAGGGTTTTCAGGGTCGATAATCTGGCTGCTAATGCCTGACAGCGCCACTGCCACTGCGTCATAACAAGGACGGTCCTGATAAGGACCACCCACCCCAAAGCCCGTAATAGAACATTGGACCAAGCGCGGATTAAGCTCTTTTAGACATTCATCATCAAAACCCAAACGTTGCAGAACACCATAGCGATAGTTATCAAGTAACACATCGGCCTGGCTTATCAGTTTGGCCAAGTCAGCCTTACCGGACTCGCTCTGCAAATCCAGTTGGATGCTTTCTTTATTGCGGTTGTACGCCACAAAATGAGGGCTATACAGCTCACCGGCATGACGTCTAAACGGATCGCCACTATTCGGATGCTCAACTTTAATCACTCGAGCCCCCAGGTCTGCCAACATCATCCCAGCCAAAGGAGCGGTTAACACTGTACCTAGCTCGATCACCAAAATATCGTTTAATGCTTCTTTCATCGTTCTACCTTTTTAGCCTTGGTTTTTGAGTAGTTGACGGGCCAATGTGGTACGCAAGACCTCGGTCGGACCTTCCGTAATGCGGTAACTACGCAAATCACGCCAGAATCGTTCTACAGGCGCGTCTTCGGTTAAGCCTGTGCCCCCATGCAACTGCAAGCAAGCATCTACCGCTTTAAAACCGGCCTCTACACCAAAGGTTTTGATCATGAAAGTTTCCAGTTTGGCATCCACCCCGGCATCCACCTTGCGGGCCGCGTCGTACACCATCAAACGTGTCGCATATAAATCGGTAAAGGCATCAGCCAACATCCACTGCACACCTTGACGCTCTGCCAGGGTCGCACCGAAAGTTTTACGTTGGTTCGCATACGATGCCGTTAACGCCAGGCAACGCTCAACGGCACCACACACGTGCGCCCCCTGACGTACCCGGCCATGATTGATATAACCCTGGGCCAGAGCAAACCCTTTGCCTTCTTCACCCACTAAGTTTTCGGCAGGCACCTCTACATCTTCAAAGGCAATTTCCCACGGACGGTCACCCATGACCGTACGCTCGGCACTGGCCAACTTCACACCAGGAGAGTTCATATCCACAATAAAACAAGACACCCCATTACGTGCTTTAGTGTTGGGGTCAGTCACCGCCATCACCAGGGCAAAATCGGCCTCTCCGGCACGGGTAATAAAGCGCTTGACTCCGTTGATACGATAACCGGTGTCTGTTTTCATCGCTCTCGTGCGCATACCGGAAGGATCAGAGCCTGCATCCGGCTCGGTTTGCGCAAAGCAAAACTTTTTCTTGCCCTCAACCACAGGATATAAATACTGTTCACGTTGAGATTCTTTTAGCCCCAGCAGAATCGGGCCCACTGTTGGTCCAAACAAACCATGGTGACGCACCCAGGACGCTACCGTGCTACGACCCACTTCTTCCCAGAAAACCGCCAAGGGCAACAACGGCAGCCCTAAGCCGCCCAATTCCTCAGGAACATCCAATAACCACAAACCAGCTTCACGCGCACGTGCCCGCACGGCTTCTGCTTGGCTTTCTTCTAATAAACCGTCAGTACCCAAACTATGCTCCAAAGGAATCAGTTCCTTGTCCACAAAGCGTCGGATCGACTCACGAAACATCAGGATTTCTTCAGGGAGAGAGTCGTAAGGTGTTAATTTAAGCATAGTGCCTTAACCGCAATAGAGTCGCCACCTACACTTGGCACAGCGTGCTAAGTGTAGGGCGTTAAATTTAAGAAGAGAAAGTTAAGTTGAGTGGACGGCTTAAGCGGGAGCCGCTTCAGACTTTGCTTTGGTGGCCGCACCCGGCTGACGTGGCAAAGTGAGCCACTCCTCCAAAGATTTCCACTCTTTGGTGGACTTACCCTCCTTAAGCAGGTCAAGTTCACGCCAGAAAATAGAACGCAACTTCACAATACCCAAGTCAGAACGACCCAGGATTTCATCTTCACGCTTTGTAATGCGCTCTTGACCACGAATGGACAAGTAATCTTGAGCAGCAGTTAAGCCCACAAAGATGTCCTCGGGATTTTTCCAAACACGGGATTTAAAAAGCTCATCATGATGCTCCGCAGGATCATACTTGCCGTATTTGGCAAAATACGTGCGGAAACGCTGTTTGGAAACCTCACTCGCCTCAGGTGGCAAACTGTAGATCATGAAACGGGTAGTGTTCAGGTCATCATTAGGCAACATCCACACGAACACATCCATCCATGGATCTTCCGGGGTTAAACCAGGCACAGTAATATGGTTATTATTAGGGAAGGTCCAGTCACTTTGACGTACGTTATTCTCGCCACGTACCGCTGTTTGGCGGATACCTGAGGAGGTTTCTTCGTAGCTGAGTTCGGGAATACTACTGGTCACGGCTTGACCAAATGGACCGACCGTTAACGCCATGTGAACGAAACTGACATGCACAGCATCCATCGAATTTTCTACTTGTTGGAACCAGTTGTTATCCCAACGCTCCATCCCGTTCGCGATCACGGCACCTTCACGCTCAGTCTGCAATTTGCGGGGCAGGTCAAATACAGGAGGCTCACCTTCGCCCAGATAAGCAAAAACCAAACCCTGATATTCACGCACCGGGTATCCAGGGATCTTGGTACGTGGCATGCCAGTATCATTTTCTGCCGGGCGATTCACACAGGCGCCCGTGCTATCAAACTGCCAGCCATGATAAATACAGCGAATATCATCACCTACGATCCAGCCGGTATGCAACAAGGTACGGCGATGCGCGCAGCGGCCGCCTACCAAATGCACTTTGCCACTGGCACCACGGTATAAGGTTAGCTCCTCACCCAACGCTTTAACGGGGATCGCAGCGTTCAATTCTACGTTTTCAGATAGCTCTACAGGTAACCAAAACTTGCGTAGCAGTTTACCCATTTCAGCATCTGGTCCGCATTTAACCAAGCGATCGAATTTATCTTTACGCTCTTGGCGACGTTCATCCTTTTGACTCATCTTTGTCTCCTAGAAAAATAATACCAGCACCGTTAAACGGGCTCACCGAGTGAATCAGTTAGGGGACCCTGCGGGTCTCCATATTTAGTTAGTTGTGTGTTGCGGACATAATCACGTATATCCAGCGGAAAGTGATTGCCTGGAGTCCATGTAGGATACTTATGGCGTAAACCACCATCTACAGCAATATCTGCACCGCTCATGCACGACGACTCGTCAGAGGCAAGAAACACAGTTGCCCAAGCCAGGTCGGCCGCTTTAGGGAAGCGTCGTAATGGCATTTGATCTAAATATTCCTGGCGTGAGTAAAAACCGATTCGATCAGGTTTTTGCCAGTTAGGATCGAACACTTCATCACGCATGGTGGACCACAACTGGTGCTCCATGGAACAGGGCGTTACGGTATTAACGCGAATACCCAAATGAGCCAAATCCAGGGCAGAAGAACGGGCAAAGCTCAATAAAGCGGCCTTGGCAGCACAGTATGCCGTGCCATCCGTTTCACCAAAATGCGCAGCAGTAGATAAAATGTGAATTATACTGCCGCCATTACCATTTTTAATCATGGCACGTGCACAATGTTGCGTGGTAATCAACCCCGCAGTCGCAAAACTTGCTACGGAGTCATTCCAGTCATCAAGCTTCATATCTAACACATGGCTCCAATGCACACGTCCTGCCATATTGACAGCGGCATCTAAACGACCGTATTTTTCTATGGTGGCGGCAACGGCTTTGCCTACTTCATCGTAGTCACGGGCATTGCCCACCACACCAAAACACTCCAAACCACGCTCTTGTAGATAAGTGATGGTTTCATTGGTCGCTGCCTCGCTAATATCCATTACACAAACACGTGCACCTTCGCGAGCAAGAAAATGCGCAATTGTTCCGCCTATATTCGGACCTGCGCCGAAAACAATAGCGACTTTATCTTTTAATCTGTCCATGTCTCTCTAAACCTATTGAAAATAGTCAATTCATTCTCTACGCTGCCCACTAAAGCAGCAAGACTAGTTTCTCAAAGGCTGTTATTCATTATTTGAATTACACCGTAGGCTATGCTCTCGCTTACGTTTCAACGTCAATAATAAGAAAAAAGACAGTAACTGTCCGGTAAAGTCATCTTTTCAAGTCGCTAATAAAATATGAACATACTTGTCCACTATCGCAAATGGACACGTATGGACTATCTAGAAGAAATCAGCCCGGAACCAACCCCGTTAC
>Ga0172382_10013802_pt1 | contig 10363 bp, 18 predicted proteins | sample Leawel138RmetaG_FD_122245 | JGI IMG/M metagenome (GOLD analysis project Ga0172382, IMG submission 122245) | Leachate microbial communities from a municipal landfill in Southern Ontario, Canada - Leachate well 138R metaG | ecosystem: Engineered > Solid waste > Landfill > Unclassified | place...
ACACCAAAAACAAATCAAAAATCAGCTCATCTCGCTAAAAGCATAGAAAGAAAAATGAAAGATGCTGGATACATTGATGAGGATTCTGTTATTGAAAAAGCTACCTATGAGGGAAGGAACATAAAACAACAATCTAAAAAATCAGCTAAAATTATATCAGAAGAACCAGAAAGAGTAGAAAGGATTATATCTGGCGAAGAAGCATTACCAAGTGATATTAGCCCTGTTTATTTTGCTGGAGCAGTCGAAGAATATGGACTGCAGACAGGTAATCGAGAACTCTTAGAAAAACTTGCTAAATCAAATTTTGGAGGAGAGAGTAGTAGAGCTGGATCTGAATTAAGAATGGCAGCGGAAAGAGAGCCAGATAGTTATGTAATCAAAATGAAAGAGATAGCACGTGCCAGAAAGGAAGCTCTAGAAAAAAGAATAGGGAAAAAACTTCAATCAGCCAAAAAGATGGCTCGAAAAGAAATGGAAAGATTTAAGCCTAAATCAAATAAGGTTACATGGGCTGGATTTATAAATGAAATTAAATGTAAATAATATGGCAAATTGGTGTTTAGTAAAAGAAAAAGCTGGTAAGTTTATAGAAAAACTTAAAAGCGGTGAAATATCTCCAGAAAAGATGGATGCAATGTCTAGCGTAGAAAGGCGTGACTATTTTAAATCTTTTTTAGGAGAAGCAGACGCTAAAAAAGTTAATCTTTTGTATGAAAGAAAAATACTTAATAAGAATAGAGAGCAGGGATTAGTCAGGTGGGCAGAACAAGTGTCTGGGAAAAATACCAAACAGAAAGAGGATTTGATGCAAAAGATAAAAAATAACACAGAAGAAAGAAACCGAAGACTATTTAGCCCGAAAGATGAGGAAAATTTCTTAAACGAACTTGTTGAGGCAAGGCTTGGTATTGGAGTAACAGAAGAAGAAAGCAAAACATTATTTAAACTTGCTAAAGATTTTAAAGAAACAAAAGAACTTTTTAATAAAAGAACGATTCATAATAAATTAGAAAGTATCAAAGGTAAAATTACAGGTAGAGAAAGATCGGTCATAGACAACCTTATTGATAGATTAGACGGTATTAAAGAGGGGAAAAAAGCAAAATCTTTATCGTTATCTAGAATCAAGAGATATTTAGGAGAAGGAGCACCAGAAGATGTGCAAAAAGACATAGATAAACTCGTCAATAACATAGTTAGTGCCAGAAAAACAAATGAATATGGATATGCAAAAGTAGCACTTGATGAATATGTCGGTGATATAAAACTCGGTATAAAACAAAAACAAACAATCAAAAAAACAGTAGAAGATATAGCTGGATTTTCTAAATCAACTGTAGCCTCTATAGACAATTCTTTTATAGGAAGACAGGGGTTAAAGACCCTTTATTCTGGACATCCTATTGTTTGGTTTAAATCGATGGTAAATTCTTTTGAAACCTTAGCAAAGGTTGGAATTAAAAACCAAGATGCTTTAAGGGGTATTAAGGCGGAAATATTCAATAGAACCAACTCTAAAAATGGATTATATGAAAAAATGAAGTTGGATATAGGAATAATTGAAGAAGCATACCCGACTACGCTTCCAGAGAAAATACCTATGTTTGGGAGAGCTTTTAAGGCTTCCAATCAAGCATTTACTGGTTCAGCTTATAGGATGAGAGCTGATTTAGCAGATGTGATGATAGACAAAGCCAGAAAACAAGGTGTAGATTTAGATGATATAACAGAACTTGAGAGTATCGGTATGCTTGTAAATTCTATGACTGGTAGGGGGAAGATACAATCATTTACTGAAAGTGGACAGAGAATAGCTAATGTTACACTCTTTTCACCCAAGTTTCTTAAAGCACAACTAGATACGGTTGGTCAGATTTTTAGTGGAGGCAGAGGGAGCAATTTTGTCAGAAAAGAAGCTGCTAAAAATCTATTAGGAATAGTGGGAAGTATCAGTAGTATAATGTATCTTGCGGATAAGTTGCAACCAGGAAGTGTTGAGTGGGATTCAAGGAGTTCAGATTTTGGAAAGATAAAAATTGGAAATACTCGTTTTGATGTAACTGGAGGTATGGCTTCATTCGTCACTCTTGCAGCAAGGATAGCTACAGGTGCGACTAAAAGCACTACAACTGGAAAAATAACAAAACAAAGTGCATTTGGAGCAAAAACAGCATCGGAATTAGCCGCTAATTTTTTGGAAAACAAAACAGCACCACTGCTTAGAACAATATTTAACATTCAAAAAGGGCATGATTTTGATAAAAATCCTATCAGTTTTGAAGCACTTAAAGAAGAACCAGTTAATACATCTTGGGTAGTAGCAAAAGGATTTATTGTGCCAATACCGATTGATAATGCTTTTGAGGCTTATAAATCCAGAGCTACAGAACCAGCCCTAGCTGCTACAATTTTAGATATGATGGGAGTGGGAGCAAATATATATAACTACTCAGATAATTGGGCTGGAAAAACATCAAAAGAGATGGAAAAATTTAAGGAAGAAAAAGGATTTAAAACTCTTAGGGAAGCCAATAAACAATTTAATACCAGGGTTAATGTCGAAATTATGGAACTCTCTAAAAGTGAAGAATTTAATAAGAAATCTCCAGAAGAAAAAGATAAAGAGATTAAAAAGATAAAAAGAGATATTAAAGAAGATATATTTAAACAGTATAACTTTCAACCATAATGGCAAAAGCAACAGCAGTTTCGGATATAGAACGAGCCGAACATTTAAACTATGGAGATGGAGCAGGCGTTAAGCGTGTCTCTATTTATAATGATGGATCACAGGTAAATGCTGCCACCGAATAACAAATGAAGACGGATATTTTTTTAAGGAACTCATCAATGTAACCAGTGCTACCACAAACACGCTGACAGACAGCTCAAAATCGTGGGATGTGGATGAATGGAAAGGAAGAAATGTGCTTATTCCGTCGACTTCGCAGATACTAAAGGTAATATCCAATACGAGCGATACGCTGACTTTTGGGGATAATTTTTCAGTGACGCCAAGTGTCGGGGATAAAGTAGGAATAATATCAGAGATACATATATCAAATAGCGTCCACGAGGACGGAGGCGGAGCAACCGATACGACTACAACCGACTATGAGCCTTTTACTCTCACAATCAAAAAATCAGGCTACAAAACCTATAAATCAAAATTTACATTAAATAAGAAGTTTGATGAGATAATTACATTAAGCAAAGTTAAAGATTTAAATTTTAGTAAAAATGTAATAATTAAAACACAATAATATGGAAAAAATAAACGGACTAAAAACAATAATTGGGATATTGGTACTTGTACCAGCATTCGCTGAGTATGTATCAAGCGAAGAGGTCGAAACAATAATCAATGCTATTGCAGTAATAGCAGGTGGAGTTATGACTCTAGTTGGAGTTGTACATAAAATTATAAAACGTAATAAGGTTAAAGAATTGTAAAAAGATGCACCAAGATATAGACAAATTAGCTCTTTTAGTTCACGGAACTGTCGCAGTTATAGCTGGGGTAGTGAGAGCACTAAAGGACGACAAAGAAAAAATATTAGAAATACTTACCTCCGCTATAATATCAGGATTTACTGGAACAATTTTTGGTATGCTTGCAATGTATTTTTTAGGAGAAAATTCATATCTAACATTATCAATAGCTGGTATTGGTGGTTTAATGGGAGAAAAGGGAATATACTTTTTAATAGAAGGTTTTAAAAAACAACTTAAATAATTTTCCTTGCAATTTGGTGTTTTGTATGTTATAATAAATGTATGAATATAAAACAAAAAGAATTTAATATAGAAACCAGCCAATGCTTTTAGTATTGGTTTTGTTCATTTACAAGGAGGGATAAAATGAAGTGGATTATTTTTGTACTCTTTCTAAGAGTAACAATCCCTGCGTCTGATGTATGCGAGGAAAGAATAATCGAACTCGTAAAGGAGTACGCTCACAAAAGTCAAACCTGCCGAGAGGTAGAGATAAATGTACTGGTTGGAAAGGAGGAGGCACATATCTTCCTTAACTGCGGAAAATACGAAATATAGGAGGACGAAATGGCTCAGGTAATGTATACAATATGTTGTAACTGCAACAAAAAGGTAGGCTGTTATGATGACAGCAGGATGAAAGGCAAAGAAAAGCTCTATTGTAAAAATTGCGATGGACTCCACTGCCCTACTTCCACTCATATGGACAGCCATACTCTCTGCGACGCTTGTATGCTGAGAATAAGAGGAGAACCGCTATGAAAGTATTCATTTGTTCTACGTGTTATAGAATCGTCGGATGCGGTAAGGATAAGATTGAGACTTCTTGCTCTTCGTGTATTATTGGACAAAGGAGATGTAAAAAAGATGTAGGCAACTGCTCTTACTTTATCTGCGGAATCTGTAAATTCAAAATGTTTACGGAGGTAAAATGACATTCTACTGCTCCAAGAAGAAACAGTATGTTCCCAACAAGAGGGCTAAGAGGAAATGCGTCAAAGTAAATCTCAAAAAGAGAGGGCGCATATGCTCTAGCCTGCGGATCACCGTCAATCCTTACGAGCTTCAGCTCTTAGGAGGTGCGTTATGAGACAATGCTTTGTGCATTGACACGAAAACATTGTGTGGTATGATGAGTGTATAATAATTTAATCTTAAACTATGAAAGAAAAAATTCTACATAGTTGTGGCTATACACTCATCTACCTTCCCAATCATCCATGTTGTGATAAGTTAGGATATGTTTATGAACATAGAGTTGTTTTGGAAAAACATCTAGGAAGATATTTATCTGGTAAAGAAATTATTCATCATAAAAATGGAATACAATCGGATAATAGAATATCCAACTTGGAATTGCTCGCTGATCAGAAAGAACACATGAGGATACATGCTGGTTGGAAAAAAATAAATAATGTATGGCACAAAAAATGTAGCGGATGTGGAAATGTTTTAGCAGTAAATTCTGAAAATTTCTACAAGAGAAAGAAGAAGGGTAGATTTAGTCCATATTCTCATGTATGCAAAAAATGTTCATGCAAGAAATGGAATAAATGGAAAAGAAATAATCCAGAAAAATACAAAGCAAATCAGAAAAGAAATAATGATAAAAGGAGGTTGAAAGATGCCTAGAATGTGCTATGTCTGCGGATACTATGGCGATATCGACCATACATTGATTATCGCCGACCCGTCCAATAACGGAGATAGAATAAGGGTAAACCTTTGCGGAGGGTGCCACGATAAGGCAAAGAACAATTTTGTCCTGAAGTGCATCACCTGCGGAGCCTACGGGGTAATCCCGATAACTCCCAAAAGCATTTTTTACCTCGCTGAAAGCAATCTGGTCAATAATTTGGCAACGACCAATTATTGTCCGACCTGCGTAAAGACCAAAAGTCTTGCCAGGCGTCCCGAATGTGTAATCCACTGACGGACACTCTTCACGGGGGCAGAGCCTAAACAGCCCCCGACCATTCTATACAAAAATCCCCGAAACTATACAAAAATATAGTAAACTATACATCACTATATTGGGAAAAAAGTTCCTATTATACTAGGAACTAGGAAAAGTCCATAATTCATAAAAAAATGTGAATTAAAGAAATGATATTAAAAGCACAAAAAAAACAATATGGCGGAAGACATTATCTGAAACACAAGATACAGCCGTGGGATATAATAAAAGAATACGAGTTAGATTTCTGGGAAGGCAATGCCCTGAAATATCTATTGAGATATAGAGATAAAAATGGAAAGGAAGATCTCAAAAAAGCCATCCATTATATCGAATATCTCATAGAACGTCTTTAACTGAGGTTAGAGATTTAAAAATTAAATAAAAAAATATCAGTTTAGAAATTCCATTACTTGTGGGGATGATTTTATCCCCCCCGTTCCAGGAACAACTAAATACAACTACTATAGACACACCTGTAGTAGAAGAAGTCCAAAAAGGAGAAATCAAGGTAATATCTAAAGTAAAATCAGACCTAGGATATAATTGTGTGAAATATGCTAGGTCAAAAAAGGAAGATTTACCCATGGGATTGTGGACTTTACAAGACAAAAAAAATAAAATTAAAACAGAAATACCCCAAGTCGGTTCTGTCGGTGTAACTGCAGAATCGGTATATGGACACATGGTAGTCGTAGAGGAAATAAAAACAACCTCCCTTCTGGTAAGCGAAGGAAATTACATTACTGGATATATCACCACTAGGAACATTCCTAAAGACATGGTGCTTGGGTATATATAAAAAAACACCCCCTAGGGGGTGTTTTTCTTTATTTCCTTGTGAATTCTGCGAACCCTGTAATGTTTGGATAGCGGTCTTTAAGGTAAACCTTATCTCCATAGAAAGGATCTGCTATGAGAAATCCTTTTCTATTTGAATATCCGATTATAACTACCCAATGTTTTCCATAATTAACCTCAGCGATTACGGAATTATCTTTAGAGAATAGTATCTCTTTTATCTTAGCCTCGTTGTTTCCACTATATCTCCAGACGAATCTCATATTTAAGTCCAATTTATTCATTGAGTTCCATAGGACGAGTCCTCTGTCTGTAAAATCAAGGTTGGTAGCCATCCAATATGGGCTTTTATATTTACCATACCATGAGGACAGCATTGAAATGGATGTTATTGTGCAACCATAACCACCTATTGTTGAGTGAGATTTCCCTATCTTTTCTTTAGCCCATCTTGGGTCTTGCTGGGATAGGAATATAAACTTTCCATTTTCCTCCTTTACTTCCTTAATCTTAATCTTTTCTTTGGCTATTATTTTTTCAAGCAGTTCTAGCCGATTGTCTGCTTCGATGACATAGTCATTGACTTTGTATTTCATATTATTTTATTTAAATACTTACGTGTATATCTTTTTTATTACCGTCTAATCTAATTCTTGGACTTCCTATCTTAACAGGTCTCAGCATCATTCTCTCCGCATAAGACTCATTCCATTCAAGATACCCTCCAGCACCGACAAGTTGCTGGCGTTTCTGTTCTACCTTATTAGTCCTTCGGTTAAATTCATTGGATACGATAGGGGATGATATAAGCCCATGATGGTGAGCTCCGACATAGAAATCTGCATTAGATAGGAGCTTAGTCATTTCTTCTACCCTGTTTAGTTTAGATCCCATCGTCTTACCTCCGCCTGTTGTGTGGTGGAAATACCCTATATAACTTTGCCTGAATCTTTTGTCGTCAGGTCTTTTATTTACCTTGAAATTTATAGCTACAGAAAGGTGCGAATATGGTATACCTAAATTCATACAAAATGCATTCATTATCGAAAAGTTGGCAAAATCCTCAAGCCTAGCTTCATGGTTTCCATCAATAGCTGTAACTATTTTATCTTTGTATGGTCTGAATATGTCTAAAACTTCTTCAAATTCAGAGTCTGGCTGGTCAAATGGTGCTGTTTTACTATCACGTGTAGCTCCGTTGAATAGATCACCGACCAGAACTATTCTAGCATTTTCACGATTTTTTACCCATTCCAAATTCCCCAAAAGAACCTTTTTAGACTTTTTAGTAAAAGCCTTGTCCCCGTAATGTATATCGGATATTGGAATAACATATCCGACATCACTCGGGATTTCGCATTTCATTGTTTTCATTATTTGTTTTAAATAAATCTTTTAAAAAATCTTGGACATCATAATCTTTGGGTCTGTTTGGACACCATTCTTTATAATCCTCTTTCTCTAAATCAACGAAACATTTATCGCAATACATATTAGTCAAATATTACTGGATTACCCTTTTCCCATCTAAAAAACCTCTCCACATCCCACGGATAAACACCGTGCATAGGGACTGTCTGACCGCACATAAACTTTAAGAATTTCTTATACCTTCTTTTCCCTAGGACTTCTTCTATATCTTCCCACGCAATATATGTCTGTATATATGGTTCTAGGTCTTTATATTCTATCTTCGAGTAATTCTTCATCTATTTCTTTTAATTGTTCGTATATATAATCTTCTTCGCATTTAACGCAAAACCAGCACTCTTTTTCCCAATCTCGTCTTAGATCTCTTTCTTTAACTTGTTTGCCACAATTAGGGCATTTAACTTTCATATTTCTTTTTTCATTTCTTATATTCTAAATCTTTTAATTTTTTTTTATTTTCGTCTATTATCTCCCGTAGCATATCTTCCGTAAATTGACAATTTTCCTTTCCTTCTTTTTTTAGTTTTTCAACCTCTTTCTTTCCGACCTCATCTATCATTCTTGTAGTATATTCTATATAATTACCATTCTTAAATACATTACAACCTATACATTGAATTCTAGCATTTCTTGGGTCAAACCTTAGATTATTACTTGATCGACTTATAAAGTGTCCACATTGCATTTTTTTATAATGATCCACTTTGGGACAGGTATAGCATTGGCAGTATCCTCTCGAGTCACTACCACTTAGCCTAATAAAGAGGCTAAATAACTTATCTGCTTTTTCTTTTAGTTTTTGTTTTTGTGTTTTTTTAACCATTTAATGCTCTTTTTATATTCCAGCCTCTTTTTATCCTGTATAATAATGTATTTTGTTTTATACCAAAATCATCAGCGAATTGAGAGAGTGTCTTTTTTTCTCCATTGTATTTTATTATCCTATTGTTGCTTTTATTATTTGCTTGTTCTTTATATGTCGCCCATCGGCAATTTTCTTTGCAATAATTTCCATTATTATCAATTCTGTCTAATGTCATACCCTTTGGTTTTTCTCCCATATCTTTATAAAAATTTTCAAATTTATCCCAACACTTACAAACCGATATACCCCTACCCCCATAATAATCAAATTTTTTACAATTTTTTTTGTAGCATCTCTCCCTCATGTGATGCCAGGTTCTATATGTAGGACTTTTTGAATTTGGTAAATCTACGCACTTTGAATATGGTTTTTTAATTTTCGCCATTCGACATATTCCATTACACTTTCTCTGTGTTTCTTTTTAAACTCTTTGTCTTGGTATTTCATTATCAAATATTCGCTAAGACATTCTTTGTGTGTTTTTGTTTTTGTTTGTTTTTTGCAGATAGGGCATATCATATTTGTATTTGTGTTGGGTCTGGAATAAAAATACCGAGTTCCGTCGCTGCGAATCTTTTGCATTCCTCGGTATATTGCTTAAATTCATCAGTCTTTAATGAAGTGGTTGATTTAACCACCGTATATCTCTTTCCCCCTAGCTCTTTGTGATCTTTAAGGAACATTGAGGATAAGATAGAATGTGTTTCATCGTCTGAATATCCAGTCGATTCTGAAATTAACTTAACAATCACGCCCCAATAATACCGATTCTGTTTATCTGATCTTTCTTTCTTCCACTCTCTTATTGACATTTCCACAGTTTTACCTTCAAAAGATTGGAGGTAGGAGTCATATATCTCCTGGTCATTAGCCCAGAATCTTCCTTTCAATATGACTCCCTTAAATTGTGGTATTATTTTCATTAGAATGGAACATCACTAGGGTTAATTTCTTCATCTAAGTCTATAGTAGGTATTTGATCAGCTTTATTTTGCTCAACAACATCCTGGGTCTGAGCATGAAAATCTATCGCTTTTTCATTATCAACGCTTGCTAGTCTTAAACCATGCACCTGTTTGTCTAATTCTCCGAGTTTAGCTGTTAGAGCATTAACTGCGTCTGCTAACCTAGAAAATTCTTCGTATGTTATTGTTACTGGAGCTTGAGTAGTGGTAGTCGGTTCAGTATAGTTTGGATACTGTGTAGTTGGCTCGACTGGTGATGGTGAATTTGTCTGTGGAGAATTGGGACTTATGGTTACTATATTTTTATATACCACAGGTGCTCCTGTTTTTGGATTTGTTCCTTGGGTTTCGGTTATCCCGAAAGAATACGTCTGACCGATAGATACTCCTAATTTTTCAAAGTCAGATTGTGCTCTGCTCTTTGTACCATCTTGCTTCGTCTGGAAGAATGAATAATTCCTACCTCCAGACTTAATTATAATTCTTCCGTTATTGCTTTCCACTCCCTCTACTGTGAGTGGTTGAAATTTTATGTCTCCCATATTGTTTTTCTAATTCTTTTAATAATTTTTTACCTTTTTTAATACCTTCTTTTAATTTTTCAAACATTTTGTCGTCTTTAGTGATCCTGAATATCAAGATATTTTTTGAGAAATTCGGATTAAACAGGACTAAATCCCACCATTTTCTCTTTGAAAGCAATAAAGACATTTGGACTTGCCATATATATTTATTGTCGACCGCTTTCAAACCATATAATATGGCTTTGACGTGGTTTATGTCATTAAGACATTTTATCTCTAACCCGCCAATCTCTCCTATGAGTCCATCGGGAGAAATCCCTGT
>Ga0172382_10013808_pt1 | contig 10361 bp, 12 predicted proteins | sample Leawel138RmetaG_FD_122245 | JGI IMG/M metagenome (GOLD analysis project Ga0172382, IMG submission 122245) | Leachate microbial communities from a municipal landfill in Southern Ontario, Canada - Leachate well 138R metaG | ecosystem: Engineered > Solid waste > Landfill > Unclassified | place...
GAGCCGCATGACGCCACCATCGTCCACCGCTCGAAGATCAACCCGGTCAATGTCTGGGACCGCGCCGACCCGTTCTTCGCCGACGCGGTGAAGCAGGCGGAAGCGGACGGCGTCGACCTGCTGTTCGACAACGAGATCATCCGCGACGGCAACAAGGTGCGCGTCTACATGACCTCGGTGGCGCCGGCCTTCGGGATCGAGCAGTTCTCGGTCAAGCAGGGCGACGAGGTCACGGTCTACGTCACCAATCTCGACGAGGTCGAGGATCTGACGCACGGCTTCTCGATCATCAACTACGGCATCAACATGGAGGTCGCGCCGCAGGCCACCGCGTCGGTGACCTTCACCGCCGACCGGCCGGGCGTCTACTGGTACTACTGCTCGTGGTTCTGCCATGCCATGCACATGGAGATGAAGGGCCGCATGTTCGTCGAGCCGCAAGGCGCATGACGAAGGGCGCATGACGACATGGCTCTTTCGAGCACAACGAAGACGCTGGTGATGGCGGCCCTCGCGGCCGCCATCGCGACGTCGCCCGCGTCGGCGGAGACGGTTTCCGTCCCCGCCGGCGAGGAACGGAGCCTGCAAACCTATCTCGACCTCGCCCGGCCGGGCGACGTGCTGCGCCTCGCGCCGGGCGAGCATCGCGGCCCGGTCACGGTCTCGACCGCCGTGACGATCGAGGGCGAGCCGGGCGCGGCGATCGTCGGCAACGGGAAGGGAAGCGTCGTCACGGTGACGGCACCAGGCGCGGTGGTGCGCGGCGTGACCGTCAGCGGCTCGGGAACCAACATCCCCACGCTCGACTCCGGCATCTTCCTCGACCGCACCGCCAAGGGCGCGATCGCCGAGAACAACGAGGTCATCGGCAATCTCTACGGCATCTACATCCAGGGCGCCGACGACGCATTGGTGAAGGACAACCGCATCGAAGGCATCAGCGAGGGCCGCTCGGCGGAAGCGGGCAACGGCGTGCACCTGTGGAACGCGCCGGGCGCGAAGGTGATCGGCAACGACATCAGCAAGGGCCGCGACGGCATCGCGACCATGGCAAGCAAGAACAACGTCTTTTCCGGCAACCGATTCACCGACCTGCGCTTCGCCGTCCACTACATGTACACCAACGACAGCGAGATTTCCGACAACGTCTCTGCCGGCAATTCGGTCGGCTACGCCATCATGTTCTCCGACCGGCTGACCGTCACCGGCAACGTCTCCAACGGCGACCGCGACCACGGCCTGCTGCTCAACACCGCCAAGGGCTCGCATATCGCCGACAACATCGTCGTCGGCCGGATGCAGCCGCTGTCGCGCTGGATCATGGCCGGGCGGCGCGGCGACAGCCACGGCGTGCCGATGGGCGACGGGGATGCGGTGGTGGACGCGTCGGGGATGCGGCTGGGCCCGGAAAAATGCGTCTTCATCTACAACGCCAACCGCAACGAGTTCCGCGACAACTGGTTCGAGAACTGCGCCATCGGCATCCATTTCACCGCCGGCTCCGAAGGCAACCGCATGAGCGGCAACACCTTCGTCAACAACCGCAATCAGGTGAAATATGTCGGCACGCGCCATCTCGACTGGTCGGTCGACGGGCGCGGCAACTACTGGAGCGACAACCCCGCCTTCGACCTCGACGGCGACGGCATCGGTGACTCGCCCTATCGCCCCAACGATCTTGTCGACCGCGTGCTGTGGACCGCGCCGCAGGCCAAGATCCTCACCAACAGCCCGGCGGTGCAGGTCATCCGCTGGGCGCAGAGCCAGTTCCCGGCTATCCTGCCAGGCGGCGTCGTCGACAGCCGCCCGCTGATGGCCCCGCCCCAGCCCCAGTCCCATTCGAGATCGCAGGTGCAATGACGACGACCATCGAGCTTTCCGGCGTCTCCAAATCCTTCGGCGCGATCGAGGCGGTCAAGGACGTCTCCTTCTCGCTGGAGGCGGGAGAGATCGTCGCCCTCGTCGGCCACAACGGCGCCGGCAAGACCACGCTGATCAAGATGATGCTGGGCCTGCTGCGCCCCACCGCCGGCGCCGTGCGCGTTCTGGGCGAGGACCCCGCGACGGGCTCGGCCGAGGTGCGGACGCGGCTCGGCTACCTGCCGGAAAACGTCTCGTTCAACCCGGCGCTGACCGGGACCGAGACGCTTCGCTTCTATGCGGCGCTCAAGCGCGCCGGACGCGACCAGATCCCCGGCCTGCTCGATCGCGTCGGCCTCGCCGCAGCCGCCAACCGGCGCGTGCGCACCTATTCCAAGGGCATGCGCCAGCGGCTGGGCCTCGCGCAGGCGCTGCTCGGCCAGCCGAAAGTGCTGCTGCTCGACGAGCCGACCACCGGCCTCGACCCCGCCTCGCGCCGCGATTTCTACCGCTTCCTCGACGAATTGCGCGACACCGGCTCGACCATCCTTCTGTCCTCGCACGCGCTTTCGGAGCTGGAAGGCCGCGCCGACCGCGTCGTCATCGTCGGGCGCGGGGTCAAGATCGCCGACGGCACGCTGGACGAGCTGCGCCGCATCGCCCGCCTGCCGACGCGCATCCGCGTCAAGCTTGCCGAGGGCGAGGAGCGCCGGCTCGACGGCGGCCGCGACTGGCGCGCGGTCAACGGCCACATGCTGGAGATCGACGCCGCGCCCGAGGATAAGGTCGAGTTGCTGCGCGCCGCCATGCGCGCGGAAATCGCCGACCTCGACGTGACGCCGCCGACGCTCGACGAGCTTTACGCCCATTTCCAGGACATCGAGCGGGAGGCCGGCCGATGAGCACCATCCTCGTCATCGCCGAGAAGGAGATCCGCGAGGGCCTGCGCAACCGCTGGGTGCTGGCGACGACGCTGCTTCTGGCGACGCTGGCGCTGTCGCTGACCTTCCTCGGCAGCGCGCCGACCGGCAATGTCGGCGCGGGCGCGCTCGACGTCGTCATCGTCAGCCTGTCCAGCCTCTCCGTCTTCCTCGTGCCGCTGATCGCGCTGCTGATCTCGCATGACGCGGTGGTCGGCGAGATGGAGCGCGGCACCATGCTGCTGCTGCTGTCCTACCCGGTGAAGCGCTGGCAGGTGGTGCTGGGCAAGTTCCTCGGCCATCTCGCCATCCTCGCCTTCTCGACGCTGGTGGGCTACGGCGTCGCGGCGGCCGCGCTTGGCCTTACCGGCGGCGACATCGGCCGCGAGAGCTGGGCCGCCTTCGCCTCGCTGATCGGCTCGTCGGTCCTGCTCGGCGCGGTCTTCGTCGCCATCGGCTATCTGGTCAGCGCGCTGGTCGGCGAGCGCAGCACCGCCGGCGGCATCGCCATCGGCATCTGGCTGGTCTTAGTCCTCGTCTACGACATGGCGCTGCTCGGCCTGCTGGTCGTCGATCAGGGCCGCACCGTCACCGGCGGGATGCTGAACGTGCTGCTGCTGTTGAACCCGACCGACGCCTACCGGCTGATCAATCTCGGCGGCACGGCAGGCGCGATCTCCGGCATGGGCGGCGTGGCCGACATTGCCACGCTGGCGCCGGCGGCGCTGCTTGCCGCGCTTCTCGCCTGGGCGGCGATCCCGCTCGCCGCCGCCATCCTCGTCTTCTCAAGGAGAGAGCTATGACGCGCTTCCTTCGCGCCGCAACCGTTCTCGCCGCCTTCGCGCTCCTCGGCTGCTCGCAGCAGGAGGAGGTGGCGATGCCCGATCCGTTCACGCTCGATGCGCAGGCCATCGGCCGCTATTGCGGCATGAACGTGCTCGAGCATGACGGGCCGAAGGGGCAGATCATCCTGACCCGCATCCCCGAGCCGATCTGGTTCTCCTCGGCGCGCGACGCGGTGGCCTTCACCATGCTGCCCGACGAGCCGAAGAACATCGCCGCCATCTACGTCTCCGACATGGCCACGGCGACAAGCTGGGAGCAGCCCGGCGCCGACAACTGGATCGACGCCAAAACCGCCTTCTTCGTGCTCGGCAGCCGCCAGCGCGGCGGCATGGGCACGTCCGAGACCGTGCCGTTCTCGACGGAAGAGGCAGCACGCGCCTTCGCCGCCACGAACGGCGGCAAGGTGGTGCGCTTCGACGACATCCCGCTCGACTACGTGCTCGGCGATTCGGACGAGGAACCGGACGACGACGCGGTCGGGGCGATCGCGCCGCACGCCGGCCATTGAGGCGATCCGCCATGCGCCCTGCCCTTGGCCGCCGCCGCTTCATCGGCATCTCGGCCGCGGCCGCCGGGCTGGCGCTGGTGCCCTTCGCCGCTTCCGCCATGCCGCAGGAAGCCGTGCGCTGGCGCGGGCAGGCGCTGGGCGCTTCGGCCGAGCTGATCGTCCACCACCATGACCGCGAACAGGCCGAACGTCTCGTCGCCCGCGCGGCGGTCGAGATCGCCCGGCTGGAGCGCATCTTCAGCCTCTACAGGTCCGATTCCGCGCTCTCGACCCTCAACCGGCAAGGCGCGCTGGCCTCACCCCCGCCGGAGCTGGTCGACCTGCTCGGCCGGTGCCGCGAGGTCTGGACCCTCACCGGCGGCGCCTTCGACCCCACGGTCCAGCCGCTGTGGCTGGCCTATGCCGACCATTTCGCCAGGCCGGACGCCGACTCCGCCGGCCCCTCCCCGGAGACGATCCGGGAGGCGCTGGACCTTGTCGGCCTCGACAAGGTCGGCTTCAACCGCGACCGGGTCGCCTTCGCCAGGCCCGGCATGGCGCTGACGCTGAACGGCGTCGCGCAAGGGTTCATCACCGACAGGGCCGTCGAGACGCTGCGCGCCGGCGGCGTGGAAAGCGCGCTCGCCGATGTCGGCGAGGTCCGCGCGCTCGGCGCCCACCCCGACGGCTCGCCCTGGCGCGTCGGCATCGCCGGCGGGGCGCAGACGGTCGATCTCGTCGACCGCGCCATCGCCACGTCGAGCGCCAGCGGCTTCCGCTTCGGCGGCCCCGGCACGCCCGGCCATCTCATCGACCCGCGCAGCGGCCTCGCGGCAAGCCTGCATGAGAGCGTCAGCGTGCTGGCGCCCGAGGCGGCGAGCGCCGACGCGCTGGCCACCGCCTTCTGCCTGATGGGCGCGGCGGAAATCGAGGCGCTGCTGCCGTCCCTGCCCGGCGTCGAGGTCCGCCTGTCCTGAGAGCGCGCTTTTCCGCTCGCGCGCCACCTTGCATGCGAGGTTTTTTGCGTTATCCTGACGCACCGGACAAGAAACCGTCAGGATGCTTTCTTGCAGCGCAAATATCGCTTCATCCCCGACCTCGGAGGAACCCGCGTCCGGTTCTCGAACCACGCGGGAAGCCTCATCACGCGCCTTTAGCCCTGGCGCGGCCGCATAGCCGTCGACCGGGGGCCGGAAATCCAAAACCAGACAGTCGATCGGTTCTGATTTCCGGGTCCTCGTTCGCACGGCCCGGCGCAGATGAAGAGGGAAGAGAACAGTGAAAGTGCTCATACTGGGGGGCGGCGTCATCGGCACCACCTCCGCCTACTATCTCGCCAAGACCGGCCACGAGGTCACGCTCCTCGACCGCCAGCCGGGACCGGCGCTCGAAACCAGCTATGCCAATGCCGGCGAGATCTCGCCCGGCTATTCTTCGCCCTGGGCCGGCCCGGGCGTGCCGCTGAAGGCGCTGAAATGGCTGATGATGAAGCACGGGCCGCTCGCCATCCGGCCGAGGCTCGACCCGACGATGATCGGCTGGGTGCTCCAGATGCTGCGCAACTGCACCTCGGCGCGCTACGCGGTCAACAAGGCGCGCATGGTGCCGATCGCCGAATACAGCCGCGACTGCCTGCGCGAGCTGCGCGCCGAGACGGGCATCGCCTATGACGACCGCGCGCAGGGCACGCTCCAGCTCTTCCGCACGCAAAAGCAGCTCGACCACACCGGCGACGACATCGAGGTGCTGCGCCAGTTCGGCGTGCCGTTCGAGGTGCTCGACCGCGCCGGCTGCGCGGCGGCGGAACCCGCGCTCGCCCGCGTCCCGGAAAAATATGTCGGCGGCCTGCGCCTGCCCGGCGACGAGACCGGCGACTGCCATATCTTCACCAACCGGCTGGCCGAGATGGCCGCGCAAGGAAACAATCCGGTCGATTTCCGCTACGGCGTCGACATCGCCGAAATCCTGAGCGACGGCCGCCGCGCCACCGGCGTGCGCACCGACAAGGGCGTGTTCGAGGCCGACGCGGTGGTCGTGGCGCTGGGCAGCTATTCGCCCTTCATGGTCAAGCCACTCGGCATCCGCATCCCGGTCTATCCGGTCAAGGGCTATTCGATCACCGTGCCGATCGCCGACGAGGCGGCAGCGCCCGTCTCCACCGTCATGGACGAGACCTACAAGATCGCCATCACCCGGCTGGGTTCGCGCATCCGCGTCGGCGGCACCGCGGAGATCGCCGGCTTCGACCTGTCGCTGCGGCCCTCGCGCCGCGCGCCGCTCGAACATTCGGTGACGGACCTGTTTCCCGGTGGCGGCCGCATGGCGGACGCGACCTTCTGGTGCGGCCTGCGCCCGATGACGCCGGACGGCCCGCCCATCGTCGGCAGGACCGGCATCGACGGGCTTTACCTCAACACCGGCCACGGCACGCTCGGCTGGACCATGGCCTGCGGCTCCGGCCGCTTCCTAGCCGACGTCGTTTCCGGCAGGAAGCCGGATGTCGATCCGGCCGACATCGCGATCGACCGCTACGCGGCCTGATTTTTCGCGAATGCGAAAAGCCCCCGGCCGAAACCGGGGGCTTTTTCGTTGAACGGTCCGGCCGGTCAGGCGTCGCGGGCCGTCTTCAGCGCGTTCGCCCACCAGACGAGCTGCGCCAGCATGTCGTCGGCCGACTGGTTCAGATGGCCGAAATCCGACAGCTTCTTGTCGCCGGAAGCGACCTGCATGTAATCGGCCCAGGCGATGTGGACGCCGGTGCGCACGGGCGCCATCTGAAGCTCGACCGCGATCAGGCGCAGCTGCTCGATCGCGCGGGCGCCGCCGACGCCGCCATAGCCGACGAAACCGATCGGCTTGCGGTTCCACTCGTTATAGGCATAGTCGAGCGCGTTCTTCAGCACGCCCGTGGGCCCGCGATTGTATTCGGCGACGGTGGCGATATAGGCGTCGAGGCTGGCGATCTTCTCCTGCCATTCCTTCGCGCCCGGCGCTTCCGAAGGCGCATAGGCGGGCGAGGTCTTCTCGTCGAAGAACGGCAGCGTGTAGTCGCGCAGGTCGAGGATCTCGACCTCGAACGCGCCGGTGGCCTTGGCGCGCTCGGCGATCCACTCGGCCGGCTTGTCGCCGAAGCGGCCGGGGCGGGTTGAGCCGACGATGATGCCGATCCTGGGCTTGGACATGGTACTTCCTTTTCTTTAGGCGGGGTGTCCCGGGAAACTTCGTGGTATCCTTTGGATACTGGCGCTATATAGGAGACTGTTTTCGCAGCGCACAAGGAGGCACTTCGTTGACACTGAGTCACCACGACGAAACCACCTGCGAGGGGATCAGCCGGATCCTGTCGCGCGTCGGCGACAAGTGGACGGTGCTGGTGGTGGAGCTTCTGAGCGACGGCCCGATGCGCTTCAACGAATTGCGGCGGCTGATCGGCAACATCTCGCAGAAGATGCTGACCACGACGCTGCGCGGGCTGGAACGCGACGGGCTGGTGACGCGCACCGTCCATCCGACGATCCCGCCGCGCGTCGATTACGAACTGACCCCGCTCGGGCGCGAGCTGCTGGTGCCGGTCAAGGCGCTGGCGCTATGGGCGCGGGAGAACATCGACCGCATCAACGCGGCGCGGGAGCGATTCGACGTGAACGGCCGCTGAGACCCGCTCAGGTCTCCGCCGGGATCGGCGTCGGCCTGCCCGCCCCGTCGAGCGCGACCATGATGAAATCGGCATGGGTGACGCGCTCCATCAGGTCGGAGAGGTAGCGCTGCGCCCACGCCTCGACCCGCAGCGTCATCGAGGTGCGGCCGACCCTGGTGATGTCGATATAGATGCACAGCGTGTCGCCGATCTTCATCGGCTTGGCGAAGGCCATTTCCTTGACTGCCGCCGTCACCACCCTGCCCTTGGCGCGCTCGGCGGCGCGGATGCCGCAGGCGAGGTCCATCTGCGCCATCACCCAGCCGCCGAATATGTCGCCGGCCGCGTTGGCGTCGGCCGGCATCGCCAGCGTGCGCAGCGTCAGTTCGCCCACCGGCTTCACGTCGTTCCTGTTCATGGTCGCTCCTCGGTTTCCCCTTGGGCGAGAGGTAGCCGCACCGGCGTCCGCACACAAGAAAAAGAAAAAGCGCCTTGTTTTCAGTAACTTTCCAGCAAAAGGAGAATCCACTTCTCATCGTCTTGAATCGGTCCGCGAGCCGGATGAATCACCGCTTCAGGGCGTTGATTCGTCATGCGGGGGCTAGCCGATTCGCAACGCCGCCACGCCGGCGACGATGAGCAGGCCGGCCGCGACCCGCCAGCGGTCCAGCCTTTCCCCAAGCAAAGCCGTCGAGATCGCCATGGCGAACAGGATCGAGCTTTCGCGCAGCGCCGCGACCATAGCGATCGGCGCCCGGGTCATGGCCCACATCACGATGCCGTAGGCGACGGCGCTCAGGAAACCGCCGGCGAGCCCCGCCCTCCACTCGCCGGCCATGACGCGCAGGCTGCCCGGCCCTCTCAGCATCAGGCAGAAGCCGAGCGACCATAGCCCCTCGCCCGCGAACAGCCACGCCGCGTAGCTCGCCGCATTGGCGGCCGAGCGCGCGCCCGAGCCGTCGGTCAGCGTGTAGCCGGCAATGAAGAGCGAGGTGACGAGCGCGAAGAAGACGGAGCGGCCGTGATAGGCCCCGATCCCGCGACCGCCGCGAAACGACATCAGGAAAACGCCGCAACACAGGAGAACGATTCCGCAAATCGCCGTCGCGCCCGGCGTCTCGGCCAGAAGGAGCGCCCCGCCCACGGTCGCGAGCAGCGGCGCCGTGCCCCGCGCCAGCGGATAGGCGAGCGCGAGATCGCCCGTCTCGTAGGCGCGGGCCAGGAAATATTTGTAGCCGGTGTGGAAGACCAGCGAGCTGGCGATCCAGCCCCATGTCGCGCCCTGCGGCATGGCGACGAAAGGCAGGATCGGCAGCGCCGACAGCCCCATGCCGACGCTCATCAGCGAAACGGAGACGAAGCGGTCGGCGCGCGTCTTGAGCAGCGCATTCCACGCGGCATGCATGGCCGCCGCGGCGAGAACCGCCAGGAATACGGCCGTGCTCAACGCGGCCATCCGCGCAAGCGCCGGGGTCTAGGCGATCGACCCGCGCGCGGCATCGAGAAGCGCGGACGCGCCCAGCGCCATGTAGCGGTTCTCGTCGCCCAGCGCGATCAGCCGGTAGCCCATGCCGACATAGCGCCCGACGAGCGCCGGATCGACGACATAGATCGCCGCATGCTTGCCGGCTGCGCGAGCGCGCGCGGCGACGTGGCCGATCGCCTCCATCATCGCGTCAAGCGACGGGTCCACCGTCGCGCCGTCCGTCCACGCGATGGAGAAGTCCGACGGACCGACGAGGACGCCGTCGATGCCCGGAACGGCGAGGATGTCGTCGACGATGGCCAGCGCCGCGCGCGTCTCGACCATGGCGAAGGCGAGCGTCTCGGCATCCGACTGCCGCATCCAGTCCCGGCCATCCCCGCCGCCGAGGCGCGGCCTGGCGAAGAACGGCCCCCAGGACCGTTCGCCGACGGGCGGATATTTCATCGCCGCCGCGAAGGCGCGGGCGTCGTCGAGCGTGTTCACCATCGGCGCGATGACGGCCTGCGCCCCGAAATCGAGGGCGCGGCTGGCCATGTCGAAGCGCCCGACGGGGATGCGCACCAGAGCGGGCTTGGCCGCGACCGCGATCGGCGCGATGGCGCGCAGGACGCTGTCCTCATGGTGGCCGCCATGCTGCATGTCGAGCGTGACGGCGTCCACCGCGGTCGCGGCCAGCGCCTCGACCGTCAGGGCATCCGGCAGTTGCGACCAGGCGGTGAAGACGGTGTCGCCGGCGGCAAGCCGTGCGGCCAGCCGCATTGCGCTCACGCGCTCTTGACCTGCGCGATCGCCTGGTCGAGCAGCTCGTCCATGGTGCGGCGGATCTGGTGGTCGGACTGCTCGACGCCGGCGGCGTCGAAATCGGCGCGCAGCTTGCGGAACACGTCGTCGTCGCCCGCCTCCTCGAAATCGGCCGCCACCACGGCCTTGGCGTAGCTTTCAGCCTCTTCGCCGGTCTTGCCGAGCTTCTCGGCCGCCCACAGGCCCAGCAGCTTGTTGCGGCGCGCGGTCGCCTTGAACTTCAGTTCCTCGTCATGGGCGAACTTCTTCTCGAAGGCGTCCTTGCGGTCGTCCATGCTGGCCATGCCATATCCCTCCGGCTCGTGGCGAATCCCTGGACCCATA
>Ga0172382_10013811_pt1 | contig 10359 bp, 3 predicted proteins | sample Leawel138RmetaG_FD_122245 | JGI IMG/M metagenome (GOLD analysis project Ga0172382, IMG submission 122245) | Leachate microbial communities from a municipal landfill in Southern Ontario, Canada - Leachate well 138R metaG | ecosystem: Engineered > Solid waste > Landfill > Unclassified | place...
CCGATGGCACATCGTCCATCTGACCCGTTCGGCCGCGACGCTGCAGGCGATCCTGATCGAGGGCGGGACCGAATGTGATATCGTCAAAGCTCTGGTTGCTACCGGAGAATTTCGAATTCCCCTGCGAGGCTTCGGGAGCACCGATTGCAGGCGCTGTCGTTCCCATTTGCTCCAGTGGCGCACTGGAAGCTGCGGGTAAACGGGCGAGGACCAATTGGCCTGACCTTGCTTCAGGCATCTGTCCCATATGCGGAATACTGGCCCCAGGGGCGATCCAATCGCCCGGCAGATATGTGATGGGCGTCAGGCTCCGGAACTTTACGGATCGGTTGGTCGCTGGTCGTGTGCCACAGGAACGGGGAAGCTGGAGGAAAACGATGACCGTGCGAGATATTCTGCTGCAGGCCAACACGCATCCCGAGCCGACCCCGGAGTGGTCGATCGACAGGGTCAGGGAGCTTGCCGCTCGCCTTGGCGCCAGGGTGTCCCTTGGAGTTTGCCAGGTTCACATTCCTCGCGTCTCGAACTGGCTGGCGAACAAGCTTCTGAACATCGATGGCATGATCGTCAGCGAGAACAAGAAGAGCGCGGTCAACGCGGACGCGCTCATGGAAACCTTTAAGGCGAGGGTACCCGCCGATCAACTCGGCGAGACATTCGTCATAAACTGCCCGGGTACGGTGACCCATTGGCAGCTTGCCGTGCGGGCGAGGACCCATGATCTCACCGTCGTCCCGGTCTATGGGCATGCGGAGACGATCTCGGTAGCCGAGGGTCTAGTCTTCGAAAGCGGTCGTCCGGTTCTTCTACTGCCCGAGGTGACCGTGCCCGAGTTCAAGTTCGACAGGATCGCCGTCGCCTGGGATGGGAGCAGCGTCGCGGCGCGGGCCCTGTCCGACGCGATGCCGCTGTTGCGGCAGGCAAGTTCGGTGGCGATCGTGCAGATCACGGGTGAGAAGGATCTATCGAAGGCTGCGGACCCGGCGGAGGCGGTCCGCAACCTGAAGCTCCACGGCATTGCGGCCGAGACGGTAACAGTTGAGCTGGAAGAGCGCGATGCGGCGACGACGCTCCAGGCCTATTGCGAACGCGACGGCCGCGAACTGCTGGTCATGGGTGCGTTCGGGCACTCACGGGCGCGTGAGTTCGTGCTGGGGGGCGTGACGCGATCCGTTCTCGATGCGCCGAAGCTGCCGATATTTATCTCGCACTGACCTTCAGAACCCTTGCGAGAAGACCTGGCACGTTGCTCATTTGCGGGGCTGGAAGGGCGCGGCCGCTTCCGGCCACACCGCGATCAATTCCGACACCCACTGTTCCGCCGCAGTGGACGGTGGCGGCTCGGGCCTCTTGAATTTCGCAAAGGGACCGGAAAGGCGGTGGTAGCCGAAATCGGTCTACCGCCCCGCATACAAGAAGCGATGCTCTATCGGCGTCTTGTCTATCAAGCGGTTCTGAAACGGCCCAGCTATTATCGGCCGGGGTCGCCGTCGTCCAAGATGGAACCCCCATCTTCGAAGCCGGATGTTCACCGTCATGCGCTATGAGTTTGCCGTGATGATACGATATCGACCGTGTGAAGCGCGAGCCGTTGCAAGAGGATATGCATGGCGGATGAAATAGAATTGAAGCTCGACCTGACGCCGGAGGCGGCGGATGCGCTCGAAGCCGCCACCGTGCTGCCGGGAGATCCCGGCATCGCCGAGCAGCGGTCAGTCTATTTCGATACGCTCGACCACCAGCTGTCGAAGACCGGGCTTTCGCTTCGCATCCGCCGTTCAGGCAGCAAGCGCCTCCAGACGATCAAGGCGGACGGTGCCAGCGCCGCCGGGCTGTTCGTGCGCTCTGAATGGGAACGCCCCGTCAGCAACGATACGCCGGTTCTCGACGACACGACACCAATCCGGGCGGTGCTCGGCGATGCGGCGGATGCCATTACCCCGGTGTTCGAGGTGCGGATCGAGCGGCGCACATGGATCATCAGCGAAGGCGGCGCGACGATCGAACTGGTGCTGGATAGCGGCGAGGTAGTGGCCGGCGAGAGAACCTCTCCGATCTGCGAGATCGAGTTGGAACTGAAGCAGGGCGACCCCGGCGCGCTCTTCGCGTTCGCCCGCCGCATCGACGCGGTCGCGCCCGCCCGTCTCGGCGTGCAAAGCAAGGCCGAGCGGGGCTATCGGCTCACCGGCCCAGCCCCGACGATGGTCAAGGCTGAGCTGGTGAAGCTCGCCGCCGGGATGACGGCGGCTGATGCGTTCCGGCATATCGCCCAGAGCTGCGTGCGGCAGTTTCGGTTGAATGAGGCGTTGCTGCTCGCTGGCCGGGACGCGGGCGCGCTGCACCAGGTGCGGGTGGCGCTGCGGCGTCTGCGCTCCGCCTTCTCGATCTTCAAGCCGGTGATCGGCGGAGATGCTCATACGCCACTGCGCGATGAACTGCGCTGGCTTGCCTCGGAACTGGCCAATGCCCGCAATCTCGACGTGTTGCTCGAACGCGCCAAACCTGGCGCGTTGCGTGACCGTATCGCGGCGTCGCGCGAGGCGGCCTATGACGCGGTCGGAGAGGTACTGGCGTCGGCGCGCGTGCGGGCGTTGATGCTCGACCTGGCGGAATGGGCCGCAAGCGGCGACTGGCAGGGCGCGCCCGACACCATGACGGCCCCCGATCAGCCGGCGCGCGACTTCGCGATCTCCGCGCTCGACCGGTTTCGACGCAAGGTGAAGAGGGACGGGCGCGATCTCGCCCATATCGAGGACGAGGCCCGCCACGAGGTTCGCAAGGATGCCAAGAAGCTGCGCTATGCCTCGGAATTCTTCACAAGCCTGTTCGACCGCAAGCGCGAGCGGCGGCGGCACAAGAAGTTCGTCGCGGCGCTGGAAGGCCTCCAGGACAAGCTCGGCGCGCTCAACGATCTTGCGACCGCGCCGCAGCTATTGGAACAACTTGGCCTTGCCGATGATCCCGATGCCGCCCGGCTGCTGGCCGGCGGTAAGCGCAAAGCGCTGCTGGAGGCGGCCGCCGAGGCCCATGAGGATCTGATCGACGTGAAGCGCTTTTGGCGCTGAGCGCCGATCGTTGAAGAATTGCGTACTACCTGTTCCGATTGGCGATCGTGAGCGTTCCTGTGATGCGGGCCTTCCGCGCTGGGGACGCTCGATGCTCAATCTCGTCGCCCGCTTCAGGTCGCGGTCCCAATCGGCGGATGAACGTCACGCGGCGCGATCCAATCGAACAGCGGTCGCTCCACAGCCCTTCACGATCCGCAACTGCGCCAGCGCCTGCTTGTCCGCTACAGCATTGAACGGCTTGTCATCGAGACATGATGAACGAGGACAAAGCCTGATAGCCGCTCCACAAGAGGGGTAGGGTCGATGCCGCTGCCAGAAACACGCATTCGATTTCGAGAACTGTGGGGCGGCGCATCATTCAGCTTTTCAACTGCCGAGTGGCAATATTGCGCAGTCCGCTTCGTGCCGGATATGCCTCCATGACGAGCATTATTCTGGATCCTCACCCGTGATCACGGTGACCGGCGCGCCCGTGCTTCCACTCTGCAAGCTATCCGCTGTCACAATAAGCGTGCTTCCCGGCTTGAGGATCGTCAAAAGATTCTGGCGGAACTCCTCGGGCAGTGTCAGCCGCTCACGCTCCTGTCGGGATACTTCGCCCGCCCGGGCGCTCCCGAGCAAGGGCAGATACATCCAATGTGTTCCGTGTTGGTCGATGGAGGAAAGCGTGAAGGCCTGCAGCCCCGAGATCCGTCCGCGGATCGCGATGGGCGTGGAGCCGATCTCGATCCCATTGCGCAAGACCACGGCCCGCTCGTCGGAAGCGCTGAGAATGATGGAGACCGGGCCGGTGGGCGCTTTTTCCGGTTGCCAGGTCGTGGAGAACGCGCTCTCGAATGATGAGGACGAACTTCCTTTGCCTTCCAGTACATCCGGGGCCGGAGCAAAACGCGGAATATCCGCTGATTGGGTAATGATCACCGTCAATCCGAGCTGGGTGACTCCGTAGAGGTGCTCAGCGAAGGCCAGGGGCAGCCGTATGCAGCCATGCGATGCAGGATAGCCTGGGAGATTGCCGGCATGCATGGCGATGCCGCTCCAGGTGAGCCTTTGCATGTACGGCATAGGCGCATCATCGTAGAGGTTTGATTTGTGATCGACCTTCTTCTGCAGGATCGTGAAAATCCCCGTCGGCGTCTCATGGCCGGCAGTACCTGACGATATGGTCGAAATCCCGATCAGGACACCGTTGCGGTAAACATAGGCGCGCTGCTTGCTGAGGCTGACGACGATGATGACGGGGCCTTCCGGAGCGGCTTCGGGCGCCCAGAGAAATTGTCCCGGTTGCAGGTTCTGGGCGGTTGCTGCGATCGAGCCTTCATCAAGCCTTGCCTGGGCGAATGCCGGCGGAATTGCCAAACCAAACGCGCTCATCGTTGCGGTTGCCAGCAAGGAACGGCGCGTGAGGTGCGAGGCTGAGCCTATTGTCATTCTACATCTCATTCATGGAACAATGCGTGGGCAGGGGATGAAACAAAGCAGATGGAAGATCGTCGACCAAAGCTGGTGCCGGCTCATAGCTATAAGGGCAAACACTATATGGTCGGGGAGCGTGGAAAGCATTTCAAGCACCAAGCCGGAATTGGTAGATTACCGGATGGCGTGTGAGGGAGGCGATGTGTGCCTGACGTCACGCGGGTCGAGCAAGCCGCACGAGGACGTTGCGCGTTGCCCCGTCTTCAGGGAACGGAACTCCGGGCGCATGCCAATCCGCGCCATCGACGAATATCCGCGCTTCCTGATCGAGATCGTGATCAACCTGCAGCGTCACGGCAATAGTTGCGGCCCCGCGACGGAAGGTCATCTCCGCTCGATCCCAATCTCGCGGCAAGCTCGGGCGGATCTGCAATTCATTCTGGATGAGCCGTACGCCAAGGATTTCCTCGACGGCCAGGCGCCACGTCCAGGCGGCAGCGCCGGTGTACCAGGTCCATCCGCCGCGACCCAGATGGGGTGCCACACCCGCAATGTCGGCAGCGACCACATAGGGTTCGGTCCGATAATGTTCCGCAGACTCGCGGGTTGATGCGTGCCGGACCGGATTGATCCGATCGAACAGAGACATGGCGCCGTCGCCATCGCGCTTGCGCGCAACTGCGATGGCAAGCCAGGCTGCGGCATGGGTGTATTGGCCGCCATTTTCACGAATGCCGGGCGGATAGGCCTTGATGTAGCCCGGTTCGCGCGGTGTTCGGTCGAAGGCGGGGTCAAGGAGCCGGATAATGTTGTCGTCATCCCGGACGAGGTGTCTTCTCGCTGATGCGATAGCCCTCTCCGTCCGTTCAGGATCACCGGCGCCCGAGAGTATGGACCAGGACTGCGCGATCGAATCGATGCGGCACTCCTGCTCTTCGGACGTGCCCCAGGCCCGGCCGTCATCGTCGAATGCGCGCAGATACCATTCGCCGTCCCATGCGGATCGTTCGACCGCGGCCGCGAGAGAGTCGGCGCGCCCATTCCAGCGATCACGAAACCCGGTTTGATTTTCGTCGAGGCAGTGCCGCGTGAAATTTCGGATGGTCGCGATGATAAACCAGGCAAGCCACACGCTTTCACCGTGTCCTCGGCTGCCGACCCGATCCATGCCGTCATTCCAGTCGCCGGCACCGATCAAGGGAAGCCCATGAGGTCCGAGACGATAGGCATGCGAAAGCGCCCGGTCGCAGTGGTTGAAGAGGGACCGGGTGTAAGTGCTGACGTCAAATCGCGCGTAGCGGTCGCCTTCATCGGCCGCGAGCGGCGGCGCTTGCAGATAGGGAATCTGCTCTGCAAGAATCCCCGTGTCGCCTGTGGCTTCCACATAATGCGCAACCGCATAAGGGAGCCAGACGAGATCGTCCGAACACCGGGTCCTCACGCCCCGGTCAAAGGGTGGATGCCACCAGTGGAGGACGTCGCCTTCCTCGAACTGATGGGCGGCCGCGGCCAGGATATGGCGCCGCGTTGCCGCTGGATCGACGTGCAACTGCGCGAGGACATCCTGGAGTTGATCTCGGAAGCCGAATGCTCCGCTTGCCTGGTAGAAGCCGGCGCGGGCGCGCACGCGGGCGCTGATCGACTGGTGGGGTAGCCAGCGGTTGACCATGAGGTCAAAGGCCGGGTCGGGTGTCGTGACCTGGACGCGGCTTAGCCTTTCGTCCCAGGCGGCGGCACAGGCGCTGGCGGCAGCTTCGATGTTCGCCGGATCCTGCCAGGTGTGCACCAGTTCACGGGCACGATCCAGATCGTCGCCTTGTCCAAGGACGAAGCAGACTTCCGTCGCCCCATTGGCCGGAATGTCGAGATGGACCTGCAGGGCCGCGCAGCAATCGTCGGAGGCGGCAGCCGGTCTGTTTCCGAGATCCCAGCTCAAAAGTGCTCCGGGGCGTGCGGGATCGGATTGGCCGCCCTCGAAATCCTGGCGAGAGGTCGTGAAGCTGTGGACCGGACGCGTGGTGGCCAGGAAGGCTACCCCGTCACCGAATTCCTCGGTCCAGGGATTCCGCGCGAGGATTGCGTGGCATGCCGGATCGTAATCGGATGTTCGGAGCGGTGCCTGCTCGCCGTGAACTGCTCCGAGCAGCCATTCCGCATAATAGGTCGCCGTGAGGCGGCGAGGGCCTGGCGTGAGGTTGCGCAAGCGCAGGCGGACCAGTTTGACGGGCGCAGTGGTGGGAACGAAGACCGAGAGCTCCTGTTCAAGTCCCTCGCTGCTCGTCCGCCATGTGGTCTGGCCCGGGCCGTGCTGAACTTGACATGCCGAATGCCTGCCTGCCGGCAAAGGCGTGGGGGTCCACAGACGGACATTTTCTTCGTCGCGCAGGTACAGTCGTTCGCACTGGGGGTCGCGGATGGGGTCGTTGAACCAGGGCGTGAGCCTGTTCTCACCGCTGTTGGTCGCCCAGGTGAACCCCAGTCCGCCTTCGGTCACGATCGTACCGAAGGCGTCGTTGGCGAGAACATTCGACCAGGGCGCCGGAGTGGTGGCGCCGGGCTCCAGACAGATGACATAGTCTCCGCTATCGGGAGCAAAACCACCCCAGCCATTATCGAATTGCAAATCGGACGGCCTCGGCAGCGGAGAGGAGGAATGTATCGCTGCCGTGCCATCGACGGGGGTGAACGACGGCCCCTGGTGGCATGGCTGCTCCTGGCGGGTGAGTTGATCGCCGATCGGCCCGCCGCCCTCGTCGAGGATCACCCGCGAAACCCGATCGAGGAGCGCCGCGCGTTCGCCATCGCCGGGCCCGATACCGATCACGTGGATGCCACCGTTCGTCCCGAGGCGATCCTGGGCGTTCTGGTCTCTGAGCACCTCAAGAAGCTGCTCGCGCACAGGCTCGATATAGCCTGACGTTCCTTCGTGCGTGATCACAAGATCCACGCTTATTCCCCGTTGCCGCCAGAGCGCCTGCGCCGAGATGACGAAACGCAGAAGCCCGGTTTGTTCCGCGGTTCCGGCGCGCAACAGCAGGACGGGGTGGTCACCCGAAATGCCAAGTGCCCAAAGGTCGCCACGGCGGAATCCGTGTGACGCAGATCGCGGAAAGTTGGTGCGGGCAGAGAGGAGGAAGGACAAGAGTTCCTGTGCTTGCGGTACCAACGCTGGCGCTAGGCCGAGGGCGTGCATGTCGCGCGCTGTTGCGGTCGCGGCATCGCTGACGGCCCACTCGAGTGAAGCGAGGGTTGTGTAGCGCTCGGCGATATCGAGCGTGGACTGGTGGGACGCGGCGGCGATTGTCACAAAGGCGAGTTCGCGCCGGCCATGCGGCGGGAGCTCGATCCTGAGCCGGACCGCACAAACCGGATCAAGCGTCCATCCCAGCGTTCCGCTGAGCGCCTCCCCTTCCATCCCGGCCGGCCGGGCGGCGCTGCCGTGGCGGCCGAGGAAAGCCCTGCGATCGGCTTCCACGCCAAGGCGCGTGAAGCCATCGTCATCGCCGATCACCCGATGGAGCATGACGGGAGGTTTCTCGGCGGGATTCCGGGGGCGCCGGGTGAACAGCAGCCCGTCACCACCCGGCAGCGCTTCCGCGCCAACGAACAATTTGCTGAAAGCAGGATGGCGCGCCGCGTCTTGGGCCGGCGCCAGCACGATCTCGGCGTAGCTGGTGATTTCGATGATGCGAGGGCGGTCTTCGTCATTGACGAGGCTGAGGCGCCGGATCTCGAGGTCATCACCATGGGCGATGGTGATCGTCGTTGTGGCCGAGAGGCCATGTGCACGCCGATGGAATTCGACCTGATGGGCGTGGAAAACCACCTGTGGCGGCTCTTCCGGTTGAGGAAATGGGCCTCCCGTCGCCGTCCAGACATCGCCGCCGTCGATGTCGCGCAGATAGAGCCAATGGCCCGCCTCCGGATCGCCGGGGGCAACCCTGGTGAGCGCATTCTGGTTCCAGCCGATGCTTCCGGCGCCGTCCGTGCGGATTCGGGTCGAGAGGCGACCATTCCCGAGGACCTGCCAGGCAGGATTGCCGTAACGGCGGTTTGGCGTCCAGCTGTAGAGGCCCGGAATTGCGCTCTCGGGCGTGGCTTGCGGTTCCCGGACCTCGACCCGTGCAATTTCGGGAGGCAGCTCCCACGGAATCCGCTCGTTGAGAAGGAGATCGACGGTTCGCACATGAGGGTCTGTGTGGAACCAGCGGACATGCAGGTTCTCGAACAGGACATTGCCAAGGGCCCCAAGTGTCATGCCATGGTGGTGCGCCATGTAGGAGCGCACGAGGGCGAACCGCTTTCCGGTCGGCACGCGCTCGGGCGTGAAGTCGATGGCCTCATAGAAGCCGTAGCGGCCGATGACGCCCAGCTCCTCAAGCACCTTGAGATTTCGTACGGCGACTGCGGGGCGTGTGGTCAGAGCAAGGGCGGTCGCATAAGGTGCGACGACGAGATCGCGGCCCAGGCCACGCTGCAGCCCGAGTTCCGGGACGCCGAAGGCGTGGTACCGATAGACACGGTCCTGGCTCATCGAGGCAAATGAGGATTCGGAAATTCCCCAGGGGATCGCCTGCGATCGACCGAACGCGATCTGGATGTCGATCGATGTGCGATCGCTCATGCCGAGAAGAGTGGTCGGATCGCTGTGCAGGAAGATATTCGGCATGAGGTATTCGAACATCGAACCGTTCCAGGACACCAGCGCTAGTCCGGTGTCCTTCCTGGTGATCGGACGGCCCAGGTGGAACCAATGCTCCGGCGCTATGTCGCCCTTGGCGATTGCGAAATAGCTGGCAAGTCGGGCTTCGCTGGCCAGGAGGTCATAGTGATGGGGATCGATACGGTCGGCGCTGAGATTGTAGCCGATGTGGAAGAGCCGGGTGGCGGGATCGAAGAGCAGCGCAAAATCCATCTCGTGGGCGAGGGTGGTCGCGCGGTGCGCGAGGCTCTCCAGGCGATCGGAAAGTTCCTGCGCGGCCAGGCGGCCCTCCGCGATCGCAGCGCGGAGATCCTGTATCCATTCCCGGACGGCATCAGGAACCGCATCTCGTGAGAAGGCGTCGAGGGCGTCGAGGGCTTGCGCCTCCCCGGCGCCGACCGGCGATGTCATGCCGTAGGTCATGAGAGCCGCGACCCGGGCCGCGATTTCGGCGCAGCCTGACGGCGGAGATGCAAGGCGCTCGGTCCAGGGGGCGAAGATGCGAAGATCACGCCGCATGCCCAGCAGATGATGCTCCAGCCGCTCAAGCCAGGTCTGAACGTCCCGAAGGGCGGCGATATTGTTCTCGGCAGCGCTCTCGGCAAGCAAGCCGACCTGTTCTCGCAGCCTCTGCATGTCGATCGTGATCAGATCTTCGATCGCCCAGATCCATTCGGGTTCATTGTCCCAGGCGCGCTCGGCGGTTTCACGCATGGTGGCGAGAGTGGTGCGGATTCCCCGAGCTGCCTCCGAATCGAGTGCATCCAGCGCCCCGGTGAGCAGGCCGATGGTGTCTTCGAGCCCATGCCACAGATCGAGGCCAACCGGCGGTGCGTTACGCGCATCACGCAGAGCTTGCGTGACGGTGATCAGGCTAACCGCCAGATTGCCGCTGTCGACGGTTGAGACGTACCGGGGTTCGAGAGCGGCCAGTGTTCTCGTCTCATACCAGTTCAGAATATGGCCTCGATAGCGTTCGAGGCGATCGATCGTGTCGAGCGCGTTGCGCAGGCGCATCTCGAGTTCATTGAGGCCGATATGTCCGAACCGCCAGGCGGTCAGGGATGAGATCAGCATCATGCCGATGTTGGTTGGGGAGGTACGGTGCGCGGTCTCTTCGTTCGGCGGTTCCTGATAATTGTCGGGAGGGAGCCAGTTGTCCTCCGGCCGCAC